>Ga0137385_10000805_pt1 | contig 25931 bp, 33 predicted proteins | sample SagtaG_FD_104921 | JGI IMG/M metagenome (GOLD analysis project Ga0137385, IMG submission 104921) | Vadose zone soil microbial communities from Sagehorn Ranch, Mendocino, California, USA - Sage2_R_80_16 metaG | ecosystem: Environmental > Terrestrial > Soil > Vadose zone | place: USA: California... | reverse complement strand
TGGTTATGTAACTTTTCTTGTAATATCTTATAATTCTAAAACTTATTATAAGACCTTTAAAATGGGTATATAAAACAGATCAATTATAAGGCGCTACGGAATTTTCCGACATGGCTCTGTGGATGTGGACGCAGATGTGAGAGTGGTCGAGGGTGGTGTTGAAAATGCGAGCGCGGAGATGGTGCGGGAGGCTGCGGTCCGTTGTGAGCTGGGCGTAAAGGGACCTCGGATGGCTGTCGAGGGTGAAAGTCCGTCAAGAGGTGGTGAGGATGACTGTCATCGTCGCCGCAAAAAGAAAAGGTGATAGGCTTTTGTCTTATGTCAGCTCGAAACCTGAAACCGAATTGGACCGGATTGTTGCGAAAGGTTCTTCCAGTTCATGATTACGTCAATTGGGTGTTTGTCCTGTCCCAACTCAAGATGAGGTACGATAACTGAATGGATCTTCAATTTCGGGTCATGTTCGCATCGTTCCAAGTTTCGTGGAAGTCATGGGATCCGACCGCTAATGCCTTTACAGCAATCAAGGCCATTATCCTTATCTGTTCCGAGTAAGCTTCCGAGTATCGTTTGCATTCTGTACTAGTGGCAGCTTCGATACCCTGTTGGGCACCGGTGGTTCGTCGCACGGCGGTAAGGCAGACGCACGACCGGCACGGCCAAACTTCGACAACCTGGGTAAACACTCAAAGGAGTTTTCTGCAAAGGCAATATAGCTGAAGCTTGTTAGGGTGGATTCGCTTCGCTACCTAATGTTAGACTTGAAATAGAGACGTACAAACTAGGCTGGGCGCTTGGCGTGCTGGCGTGCTTTACATATTTCGTCATCCTTGAGTCTGGCGCTACTCCACGGACCCGAGCATCCCCCGAGAAGCTGGACAGGTCTCATGGTGGAGAGATAGCGGCATATATAATCCAGGTTCATACGTCGTGACTTCTTGCACCACTGCGCTCCCATCATGGCTACTTTACTCAGTTCGCTGGGAGCCGGGTTTCTAGTGACGGTCGTTCTCTTCTTCGCTTATTCCTACGTTCAGGACAAGAGGCGCAACCCTGCTGGCCTGCCATATCCGCCGGGTCCCAAAGGCTACCCTATCATTGGCAATCTCTTTGATATCCCAAGTGTCTTTATTTACAAGCGTTTCCGGGAAATGAGTCGCGAACTGAGTGAGTGTCCTTCATACCGAGACTTGTTGCCCTGCTCTGACGAATCACCGCATGTAGATTCTGACATCATCCATCTACAAGTGTTCGGGTTTCATCTCATCGCATGCAACAGCAAAGGCGTTGCAGATGACCTTCTTGATAAACGGTCGTCCATCTATTCGGACAGGTAACACACCGTCAATCGTCTGGTGGAGGATGTGTCTCACACTACTTTGAATCAGGCCGCGTCTGCCTATGATGGTTGAACTGTGCGTGAATTCGATCTATTGACCACTTGTCAGAACATTCTCACCCGGGCCAATCAGCATGGGCTTCGGTTGGTCGCTCGGTTTTACGCCATATAACGAGTGGTGGAAGCACTCCCGCCGACTGTTCCACAAGCACTTCCAACCCTCTGCGGTCCCCCAATTCCGCCCCAAAAAGATTAAGGCCGCCCACGGATTCTTGCAGAAACTCTTAGACTCCCCTGAGCGTTTCCATGAGCACATGCAGCTGTACGTCCCCGCAATGATAGTCCCAGTGTGGGCAAGGTTACTCACTGCTCTTGATGGGTAGGATGGCTGGTAGCACGATCCTCGACATTGCTTATGGGCTCGACATCCGCACCTCGGACGATCCTTACCTCAAGCGGGCGGAAGAGTGCCTGAAAATCATCGACAAGGCTGGTAACCCTGGGTCTTTCCTCGTGGACATCGTACCCGCATGTACGCCTCTCCATATTCCACCCCTTCCGGCTTTCTTGAACCTACTTCTCGCTTAGTGAAATACGTACCCGAATGGATGCCAGGGGCGTCGTTCAAGCGCAAGGCCCGCGAGTGGCGCGGTGTGGCGGAACGCTTTTACACTATCCCCTTCGACTTTGTCAAACAGTCGATGGCAGACGGAACGGTCAAACCGTCTTTCACATCTCTTGCGCTGCGCGATATCACCGAAAACGACGATCGCAAATACCAGGAAGAATTGATCAAGGGCCTCGGCGGAACTATGTATACTGGTGTGTGGGCCCGTTGTTCTCTAGTGTTGTGACCCATCTTACGTCGCGGGCCGCAGCTGGTGCCGATACGGTACGTTGTCCCTGTCACATATGGGCGCGTGAACAGAGCTCACAGGGATCATGCTTGTAGACTGTGTCGATCCTCCTGACCTTCTTCCTCGCGATGTTGATGAACCCGGCCGCACAAGAGCAGGCCCAAGAAGAGATTGACCGTGTGATCGGCACCGATCGCTTGCCCACCTTTGACGACGAGCCCAAACTTCCCTTCGTGTCCTCGCTTTCCAAGGAGGTCTTCCGGTGGCAACAAGTCGCGCCATTCGGTACGCGTCCGCAATCGCTCCGCGCTGGTTTCTTTTCTTACCTTCTACTTTTTTCGCACTCCAGCGATCCCGCATCGCCTGATGGAAGACGACGTCTACAACGGCTACTTCCTCCCTAAAGACTCAATCATTCTCGGAAACGCATGGTACGTGCGCCCAACGATGAACCGCGCGCGCTGACGACGAGGGCGCGCGTCAGGGCGATCCTGCACGACGACCGGCTTTTCCCCGACCCCTTCACGTTCAAGCCGGAGCGCTTCACCGATCCCAACATGGACCCACGCGTCCCAGGCGCAGTCGACTACGCATTCGGCTTCGGGCGGCGTGTCTGCCCCGGACGCTGGATGGCCCACTCTTTCATCTTCATTGTAGTCGCGAGCGTGCTCTCCGCCTTCCGCATCGAGAAGGCCGTGCGCGACGACGGCCGCGTCGTCGAGCCCTCTGGCGCATACACCCCTGGCATCCTTGCGTGAGTTGCTCTTTCTTCGTTCCCCTGAGAAAGGTTCGGTACCTGACCGAGCTTGCCGTCATTCTAGGAGTCCCGAAAAGTTCGAGTGTACAATCAAGCCGCGCTCAAGGGAAGCCGAAGCCCTCGTCCGCGCCACCGCGACCTCGTGAGTGTTGGGGCCGTGCTACATAATTGCCCCCGCCGTGAGCCGTCCGATCCGCCGTGGGAGCGCTTTCGCGGTTATGTAGCATCTGTATGGGCTCGTCGTAACGTGGAATGTAATATTTAATTTTGGGATCGAGAATAGAGAAAATGCATTGACAAACTGAAGGAACGCATCATGCGGCTCCCAAACTTTCACATTCGCAGGAAATAACGCGAACAGCGCATGGTCGGGTTAATATTACTGTAATCGTGGCGATCGAGAACGCTGTCGTTCTGAGATACGGTGGTCCCGCGATAGGAATCATTTCAGTGGCGTCAACTACTATCATATCATATGCATGCGACGCATCGCATGCATGTCCAGTTTCCCGTGTGTGTCAACACTAGCATGAACTGAGTCATGAGGTAACCGATGTGTACTGAAAGGTCCCGAACGTTTGTTCGAAATGAGGCTTGCTGTTGAACTACCATGTGATATGGTGCTATTATCCGGCGGAGAAATTGTGAACTTCGAAGCTGATCCCAGTGATGGTGGTGGCAGGTAACTGCAGGACCGATGCGTGTAAACTGACTCCGTGCGCGGCAATCGTTACAAGTCTATAACATCGCTAGCGAATCTCAAATGAACAAAGTTGGGTAGAAGAATTCATTCGGTCTATTTATCGTGACAAGTGTCTTCTCACAGCACTTAGTACGGGGGACATCCACAGCACGAGAACACAACACAGGAGGCACAGGCCGAGGACAATCGAAAGACCAGGTAAGCATTCCCCAGGGCGAGTAGAAAAGAAATCTTCCCAGGCTCCGACGCTCTAAAGAGATTGCACTCAGAGCGCCGCGGCTTTCAATGGGCGCGTGCATCGATCTCATGCGAATCGAATGCACCACCGATAGTTCCACTGTCGCGCACGAGCGTTTGGCTAGCACCGCGCAGTTCTTTTGCACGATGCTCAAGAGCAGAGTGTTCGTCCGAGATTCTGGTATGCAGGGACTTGTACAAATTCATCTTGGAGCTGGAAACACCCACACGTGCCAAAAAGGATATTCGGATCGCGTCAACAAAGGATCGAGAAACGTGAAAGCTGACAACGCACCTCATATGGTCCTTTATCTGTAAGGGTAAAGGGATCGGGAAGCCGAACAAAGTCCAAGGGGCGCAAGCAGGGAAAAACTTACCATGTCTATCATTTCACCGAACTTGGCTAGTACGTCATCTGCACCGGCCACCCATTCCTCCATCGGGGCTTTCGACCAGCGCTCGCTTCCTTGTTCGTACAGTTCTGCATATCGCGCTAGATCAGCCTCAGAGAATTCTAGACCGGGCAACTCTCCCATGGCCGCCATAGGGTGGGGTATGTGTGGCGGAAGGACAAACGCCGGCGCTGCCTCATCTGGTACGCTTTCGAGCATGGAGGATGTCCGCGACAGGGAACCACGACGGACGCAAGGACGCTTTGGGAGATCGCGCGGTCGATTAGACTGTTGGACCCTGACGAGGTCCTCGTCGTTGCCAGGCGAAGCGGGTCTGCCGCGCTTCGTTGAATTCACGAAACGAGTATCTAAATCTGTATTGGCTCCGATCGGGTGCGCTTTGATGCCCCTGGGGTCGCTACCGTGGTCATTTCGCTTCACGGGACCGAACCGATCAACCTCCGTATCGGTGTGTTCAGAAAAATAGCCGCTGTCATCAAGATCGCTGCCGACGACTCCGGAGGAATCAAAGGGGAATTTCGTGTTCCCAAAGAACGACTGTTCGGACGACGGCGGACGGCGGGTGGCGATCTCGCCTTGCGGGCGACAAGACTTCGGGCGGAACAGATTCGTGACCGCGTCGGCGACGGCCGGTGATGATGTATGCGCGTTGTTCGGTCCCCTATTAGTACCGCTCGCAGGAGCCTCCTCGGCAGACCTGGCAAAGGGGAGCGAAGGCGTTTTGAACTCGGGCGTCGGAAATCCGGGGAGGGGTGGTCCGACGGGTGGAGTGGACGGATGAGGCGCATATATGCGCGCCGAGGCGCCTTTTGTGGCCGATCGAGGGCCCCCAGCGTGGTTCTGGGCCGTCTCGAACTCCGCTGGCGCCGTCACTGCGGCGCCGAAGCTCGTAGTGCGCGGCGCCGATTTTTTGAAACCGGTGACGTTGAGAGCGCGAGTGGTTTTCTGGTTGATGGGTGTCAGTATCCTTTCGAGATTCGGTGAGGTGGCTACTTAACCCCAAGTTCTGCACTGTCGTTTGCGTCGGATGGGGGATTAGGCAAAGCGGCGCGAACCGCGGTTCCACCAGAGGTAGCGCCCGCATCGTCGCCTCGATTCACGGTTCTCGAGGCTGGACGCGAAGGAAGAAAGGGCTGTCTTGCGCTCATTTAGGTCGCTGGGAATTGATGTCGTGGTGGTCTACAAGCGACGCGACGGTCCTCCGGTATCCCGGAAATTTCCGACCGCTCTCGATTATCCAGGTTGGTGTCAGCTCTAAGGTAGATGATACATTATTCTACAACGACAGAGATTACTCCAAGAATGTATCCGCGGCCTGTTCCTGCCACATAGAATAGTAGAGACCACCTGCCCGCAAAAGCTCCTCGTGAGTACCCTTCTCGACCACTTCACCCTCCTTGAGTACTATGATCACGTCTGTCAAGGGTCAGCGCGGCGCCAAGGCGGGGAACATTCCGCATGGGATCTCACCTGCTTCGACAACAGTCCGTAGACGGTGTGCGATGAAGATGCTCGTACGTGCGCTATCAAGAAGCGTCGCGTTAATGTTTTTCATGAGCTCCGACTCTGTCTGAGCGTCCAGCGCAGCGGTCTACGTTCACGTCAGTATCCAAGACCCTGAACTTTCAGGCCAAGCGCACGCTTACCGCCTCGTCAAAGAACAAAATCGGCGGGTTTTTCAGCAGAACGCGCGCCACCGCGAGCCGCTGCTTCTCGCCCCCGGATACCATAAGCCCGCGCTCGCCGACATTCGTCGCGTACCCGTCGGGGAGCTTTATGACCGTATCGTGCACGTGCGCCTTCTTCATTGCCGCAACGACCTCTTCGTCGCTGGCGTCCAGCCGCCCGTAGCGCACATTATGCATGATGTCGGCGTGGAACAGCGGCGTGTCCTGTGGGACGACGCCAACGGCGGCACGTAGTGACGCGAGCTGCACCCGTGATATGTCCTGGCCGTCGACAAGGATGCGCCCCGCTGATGGCTCGTAGAAGCGGTACAGGAGGCGGAAGACGGTAGACTTGCCACATCCCGAGGGCCCCACGATCGCCACCTTTTTTCCGGCCGGAATCGTGAATGAGAGGTTACGGAAGATCGGGCGTGATGGGTGGTACGCAAACGCGACATTCTCGAAGGAGATCTCTCCCCCCGAAAGGGAAAGAGGTTTTGCATCTGGCGGGTCCTATGGCCTGGCTTCAGCTAAGAAGTCGCATGATGAGACTGGTAAAAACCTTGGCGGGTGCATTTGCCGCTTGGAGATTGAAGAGAACTTCCATGTCTAGCAGACTTTGCCTGACCTCGCGATAGATGGTACCGAGAAAGTTGAGAGGCATGGACAGCTGGAACACGAGTTGGTTGACCATGACCAGGTCGCCAACGGTCATCGTCCCTATCCAGGATCATGAGAGGCACAAGGACTGGTGCGATGTGTCCAAAACGGACCGTTAATGACACCTTGCGCAGCTAGGAACATGATTCCAGTAAGCGCAGTTGAGAAGATGACGTTCTGACCCGAATTGAGGAGCGCGAGAGAGGTTGCTATCTTGACAGACGACTTCTCGTACGCGCACAAGTGCGCATCGTACTGCTTGACCTCGTACCGCTCATTGTTGAAATTCTATATGCGTGATGGTGGTCGGTTCAAGACTTTCAACGCGCAAAAAATGGCGCGTGCGGACCTTCACAGCTTCGTAATTAAGTAGTGAGTCGACGGCGACTGTTGCGGCCTTATTATCCGCCGAATTGGCCTGGCGGCGGAACTGTGTTCTGATGATGCAATGGAGAAGTGGTCAGGATGAAGGTCGGGAGGCAAAAAAAAAAAACCAGCGCACCGCCATGCAGTAGTACGAACGGTAAACCAGGTATACGCGGCCATGGTTGCGAGCGTGATAGCCGCATAGTCCCAACCAAACTTGTACGTCTACGTATACCATGTCAACTAGTATGCTTCGAAAGAGAGCTCGCTGACGCACCAGAATGCCACACACAAGAGATATTTCAAGCGCTGTGGGCACGACTCGGAACAATATAGACTGCAGGATGAACGTAACACCCCTGCGGTAGGTGCCACGACAGCGAGATAAGCTCTTCCGTAGCACAAGAAAATTGGAAGGGACGAACGTACTTGGTTCCACGATCTATCGCGCGCGTGAGTCCGCCAGTCTGCCGAGAAAGATGGAACTTGAGGTCGAGATTGAGCAGATGCTCAAACGTCTGGCGCGCGACGGTGCGCACCGCGCGCTGGCCGACGTTCGCGAACACTGCGTTCAGTAGCTCGCCGAACAGCGTCGCACCTATGCGCGCTGCGCCGTCTACAGTTCGCAGACCCATTCCCATGAGCTCAGCTCCACCACCGAGGGTAAAAGAAAAGGCATACATGCAAGGACAACTGAACCACAGATGACCCATACTGTGGATTGTGCATCAAGAGGGATGTTGAGTGTATCGATGATTTCCTTGAAAAAGAGTGGGACCTGCACGTTCAGCAGCTGTGACGGATGGTTTTAACCTGACGAGACGCGCGCGAGACGGCTGAGATGACGGACCTTGCCACTAACAAGGAGACCAACACCCAAGATGACGCGTCCCCTTGTTCCCCAATCATTCTTCGGCCATATGTGCACCGCGAGCCTGCGCACGATGGCCCAATCTCGTCGGCGCTGCTCCGCATTCGATATCACCGCCTTCGGTGCTACTGGTGTAGCCTCTTTGGGGGAAGTGGCGGGGGAGGGGGGTGGGGTGGACTGGGGCACGCTCTTCTCCTGCTGTGAGAGCTGACGAAACGTGCGTGAGTTGAGCGGGACAGGCCGAGGTAGAAGGTAAAAGCTTGAGTGCGGGCCTGGGCGGACCGCGACTTTGTGCCAGTACGCCGTTGCATGCGAGTGTGCTGAACGTTGAGAGGGTGTGATATGAACGCGCGGCACCCGGACGTGGCGGAAAGCTGCAGCGCTCCGGAGAGCGTTCATGGAGACCGGAGGACAACTCTCACAGTCGCGGTACGCGGTACTATAATCGTCGGCTGCGCGGGTGGCTGGGCTGACGTGCTCCGGCATATGATGGCTCCGGCATATGATGTACGCATGATGCCTCGGGCCGCAGTGTGCCGGGGCTTGGAGCAGCGCGGTTCCTTCTTCGCCGTATCACGCTTCCATCGAGTACAGCCGCTCCTCCTAGGATCATTGGGCGGCTGATAACATGGTAACTCTAATGAACGTAGGTAGCAGGCTTCTGGGCGCATTGATGTAGCACTGAAGGAATCTGGGGTCACCGGCACTTCTAAGTTAAGTTATCTCTGCCTGGCCGTGTGCGTGGGGCTACAGAACGAACCCCAATTTGAACGGAACTAAGCCGCAACGCCAAGCCTTGGAGGTAATGCCGTGGTATCGCCCTGCGGTTCTGTTCACGAGGCATAAAGACGCTCGCGGTAGCCGTTGGGTATTGCAGCAATTTGCAGGGGTTCACTCTCTTCGCCCTTTCCCAGCATGTCCCCCTCCAAAGAGACACCTCTCCTAGTGAATGACCCACTTTCCCTCGATACAATTTCCAAAGCTACATCCGTAAAGGCGCAGGGCCAACCTTCGTGGTCGGATTCTCTCGGATGGCTCCTCTTTGGTTCCCAGCTCAACACCCTTTTGCTGTCCGTCCCTCTGGCCGCCATCGCCAACCATCTCGATTGGGATACACAGCTATGTTTTGGGTTCAGTCTTATTGCCCTCATCCCCCTCGCCAAGGTTTGTACGATGACCGCGTCCTGAAGTGAGGCTTACCACATCGCTCTCGCTATCAGTTGCAAAGTGATGTCGCCGAGCAGATGTCCACGTACCTTGGGCAGTCTCCTAGGGCTCTGTTAGGCACCGCCTTTGCCAACGCGGTGGAACTCATATTGGGTTGTATCGCTCTTTTCCATGGACAAATCCGAATCGTGCAGGCCATCGTGCGTTACTTGACTAGGGTTGTGTTTCTCGACAAAACCACCGTTGACTGGAGTGCCCAGATGTTGGGCTCTGTTCTCTCTAACTTTTTTTTTTTGACGGCCTCCTTCGTCGGTACGGTGACTCCTGGCCAAGGAATCGCGCGTCCTCACGCCACCCATATGCAGCGAGTCTTAACAACCACCAGTGCGAGCGTAAAACATGGATAACCACCCAAACGTAAGCACGCTTTTCGTCCTATAAGTTATGTCGACCCTTACTGTTTTGCATAATTTCTCTAAAAAAGCAAGGCTTCTGTAAGAATCTCCTGTCCCTTTCATTTAGGTCATCTAACGTCTATCAGATTTTGACTCTGTCGTGGATCAGTACGTCCACCCAAACTACGGGAGCACTCCCGCTCTGATCTTGAACTCCCAAGCATATATGACTCCCGCTACCTATTCCTCAGTCCAATCTATTAACTCTTCTGAACCTCTCACCTCTGATCCACGCGGCCATAGTCTGATCGTCTCTCATTGCGCCGCTCTGTTTTTTCTTGCTCAATACATCACCTATCTTGTCTTCCAGCTTAAGATTTCCACCACCCTCTTTATCGCTCGGCCCAGCAGCTGGTCCTCTGCCGAGGCTTGTTCCGACGAACCATTTCAATATCGCAAAAACACTCGAGAAATGAGTGCCGCAGCCGCTAGCTTGGCGTACGTTTATCTCCACAAACGTCGACGTTTCTTCTCTCTTTAACCAAGGCACTTTAGCCTTTGCATCGTCACCGTACTCATATCTTTTGCCGCGAACTCTTGTGAGTACGGTTGGCACCACATAACGCGCGCGGATCACTGATCCCTAAGTTACTTGAGTGGTCGCCTCGAAAGTAGAGACGGCGAGCACGGGTAGCACCCTAAGTTCATACATTGGCCTGATCCTTCTCCCATTCCTCGTGAGCACCAAACCGAACCAGTTTTTATTCCCGCCGGCCGATTTGGGCTCACTCACGGGCATGCAGTCGAAGGTGACCGGATACATTGCCTCCATCTCGATGGCTACAAAGCACACGAGTTTATGCATGGCCGGCTTGTGCGTCAGCAACACTCTCGTATGACGATCTTCTTTACTGCGCTCGGCGCCTCCGCGTGCTGACCGGAACATACAGCAAATCACTAATTTTACTTTTCCCTTCCTCGTAATCGTGGGCTGGGCGTGAGTACGGCGACCGAGTACTCCCCGCTTGTGATGTTGAGTCAGCGGGGTTTTTTTTTCTTCCTTCTAGCTCTGGACACGAACTCTCCCTGGACTATAAAAAGGTAAGCTTCGTAGGACTACTCTTGTAGAACATCCATCCATCACTCACGACACTTTTTCCCGCACACCATTACTTTCCTTTTTCCTCGGTGTTGCTTTTTCAACTTCCACCTCCAGTGCGCGATGTTCTCTCTCCCACTGCACTCAGGCCAACCTTGGGGCTGACCAAACTTGGGCGGTGTGTCGCACAGGGACGGGATATCGAACTACATGGGAGCTCTCTTACTTGTCTATCAATGCCTCGTCGGCGCTGTACTGCGTGCGTATCTTCCCTGGGTGATTGCTCGGGGGGGGCTTCTGCCGCAAACTAACACTTGATTCACGGGAAACAGGCTCGATGCCCCCGAAGTAAACTGCCTTTTTTTTGGGTCCGGGAACGTTTGATCTTGTTGGCGCTGGTGATCCTGGGCTCGCGGACGTGCGCCGGTCTCGGTCCATTTCCATTGGCAAGATATAGGGAAGAAGCGTTGTACAGTAACTTTTGTGGAACGAGTAAGATACGCACTACGAAACCGAAATGAAATGAAAGTCGGAGGGTGATTGCAAGTCGTAATTTATTGCCCGACTGCACACTGGCATCGATATTGGCTGGGACTCACTCGCCCTACCAGGATAGAAGGGGAACATATGGATACGTTTTAAGGTTCGAGTGGTTTCAGTAGTTTCAGGTGGTTTTAGGCGGTTTTTGACGGCTTTTCGGGCCGAAAAACCATCAAAAACAAATTTGGGTTAATCCTGATGACTGCACACGTTGGCTCATTTAAGTTTCTGTAATGGCCCGGGGCACAGCAATGACGGCACGCCCTACTGTAACGCGGCCACGTGTAGCTAAGCTTTTCATCCTCTATGTCCCAAATCTTGTTCAGCTGACTGGATGGTGTGATAACTCCGTGTTCTACATAAGGATACGCCAGCGGTTGTTGCCCCGTTCATTCTCCCCCCAGGCTCATGCACTCTCCATTGCCTCCAAAGTAAGTGATCTAGTGTCTTCAATGCTCTACCGCAGGAGGTGACAGTGTATGCCCCGAATCTCTCAATAGTCGTGCCCGTGCTCGACACGTATCGACCTCCCAACCCATTGCTACACCAAGCCAATGCCCGAACATAGGTACGTCATCTTCCGCGAAGTGTCTGCAGCACTCGCTAACTTGTTCCCTTTCTCGACAAGTCACGATCAGGAGGCTTTCCGACAAAGTGCTTCTGAACATATTTCGTTATTATCTGGATGCCTCTCCACAATTTTGGCCCAGGCTTGTACATATATGTCGCAAGTGGAGACATATCGTATTTGCATCTCAACGCGCCCTACGTCTTCGACTATTCTGTACGCCTGGAACGCCTGTCTTGAAGACTTTAGATTTCTGGCCCGCCTTGCCTATCGTCGTTCAGTACGGGGGATCTCCAGCACTCGATCTGCCAACCCCCGAGGACGAGGACAATATCATGGCTGCACTGAAGCGGTCTGGTCGTGTTAGCTCAATCAGCCTCACCGTCACACGCTCGTTCCGGGAAAGGTTTTACGCAATCGAGGGGCCATTTTCTGAACTGGAAGACGTCGTTCTTCTGTCTCAAGATGGCGTGCGGCTGACCCTGCCCCGCACATTTCGGTGGGGCCCACGACTCCGTAGTCTCCACTTGACTAGGATCGCCTCTCCCGCACTCCTTGAGCTTCTTTATTCTTCCAGGAAACTTGTAGACCTTCAGCTTCACGATGTTTGCAAAGCTTTGCAGCCTTCACAAAAAGCACTCACGGATGCCCTGTCCGGGATGTCCCAGCTTCGAGCACTTTCGCTCCACTTCCTCCCCCCTGCAAATTTCGTTGGCGCACCCTCGCCGTTCGGGGAACGCGTTGTTCTCCCTGCTCTCACCCGCCTTAATCTTCAAGGAATCACCAAGTACTTGGAAGGACTTCTGGCCAGAATTGATGCTCCTCGTGCCGGGGATATCGAAATTACATTCCTCGATGAACCCATCTTTGGTGTTTCAAATCTTCGCGAATTCATCGATCGGACAGAAATGCAGAAGTCACATCGTCGAGCAGACATTCTATCCTCTGAGCCTGCCATCTCCATCTCCTTTACCCGACCAGAGGCCCCTACGCGCCTTGAGCTGCGAGTATCTTGTAAACCATTAGCCCGGCAGTTGTCAAGCATGGCTCAGATCTGCAATGGTTTATCTGCTTTCCTTCTTGGTTTGGAACATCTACGCATCAGTGCGGAGCGACCATCAAGTGGGCAGGACGACAGCGAACGCAAACAATGGCTGGAGCTTATCCACCCTTTCAGAGGTACAAAATATGTAGCGGCGCTTAGAGACCACTCGACAAAAATCGTGCTCCCTTTACGGCTATCCAACAGGTGGCGCGAAACTGTGCCACCTGCCCTGCACTTGCTCTACATACCGCAGCCTGGGCCACTTCACTCACGTTTGAGGGAGGCCGTAGTGTCACTCATGATCTCACGCCGACTCTCTGGCTATCCTATAAGGGTGGAGTATGAACGACTATGCCACATCAGTGAGCCACGTGGAACAGGTAATGTGTACCTTGTGCCACCACCACCACTCGCTAACTCGTTTGGTGTAGGACCTTTTTCTCAGCAGGTCACGATTGAGATGCTCTGCGACGACATCCTTCTGAACATATTTCGTCATTATCTGGGTGCCACTCCGCGATTTTGGCCTACGCTTGCGTGCGTGTACCAAAGATGGCGACAGATCGTATTTACATCACCTCTGGGTCTAAATCTTCGACTCTACTGTACGTACGGAAAGCCTGTTCTGAAGACTTTAGATTGCTGGCCAGCCCTGCCTATCATCGTACAGTACGGGGGGTCTCCAAATCTCGATCCCCCGGCTCCTGAGGACGACGACAATATCATTGCCGCACTGATGCAATCTGGTCGTGTTAGCTCCATCAGCCTTACCGTCACTGGCTCGCTGCTTGAAAAACTTTCCGCGATCTCTGAGCCATTTTCGGAACTAGAAGAACTTGATCTTCTGTCCCAAGATAACATGCAGGTGACCCTCCCCAGAACTTTTCGGTGGGGCCTTCGCCTCCGTACTCTCCACTCGACCAGGATTGCCTTTCCCTCATTCCCGCAGCTACTTTCACCCTCTCAGCAGCTCGTAGATCTTCAGCTCCACGAAATTCCTAGTGCTGGGTATTTTTCCCCAGAAGCATTCGCGCATGCCTTGTCCGGGATGACTCAACTTCGAACACTTTCACTCCATTTCCTTTCTTTTCCCTCCCGCCGAAACTACCATAGCTTGCCTCCACAGTCAGGGGAACGCGTTGTTCTCCCGGCTCTCATGTGCCTCAAATATCGAGGAACTAGCAAGTATTTGGACAGCTTCGTGGCTAGAATCGATGCACCTCGTCTCGGAGACATCAATATCACATTCTTTAGCCAACCCACGATGGACGCTTCGCAACTTGGCCGATTCATCGAGCGGATAGAAATGCAGACGTCACTCGGTCAAGCAGACGTTCAAACCTCCGCGCATGCCATTTCCATCTCCTTTACTAACTCGGGCACTTCTACACCACTACAATTACAAATATCGTGCGAACAGTTAGACTGGCAGTTGTCCTCCATGGCTCAAGTTTGTGACCAATTTTCCCCATTCCTATTCCGTGTAAAAAATCTAGGCATCAATACGACCCGATCGTCAAGTGAGCAGGATGACGTGGATGGTGAACAATGGCTGGAACTTGTCCGTTCATTCGGCGGCGCAAGAGACTTTTGGGTGGCTGGCGGACTTACGACAGACATCTTGTGCGCTTTGCGTCCAGCCGAAGGGGAGCACACGACTTACTCAACTGTGCTCCCTGCCCTGCGCAATCTTCGTGTACAGAAGCCTATGGCTATTGACGAGCCGTTGTGGGACGCTGCACAGTCATTCATCACCTCGCGACGGCTCTCCAGCCATCCCGTAGAGCTGCAAGTTTTATGCCACATCTGTAATACCAGTTTCACACAGCAGCAAGAACTCAAAAGTCACCTTGTAGGCAAGCATGCATACCGAACCGTGTGCTCCTACTGCGGCGACTTTGAGTGTACACCGGGACACAATCGATTCCCAGGACACCTCAGAAGCAAACACCCTGAAGTCGCGCGCAATGATGTACTCATTTCGGATCTTTCCTTAATAATTTTCCCCCCTTCCCAACTTGACCGTCTCGTTAACCGGCACAGTTCTCTGCGCATGCCAGACATCGTGACACCCTTCACCATGGTCACGGCGCCGCACTCCCAATAGCTAGGTATTCTGACACCTGACGAGATCCCAGCGTGACCTAACGACACCCCATCCCTCTTCTTTGAATCCTTTGCACCTTCGCCACGGCCCGCCTCGTTCCCCAAAGGCACATGATTGCAAGGTCTACGGACAGCGAGCCTCAGTTTCAGCTCAGTGTTGTTTCTTTTCTCTTTTCCCTTTTTCTTTCTTTATCTTCTTTTTGGTTTTTTCTTTGGGGGAATGACACAGAGTACGCATATGATTCTGTCTTCGCGCGTTATACGTACGAAATAACGATATTGAGTGATTGCCCATTATGCACACCGGGCCACATAGGGCTTCAGTATCTCGTCGGCCCTCTACTGCGTGCGTATCTCCCCTGGATAATTGCTCAGGGGTGCTCCCGCCGCAAACTAACATTTGATTCACGGGAAATAGACTTGGTCGTGTAGTATGTTATGGAAGAAGCGTTGTGCAGTAACGTTCGTGGAACGAATACGATACGTACTACGAAACCGAATGAAACAAAATGAGATAAAGGCCGAAGAGTGGTTGCAAGTCGTAATGCCCGACTGCACACTGGCATCGATATTGTCTGGAATTCACTCGCTCTACCAGGATGGAACATCGCACTACGCATTGGACAAGACACCAAGAGTCATGGGACATGGCCCTTGCCGTACACTCCAGCGGCCATAAGATCAAGTGTGATCTGCAGGTCCAAAAAGTCCGGCGTCCCAAGACCCGTGACCTACCGAGCCGAAAATCAGCCAATGTCAAAAATGAAGACATAAGTCTCGCGGGACGAACAGGATCCCATCCAGCGACGGCTGAGAATCCGGCAGTGCCGCAGCCCGGGTTAGAGCCAGATTTGATGTCGTTCAGGGCCCAGAGACCTGGGCCATACAACCAGTAATTGAGGAAGCCGAGCGGGGGTCTGCCTTTTGAAAGCTGGTAGTCGTTAAGCAGCGAGATTATACCCGCCACGGTCTGCACATTGGTGGTCAGCTGGGTGCTCGAGGCAGAGCGGAGGGAGGAGGGAAAACGCACCGGTGCCGCGCCGCTTGTGCCGTCTATGAGAAAGTCAAAGTACTTGTTGTTTTGGACGATCAAAAAATTGAGCGCCTGCGCGGAAATGTCGGGAATACCGCGGCCACCAGGGCTGTACAGATCAAAAAGTAAGAATAGGTCCGGTCAGGTCATGGCAGAAAACGCACTTGTACGAGCCATCATACTGTCTGCCGAGGTTATGCAGGAAGATGGGTACGTCATCGTCCTGGTAGTCCGGGCGCGGGAAATAGTTCGAGAAGCCGCCCCCGGAGAGGCGCGCCGCGACCTCGGGGTTCCGGCTTGTCGTGCCGCCCACGCTCGTGACCCAGGGACCTGCGAAACCGTGGCGATGTGGTGAGCGACCTTTGCCTGCGACGGTATACTGCTTCCAAGAAGGAATACAATACCACACATACAGGTTGCAGGGAACAAGGGGATGAACTGGACTCTTCCGGAGCCGTCGTTGACCTTGCAGTCCCCATTGCCGATGCCATGGTCGCCGCTTGCGAAGATCACGCTGACGCCACGCGCACCGAGTTGGGCGAACAGTCTGCACAAGGTCGTTGCATACTCTAGAGGGAGAATCTTCTCTTGGACACCATACGAAATGCTGATCGTCTGCGGGACGTCTGGCTGGGTGAGCACGTAGATGAGCCACTCCAGCCATGTGTCGCCTCTGGCTGGTTGGTTGCTGCCAGGTATAACCGACATCTCGCCGCCGGTGCTGTAGAAGGTGTGTGGGGTCGGGTATGCCATGGCCTGCGTGTACTGGATGTTGAGGTTCCCCTCGATGGTGGGGTGGCTCGGGTCGTACGGGCCGTTGTTGATCTGCACGACGGTGAGGGTCGTGTCTACCGCGGCCGTGCGCCATTCCATCAAGAACGTCGTCAAATCCGCCGGGCTCGGGTAATTGTTCAGGAAGCCCGCAACCCCGAGCCTATTCCGATCCGTTGCGGCCGGCACATAGGCGGCCGTTCTGTACAGCGAGCGCAGATACGACGGCGTGACCTCATCATAGCGACTCGACAACACCGTCACGGGCTCTCTCGACGCCATATCCGTAATTTCTCCGAAGGAGCGCCTCTGCGGCGTCTGCCACAGAGTGAGCGTGGAGGCGAAGTACGTCGTCGGTACGACGGTTTGCACGTGTGTATGCAGCACCGCGGGGAGTGCATAGCCGATCGTGCGGAGAATAGCGGTGTCATTCGTCCCTGTGCGCCGGTAGAGCTGGTACGACGCCCCGAGCAGTTCGTTGGCTTGGGACACGGGCACCCCGGTCAGCATCAGCCAGCTGCCGCCCTGTGTCGTTGAGATGGAGGAGGACGGTACACCATGGTGTTCAAGCCAGGAGTTGATGAGCTCGAACGTGTCTGGGTGCGGCGCGACAAGCTGAGCAACCTGCTCCTTTGATAGGTGTGCACCATATCTGTAACGGAGCAGCGGCACACATGAGTACGTCATGCGCGGAGGAGTGTTGGAGAGGACGTGCTTTGGGCTCCTTGGGTCGCTGACCTCATGGAGCGCGTCAATCAAGGCGCTCTCGTGGTGAGACTTGAGTGCAAGATGGAGATCGATGGTGGTGCCAGTGGGAGGGTGACCGAGGGTCTCCCAGTCGGGCGGGACGGCATTCCAGGTGTGCTTGACGCGTATGTCATCCCAAGGTGGTGCGAGGGGCTTCGCGAGGTTGTGGAGGGCCGCGGCGGCTAGGACAGAGAACACAGAGAGCTGGGGGTAGCGCATGATTAGAGGGGGTCAAAGGACTGAGGTGCGGTGAGCGCCAAGTACTGGAACACTGAGAACATGGCTCGGAAACAGAGCTTTTATTGTGCATCTTGTGTCTTAACAGGACGCAATCCGCGGCTGTTGATTGAAACCCGCGAATGGAGCTGAGACGTCACGATACCACATGATTGGATATCCGAAGCCTCCCATAGCCTAGGAATGTGCGCTTTAGTCAATTGTCGTTACGATGCCCACTGAGCCGCTTGCATAGTCTCCAAAAACCGCCAGACTCCACGTGGTGATCAAAGTCGTTTTCCCCTCCTGGGAAAACTTAGGCCCATTCACGTTATTGAGCGCAAAAAAGTTGTCGCTTTGCATGCGCGGCAGATTTCCGGTCCGAACTTGGTCCGAACACTCATATCCTTCTCATGGCCCGGACTGCTCTTCCCGACGTCAGATTCGGTCTACGCCGACACCATACCAGTGGCAGCGAAGCGGGGCATCATCATGTACTAGCAGTACTGCTGCTCTCCAAGGGGGCTGTATAAGTAGAGCTTCATCAACACCACAAGCATCACAACTTGATCACCAGGCGAATCTGGCAACAAAACAGACCTTTGTCGTCTGGGCGCTGGACAACACCGACCCCGAAGCGCTCTCACCGTGCACGGAGCAAGTCGAAAGGATCAAGCGGCTCGTCTCTCAAGGCGTCTTGAATGCGTGGCGTTCTTTTGGGCGGGTTCCCGGCCGCTCTTCTCAATTTTGGGCGGTCCGACGACTGTCCGACGTAGTTCCGACGTACGGGCCGTTGTCCGGGCCGATCCGGATCCGGGATGCCGGACAGGAGCACGAGGCAGATACAGTCAAGCATACAGTATAGTATTTTACAGTAGACAAAATAAAGAGATAGAGAGTACGCACTCCTATCTACAGTCAGACCCCTCTTAACCCATAGCTCTGATAACCCATAAACGTGCATAAACCCTGATAACCCATAGCTAATCCATCCACCAAAATTCATTTGTAGGCTGTAGCATACCTCTCAAAACCCATAACCCCTCATAGCCATAGCACAGACTGTCCACGGAGGGGGTATGGGTTATGAGGGGTTTGACTGTAGCACAGCAGTTGATAACACGGTACAGTAACTCTAATAAATTAAATGCGGGTAGCGGCGCAAGGTACTAGCGGCGTGCTTCTGACCAATTGCTTCTGACATGGCTTCTGATTGCCTTTCAATAGTATCTCATCGGCCCTCGTGTGCGTATCTCCCGGATTATTGCTCAGGGGTGCTCCAGTCGCAAATTAACACTTGATTCACGGGAACAGGTCATGTAGTAAATTGTTGTCTGGCGACGTTTGATCTTGTGGCGCTGGTGGATCCTGCCGTTCGCAGACGTGCGCCGGTCTCGGTTGGTCTATGTGCGCAGCAGCTGATCGGCAATAGATAAGGAAGAAGCGTTCGTGGAACGAGTACGATATGTACAGTACTACGAAACCGAAATACTACGAAACCAACATGAAACATGGCCGAAGAGTTTGCAAGTCGTGATGCATTGGTGCGTGATGGCCCGACTGCACACTGGCCTCGATCTTGACTGGGACTCACTCGCTCTACTAGGACAGAACATCGCACTTCGCATTAGACAAGATACCGTGATTCGTATGACATGGTTGTTGCTGTACACCTTACAAGGCCAATTCGAGTCGTAAAGTAAAGTAAAGAGAGTCTAGCAATCAACGAACAGCACAAAACGCAATGGCGTCTCTAGACTAGGCGCCAAGGATGGGGGTTAACATAAGAGTGAGTTGAAGAGTTACACCAGACGAAGAGATACGAAAATAAAATACCAGACGGTTCAATCACTTGGGGGCGATCTCGAGAGGCAAGGAAAGCGGGAAGTCTTATTTTTCACAGACCCTCGTGGAACCGGGTGTCGTCCCCACCAGCACTCCCACTGGCGCCCACACCCGAGTCTTCAGCAGGCCCCGCACCGTCCGTCTCATCCTCCCCGTCCGCGACTGCGTCGACGCCAGTATGTGGCGCACTGCTCTCGGGCGACTTTTCCTGCTGGCGCTGGCTGGGTCGGCGCGACACGTTCGCGCCGTCGGCCTCGGGCGAGGGAGTGCCACGTGACTTTTTATCGTTCTGTTCAAAATGAAAGTGTGTCAGTGCAATTCGTTTTGTTTTTGGACGCGAGCGGAGGACGTACAAGGTACCCCGGCTGGGCGGGTTCCGAAACGCCAGGCGGGTGTCCGCGGTACGACGGCGGCTCCGTGACCTCATCGCCGTCGTGCATGTCGCGGTACGCGCCGGGCGGAAGCTCCTCCTCGGCCTCCGCGGCGTGTTGCTCCTCCTCGACGCTGCTCCCCTCCTCCTCGCCCTCTTCTTCCTCCTCAGAGACGTACCCTGCCGCGCGGACGGCGGCTGCGACGGGTCCCGAGCGCTCGAGGGCGTCGCTCGCAACGAGGTAGCGCGCGCATAGCATGCGAATGTCGTTCCACCACTCCATCATGTCCTCGTGAGAGCGCGCGCGGAAGCTCCACGCGTGCTGCCCAGGGCGCCCAATGCGCAGAGACCCAGTTTTGATCGAGCCTGCGCCGTCCTTGCGGCCTTCAATGTGGAACTTGTGCGACTTGGCGCTGGAGCCCGCGGCAGGGCCCAGCGTGCAGAGGGGGAGGAAAAGGGAGAAGAGGGGTGAGTTCGCCTGAGCCGGGTCAGATGAGCTGTACTCGTGCAGGAAGCCGGACGGTGAGAGGACGAAGTAAGACTCGCGATACGTGCGCGTAAATCGCTTCTTGCGTTCAAGATAACCCGTGTGTACCGCAATCACGGACGGGTCTTCCTTGCTTGGGTAGATGATAGTCTCTGGATTCCGGAGTGGCGTATCGGGATCGAGGAGATGGTCAGAGCGAGCAGAAAACGAGATCCATTCGTGGTCGGCGGGAATTGAAGCCATATGCGCGCCGAGTGAACGCCATGTATCCTGGACAGAAGCGGACATGCGAGACTGCCACTCGTCAAATGTCTGCCAAGCAGACTGGATGGCGCGGACGATTCCCTCCTCAAAGTGGGCCGAATTCTGTTGCATGATGATGATCGACTTTTGAAGTGCATTTTCCTCGTTGACTTGCTTATGGAGTTGACGAATGACGGCAAGATTGGCGACGTAGCTGCTGGGAATTAGGTGTATGGCAAGGAAAAGGGGTCAAAAATACGCACGGGTCGGTCTTGGCGGTGACTTGAAGCGGTGTGTTCTTGAAAGTGGAAATATCGTTGGTGAGATCTGCGACAAGACGCGATGATAGTTCACGCTCTTTTGCGACACTTGTGGCCAGTCGTCCAGTATCGTTCTGGACGTTCTGAGAGCGGTGTTACGTTAATACAGGAACAATCTATGGATGCGCAGCATTTGCGGACCTTGATGTGGGCCTTGATCTCTACGCGCAGTTTTTGCAGGTGCTGTACAATAGAGCCATCAATAGTACGGCCCAGGTTGGCGTGTTGATCCGCAATGACACGAGTCTTGTCCCGTATGCCGTAGTAGACGTCCTGGTATACTCGGGTGAGTTCAAGGTCAGAGACTGTGGAAGCAAACGATCCCGCACCTGAAGCCCTCCCTCGCCAAGAAATTGGTTGGCGGACCGGAATGGTACTTGGATGACGGCGGCGAGTTTTGTCATTTCCTTTGCGGTGTTATTCTCGATGTCTGCGATACCCTGACATGAATAGATGAGATGAATCGGGGTAAGCACGAAGGGTTGTAGAAAGAGTCTCACTTCAAAGTAAGCTACGAGCTGCTTCACAATAGCCTTCCATGCGACGAAACGCTCGATGAGGACGTCCGAGGGGCGAAGGTCATGGGGGGCGATGTTCTTCTTAATCAAAGACTGAGAACGCGAGATGGTTGACCCCTGCTTGCTAGCACGGGAGATGGAAGTCGCTCTGGATATTGAGGCGGTGTCGTTCATGTTGGTGGTTGTTGGAGAAGAGTAAGAGGGGTAGGACAGGGTCCTCTTATAATATAAGTAACCAGCTCCAACGCGACTCGGACGCGGCGAGTTCGGAAGGCCTTGACGTCACCAGACCCCGGACACTCCGGGACCCCGTGTGAGTGTGCCACCTGGACCACTTGCAAGTCCTTGCCTTGGTCCTCACCATCTCTCATCACTTCATCCGGCTCCGAGTTGCAAACATGAACTCTCCAATGCAAAGCCTCGCCATTTCTCTTGGGGTCATGCAACGTATTATCGTCCTCCACTTGTCCAAATTTTTTTCTGACCTCGTATACGTGTCCGTCTCCCAGTCGCCCGAAAGGTCCCATTCGAGGACCCCACGGTGCTCGACTACGTCCGGATAGCTTACGTCGCGAGCCAGGTCATTGCTCTTGTCGTGTATTACTATACCTCTTCCAAGGTGCGACAGTTTTCTCGCTGGCCCAGACCTATACCTCACGAGTGCATGGTCTAGATAAGGGCGAAGAATGACCAGACAATGCTCAAATACGGTACGCATCACCCCTTTGGCTAGTTTCGAACTCTGTTGTTTCTGATACACCTTGTTTTTTCATCTCAGTGGAGGCGGGGAATCCAATGGTAACGGGCGAAACAAACTCACACTGTTCGCTGACATGACTCTTCCTTGTTTCACCTATAGTCACAAGAGCCCGGCAAGCTCGTGACGACCACAGTGCGGGACTACGACCTCTCTGAGACGTCGAAGCTCGTGCGTGATGTCCTTCTGCGTGTTTTGATCGGTGAAAACTTAACCCGCCTTTGTTCCGGCAGATCAAAGGCGTATACACCTCCGTCGCGATGATGGCATTCCTCCATTTATACCTCAAATATTCCCAGCCACTCTTCGTGCAGGCCATCATGGCCTTCAAGTCGCTCTACGAAGCCAAGACCGTCAAGATCCACGTTCTTGGTCAAAATGCCGACGGTGACCTCAAGCGGCCGTTCAAAGCCGGCGCCGGCCTTTTTGGTGGTGCGTGTTCCCCGTTCCGCATCACCTCCACACCATCTCATCACCGAAACTTGCATAGCTTCTGCGGACCCGCAGACAGACAAGGCTGCCATCGAGGAGGCAGAAAAACGCATTGGCGCCAAGAAGGAGGAGTGAGCGATGCACAGCGGGGAGGGGTACTCGGACGCTAGACTCGAGATAATATACTTTTGCTATCCATATATTCATTCCTTGTAACCCCTGCGTATCTGTACTCCCGGGCATGGCAGTAATTGGAGGCGCGCGTGGCACATTCTACATGAAATGTCCGGGCGAATGGGGTTGTAAGTGTACGTGATGATCATCCCCATGAAGCGTACAGAGACCTCACGTGTGCCGCCTTTGCTCCATCTTGCCAGATGACACGGAACACCTCCGGGGCAGATCCAGTATTGTGTGCCAACCAATCCATACGTCTATCTCGACGCCATCAACAGCACCGTGGTGGTATCCATAATTGAAAAAAAAGCTTTCGGATACGGGGAATCGAACCCCGAGCTGCCGCGTGAGAGGCGGCAATGTTAGCCGTTACACCATATCCGATATTCAATCTTTGCAAGGAGAACAGATATCTGACTCAGTGATGAGGCCAACTTCCACCACCTCACTGTTGTTTCGGTGCTTTGTTTTGGCGGAGCGCCGGAGCTAATATTAGCGCAGTACTGTAATACCCCGCGTGTCTCAGACCGGACCGCGGAGAGGTACAATCGCAGGCGCTACACTGTATCGCCGTCGCTGTGATTCGAAAGGAATGGAAGGAAGGAGAAGGAAAAAGGAAAAAGGGCCGATCATGCAAGAAAAGGGGCTCTAATTGAATCGACGTCCTCTTAGGTGGACACGCGGAGGTGGAGAACGGCACTGCAGCGCTTGCTGCAGCGAGCACACGCCGTAAGAAGACACATCGGGGCTTGGCCGCCGCTTTTATCCTAAATCGTGTTCATGCACGCATATTCGTGCACCGTGTAAGTTACGTATACACACATGTTGGTTTGGTTTCCAAGCACACGATAATCATATGCAACATGTCGAATGACAGGATCCGCCGACCGCCACAAACGCGACACATCATGTGCCCTTTCGCATTATGTCCCCCTCCTGATAAATTACTACCACCTGATCTACCTCCCTCCTAATAAATACTCTAGGATCCCCTGCACTTACACTTACACCTACACCCCCTCTCTCCCTCAGCCAAAACGACAATGAGCGACGAATACGCGAGCTCCGGTTTCAAAGGCTCCCTCGTCAACCCCTGTGCGTGCTCTCATCCCGGCAGTAGCTCATATCGCAGATGCTGAACACGTCCCCCACCCTCCCGTGCTACCGTAGCCGTCAGCGATACAATGCCTCGCCGCGAACGAGAGACTTATCCGCTATTTTCTGACTACGCAACGAAGAACTACCCCCCACCCGGCGACAGTACGTCCTCGATCACCTGTACCAGTCTATGCGACGCACCCTGACGCTTGCTCTAGCGACGTCTTCCGGCGGCAGACGCACCGGTCCCCCCGACAGCAGCGGCATCGCCGGACCGGTGATCCCGCAGTCGCAGGGCGTCGAGCCGCAGCGCGGCCGCGAGCTGTATCGTGATGCAGAGAGCCTTGACACGCGCAAAGAAGCTGCCGACGCGCTCGCTGCTCGGTATCGCGCTTCCCGCGAGCGGTTGGGCGGAGTGGGTGCATGATGGGTTCCCGTAGCTGAAGTCCTCCCACCCTTGTCCCTTTTTTTTTTTTCAAATATTTAAATTGATTGCTTCTCGTCCGAGGTTATCTACTTGGTTGAGCATGATACGGGAATGTACAGTGTGGTGTATATGCGCCCTTTTGGACCAACTTTCGCTCGTGTAGTGTTGCGGCCGTGATCGATGTGTCTGTACGATGGAGACCGACCGCAGTCGGGGATCGCGCCACGGTTGGAATTCGTTGGAACCCCACGTGTTTGTACACTTTCGCAACTACCTTGCGTCCGTGCTCAACACGCCGGTTTACATGATCGGGCCCAGTCGCATCCGCCAATCCAATGGTTCCGGGCCGGGTGCAGGTGAGCACGGCCACCCGGCGTGGTACGCACTTCGCTTTTCTCTTTGCACGAAGGCCATCATCGTCTCGGCTCATAAACGAAATGCGCTGCGAAACGATGATATTTCATTGGGTTATGTAATTCGAAACCCGAGGTCAGCCTTCGTCGGTCTCCAACATCTTCTAGCTAGTGCTCTCGAGAATTGGAATCGTGCGGTTTGCGTGCGGTTCGACCTCAGCACCGCGACTCGGAACAATTTTTCGCTGGCATATCTTGTACCATTTCGCTTCTGGAACCGCGGCGGTGCGATCCAATTGTGTCTATCACATAACGACATAACGAGTAGTAGAGACATTGATTACAGTAACGACATCGATAAATGGTGATTGAGTCGGAACGCCAACAAGGTAGTGCATTTGAACCAACACTGTGGCATCAGTCCCACGTTCACTGAACCCCTATGCTCCACCCACACCATACTGTGACAACAACTGCGAAATTGTCCTATGTCCTTTTGTTGATGCTTCTTGACAAGGCGTCCTGCCGTGCACATTCTGTAATTGTACATTTGCCCCCCGTTCGAGTAGCAACTGCACAATCTCGAGGTATTCGTGACCTGATGCGATGTGCAACGGAGTTTGGCAATGCCGCTGCATAGCGTTCACGTCGGCGCCATTGTCGAGCAGCAACCGCACGACATCGATGTGCCCATATCGTACTGCCTCGTGCAACGGGTTCCAGCCAGCGGGGTTTCGAGAGTCCATATCCGCGCCGTATTTGATTAATGTCCTCGCAAGGTTGAGTTTCCCGTTCTTCGATACTACGTACAGCGGAGTCTGGAATAGCTCGTCCCGTTCGTTGACATCTGCACCGCGATCAAGTAGTCTCTGGACCACACCGATGCGCCCGTTCGCCACCGCGCTATGCAATGAAATGCTCTCCTCATCGTCGGTGTCTTCATTGTCAGAAGAATCGCCACGGGACAATTGCGAATCCACGATCTCGATCTCGGAAAGACTGTTTTGCGACTTCGCTTCCACTGGCAATGAAGCTGAGCGCACGGGGTGTCCGCGTCGAGTGTTGCAACGCAGCGGTTATGGGGATGTTCTGACACACCAAACGACTCGTAAGAGAATGTATTAGATAGTATGTAAAGCTGCTTACCTGACACACCAAACGACTTGTAAGAGAATGGTGTGCCAGTGCATACAATGCGAGCTTAAGTACATCAAGAGACGAGTTGTAAATACACGTGAATACACTGTGCGGACACCCGCACTCCGTATGGAAACGAGCCCTCAAAGATTGTAAGGACCAGGGATTGTCCCTGATCACACAGTAACTAGTAATCGTAAACTGATTGTC
>Ga0137385_10000791_pt1 | contig 26052 bp, 28 predicted proteins | sample SagtaG_FD_104921 | JGI IMG/M metagenome (GOLD analysis project Ga0137385, IMG submission 104921) | Vadose zone soil microbial communities from Sagehorn Ranch, Mendocino, California, USA - Sage2_R_80_16 metaG | ecosystem: Environmental > Terrestrial > Soil > Vadose zone | place: USA: California... | reverse complement strand
GAAGCTGCCCACCGACATGAGCGACGAGGTCGTGCGCGAGATCGCGCTGCCCACCGGCCTGGTCGACAACAAGGTCTGCGCTATCGACCAGACCTGGACCGCGCTGCGCCTGGTGATCCGCCGCGAACTTCGGTAGCGCCCGCGCTGGCCTCAGCCCAGCAGTGGCTCCCCTTCGAAGACACCGAGTTCCTCGCGGTAGAGCTCGAGCCCGATCCCGTTCGGGTCCCTGAAGTACATGCTGTCGTCCGCGCCCCGGTCCGGGCCCAGGTAGTCCACGCCCGCCTGCTCCAGCTTCTTCTTCGCGGCCTCGAACTGGTCGGCGGAGATCGAGATGGCCAGGTGCTGCACCCCGCCGATGGTCTCCATGAACGCCGGGTGATCGTGCCCGGGGAAGTCGAAGAAGCCGAGCAGGTTGCGGTTCCCGATGTCGAAGAAGAAGTGGTTCGAGCCGGCGTAGTCCCGGTTCTCCACCAGCTCGACCAGCGGGAAGCCGAGGAACTCCTGGTAGAACTTGATCGTCTCCTCGGTGTCCTTGCAGATCAGGGCGAGGTGATGCACGCCCTGAACCGTGGTCGGCCGCCGGTCGCCAGCCGGATGCAGGTAGCGCTTGCGCAGCTCCTCCCGGCGGGCCCGGACTCGTTCAAGCTCGGCACCTTGTGGCTGTGGCATGACCTGCCTCCCTGACGTTGCTCGGCATGCCCATTCTTCAACGCCAGGGTCAGGCTTGCCAGCCGCGACGGCCGGCCTGCCGGCCGTGGAGGGGGACAGTGAAGGGGAATGGGGAGGCGGGCGGGGGGCGGGGGCATCGGGGTTCCAGGGGGCAACGCCCCCTGGGCAAGCACGGTCAGGTCAGCGCGCGGGCAGCCCGACATCGGCCGGGCTCAGCCCGCGATGCCGGAACGCCCAGCCGCGGAGCCCGTGACCCAGCTGGGCCAGCGCCGGCGGCGGCACGGCGAGCACCAGGCACTTCGCGTGCGCCAGGCAGTAGCGGGTGACCCGGCACGCCACCGCGTGCGCCAGGGGGCCTCGGCGCCCCGCGCCGATCACCAGCACGTCGTCGGGTTGGCACGCAACGCCGACGAGCACACGTCCCGGTTCACCGCGCAGCACTTCGGACTGGACGGCCACGTCATCGGGCACGCCGCCGAACGCGAGATCGATGGCGTTCCAGAGGCGCTGCCATGCGGCATCGCTCCAGACCTGGCGCAGGTAAGGCGATGGATGGCTGCGGTCGGCGAGGTCACCGCCTGGGGGCGTCCACGCGAGGACGGGGATCAGGGCCGCGTGGTAAACGCGGGCGAGATCTGCTGCATGGCGGAGCGCCTGGAGGCTGCCCGGTGACCCGCTCACGCCGACGATGATCCGACGTACGGGAGACACGGTACGGCTCCTTCCAGAAGGGGTTCTTACGCCACCAGTAAACCCCCGCCCGCCGGCGCTGACGACCCGAAAACCCCCCGTTCCGGCGATTTCATAACGACATCCTGACGCGGCGCCTCAATGCCAGCCGGCAGCCGCAAACATGGGCTTAACTGCAAATTGACATCTACTCTCAAAAACATGTAACATCTGTTTCATAGAGACTACCGAAAGAGGGCTGATGTCATGAACAGCAGCGTCATGAACAGCGACAGCGCCGCGGCTACCGCCGAGCGGCGCCGGTGGTGGGCCCTGGGCGCCCTCGCGCTGAGTGTCCTGGTCGTGGGCCTCGACCTGACCGTGCTCAACCTGGCCCTGCCCACTCTCGCGGCCGAGCTGCACGCCTCAACCAGCGACCTGCAGTGGTTCATCGACTCTTACAGCCTCGTTCTGGCCGCGGCGCTGCTGCCCGCGGGCCTGCTCGGCGACCGGTTCGGCCGCAAGAAGATGCTGATTGCGGCGATGGTCGTATTCGGTGTGGCGTCGCTGGCCTGCGCCTACTCGCAGTCGGCGGGCGAACTCGTGGCGGCCAGGGCCCTCCTCGGGCTGGGCGCGGCGGTGATCCTGCCGCTGTCGATCGCGGTGATCCCGGTGCTGTTCACTCCGCAGGAGCGGCAGAAGGCGATCGCGGTGGTGATGTCCGCGGTGTTCATCGGCTATCCGGTCGGCCCGCTGCTCGGCGGCTGGCTGCTGGACAACTTCTGGTGGGGGTCGGTGTTCCTGATCAACGTGCCGGTGATCGCGCTGGCGCTGATCGCCGTGACCCTGCTGATGCCGGAGTCCCGCAGCGAGCGGCGCCCGCGGCTGGACCTGGCCGGCGTGGTGATCTCGAGCCTCGGCCTGACCAGCCTCACCTACGGCGTCATCAAGGCCGGACAGGACGGCTGGAGCGACGGGACCGCGCTGGCCACGATCGCGGCCGGGGCCGTGATCCTGGCCGCCTTTGTGCTCTGGGAGCGGCGGGTTTCCCGGCGGCCCGACGGCCAGCCGCTGGTCCAGCTGTCGCTGTTCCAGTCGGCAGGCTTCACCTGGGGCACGATCCTGTCCACGCTGGTGTCCTTCGCGTTGTTCGGGATCCTGTTCGCGATGCCGCTCTACTTCAGGGACGTCCGCGGGCTTGACTCCTTCGGCGCCGGGCTGCGGCTGCTGCCCATGATCGGCGGGATGGTCGTCGGCATGATCGCCGGGACCAGACTGCAGAGCCCGCCGAAGGCCGCGCGGTCCGAGCCGGGCCAGCCGGACGGCGCGCCCTTCCGGCCCCGGGTGGGGGCCAAAGCACTGGTGACCGGCGGGTTCGCGGTGATGGCCGCCGCGCTGGCCAGCGGCGCCTTGACCAGCGTGCACAGCGGCACCGGTTTCGGCGCGGCCTGGTTCGCCGTGGCCGGGCTCGGGCTCGGCCTGGCCATGCCCGCGGCCATGAACGCGGCCCTCGGCGCGCTGTCGGCGGAGCGGAGCGGCGCGGGCTCGGCCCTGATCACCGCGTTCCGCCAGGTCGGGGCCACGATGGGAGCCGCGCTCCTGGGCACCGTACTCAGCTCGGCCTATCAGGCCAAGCTCGACCTCACCGGGCTGCCCGCAGCCGCCGCGGACGCGGTGCGCTCCGGCGTATCGGGCGGCGTCGAGGTGGCGCGCAGCCTGGGCTCGGCGTCCTTGCTGCGCTCCGTGGACATCGCCTTTGTGCACGGCATGGACGTGATGCTGTGGTGCTGCGCGGGCATTGCGGTGGCCGCCGCCCTGCTGGCGCTGGCCTTCCTGCCGCGCCAGTCGGCGCCGCAACCGCCTGCGGCCGGTGAGCCCACTACGGTTCCCGCTCCCGCGAGGGCAGAATGACCACCATGAGCGAGGCACCGGCCGCGGCCAGACCCGCCGGGCTGCGAGAACGGAAGAAGGCCAGGACGCGCGCTGCCATCAGGGAGCACGCGCTCCGGCTGTTCCGGGAGCAGGGGTATCACGCCACGACCGTGGAGCAGATCGCCGAGGCGGCCGAGGTCTCGCCGAGCACGTTCTTCCGCTACTTCCCCACCAAGGAGGATGTCGTACTGCAGGACGACTTCGACGTCCTCGGCATGGAGACGTTCCAGTCGCAGCCCGCTGAGCTGAGCCCGATCGCCGCGTTCCGCGCTGCCGCGGCGCAGATGTTCGCCACGCTGACCCCCGAGGAGCTTGCCCGCTTCCGGGAGACGACCGAGCTGACCCTGACCGTCCCCGAGGTACGGGCCCGGGCCCTGGACGAGTTCGCCCGGACGATCGAAGCGATCGCGGCGGCGGTCGCGCTGCGCACCGGGCGCTCCCCCGATGACTTGGCGGTCCGCAGCCTGGCCGGGGCGGTGATCGGCGTCATCATGTCGGCCACGATGCCGTGGGCCGAGATGCCGGCCACGGACATGTTCGAGCGCATCGACGCGGCCCTGGCCAACCTGGAGGCCGGCCTCCCCCTGTAGCCGCTTCAGCCAGACCGGCCCGGGCCAGCCGGAGCAGGCAGTCCCAGCGCCGCGGCCAGGCCGACATCGACCCGGCGCATGGTTGCTGGCGACAGGGCTCCCTTGACGGGCCCCAGTTGGCCTCGGTAGTGGGGGCCGATGTCGTCACAGTCCACCCAGCCCTCGAACGAGTCCTGGCCCTTGTCCAGCGACACGTAGCTGGCCCTAGGTGATCTTGGCGGTGTGGTGGTAAGCATCACAGTGAGAACGTCTCTCAGGTGAGCGTTGCGCTGGTTGTTGCTTACCACCAGCCAGTAATGCGGGCCCACTCCCTCCTCGTCGAAGTGGAAAACCTGCCCTCGCAGTGGACCGGATGCCCCGCTCATCCATCCTCCGCTCGCGCTGCGCTCTTCACATGGCGGCGATGCAAGGCCGCGGTGATGGCGCGGTCGGCGTCGGTCTCCGCGGCGGCCTCGGCCGCGTAGCTGATCTCTGCGGCCACCTCGTGCAGCCGTTCCAGCCCCAGGTTCAGCAGCACGTGGATCACGTCCGCCAGGGCAGGCGGCGAGGACTCGTCGGACAGCCCGGACCGGCGGAGGTAGTCCACGTAGATCTCGTACTCGGTTGCTCCCTCGGTCACGATCGCCTCCAGGAAGCGCTGTTCCATCTCGGTGAGAGTAAGGTTCACACGCATGCGTGTCGTCGGCATACATGCATTCTAACACACTAGGTGTGTCGCGCTGCGTGTACCTGATCTCGGGAATGTTGCGCGTTCAATCATCGTTGTGGCCCGTGTTCGGGCTGATGGCGCTGGGTGAAGCAGGCCCGGGTGACAGGACGCGCCGTCACGGAGGAGGATGAAGCCATGCCAGCGGTTACGGTGGAGGACATTCTGGTGCTGCCCAGGATCGAGGAGCCAGATCCCGCGATTGCGCTGGACCGGCCGGTCCTGGCGGTGACCACCGCCCCTTCCGCCTACGAGGGCGAGGGGTTCCCGGTGCGCCGCGCGTTCGCCGGAGTTGAACTGCGGGCTCTCGACCCGTTCATCCACATGGACCAGATGGGCGAGGTGGATTACGCGCCCGGCGAGCCGAAGGGCACCGCCTGGCACCCGCACCGCGGCTTCGAGACCGTGACCTACATGATCGACGGAACGTTCCGCCACCAGGACTCCAACGGCGGCGGCGGGCTGATCACCAACGGCGACACCCAGTGGATGACCGCGGGCGGCGGCATCCTGCACATCGAGGAGCCGCCCGAGGACCTGGTCATGAGCGGCGGGCTGTTCCACGGCTTCCAGCTCTGGGTCAACCTGCCTTCCAGCCTCAAGATGGTGGCCCCTCGCTACCAGGACATCAGGGCGGGCCAGGTTTCCCTGCTCAGCTCGCCGGACGGCGGCGCACTGGTCCGCGTGATCGCGGGCGAGGTGGGCGGCCATCACGGCCCCGGTGTCACCCATACGCCGATCACGCTGCTGCACGCCACTCTCGAGCCAGGTGCTCAGGTGCGGCTGCCTTGGCGAAGCGACTTCAACGCGCTCGGTTACGTACTGGCCGGGTCGGGCACCGTGGGCTCCGCCGGGCGGCCGGTACGCACGGGCCAGCTTGCGGTGTTCGGCGCGGGTGACGTGATCACGGTCGCGGCGAGCAGCCGCGACGACGGCCCCAGCCACGGGCTGGACATCCTGGTGCTCGGCGGCCAGCCGATCCGGGAGCCCGTTGCCGCCTATGGCCCGTTCGTGATGAACACCAGGGACGAGCTCGTCCGGGCCTTCGAGGACTACCAGGCAGGCCGGCTCGGGACGATCCCGGCCGAGCCCCACCCCGGTCACGACGTGCTCTAGCCGCGGGGCGTCGGTCGCGCATTTCGCATCGCTGCCCGCGATGGCAGACTCCTGCCATGACCTATGTGGCCGCGCCTGACCGTTATGAGAACATCCCCTACCGCCGCTGCGGGGGCAGCGGCATTGACCTGCCCGAGGTCTCCCTCGGGCTCTGGCACAACTTCGGCAATGACCGGCCGCTGGACACCCAGCGGGCCATCATCCTGCACGCGTTCGACCTGGGCATCACCCACTTCGACCTGGCCAACAACTACGGGGGAAGCTCGCTCAGTACGTCAGACGACCCTCTGGGAAGGCTCAAGTACGGGCCTCCGTACGGCTCGGCCGAGGCCAACTTCGGGCGCATCATGCGCGAGGACCTGCGTCCGTACCGTGACGAGCTGATCATCTCGACGAAGGCCGGCTATGACATGTGGCCCGGCCCCTACGGCGACGGGGGATCGCGGAAGTACCTGCTCGCCAGCCTGGACCAGTCGCTGGGCCGGATGGGCCTCGACTACGTCGATATCTTCTACAGTCACCGGTTCGACCCGCATACCCCGCTCGAGGAGACCATGGGCGCCCTCCATACCGCGGTCCGGTCCGGGAAGGCGCTCTACGCCGGCATCTCGTCGTACTCGGCGGAGCGGACGGCCGAGGCGGCGGAGATCCTGCGCGGGATGGGCACGCCGCTGCTCATCCACCAGCCCTCGTACTCGATGCTGAACCGCTGGATCGAGGGCGGCCTGCTCGATGTCCTCGGCCGCGAGGGCATCGGCTGCATCGCGTTCTCGCCGCTGGCCCAGGGCGTGCTCACCGGAAAGTACCTGAACGGTATCCCGGAAGGCTCGCGAGCCACCCAGGGCACCTCGCTGGACCTCGGTCAGCTCACCGAGCAGACCCTGTCCCACGTCCTCTCGCTGAACAAGATCGCCAGCGCGCGCGGGCAGACACTCGCCCAGCTCGCGCTGGCCTGGGCGCTGCGGGACGAGCGGGTCACCTCGGTGCTCATCGGCGCGAGCAGCGTGGCGCAGCTCGAGGAGAACGTCGCCGCGGTGCACAAGACCACGTTCACCGACGAGGAGCTGGCCGCGATCGACCGCGACGCCGTGGAGGCGGGTATCAACATCTGGGCCGCATCCAGCACCGGCTGAGCCCTCATGATCTTCAGGTCCTCTGCTTGGCGTATCCGGGCTTGGTCTTGACGACGACCTCGTGGACGGTGTCGCCTGCCAGCGACGACCCTGATTTGCTCACCGAGCTCATGTCTCGTTTGCATGGCCCGGATCTAGGAGAGGCGGCGGTTGAGCCGCCGGAAACAGTACCCGGTCAGGGCCAGGGCGAGGGCGAGGTAGATCGCGGTCTCGGTCCACTGGACGGCCCAGTAGCAGCCGGCAGGCTGGTAGGTGGCGGCGATCCGGATGCCGTGGCTGGCCAGGCAGTCCAGGCCTGAGGATTCGGAGCTTTGCACTGCCTGCTCGCAGCCCGCCGGGGCGGTGCCGACCGGATTCCCGGCGGCGTTGACGGCTCTGCTGGACAGGATCCAGGCGCCGGGCTGGCCAGGCAGGCTTCCTGTGGTGAGCGTGAAGTTGCCCTGCGGGTCGTTGTTGAACGATATGTCGCGGCCGATCGTGGTGGTCGTCGTGTGGTGGGGCGTGAACAGGTTCGGGCGGATCCACAGCGGCATGGCGAACTGGACGGCGGCGAAGATGGCCAGGGTGACGGCCATGGCCGGGACGGCGCGCCGGATGAGAACCCCGGCGGTGACGCCTAGGGCGAAGGCGAACGCGGCGTAGCCGAGCGGGGTGATCCCGTGGGTGGCGAAGACCAGCGAAGACCACCGGTCCTTAGCGATCCCGGTCCCGGTTCCGCCGCGGCCGACAGCACGGCCGATGGGCGCCGCCCACCAGGCCTGCATCAGGCTGAGCCCCTCGGTGACGGCCATGGCGGCCAGGCCGCCGACGGTCAGCTTGACCGCCAGCCACCGGGTCCGGGTGACGCTCTGGTTCCAGGCCAGATGGTGGGTCCCGGCCTCGAACTCGCTGGCGACCAGCGGCGCTCCCCAGAAGATGCCGATGAAGGCGGGAACCAGGAGGATGACCACGACGCCGAGCAGGCGCGGTGATCTGCCCAAGCTCGCCGTCGGTCATGACAACGGCAGCCCGGGGCCATCGGAAGCCGTCGATCGCGTGCATGAGCGAGGCGACGGTCCTGGCGTTACCGGGGCGGCGGGCCGCGAGGCGGAGCACGTCGAGCAGCTCGTCAGGCGCGGCCGCCGCGGCGGCGGGACTGAGCCCCTGGCCGAGCAGCCTCCGGTACACCGGCCGGGGCGAGGGCGTGCGCAGCACCGCTTCGCCGAGCACCGGGACGGTCAGCATTGACAACGGCATCCGGACTCTCACCCCGGGCAGCGCGACCGCGGGTTCGCCGATGGCGACCAGCGAGGCAATCCGTCCCGGCCGGGCAGCGGCGTACCACAGCGCGAACGCCCCGCCCAGTGAGTGGGCCACGACCGGGGCGGCCGCGAGGCCGAGCGCGTCGAACAGCCCGTCCATCAGGCCCAGGGTGTGGTCGCGCACGGCGCCGGGCCGGTAGGCAACCGGCCCGGACAGACCGTGGCCGGGCAGCTCAACGAGGTGGGCCCGGTACCCGGCCAGATCGGCGAGCCAGGGCGCCCACACGGCAGCGGCCAGGCTCACGCCGTGCAGCATCACGAGCGGCGGGCCTGCGCCGACGCTGAGCACCCGCAGGCGCACCCGTGCCGGGGCAACGTCGAGGAACGACTCGTCGGGCTGCAGGCCGCTGCGGGCGAACAGCCGGGTCTCGGCCTCCCGGATCCGGTCATCGAGTTTTCTCTTGCCTCCTTGCGCGCTGCGGGCACCTTGGCCGGCCAGCGCGGGGTCACGACACGCTGGGCAGCGTGGCCAGCCACGAACTCACTCGCGTAACGGCCCCGACACCCGAGGTTTCCGCCAGATCGGCGATCGTGGTGGCCGCCAGCTCCTTCCGCCAGGCGCGTTCGGCCCGGTCCATCACCTGGGCGATGCCGCAGGGCTGGCGGCAGGCGGCCCCGGTCAGCGGAACCGGCCCGCGCTGGCGGATCTCCGTGCAGTGAAACAGCGGGGCCTGCCCCTCCACGGCTTCGACGATCTCGGCAACGGTGATCCTCTCCGGCGGCCGGGCGAGCCGGAACCCGCCCCGTGGGCCGCTGGTGGCGCCGAGCAGGCCTGCCCGCACTAGCGCCTTGAGCAGCTTGGCCAGGTACGCCTCGGGCAAGCCGTAGAACTCGGCCAGGCGCCGGGCCGGCAGCGCGTCTCCGTCGCGAGTGAAGGTCAGCAGCCAGGTGCAGTGCAGCGCCCACTCCACGCCTTCAGGCAATCTCATATAATGGATATTACATATCCATTATATCCCCGTCAATCCGGCGGCTGACTGCTGCGGGCCAGGTCGCACCTGGTCGCCTGCCCGGGCGGCGGCCAGACGCGCCGATGGTGACCCCGGCTATGATCACTCGGTGCGTATCTATGCGTGGACTGGCGCGCACTGGCGCGCGCTGGCGTGTACTGGCGCGCCGGAGGGAAGAGCGCAGGTGACACCGGCTGCGATCCCGGCGCTGCTGCAACGCGGTGCCAGGGCCGTGGCGGCCGGGCGCGTGGCGCTCGGCCTGGCCGCCCTGGCCTGGCCTTCGGTACCGGCCCGCCCGTGGGTTGGCGCAGCAGCGGATGACCTGGCCGCACGGGTGTTCGGGCGCGCTCTGGGTGGGCGTGACATCGCCCTGGGGCGTGGCGCGCTTATGGCGCTGCAGCGCCCGGCCGCCGAGCCCGGATCAGCCTGCGCATGGGTCGCCGCAGGCGCCCTGTCCGATGCCCTCGACGTGGTAGCCAGCCTGTCATCGTGGCGCGAGCTACCGCGCAGAAGCCGGTGGCTGGTCGCCGTATCCGCCGGCGGCGCGGCCCTGGCCGGTGCCGCCGGGGCACTGGCCGTGCGGCCGGGCAGGAGCGGCGCGTCCGCCTTGTCTGCACCACCGCATAGGTAGTTTTACGAATATTCCAGCGCAGGGTACCAATCGGCTCCGCGCCCTTCGGGTGTGAAGTCGAAAAGGTTCCACAACGGGTCGATGGTGTCACCATGGCGAGGGTCCTGGCCAGGCTCGCTCGGTCCGTACAGCAGCTCGGAGGCCCAGAAGTGGCGGATCAGCCCGCCGTCGCGGCGGAACACGTTCAGGATCGGCATCTGGGAACCGTCGGGGTTCTCCCCGTGATAATCGCGGTTATAGGTGTTCCCGGCTGAGGACAGAAGCCGCAGCCGCCGCCAGCCGCGCTTCCTGGCGTGGGCCAGGATCCGCGGCAGCGGGGCCTTGGCGACGACGGCGAGGTTAACCCGCTGGGCACCGTGCTCGGCCACTCCGTCGAAGGAATCCAGGAACTGGGTGCATGACGGGCACGGCAGGTCCTCATCCAGAGCCCGCGGGAACATGAAGCTGTAGATCACCAGCGAGTCCTTGCCCGGCGCGAACAGCTCCGACAGCCTCACCTCGGCCGCTGAGCCGCGCGGCCCGGCCTCCTGGAAGACGTAGTCCTGCGGGACCGCGCCGCCCGGCGGCAGCTCTCGTCTCGCGGCGGCCACCGCCTCCGTGAGGCGGCGCAGCTCGGCCTCGCGTTCGAGCAGCCGATCGCGCGCAACCCGGTATTGCGCAGACTCTCCCGGGAACGAGATGCCCATGGTGTCCCTCTCAACGGCGCGGCTTTCCTGAGACTAGACGTGCGCCAAGCCCAGGACTCATCGCTGCCCCGGCGGGGCTGGTCAGGTGGATTTCCCCGCTACGGATTCGGCGCGCGACTTGAGTCCCTGCAGCGCGGTATCGATGATGGTCTTTTCCACCCGCCGCCGGACCACCCCGAGCACCGGGATCCGGGCTCCGATGGTGAGCTCGAAGGTCACCTGGGTGCTCTCGCCGCGGCCGGCCAGGGTGTAGGCGCCCGACATCGCGGAGATCACCGAGCCCGGCTCGGCGAGTTCCCACCGGACCTGCGCGTCGTCTTCCCACTGATACTCGAGCACAAAGCGGTCCTTGATGATCCCGGCCGCCAGCTCGAACCGGACCCGGCGGGCCCGGCCGTCAGGGCCTGGCTCACCGAGCACTTCGGCGGCACGCACGCCCGCCCAGCCGGGGTAGGCGGCGAAATCAGCGATCACGCTCATGACGCAGTCCGCCGGTACTGCGATCATGATCGTCGAGGTGGTCCTGCCGGACATTCCCGGAGCGTATCCCCCGCACCGCGCAAGCCGGCCGACCAACCCCGCAGGTACGGCGCGTTTCTCACCACAGGTGGTGGGTTAGGGGCTGCGCGACATGCCTCTCGTACCAGAACTGCGCTTCGCGCCGCGACTCGCAGGGCCGCGGATCCCAGGCCGCGCACTTGGAGCCCGCACAGCTGATTCTGGTCTTCCCGTCCGCGGTCCCCTTCTCGACCGGCCTATGCGCGGCCGCGCGGCCGACGCGGATGTCACCGATGACCTGCATGAACTTTCACCCTCCAGCGAAGGCCCGCGAAGCGTGCTCATCCCGCACACGTCAAAACGGCTGCCTGCGTGACCCGAGGGACCTCCCACACCAGCGTGAGCACGGTGGCGGCCAGCCCGGCGGGCGCGCCTGCTTCTTCCGCAACACTGCCAGCTCGGCTCGGACTTCAAGCGGAGGCACGCCGGCGCAGGCCGGGGGCGGCCGGGCCGGCCAGGACCAGGGCAGCGCCGCCGAGACGGGTCACTGAGCCGTGGCCGCGGAGGCTGGGCGCTAAAGTGCAACAGGCAGGGGCCGAAACACCGGCAGGGCAAGAACGAGTGGCGAGCGGATGCGTCCCGTTCGCCACTCGGCGTCTGCGGACCGGGCAGTGTTCCGGAAGGCGAGGCCTGGGATGGCAGCCAAGCCAGAGTGGATGACGGGATGGACCGGCCAGCAGGTGCGGCATGCCGCCGGGATGCTCAGGCAGGGCAGGAATCCGGCCGCGCGGGTCTACGAGAGTATCGGGTCGGGCTTCTTCCTGGCGTTGGCGCCGGGCTGGCTGAACCTGGGGCTGTGGGAGGGGCCGGGTTCTGAGGATGAGGCCGAGGATGCCTGCCGCCGGCTGGTGACCACGCTCGCACTGGCCCTGCCTGCCGGGGGCATCATCCTCGATGCGGGGAATGGGCTCGGCACCCAGGAGCCGGTGATCGCCGAGGTGGCCAGTCCGCGTCGGCTGGTGGCGGTGAACATCACCGAGTGGCAGCTGGTGGCCGGCCGTAGCAGGCTGAATGAGGCCGCAGCCGCGGCCGTGGCAGGCGATGCCGCCCGGCTGCCAATCGCCGATGAGACCGTCGACGGGGTCATCAGCGTGGAAGCGGCGTTCCATTTCCGCTCCCGGAAGGCCTTCTTCGAAGAGTGCTACCGGGTGCTCCGTCCCGGCGGCGTGCTGAGCATCTCCGACATCGCGGTCCAGCGCTGGCCGATCAGCCCAGCTGAGCTGCTTTCTGGCCTGACCCAGCTGAGGGTGTTCGGGCTGCGGCGCAGCATGGCCATGACAGCCGGGCAGATCGCTGCGGCCGCGCGCGCGGCCGGCCTGGACGAGGTCGAGGTCACGACGTGCGGCGATCGTGTGATCGCCCCCGCGCTCCAGCTCACCGCGGCACAGCTGGCCAGCGCGACAGCCGCGCCCGCCGGGCAGCAGGCCGCCGCCCGCCTGCTGCTGCGGCAGGTGAACCTGCTCTGGCAGCGCCAGATCATCGACTACATATTGCTCCGCGCGGTCCGCCCCTAACCAGGACGATGGTTGGCGAGCTCGTCGGGGGCACGCATCCGCCACGCGTCGGTCACGAGCTCCTCCAGGCGCTCCACGTCGACCTCGGCCAGGCGCAGCATCACCAGCGGCCAGCCGTCATAGCCGGGCGCGGTGAAGAAAACCTCGGGCTCGCCGAGGAGCAGAGCCTGCTTCTCCGCCTCGTCGTCGACGTACAGCACCGCGATGTCGGTCCTGATGACCCGCGGCTTGCCCGGTCTGCGCTCGGGGTAAGACCAGACGAACCCCTTGCCGCCCACCCGGAAATCGAAGCCGTCGCTGTCGATCTCCTCCACGTGAGGCAGGGCCAGCGCCAGGCGGCGCACGTCGTCGGCGTCAGCCATCGGGGTCTCCCGGTCGCGCCACCTGCATGGGCCCATGCTAGGCCGCGGCCGGGCAGCAGGCGGTGGACACGTCACGCCCAGCGTGACCATGCGGCGGCTCGGATCGCCGGCGACTCATACCCTGGACATAACGCCCGGACAGCAGGCCGACGACGCACACCGCCTGCTGTTGGTTCTGCGTGACATGGCGAACGAGGGAATCCTGGTATGACGATCACCGCACGGGCACTCAACCGGGCCACTCTCGGCCGGCAGCTGCTGCTCGGGCGCGAGTCCCTCGGCGTCGTCGACGGGGCGCGACGCGTGGTCGCGCTGCAGGCGCAGCAGGCGGCCTCGCCGTACCTCGCGCTGTGGAACCGGCTCACCGGCTTCGACCCGGCCGAGCTCGACGCTGCCTTCGCCGACCACCAGGTGGTCAAGACAACGCTGATGCGGATCACGATGCATGCGGTCCACGCCGAGGACTATCGGGCCTTCCGCGAGGCCATGGAACCGACGCTGCGCGGGTCCAGACTCGGCGACCCTCGCTTCACGGCATCCGGGCTCTCTGCCGACGATGCCGACGCGCTGGTCCCGGATCTGCTGAAGTACGCTGACCACCCTCGGACGGCCGCGGAATGCGAGGCCTGGCTCGAGGAGCGGCTGGGCGCACCGATGGAACCCGCGGCGTGGCGGATGCTGCGGCAGTACGCGCCACTGTTGCACGCGCCCACCGGGGGGCCGTGGTCGTTCGGCACCCGGCCGTCGTACATCGCGGCCAGCACGCGGCCGGAGCTGGCGGATCCGGACGTGTCCGCCCAGGCCCTGCCAACCCTGATCCGCCGCTACTTGGAGGGCTTTGGGCCGGCGTCGGTGGCGGACATTGCGCAGTTCGCGATGGTCCAGCGGGCCAGGGCCAAGGCCGCGGTGCAGGCACTCGCCGGCGACCTCGAGCGGCTGGAAGGGCCCGACGGCGCGGTGACATACGACCTCCCCGGCGCGCTGCGGCCGGCCGAGGACACCCCGGCCCCGCCGAGACTGATGGCTATGTGGGACAGCATCCTGCTGGCGTACGTCGACCGGAGCCGTGTCATCGCGCCCGGCTACCGCAAGCATGTGACCCGCATGAACGGCGATGTGCTGCCGACCCTGCTGGTCGACGGCTACGTCGCCGGCGTGTGGCGCCCGGTCGAGGGAGGGATCGAGGCGACCGCCTTCCATCCTCTCCCCGACGAAGTCTGGGAAGGACTCGCGGCAGAGGCCCGCTCTCTGCTGTCGCTGCTCGCTGACCGCGACCCCAAGGTCTACAGCCGCTACAACCACTGGTGGATCAAGCTCCCCGGCGCCGAGGTCCGGGTGCTCCCCGGTTGAAACGGGCAAAGGACGCCATGATGGACCTCACGATTAGCCCCCTGACCTCCGAGCGGTGGCCCGCACTCGAAGACCTCTTCGGCAAAGCCGGGGCCTCGAACGGATGCTGGTGCATGTACTGGCGCATTGGCCCCCGCTACCGCGACAGGCCGCGTGAGGACAACAAGCACGACCTCGAACAGCTCGCAGCATCCGGCCGGCCGCCTGGCCTGCTCGCCTTCGACGGCGATATCCCCGTCGGATGGTGCGAGCTTGCCCCGCGAACCGACCTGGGGTGGCTGGCCCGCACCCGGCACCTCCAGGCCGTGGACGACCTGCCCGTGTGGTCAATTCCGTGCTTCTACGTGCGGCGTACGCACCGCCACCAGGGCGTCACGGGAGCACTGATTGAGGCCGCCCTCCGGGTGGCGGCCTCAGCCGGCGCCCCGGCCCTCGAGGCATACCCGGTCGACACGGCAGTGCCAGCTCACACCCGCAATCTGTTCTGCGGGGTGGCATCAGTCTTCGCCCAGCACGGCTTCCAGGTCGTGGCCCGGCGCAAACCAGACCGCCCGGTGATGCGAAGGGGCATCAGCGCATCCGCTTGACATCCTCCCCGCCATTAATATTGCGGGGATTCCAGCCTCTACGCGGAACGGGGCAGAGGTTGAGGTTCGCGGTTCATCCGCCCGCCTACCGGCGAGCGTCCCCGCGCAGTCACCGCATGCCCTGCGGCGATGTTGCTGGCCGCGTTCGCATCCGCGTTGCCGGCGTATCCGCAGGCCGTGCAGCGGAACAGCGCTTGGCTCTCGCGGCTGTCCGCTGCCAGATGCCCGCACGCCGAGCACCGCTGGCTGGTGTACGCGGGATAGATCTTCTCTACCCGGCCAGGAGCCTTGTCCTCGAGTCGGCGCACCAGCAGGCCCCACCCGGCGGCCAGAATGGCGCGGTTGAGCCCGGCTTTCTGGCGGATGCCCCGGCCAGGATTAGCACGGGTGCCGCGGGCCGAGCGGGTCATACCAGTGATGCGCAGGTCCTCGACCCGGATCAGGTCAAAGCGGTGGGCGAGATCCGTCGAGAGCTTCTCGGCCCAGTCCTTGCGCCGGTCGGCGTCGCGGACCCTGAGCTTCGCGATCGCGGCCTTGACCCGCCGGCGCCGTCTGGACCCCTTCTTGGCGCGGGCCAGCTTGCGCTGCAGCAGCCGCAGCCGTGCCTGCTCGGCGGGGCGCAGGCCGGGGCAGTGCAGCAGCTCGCCGGTGGACAAGGCGGCCGACACCACCACGCCGCGGTCGATGCCGACGACTTCGCCGGTGCCGGGGCCGGGGAGGGGCTGGGGGATGGCGGCGAACGCGACATGCCAGCGCCCGGCCCGGTCCAAGGTGACGCGGTAGGACTTGGCCGCCGGGACGGTGCGGGACCAGCGGAACCGCACCCACCCGGCCTTGGGCACCCAGATCTCGCCCGCCTTGCGGGACAGCCGGCGGATGTGGCCGGGCTTGACGGCGACGATCCGGGAACCCTCGTGTCGGCCGGCTTTGCGCCAGGTGGGCTTGCGGTGGGTGCCGGCGAAGAAGTTGGCCAGGGCCTGGGCGAAGTCGCGCAGTGCCTGCTGCTGCACCATCTGGCTGCCGACGGCCAGCCAGCCAAACGCGGCGCGGGCCTGGGTCAGCTGGGCTGCCTGCGCGCAGTACCCCGGAGCGGGGCCGCGGCCGGGCCGCCACCAGGACTGCTGCTCGACGGCCAGGTTCCACACATACCGCGCATGGGCGCAGTGCTGGGCCAGGATGGTCTCCTGCGCTGGCGTTGGCTTGAGCCGGTAGCGGGACATGATTCGAATCTACTAGCGACCACCGACAGTCCGGAGGGAATCAAACGGCGTTTCCTTCCCAGCCTGAAGGCCGGAGTCTCCACGCCACGAATCCGATGACTGGGTGACCCCGCTGCCGCGCCGTGAGCGGTCAGCGGAAGGCGGGCGCGACCTCCTTCATGAACAGGTCGCAGGTGTCCTTCTTGCGTGCCATGGGGCCGAGGGTGAAGTCCGGGACGATGAGCTCGTCCGCGCCGGCCTCCTGGTACCGGGCGACGATGCCGGCCACCTCGCCGGGGGCCCCGACGATCACCGGCTGTCCCGGCTGAGCCTGCCGCTTTCCCTTGAGCCATTCCTGGTCGGTCGACAGGTACAGCAGGGCCTGGGTCGAGACATGGATCTCACCTGGGTCGCGGCCGACCTGCTCGCAGTGCGCCCGCAGCACCGAGATCTTGTGCGCGAGCAGTTCCGGCGTCGTCCAGGCGTTCCAGTGATCGGCGTACCGGGCCGCGATGCGCAGCGTGCGCCGCTCCCCGCCCCCGCCGACCAGCAGAGGCAGCCGAACCTGGGCCGGTGCGGGCTGGGCCGGTGCATCCTGCAGCCGGAAGTACCGGCCCGAGAAGGTCGTGCGCGGCTGGCCGAGCAGGGAGCGCAGGATCTGAACCGCTTCCTCGAACCGGTCCATCCGCTCTCGCACCGTCCCGAGCGCGATGCCGTACGCGGCGTGCTCGTTCTCCTGCCAGCCGGCCCCGACCCCGAGCGTGAGCCGCCCGTGGCTGACGTGGTCGACCGCTGCCGCGATCTTGGCCAGGACCGCAGGGTGCCGGTAGGTCACGCTGGTGACCAGGGGGGCGAGCCGGATCCGCGGGATCGTGGCCGCGAGAGCCGCAATGACCGACCAGCACTCGAGCATGTCGCCGTCGAGCGGCGCCGGACCGGGACCGTTCGGCATGAAGTGATCGGCGAAGTACACGCCGTCCCAGCCGGTTTGCTCGCAGTGGGATGTGATCTCGTGGATGTCATCCCACGGCTGGGTTGGCGACGGCCAGATACTGAAGCGCATGCGCGCATCCTAAATGCCGAGCTTCGCGGGATCGCGGCGGACAGGAGGAGAAATGACCGTTGTCCTCACCACGCGGGAGGATTTCACGCTTGAGGCGTTCCGGCGGGTCACCGCGGATGGTGAGGGCGTGGTCTTCGGCCCGGCGGCACTGCGGGTGATGGGTGAAGCCCGCGCGGGCTTTGAGCATCTGCTGCGTTCTGACCCTGGCCGGTTCATCTACGGGGTGACCACGCGGCCGGGCGTGGAGGTCGGCATGGCGATCCCGCCCGAGGAACAGCGCGAGTATGCGCGCCGCTTCCGGGGGGTGGGCCGGGGCTTTGGCCGGGAGTGCCTGGAGGAGCGTGTGGTCAGGGGCATCGTCTTCGCCCGGCTGGCTGACTTTGTCGGTGGCCACGCCAAGGTGCGGCCTGAACTCGCCCAGCAGGTGGCCGCCATGCTGGACCGGCCGCTGCCGCAGGTGCCCCTCGACGGGCAGGACGGTGCCGGGGAGATTCTGCCGCTCATGCACGTGATGGCCGCCCTGGACGCCGGTGACCTGCTGGAGGGCGAGGGCATGGCCCTGCTCAACGGCTCTCCGTGCGCCACTGCGGTGGTCGCCGACGTCGCCCTGCACGCCGGGCACCGCCTCCGGCTGGCCGAGGCGATCTTCGCGCTGTCGATCGAGGCGCTCGGCGCCCCCCTGGACGCCTACGACCAGGGGCTTGACGACCTGCGCGGCGATGAGGCAGAACGCACCGTCCTGCGTCACCTGCGCGGCCATCTGCGCGGCGCCGTCACATCAGGCCGGCTGGCCCACCAGGCGCCGGTCAGCTACCGCATCCTCCCCCAGGTCCTGGGCCAGGCTCAGCGCGCACTGCAGGCGGTGGTGCACGCCGCCACGTCAGCCCTGGGCTCAGTGACCGAGAACCCGGTGTACCTGACCACGGGTGATGGGCATCCATCCGGCCGCGTCCTGTCGAACGGCGGATTCCACAACGGCGCGGCCGCGCCCGCCATCGGCTGGCTGACCGCGTCCTGGGCCGACCTGGCCCTGCTGGCGCAGCGCCAGATCACGGCCATGCACAGCCCCACCTCGGGTCTCCCGCACCTGCTCGCCCCGGCCAACTTCGTAGGCGGCGCCTCGGGCGGGGCCACCAACCTGTTCGGCTGGGTAGCGAGCGGGCTGGTGGAAGAGGCACGAGCGCTGGCCGCGCCCGCCCTGCTGCCCGCCACGATCAACGACACCCAGAACGACGTCCCTTCGCTCACCTTCGGCACCTACCGCCGCCAGAACCGGGCCACCGAATGCCTCGACAGCGCGCTCGCCATCCTGGCCCTGGTCTCCAGCCAGGCGTTGTTTGCCACCGGCCGTGACCCGGCACCACCCCTGGCCGGGCTGCTCCGCGGCGTCCGCTCGGTGTTCGCGCCGGTCGAGACCGAGCGGGAAGGCCAGGGCACGCAAGCCGGGGAACTCGCCGCCATCCTGGGCCGGGCCGCCCTGACCGGCCAGCTCGGCTTCCCCGGCCAGACGGAACCGATCGCCATGACCCGCTCTTGACAATATCTAATGGATTCATTAACTATTAATGCCATGCGCAGGGATGATGCGGTAGGTCAGCGCGGCGCGGCAGGCCTGCGCAGCGCGGCGGGCCAGCCCGGTGCCGCGGGCCAGCCCAGCGCGGCCAGCGGTGAGGCGGCGATGCTGTTCGGCGCCCTGGCCGATCCCACCAGGCTCCAGGTCGTGCAGCTCCTCGGTGAGCGGCCGCGGCGGGCCGGCGAGCTCGCCGCAGCCGCCGGCATGTCCGCTCCGGCCATGAGCAGGCACCTGCGCGTGCTGCTGCGGGCCGGTCTCGTCGCGGACGAGCGGCTGGCCGAGGACGCGCGAGCCCGGGTGTTCCGGCTCAGGCCGCAGTCATTGATCGCGCTGCAGGCCTGGCTGGACCAGATGCAGGCGCACTGGGACGAGCAACTGGCCTCGTTCAAACGGCATCTCGAGAAAGGTTCCGTTACGTGAATGCAGCGCGGTCGGTCTCATCGCAGGTCGAGGTCGGTGTGGACCCGAAAACGGCCTTCAGCGCCTTCACCGACGAGATGAACCTGTGGTGGGTGCGCGGCCCGATCAACTTCTTCGACTCGGCCCGGGCCGTCGAGATCGTCTGCGAGCCTGGAGTCGGCGGCCGGATCCTCGAGGTGTACGACGCCGCGAGCGGCGACGCGCTGGAGCTCGCGCGGATCTCGGCCTGGCACCCTGGTGAGCGCCTGGCCTGGCAGAGCTCGGTGGACGACGTCGAGGTCGAGGTCAGATTCGAGCCGACCGCGGCCGGCACGATGGTCCGGGTGCAGGCCGCCATACCCGCGGATGGCGCCGACCGGGGCGGCACGGCCTGGGTGCGGGTGGTCCCCGCGTGGTTCGGTGCCTGGTGTGCCAGGCGCGACACGGCGCCGCGGCAGCCGGGCGACCTGGCCAGGCTCGGGATCGCCGTCCATTACGAGAAGCCCGCGGCCGCGGCGCACTGGCTGGCCAGCGCATTCGGGTTCGACCCGACGAACACCCTCCCCAGCGAGGCTGCCGACCAGAACTGGGACGCGGAGCGCAAGTGGATCGAGTTCCACGTCGGAAACTGCTCGCTGATGGTCTTCAAAATCGAGGGCACCAGGCCCGATGGCGCCGCGATCACGCACGTGCCCTGGGTGTTCGTCGATGACCTGGACGCCCACTGCGACCGGGCTCAGGCGCACGGCGCCACGATCGTGACGGGTATCCATCAGCACGGCTTCCGGGCCTATGTGGCGGATGACCTGGAGGGCAACCGCTGGACGTTTGCCCAGGCGCGGCCGACCATGCCCTAGCCGGATCGGGGCATCAGGCGGATAACCGGCAGTTCGCGGTCGGTCTTCTCCTGGTACCCAGCAAAACGGGGCGCGGCGGCGGTGACCTGCCGCCATGCCTCGTCACGCTCGGTCCCATGAAGCTGCTCGGCGATCACGGGTACCTTGCGGCCGTCCAGCTCGACCTGGACCTTGTCGGGGTGCGCCGCGATGTTGTAGTACCACGCCGGATTCCTCGCTGCCCCGGCCGCCGACGCCACGATCAGCCAACTGCCGTCCTGGCCGGGAAACCAGCCGACTGGATTCGTGCGCTCGAGCCCGCTCTTGCGGCCGACGGTCGTCAGTACCAGGGCGTTAAAACCCATCATCTTGCCGCCCTTGCGGCGCAGCCGGCGCGCGGCCACCTGGTTCAGCCACCGGAAGAAGGGCCCTGAGGGCAGACGGGCGCCGCGGGCTCCTGCACGTGTATCGAAGCTCATGTGATCTCCTCATCGACTTGTCTACCCGGCCACGGTTATTAATGCCATTTACTGTACATTCTATTAACTATACTCGTCGTGTACCGTAGGGCCGTGGACGAGAGCGCGCAAGGAACCGCGGCCACCGTGGCGGTCGCCGGGCAGGAGCGCGAAGCGGCTAGGCAGCATCCCGGCGCGGACCAGCGTCTCGACGCCGCCGAAGGGCTTATCCAGCTCTCCCGCCTAGTGCAGGACATTCATGCGCGCATCTCCGAACGTCACGACCTGACTCCCGTCCAGGCCAAGCTCCTGTGCGTCCTGGCCTTCGGCCCTAGGGGAATGGCCGAGCTGGCCCAGTGCTTCGGCGTGGAGAAGGCCGCGCTAACCGGCCTGGTGGACAGAGCCGAACGGCGCGGCCTTGTCAGGCGGTCGCCCGTGCCAGGTGACCGGCGTGCGCTGCGCGTGACGCTCACCACCACCGGCTGTCGGGCAGCAGCCGCTTTCCACGCCGAGGCGACCGAGGAGCTCCACCATCTCCTCTCGCCGCTTGCACCCCGTGACCGCGAAGCCTTCCGCAGCGCGCTGGCCAAGATCATCACAGCTTGCGGGGCAAGCGGCCGAAGCCTGCATTGACTAACCGGAGAGGCGGCGCAGCGCACCGCGGACCACCTCGGGATTGGTGGTGGTCCAGAACGGCGGCAGCGATGCGCGCAGGAAGTCGCCGTACCGCGCCGTCACCAGCCGCGGGTCGAGTATCGCCACCACTCCCCTGTCGCTGACCGTGCGCAGCAGTCGCCCGGTGCCCTGGGCCAGGAGCAGCGCGGCCTGGGCCGCGGCCACGGTCATGAACCCGTTGCCGCCGCGCGCGGCGACGGCCCGCTGCCTGGCCGAGGCCAGCGGGTCATCGGGCCGGGGAAACGGGATCCGGTCGATGATCACGAGCTGCAGGGACCGGCCGGGCACGTCGACGCCCTGCCACAGCGACAAGGTGCCGAACAGGCAGCTGGCCTCGTCCTCGGCGAACCGGCTGATCAGCTGGGAGGTCGGGTCCTCTCCCTGGCAGAACAGCGGGTAGTCGATCCGGCCGCGCAGTTCGGTCGCGGCCTGCCGGGCCGCGCGCATCGAGGAGAACAGCCCGAGCGTGCGGCCCCCCGCGGCGGTAATGAGTTCCTGCATCTCGTCGAGGTACTGTTCCGGCAGCCCGTCACGCCCCGGCGGCGGCAGGTGCCGCGCCACATAGAGGATGCCGCTGCGCGGGTGGTCGAAAGGCGATCCGACGTCGATCCCGGACCAGGCCAGCGAGCGTCGGTGGTCGCGCTCACCGGGTCCGGTCCCGGCGTCCGCGTCGTCGTCCCCGTCTGCCGGCGCGGCGTCGGCGGGCGCGGCGTCCGCGTCGGTACGCGGCCCGGGTACGGCCGCAGGTGCGGCGGGCGTGGCTTCGGGCAGGCCCCACTGGTGCGCCAGGGGCACGAACGAGCCGCCGACCGACAGCGTGGCCGAGGTCAGGGCCACGGTCCTGCGGCCGAACACGCGCTCCGACAGCAACTCGCTCACCTGCAGCGGAGCCACCCGCAGCGTGGGCGGGCGGCGCGAGTCGCGGTCAGCGGGCTGGTCCAGCCACACCACGTCGGGACGCGCCGCCACGTCCGGGCCGAACGCGCCGATGATCCTTTCGGCAGCATCGTGGGCCTCATCGAGCGCGGCCAGGGCGGCCCGCCGGGCCGCGAGCTGCTCCGGTTCGTCCTCGCTCTGCCTGGCGCTGGTCCTGATGTCCGCCGCGCACGAGCCCGCCGCGTCGCGGACTGCGGCCAGCGCGGTGGCCAGCGGCTCGGTCAGCACGTCGATCCGCCCGCCGTAAGCCTCGGCGAGGACCTGCTCGAGCCCTTGCCCGGCATCCTTGAGCCGTCCCGCGGCGTCGTCGGTGACCTGGCGGCCGGCCCGGCGGGCGGCCGTCTCCACGGCCGGGGCAGAGAGCTCTGCGGTGGCTACCGAGGTAACCCGGTCGACCAGGTCATGCGCCTCGTCGATGATGACCACGTCGTGCTCGGGCAGGACCTGGCCGTCTTCCAGGGCGTCGATGGCGAGCAGGGCATGGTTGGTGACGACGATGTCGGCCTGGCCCGCCGCCTCCCTGGCCATCTCGGCGAAGCACTGCGCGGCGAACGGGCAGCGCTGGGCGCCGATGCACTCTCTCGCGGTGACCGAGACCTGCCGCCAGGCCCGCTCGTCCACCCCGGGCACCAGCTCGTCACGGTCGCCGCTGTCGGTCCTGGCCGCCCACTCCTGCAGCCGCTGCACCTGGCGCCCGATCTCGGTGACCGAGCGGGGGTCGAAGAGCTCCTCCTGCGGATCGTCGGCCGCGCCGTTTCGCAGCCGGTTCACGCACAGGTAGTTGCGGCGCCCCTTGAGGATCGCGAACGTCGGCGCCCGGCCGAGCAGTGCCTCCAGGGCGGTCGCGAGGCGCGGCAGGTCGCGGTCGATGAGCTGGCGCTGCAGGGCGATTGTCGCCGTGGACACCACCACCGCGCCCCCCCGCGCCGCCGCGTGCCGGGCCGCGGGCACGAGATACGCCAGCGATTTCCCGGTGCCGGTGCCGGCCTGGACCGCGAGATGCTCCCCGGTCTCGATGGCGCGCCCGACCGCCTCGGCCATTGTGACCTGGCCGGGTCGCTCAGCGCCGCCGATCCCCTCGACCGCAGCGGCCAGCAGAGTGGCGATGTCGGGGAGCTTGCTGGTTTTGACGGGCACGTAAGAAAGTTATCGCTCCGGCCCGACAATTACCGGGCACCAATCGCGTTATGGCACAACTATGACTGGGCAGCGGGCGTGCCGCGCCAGCCAGCTGGGAATCGAGCCGACCATATGGTGCAGCCAGTGCCCGGGAGCGCCGACGACCAGCGCGTCGGCACAGCTGATGTCGGCGGCGGCCGCGAGCTCCTTCGCCGCGTTCCCGCGCCTGGCGATCACGCTGACCTCGAGCCCTTCGCGGTCGCAGGCCTGGTCCAGCTCGGCGAGGAGCCAGCGCTCCAGTTCGCCTCGCTCCCGCGCGGTGCAGATGACCTGCCCGGTCATCGGCTCGCAGTAGACGCCGAACGGCACCACGTACACGACGAGCAGCGGCCGGAGGAGACGGCGGGCCAGCCCGGCGGCGTACGCGAGCGCGTTGCGGCTGGACTGCGACCCGTCGTAGCCGACCACGACCGGGTGCCCGGGTTCGGGCGAGCTGGGCGTGCGATCCGGGTCGTGCTTAGCTGAGGGCAGCGGGGTCGGCTTTGGCTGGCCGGGCTGATCTTGCGCATTCTGGCGGCGCGCCATTCCATGGCCCTGAGCTCTTTCATGGCCCTCCGCCCGGTCAGGCTGATCCGGGCGCGGCCCCGACCCTGGCTGCTCCATGAAACGTCGTCCTCGCGGTTCATGCTCCGCTCGTAGGAACACCTCTCATCATATGACTTAGTTTGCACTAAGCAAATAGTCACCGCCCTTTGATGCCGCCGTGTCGCGTGCCTCTGCAACTGCCCATCAGAAAATTTACGACACGCCGCCGCAGGGATCGAAATAAATAGCGAACTGCCGGAAGGATGCGCTATCATAATCGAATAAGGACTTCAGCCAGCCAGGGTGCGGAGGAGGGACCATGACCGTCGGCCTGGACGCCCCCGATGACGAGCACGAGGGCCAGCTGACCCCCGCACAGCTGGCTGCCCTGGCCGCGATGGACGGAGGGTTCGACCCCGCCGATCTTGATCCCGAGGACCTCTACCTCAGCCCGCCAGAAGAATGGCTGGCCATGACGCCAGAGGAATGGCTAGAGGCCGCTCCCCCGCCGAGCCGGACGGTGCCCGAGGTGCTGGATGCCGGGTTCACCCACCGTGACGGCGGGCAGGGCCTCGGGTTCGCCGCGGGCGGGGTCCTGGACCAGATGGAGCCCGGCGGGGCGCTGGCGATGTTCAGCGACCGGGCTTGGGAGGACGGCCTGGGCAAGCTGAGCGACGGCGAACTGGTCGGCGTGATGGCTGCCGCCCGGCGTGGCGCCTCCCGGCAGGCCGCGCTGGAGCTGGCCACGATCAGCGAGCTGTCCGCCCGCCGCGCGGGCCCCGATGGCCGTCCCGGTGAGCACGTGGAAGAAGAGGTCGCCGCGGCGCTGACGCTGACCGGCCGGACGGCTGGCCAGCAGGTCGCCCTGGCCGACGGGATGGCCCGGCTGCCGGGGGTGGCCCGGGCGCTGGCGGCGGGGCGGATCGACCTGGACAAGGCCGGCGTGTTCGCCGGCCAACTGGCCCTGCTCGATGTGATCGCGGCCAATGCGATCGCCGCGATCACGCTGCCGGAGGCGCCGCGGATGACGACCGGGCAGCTGCGGGCTGCGCTGGAGCGCGAGATTCACGCCTACGACCCGCAGGCGCTGATCCGCCGCCGCAAGCAGGCCGAAAAAGACGCCCGGGTGGAAACCTGGACCGAGTCCGCCGGGACCGGCGCGATCGCCGGGCGGGACCTGCCCCCGGCCGACGTGCTCGCCGCGGACAAGACCCTCGACGCCGACGCCCGCTGGCTGAACGCCCACGGCACCGAGGGCACCATGGACCAGCTGCGAGCCCGCTGCTACATCGCCCGGCTCACCGGCCAGCCCCTGCACTCCCTGCTTCCCCAGGACTCTCCCGCCCCCGGCACCAGCGCCGGCCCGGGCGCGCCCAATGCGGACGCGGACGCGGCCAGTACCGATGCAGGTACGGCCGAGACCAGTATGGGCGTCCGCGCGCCCGGTGCCGCCGACGTACCCGCGCCCGGCCGCCCGGCTGCGCCCGGATGGCCCGGCGGGCTGGGCGGCTCGGTGAACCTGACCATGCCCGCCGCCGCCTGGCTCGGCCGGTCCGACGCCCCCGGGGAGATCAGTGGCCTGGGCGCGGCCGACGCCGCCACCTGCCGGGAGGTGGCCGCCGCTCTGGCCGCCCACCCCGCGGCCCGGTGGTGTGTGACCCTCATCGGCCGCAACGGCCGGGCCGTCGCTCACGGCTGCGCCCGCGCCGGGCCCGGACCCCCGGGCACCGGCGACTCCGCCGCGTGGCTGGCCCAAGTGAAGATCACCCCGATCGAAACCGGGACGTGCTCGCACCGGCGCGAGTCCGCCGGGTACCAGCCCTCGGACTCGCTGCGGCACCTCATCAAGATCAGAAGCCCGCGGTGCGGCTTCCCCGGATGCCGCCGCCCGGCCCTGCGCTGCGACGACGACCACACCATCCCGTTCCACAAGGGCGGCAGAACCTGCGAATGCAACCTGTACCCGTTGTGCCGCCGTCATCACCAGACCAAGCAGGCCCCCGGCTGGCATCTCAGCCAGCCCCAACCCGGCACGCTGATCTGGACCACGCCGAACGGCAGGCAGCTCACTATCAGCCCGGAACCCTATCCCGTGTAGATCGCTGAGCGGGACAGCTCGCCTGGTTACTGGTACCGGAGGGCCGTGCCGGGCTGGATCCGGGTGGCCCGGTGCAGCGGCCCGCGGATGACCAGGAGCGTGAGCACGAGCACGCCAGCGAGTGTGATCAGCGGGGTGGCAGGCGGGAAGCCCGGGGAAAGGGTTACGCCGAACTGGTGCTGGATGAGCAGCCGCAGCCCTTGGTAAATCAGCCACCCGAGCGGGACGGCCACCACCCAGCCGGCCGCGGCCAGGACCACCGCCTCCGCGCTGAAGACCCGCCGGATGTGCCGGGCCCTGGCACCCACGCAGCGCAGGATCCCGATCTCGCGGGTCCGCTCGATCACGCCCATGCTG
>Ga0137385_10000783_pt1 | contig 26203 bp, 20 predicted proteins | sample SagtaG_FD_104921 | JGI IMG/M metagenome (GOLD analysis project Ga0137385, IMG submission 104921) | Vadose zone soil microbial communities from Sagehorn Ranch, Mendocino, California, USA - Sage2_R_80_16 metaG | ecosystem: Environmental > Terrestrial > Soil > Vadose zone | place: USA: California... | reverse complement strand
TCCGTGCGCCGTGCTCCCGGGGTCTCTAGGCGTGCTCGCCGTGCTGGCCGGTGAGTGCGTCGAGCGTGCGGTCCATGCCGCGCTGCACGGCGTCGATCAGGTAGGGGCGCAGCCGGGCAGCGGGAATGATGGTGTCGACCGAGCCCACACTGCGGGCCCGTTCGATGCTGTGCACGTTGTCGAACTCGTCAGCGACCTGGCCAAGCTTCTCCGCATGCACGGCCGGCCGGACCGACGCCAGCTCGGCGCGCAGCCGGGAGGCCTCGGCGTGATCGCCGGCGGCTGTGGCCTTGGCGATGCCGTCCCGCAGCCCGGCCACCCGCGGGTCGGCGGCGGTGCGCTTGTTGATCTCGGCGGCGAGCACGACCGCAGCGGCGGGCGCCCCGCCGATGACCGAGGCGTAGGAGCCCTCGACAGCGGCGATCTCCATGTTGTCGTTGAGCGTCTCGGAGAACACCACGAATGCCCCGCCGTGATAGCGCGAGACCACGCAGAAGACGATCGGGCCGTCGAAATTGACCACGGCGCGGCCGATCTCCGCGCCGTACTCCAGCTGCAGCCGGCGCATCGACTCCGGGGAGCCGTCGAATCCGGACAGGTTGGCCAGCACCACGAGCGGGCGGTTCCCGCTGGCCGCGTTGATCGCCCGCGCGGTTTTCTTCGACGAGCGGGGGAACAGCGTGCCGGCCGTCCATTGTGAGGGGCCGTCGACCGGGTAGGGCCCGTGCCGTGGCAGCGGGCGCGACTCGATACCGATCAGCGCGACCGGCTGACCGCCCAGGTGCGCATCGAGTACCACGACCGACTCTGCGTCGTGCATGTCGGTCCAGCGCTCCAGCGTCGGGTGGTCGGAATCGGCCACGCCGTGCAGCAGCGAGCGCACGTCGAACGGTTTCTTCCGCTCACCGTTGATCTCGGGATCGAATATCTCGCCGAGCGTGGTGAAATCGCAGCCCGGCCCGGAATGCGGCGACGCGGAGATGTCCCGGTCGGCGGCGTCGGCGGTCGGGGCCGGACGGGGGAAGCGCTCGCCTGGCGCGATATACGTGTGCTCGTAGTGGGCGAGCAGCACGTCGACGGCCGCGGACAGGTCGGGTGCCCAGTACTGGGCCTGGCCGTTCGGGCCCATGATCCGGTCGTAGCCGCCGATGCCGAAGTTGTCGTCGGCGGAGACCCCGCCGGAGTAGTCCAGGGACTGCTTGCCGGTGAGAACCATGGCCGAGTCCGGCGTCATGATCAGGACGCCCTTGGTGTGCATGAGCATCGTGGCCTCGGCGTTCCAGTACGGCTGCGCGCCGACGTTGATGCCGGCGACCACGATGTTGACCTCACCGCCGTCCTGGGTGAACTCGATGAGCCCGCGCAGCACCCGGGAGATCCAGTCCATGGCTTCGGTGCCGGAATCCATCGCGATCTTCGCGCCGGCGGAGAGAGCGAACCACTCCACCGGGGCCTCCATGCGCTGCGCCAGATCCAGGGCGGCGAGCACCCGGCGGCATTCGGGCTCGGCGAGCGCGCCGAGCGCGCTGGTCGGGTCGCCCAGCAGCACGATCCGGCGCATCCCCTCCGGGTAGCGCTTCGAGGGCACGGCGACCACCCCGAGCACCAGGCTCGCGGTGTTCGAGCCCGGCGGCCGGTCGACCGGCACCGGGGCGCCCGTCTCGTCGAGGTCGTACTCGGTGAATGTGCCGGGGGCGCCGTCACGGTCGGGCGAGCGGGTGATCAGCGGGACAAGCTCGTAGGGGTACACGGCGCCGCGACGGCGGGCCCGGATCACCTTCTGCGTGTAGGAGTTCATCTCGCTCAGCGGCTGCGACGGCGGGTCGGTGATGCGCAGCGTCAGCCCGGCGCCCGGCGGGCGGTACATCCGCAGCATCAGCTCGCGGGGCTGGCCGTCCTGGGCACTGGCGTCGGTCATCCGGAACTGCACCAGCACCTGCTCCAGCCCCAGTGCTGCGGTGCGCGGGGCGAAGGACCGGACGACCGGGTCGAGGTCGGTGAGCGGGACGTCCACCACCGGCCAGATGTAGAGCTGGACGCGGTTCCAGTCCAGCCTGGCCAGGGCGCGATCGGCGGAGCGGGCGGAGCGCAGGCTGTCCAGGCAGGCGTCGAGCGTGCGCTCGATCTGCGGGACACCCCGGATCCGGCCGTCCGCATCGCGCAGGATGGTCAGCTCGCGGACGTCGGCGAGGGCGATGAGCCGCTGGTCGTCGGGGACCTCGCGGCCCTGTACGCGGAACAGGTGCACGTCGGTGGCTGCGGGCAGCCTGGTCAGCTCGAATGAGGAAAGCCGCCACAGGCCCAGCCGCTCGGCCACCATCGGGTGCAGGCCGCGCTGTGTCCGGTCCTCGACGGCCTCCCCGCTGCCCGGGGCGCCGTAGAACGTGAACCAGGCAGGCTCGTCCCTGTCCGTGCCGTCGGGCCGGCGCACCGCGACCGCGACCCGTCTGACCGCACGCGGGATGACTCCGAGCTTGTCGCGGATCCTCTCGGCGCGGGCATGCGGGCCGCCGGTTTCGTCCTCGGAGGTCTCGGAGGTGACGTAGAGATCGATCAGCACGGTGGTGTTGGCGGGGAGCGAGTCCACCAGCTGGCGCAGGTCGGTCCCGGCGGTGCTGTCCGTGCGCCTGGCCACGGTCGCGATGATCATGTAGTCCTGGCCGTCGTGATCGTAGTGGGCGGTCAGTACCGGGCGGCCACCTCGTTCGAAGACCCGGACCTGCTGCAGCGGCCGGATCTGGTAGTACCGCCGGGTCATCACCTCGAGCATGACGGTGTGGTGCCGCTCGGAGAAGACGCCGAGGATCGGCGCGCCGGAGGCGACTATGGCGTCGATCTGGGCTGCCCTGGCCCCGGGGTCGGGGGAGAGGTTGTCGAGTTCCGCGCGCACCAGCTGCTGCGCCCGGGCGCGCTCGCGGGCGACCAGCGGGGCGTTGAAGCAGCGGTACTGGACCTGACGGGCCAGGTCGCCGCTGGCTGGGTGGCGCAGCTGGGTGGCCGACACCAGCTGGTCGATGACCTGCCGGTAGCCGTCGCGGGCGTCCTCGGGCAGCGACCCCGGATCGTGCAGCCGCCACTGCAGCAGTTCCGATACGACCGGCACGTGCGCGCTCGCGCGGCGGTGGGCGAGGAACATCTGGTAGAGGGCAGGCTCCAGATCGGGAGAGGGCTCCAGGTCGGTGACCGCGTAGTGAGCCAGCGCATGGCGCAGCTTGATCCGGAACGACTCGGGCAGCCCTTCGGTGTCGGGATCCCTGGAGCGCAGGTAGGCGTAGAAGTATTCCTGAGGGTTGCGGGCGGCCTCGGCGTCAACGGCAGCCTCCTCGTCGGTTTCCGCCACGTCGGACACCCGGCGGTTGCGTGACAAAGCGCACAGGTCGGCGAAGATCTGCAGAACCTCGGTCTCGCCGGCGAGCAGCCGCGGGTCGTCGGCGGGCAGATCGGCCCGGGCGGCAGCCAGCCTGTGCAGCTGCTTCTCGGCCTCGCGCTCGTCGACGTCGAAGCCGAGCACCAGTGAGCGCAGCGCCGCCAGCGCGTCGGCGGCCGTGGCGGCCGGATCGCGGTCAGCCACGGCCACGCCGCACAGCGCGCTCAGGTCGGCTCGGCTGCCTGACTCCGGCTCCCCGCTCTGATCCTGGTCCGGGTCTGGCTCTACCCGGACCAGCTTGGTGCCGCTCTCGACCTGGGTGTTGACATCGGTGAGCACTTCGGCGACCCGGCCCGCGACCGGTGCGCGCAGCGCAGTTTCCAGCTTCATGCTCTCCACGACGGCGACGACGTCGCCCTCCGCGACCTCGTCACCAGCCTTCACCGGGATGGCCACCACCATGGCCGACGCCGGAGCGCGGACCAGCCCGGCCTCACCGCCGGACATCCGGTGCACTGCGCCGTCGACCTCGACCAGGTAGTCCGGGCCCTGCGCCACCGAGAGCACGGCGAAGGCCTGGTCGCCGGCGCGGAGCATGCGCTCGAACCGGCCGGAGCGCTCGACATCGACGTCCACCGTCGTCCCGTCCAGCTCCACGCGGTAGCGGGTGGGCCGGCTGCGGGACACCCGCAGCCGGTAGGCCTCGCCGCCCGCGCGGACATCGACCTGGTGCCGGGTCTCGTGCCCGACCTCAGGACGCCCGCGCTCGGCGGACGCGAACAGACGGCGCTGCTGGCGTTTTGCGTGTGCGTCGTACGCCTCGACCGCGGCGGCCAGCAGGGCGACGTCGAGCCGCCGCGGCGGGGCGTAGCCGTCGGCCATCATCGTGTCGAGCCAGGTCGTGTCGACCTCGCCGCGAACGAAATCCGGCCGGTCCAGCAGGTCGAGCAGGAATGCCTTGTTCGTGGTGCCGCCGCGGATCACCGTGGCAGTCTGCCTGAGGGCGCGCGACAGCCTGGCGCGGGCCTCGCCGCGGTCCCGCCCCCAGGCGATCACCTTGGCGATCATGGAGTCGAACTGCGGCGGGATGACGTCGCCCGCGGCCACCCCGGTGTCTACCCTGATGCCTGGGCCGGCGGGCAGCGCCAGATGCTCGATCAGGCCCGGCGCGGGCGCGAACCCGCGTTCCGGGTCCTCGGCGGTGAGCCGAGCCTCGATGGCGTGCCCGCGGCTCGGCGGCGCGTCGGCCGAGACATCGGCCAGCTTGCCGCCTGCCGCGATGTGCAGCTGCAGCTTGACGATGTCGACGCCGGTGGTCGCCTCGGTGACCGGGTGCTCGACCTGCAGCCGGGTGTTGACCTCCAGGAACGACAGCAGCCGCTGGCTGGGCTCGTAGAGGAATTCCACGGTTCCCGCGTTGACGTAGCCGGCCGCCCGGATGAGCTCGGCGGCATTGGCGCGCAGCGACTGCTCCTGCTCAGCGTCCAGCGCTGTCGAAGCGGACTCTTCGATCACCTTCTGGTTGCGCCGTTGCACGCTGCAGTCCCGGACACCCAGCGTCCACACGGTGCCAGAGCCGTCGGCGATGACCTGCACCTCGACGTGCCGGGCGCCACGGATCGCTCGCTCCAGGAACACTGTCGCGTCCCCAGCGGTCTTCGACGCTTCCGAGCTCGCGCGCTCGAAGGCCTCGTCGAGTTCCGCCGGGGAGCCGACCAGCCGGATGCCGCGCCCGCCGCCGCCCGCGGTGGCCTTAACCATCAGCGGGTAGCCGATCGTCTCGGCGTGCCCGCGGGCCTCCTCCAGGCCGGCTACCGGGCCGCCGCTCCACGCGGCGAGCGGCACGCCGACCTGCTCGGCCAGCCGCTTGGACGCGATCTTGTCGCCGAGCCTGCGCATGACCTCGGCCGACGGGCCGACGAAGGTGATCCCCAGCCGGTCACACAGCTCCGCGAACTCGGCCTTCTCCGAGACGAACCCCCAGCCCGGCCACACCGCGTCGGCCCGGCACTCCCGCAGCGCCCGCTCCAGCTCGGCGTAATCGAGATAGGGGCTGGCCTCGAACGCGGCACTGGGGTCGGCCGGGCCGATCAGCACCGCCTCGTCGGCCTCGCGCACGAACATGGCGTGCCGGTCGGCGGCCGTGTACACGGCGATGACCCGCAGCGCCTGGCGCCCTTCGGCGTTCCACTCCCGGACGGCGTTGATCAGCCGCATCGCAGGCTCGCCCCGGTTGACGATCGCGAGGCGATGGAAGGCGGCCCTGGTTCCCTGGCTCATCTGGTCACCCACCGAAGGCGGCGCGGACGTCGTCGATCGTACTCGCGGTCACCCGCGACGCCTCCGCGGATCTGCCGCCTGGAGCCTCCCGGATGTCCAGCACCACCTCATCAGCGACGATCGCGGGGTCGATGCGCATCACGGCATAACCGCCGACGGCGCCAGCCCCGAAGCCGGGCGCGAAGACCCGGGTGGGGCGAGTTATCACCCCGTCGCGCACGGCGTCGTGGACCGCGATCGGGATACTCGCCGCCGACACGTTGCCCATCGTCTCGACGTTGAAGTACAGCTGGTCAGCGGACAGCCCGGCCTGGCCGGCCAGGTTGAGGATCATCGTCTTGTTGGCCTGGTGCGGGACGATCAGCTCAATGCTCTCCAGCAACGTCCGGCAAGGGTCGTCAGGATCTGACTGGGCGCTGAGCTCGTCGAGCATCTGAGCCAGGTAACGCTGTACCAGCGACTTGACCTCCGGGCCGTACACGGTGATGTCATTGTCGAATTCCGGGTTCGGCCAGATGATCGAGTTGACCTCGCTGTGCGGCCCGCTGGCGTAGGTCTGCACGACCTCCACGTCGCCGGCCGCGCCGGATGCGGCCGGGACGATGACCATCGCCGAGGCGCCATCCCCGAAGATCATCCGCGAGGGGCGGACACTGCCTATCTTGTCCGAGAACTTCTCCACGCAGAGCAGCAGGACCGGCCGCTGAACCTCCTGCAATTGCCGGATGGCTTCGGCCAGCCCGTAGGGCAGCCCCGCGCATGCCGCTACCAGGTCGAGTGAGGCATGCGTCTGCAGCAGGCCGAGCTCGCCGGACACCCAGCATGCCATCGACGGGATCAGCCGGTTGCTGGTGCAGGTGCTGACCAGCACGGCGCCGATCTCCCCGGGCGCCGTGCCTGATTTCGCCAGTGCGGCCCTGGCCGCGTGCAGCGCCAGTTGCTCGGGCTCCCGGCTGGTGTAGCGGCGCTGCTCGATACCGGTCTTCGCGGCGATCTCGCCGGCGCTCATCGGTGTCCAGGAGAAGCTCGCGTTCCTGATGATGTCGGTGTTGTCGCAGACGTGCTCGCCCCGCACGATCGCCAGCGCCTCCAGCTTCGGCTGGACCGCGAACGCCTCGCGCACCCGCACCGGCGGGTAGGGGGCGGCGGGCGCGACCGGCCTGGCCGGCTCCTGCCGGGCCGCGGCGGCGGCCTGGCCCGCGCCCCCGCGCTCGGCGCTGGCCGCGCGCTTGACCCGGTCGATGAAGGCCATCACGTCGCGGTTACGGGGGTGCAGCGCGACCACGAAATCGTCATCGCCGATCTCGGCAGGCCCGCGCAGCTCGGTGCGGGATCGGTCCCACGGGTACTGGTTGTGCAGCACCATCGCCCACCGCAGCAGTGCTTCCAGCTCGGGGACTGGTTCGTGGGCGTCGACGATGTCCTCGGTCCTGAAGACCGGATAGTCGGGGTCGCAGGTCGGCATCACGAACGTCAGCGCGCCGGGCCGGCCCAGAAACTCAGCCACCGTTGGCTTGATCGCCGGCAGCTCGGTGGCGTGGTACAGCTTGTTCCGGAACAGGTCGAACAGCAGGCCGAACACCCGGTTTTCGGCATCGGCGTCCCATGTCACTGGCAGTTCACGGAATGCGTGCTCGACCGCGGCCACCTTGCGCTCGCTGTCCTCCCATGGGGTCAGCACCGGCAGGAAGACGTCGTCGCGATGCTTCGCGAGGTCACGCCACCGTGTCGGCCGCTTCTCGAACATCGTGATCGAGTACCGGTTGGCCCAGAACAGGTTCTGGCCCAGATCGCGCAGCAGCTCGAAATGCCCTGGGTAGGCTTCGGACTCGACGCGGGCCAGGATGTCGGTCCCGGTCGGCGCCTTCGCCTCGAAGTCCCGCCCGATCACCGCAGTGAACTGATCGAGCGTTTCCAGGACCGAGAAGTCCAGCTCACCAAGGAAATTGGCCGGGAACACCAGCCGGCCGTGCCGGTTGACCACGAACGCTTTCACTGTCACCTCGCCACCACTCGCCCGGGCCAGCCAGCCGCAGTGTCGCGCCCGGGTACCGGGCCAGCGTCACCAGCGCAGCGAGTTGCGATCCGGGCAGCCCGTCATCCCGCTGCTGGGTGACATGGGGTAACTGATCGGACATGGTAAGCGCAAAGGTGCTGAGCGGGCCAGCGGCGCCGGGAGAGAACTCGGTCATATCGCTCCGTTACCCGAAATGCGCCAGCCTAACGTTGCTGTCTAGGCGGGCGCGGGCCACGAGACCCGGGCAGGCGGTCAGGGTAATGGCGCGAAGCTGCTCGCCGTCTGGGTTCGCGTCCCGGGCCGGTCGCGGGCTCAGCCCGGCCGGGCTGCAGTGGCCTTGGCCACGGCGCTGGCCACCGCGGCCGGGTCCCTCCAGGGCGCGACGCCTTCGGTGAGCCGCGGCGCCAGCGCCAGCACCTGCTCGCGGTCTTCGCCGCGGAACGGGCGGATCCCGGCGGTTGTCTCTGCCATGCAGGCAGCGTGGCACAGCCACAGGCCGGAGATAAATCACTTTCGGGGTTTTCTGGGGTGTTCCAGCGGGTGTCTCCGGCCCGGGCCCAGAGCCTAGGCTGTCCGCCATGGCACCAACGCCCGACGACATGATGAGCGCCGTGAGCGCGTCGCTGGCCACCCGCACCGGGCGGTCGCTGGACGAGTGGGTCGCGCTGGTCCAGGCCTCTGGCGTCGATCCGCTCGACCAGAACGCGGTGCGCCGCTGGCTGCGGTCCGAGCATGGCGTACCGCAGAACAGCCAGTGGGCGATCGCCGACGCAACGGCCCGGGCCGCGGGCTGGGAGCGCCCGAGCGTCGCCGAGTACCTCGGCAGCCAGTACAGCGGGGCCAAGGCGGCGCTGCGCCCGATCTACGATGCCCTCGCCACCGCGATCGGCGAGCTGGGGGACGATGTGACCGTCGAGGGCCGCGGCACGTACACGCCGTTCGTCCGCGGCCGGCAGTTCGCCGCGGTCGCCCCGGCCGCGAAGGACCGGGTCGATCTCGGGCTGCGGTTCGCCGCCCCGCCGCCCGCCGGCCGCCTCACCCCGGCCAAGGCCCCCGGGCAGGCCACGCACAAGGTTTCGCTGCGCAGCGTGGATGATGTCGACGACGAGGTGCGGGGGCTCCTGCGCATGGCCTACGAGCAGAACGGCTAGTACGCAACGGTCCCGCACAAACAATCTGCGCGGGACCGTTGCTCAACGCCAGGGCCGGGGGGCCCGATCAGGCTAGTGGCTGCGGGCGAAATCCAGAGCCAGCCTGGTGAGGTCGGGGTAGCCAAGGCCGGAGCCGACGTTGTAGATGTGGCCCGGCGTCCCGGTGTAGAAGAGGTTGTCGTTGTTGTTGCTCGCCTCGTCCAGCGGGGTGAACGGGGAGTTCTCCTGCGCCGCGAACCGGTAGATGGCCGGATTCCAGAAGCCGATCCGGTGGCCGAGCAGGGAGTCGATCAGCGCGGTCGCGCCGTTCAGCTGCGGCGCCACGAAGCTGGTGCCGCCCCACCCGGTCTCCAGCGGGTCACCGGTGAATCCGGTGAAGTACTCCTCGTAGCCGGTGAACGGGTCGGCGTTCGCGGACACGTCGGGCGTGGCCCGGCCGTGCCCGGTCCCCGTGATCACTGACGGCGCGGGGTCGAAGCTCCAGTCCGTCGGCTCGGTCAGGCCATCGATCGCCTGGAAGCCGGTCGGGGTCAGGTACTCCGTGGCGCTGAAATGGTAGGCGCTCGGCACCGATCGCTGGTAGAACGGCGTCGGCTCGAGCACGCTGAATCCGCCGCCGCCGCCGAGGGGGTTGTTCTTGGCGAACGCCTCCTCCGAGGTGTACGGGGCGTTCGTCGCCGGGTCGGTGAACTGGGCGAAGAACGGCCACAGCCAGTCCCAGCCCCAGGTCCGCTGGGCGGAGATCTGGGCCGAGACGGTCGAGGTGATCGGGATCGTCCCCGGCAGCGTGGTGCCGCCCGCCGTGGTGATCCACGGGCTGCTGTCCGGGTTGCCGGCGGACAGGTTCGTCGTGCCCAGGTCCTCCGCGGCCGTGTAGGCGCCGAAATCGCCGGCGGAGACGAACCCGCTCTGGCCCTGCGCGGCCAGCTCGAGGAACGCCTCGTCGAAGGTGACCGCGTAGGTCGGCGACTCGACGCCGGAGTTGACCGACGCCTGGATCTCGGTCTCCGACTCGCCCCAGCTGGACGACACGCTGTCGGCCACGTTCTGGCTGGCTGCGGTGAAGAAGCCGTCCACGAACCCGAAGTCGGTGTTCGGGGCCTGGTAGACGACGATGTCCGCGTTCGGGGCGAGGGCGCCGGACTGCTCGACGTCCAGCGTGGTCTCGCCCGAGCCCGACGCGTCGCTGACCGGGCCCGACCCGCCGTCCACGTTGACCAGCGAGATCCGGTTGGGCTTGGTGGTGATGCCGAGCGTGTTCTTCCAGAAGAACTCCGGGTCGGACGGGGTGAGGCTGGCCAGCGTGACGATGCCGATCGTCTCGCCCGCGCCGGTGGCCCCGTGCGCATACAGCGGGTCGAGGTGGTACTGCTTCGCGAAGTCCTCCGGGGTCAGGCTGCCGGTCTGCACCGCGGCCGGCTTCACGCCGGAACGCAGCCGTGGGGTGTGGATCGCTTCGCTGCCGAAGGTCGGGTAGTTGGTCAGCCCCAGGATGGACAGCACGAACCCGGCGAGGTCCCGGGGGAGCAGGGCATGGCCGGTGGTCCCGTGGATGGTCATGGCCTGGCGTCCGGACCTGCCGTGCCTGGCCGGCACGGCGCGCACCCGGTACTGGTGCTGCCGGACGGACAGCGCGCGGTCGAACTCACCCGCGGTGCCCGTGGCGGTGACGTCCAGGCCGTCCGCGTAGGCGGAGGTCTTGATCCCGTACTGGGCCAGGTAGTTCTCCAGCGCCGAGATGTTAAATCCCGGCTGGCCGAACTCCTGGGCGAACCGGCCGACGGACAGGTAGCCGCCGGGCATGCCGGCCTCGACGCTGGACTCCAGCAGCCCGAGGTTGCGGGCCTTCAGCACGAAGGACACCGTCTCCGGGGTGCCCGGCGGAGTGGGGCCGAATACCCTCGCGTTCTGCAGCGCTGCGGCAGTGACGCCCTGCGGCACCACGACCTTCGCGGGCGGGTGGGTGGCGCCATTCGCCGGGCCCGCTGCCACGAGGAGCAGCAGGGATCCAGCCGAGCCGACAGCCAGCAGCACGCTGGCCCAGTGCTGCCTAATCCTGTGCTGCCTGACCCAGTCAAGGGGCTTCAACGCAGATCCTCCTCGGATTCCTGCTTCGGTCACGCCGATACCCCTGAGCCGCGCGGGAGCCGCAGGCCGCGAATTCGGACGGCGCAGCCAACCAGGGTGGACGGCCCCTCATGTACAGCAGGGCTATGGAGCACGTTAGACGTATCCGCCTAATCCCGCCAATAAGCGCCGTGTAACGAAAATATGAACATAAGCAGGCCGCTTACTCTGTGCTGCCTTTAGTTAACTCGCAGTTCAGGCAAACCGAATTCAGTCCCGCGCGGCCCGGTCCGGGCGTGCCGGGCCAGCCCGAGCCGCCGGGTCAGCCGAACCGGCTGGCCAGGGCCCGGAACGCGCCCGGCGCGAGGCCGTGCAGCCGGGCCGGGAAACGCATCCACCGCGGGACAAATACCACGCTGCGATCACGCTCTGTCGCCGTGATTACCGCGTGCGCTATGCGTTCTGAATGAATAGGCACTGGCCTGCGCCGGTCGTACGGGCGCCCGCGCCGCTCGAAGAATGGTGTATCAACCACGCCTGGGACGATCAGTGACACGCCCACGCCACGGTCCGCCAGCTCGTAGGAGAGGCTCTCGGCGAAGCAGGCGAGGCCGGCCTTCGCCGCCGCGTAAACCGCCTCGCCGCGGACCCCGGTGGCGCCCGCGATGGAGGAGACGAACACGATCCGGCCGTGGCGGCGCTCGGCCATGCCCGGCGCGAGCAGCCTGGTCAGCTGGATGGGCGCGGTGAGGTTCACCGCGATGAGCTCATCGGCCTTGGCCGCGGTGAGCTGCTCGATCGGCCCGGCCCAGCCAATGCCGGCGTTGTTGACCAGCAGGTCGATGTGGCCTGCCGCGTGCAGCGCCGCGGCGGCGAGACCCCGCGGCCCGTCCGGCGTCGCCAGGTCGGCCTGCAGCGCGACGCCCCCGGTCTGCCCGGCCACGGCCGCCAGCCGGTCAGCGTCACGTCCCGCAATCAGCAGCCGGGCGCCCGCGGCCGCGAGGGCAAGGGCGATTGCCGCGCCGATACCTGATGACCCACCAGTGACAAGCGCGACCGCTCCGGCTAGCCGCATGTCGTCCCACTCTGGCCCACACCGCCGACCGCCGCAAGGACTGAAGTCAAGCGGCGGCCGGCGCGCCGGCCTAGGCGTGGGCCGCGGCGCGCTCCTTGTCCGCCGTGCCGCCGAACGCCGGGGCGCCGGCCCCGCCGTTCCCGAACCAGCAGCGCACGATGTCCCGCATCGAGAGCAGTCCGATGACCTCATGGTCCTCGATGACCACAAGGTGGCGGAAGTTCCCGCGCACCATTGCGGATGCGGCCTGCTCGAGTGTCCACTCGGGCGAGGCGAACACGACATCACCGGTACGGTGATCCGCGACAAGCTCGGTGTCCGGATCCTGCCCAGCCCCCACTGAATCGAGGATGTCGCGTTCGGTGAGAATACCGATCCCGGCGTGCTCGGAGTCGGTCACGACCGCCGCGCCTACATGCCGCGCCGACATCTGGCGGGAGGCCTCGCGCAGCGTGTGCGCGGGGCCGACGGTCAGGACCACATTGGTCATACCGTCGCGTACCTTCATGATCGCTCGGTCCCCCCCTGCTTGTGAACTTGTGACAACCATCCCCCCAGCATCCGCGAAGTCGTCCCTGGGGGCAAGACCCGTAGGGGCTGTCGTCGGCACCCCCGGGGGTTGTCGGCGTGACCGAAACGCAGAATGCGCAGCTAGATCCTCATTGCCCGGCGAGGAGGTCGAGCACCCCGGCGTGCAGGCGGCCGTTGCTGCACACCACGCTGCCGCCGTCCGGCGTGGGCTTGCCGGTCAGGTCGGTGAACGTGCCGCCCGACTCCTCGATGATGACCTGCAGCGCGGCCATGTCCCAGAGCGAGACTTCCGGTTCCGCGGACACGTCGACCGCGCCTTCCGCGACCAGGACGTGCGACCAGAAATCGCCGTACGCGCGGGTGCGCCAGACCGTGCGGGCCAGGCCGAGAAATCCGTCCAGCCTGCCGAGGCGTTCCCAGCCGGACAGGCCCGAGTACGACAGCGACGCGTCCTGCAGGCTCGCTACCTCGGAAACCCGGCACGGCGACGCCTTGGTCAGGCTCCGGCCGGTCCAGGCGCCGCCGTCCCGCGCCGCCCACCACCTGCGGCCGAGGGCAGGCGCCGAAACGACCCCGACGGTGACGTCGCCGCTGACCATCAGCCCGATCAGCGTCGCCCAGACCGGCACCCCGCGGACGAAGTTCTTGGTCCCGTCGATCGGGTCGATCACCCAGCACCGCTTCCCGACCCCGGTCTTGCCTGACTCCTCGCCGAGCACCGCATCGCGCGGCCGCGCCCGGCTCAGCACGTGCCGCAGCGACTCCTCCGCGGCCAGGTCGGCGTCGGTGACCGGGGTCAGGTCGGGCTTGGACTCGACCCTCAGGTCCAGCGCCCGGAACCGGCGCATGGTGATGTCGTCCGCCGCGTCGGCCAGGACGTGGGCGAAGCGCAGGTCGTCGTCATATCCGGCCATCGCGCGCAACGGTACCGTGTACCGGCGGGCGCGGCCATGACCCGCTCCGGCCCGGACTGCTCCCGGTGCGGCCTAATCACCGGTATCGCCCTGCTCCGGGCCCGGCCCGCTTCGGGCCAGCCTGCCCCGGCGGCATGCCGTCGCCGGCCGTACCTTTGCGGCATGGACTACACGCACCTTGGACGCAGCGGCGTCTCGGTCAGCAGGCTCTGCCTGGGCACCATGAACTTCGGCTGGTTCACCGATGCCGCCGGGTCGCACCAGATCATGGACCACGCGCTCGAGCACGGGATCAACTTCTTCGACAGCTCGAACACCTACGGCCGCCCGCGCGCCGAGGGCGTCAGCGAGCAGATCATCGGGGACTGGCTCGGTGCCGGAGCGGGGCGCCGGGACAAGATCGTCCTGGCCACGAAGCTGTACGGCGGCAAGGGGGAGTGGCCGAACGACCGCTTCCTCTCCGCCGTGAACATCCGCCGGGCCTGCGACGACTCGCTGCGGCGGCTGGGGACCGACCACATCGACCTGTACCAGATGCACCACGTGGACCGCGACACGCCGTGGGACGAGATCTGGGAGGCGATGGCGGTGCTGCGCACCCAAGGCAAGATCATCTACGCCGGGTCGTCGAACTTCGCGGGCTGGCACATCGCCCAGGCGCAGGAGGCAGCCCGCCGCCACGGAGCGTTCGGGCTGGTCAGCGAGCAGTCCTTGTACAACCTCGCGGCGCGCACGGTCGAGCTCGAGGTGCTGCCGGCCTGCCAGGGCTATGGCCTGGGCGTGCTGCCCTGGAGCCCGCTGCACGGCGGCCTGCTGGCCGGGATCCTGGGCAAGGAGCGAGGGGCGGGGCGCAGCGGCGGCGGGCGGGCGGCCGAGGCCCTGGCCGGGATGCGGCCGCAGGTCGAGGCGTATGAAGCGTTCTGCGCCGAGATCGGTGAAGATCCGGCCCAGGTGAGCCTGGCCTGGCTGCTGCACCAGCCCGCCGTCACCGCCCCGATCGTCGGGCCGAGCGCCGTCGGGCAGCTGGAGGGGGCGCTGCGCGCGCTGGAGATCAGGCTGGACGACAAGTCGCTGGGACGGCTGGACGAGATCTTCCCCGGCCCCGGCGGCGCCGCGCCCGAGGCCTACGCCTGGTAAGGCGGCGCCCGGCCTGGCTCAGCCGTCGTCGCCGCCGTCGCGGCTGCGCAGCAGCCGCCGCAGCGAGTCCAGCCTGGCCGCCAGCGCGCCGTTCTCGTCGTGTTCGGCGACCCAGGCATCCAGGGCGCATTCCGCCGTGAGGTGGGTGCAGTTCCGCGGGCAGCCGGCGACGCCCTCGGCCAGGTCGGGGAACGCCTGCACCACGCGGTCCGCGGCGATATGCCCCAGGCCGAAGCTGCGCAGTCCTGGCGTGTCGATGATCCAGCCGCCGCCGGGCAGGCGCAGCGCGACCACGGACGACGATGTATGCCGGCCGCGCCCGGTCACCGCGCTGACCGTGCCGACCGCCCGGCCTGCATCCGGGATCAGGGCGTTGACCAGGGTGGACTTGCCCACGCCGGAATGGCCGACGAGAACGCTGATCCGGCCGGCCAGCAAGGCCCGCAGGTCGTCCAGGCTGGCCTCGGTCAGCGGCCGGCCGGTGACCAGGTAGCGCACACCGAGCGGGGTGTAGGCGGCGAGGATCTCGTCGGGGCGGGCCAGGTCGGCCTTGGTCAGGATGAGCAGCGGGTCCAGCCCGGCATCGTAGGCGGCGACCAGGAAGCGGTCGATCAGCCGCGGCCGCGGCGGCGGGTCGGCCAGCGCGGTCACGATCCCGAGCTGCTCGGCGTTGGCCACGATCACGCGCTCCACCGGATCGGTGTCATCGGCCGACCGGCGGAGTACTGACTTGCGGGGCGCGACCCGGACGATCCTGGCCAGCGTTCCCCGATCGCCGGAGGCGTCCCCGGCGAGGCTGACCGTGTCCCCGACGACGACGCTCCTGCGGCCAAGCTCGCGGGCCCTCATGGCCCTGATCTCCTGGCCGGCGGCCTCCCGGCCCTCTACCACGCAGGTGTACCGGCCGCGGTCGACCGCGGCCACGAACGCCTCGGCCGCGTCCTCATGGGCGGGCCTGCGCCGGGTGCGCGGCCGCGAGCCCCGGCCCGGGCGCACCCGCACATCGTCCTCGTCGAGGTCGGCGTGACCGATCGTCCTGCTCAGGGCGGACCCTCCAGCATGGCAGACCACATCCTGGTGAAGGCCGGAAATGTCTTCGCCACGGTCGCGGCGTTGCCGACCCGCAGGCCGCCCGGCAGGGCCAGGCCGAGCACCGCCGCGGCCATCACCAGCCGGTGATCGTCGTGGCTGGCGAAGGAGCCATCCCGGCGCAGCGGCCGGGGCCGGATCTCCAGCCCGTCTGCGCGCTCGGTGACATCCCCGCCCAGCGCGCCGAGCTCCCCGGCCAGCGCGGCCAGCCGGTCGCTCTCGTGCGTGCGCATGTGCCCGATGCCGGTGAGCACCGACGGCGAGTCCGCCAGCGCGGCCAGCGCGGTCAGCACCGGGGCGATCTCGCTGACGTCGCCCAGGTCCGCGGTGATGCCGTGGATCGTGCCCGTGCCGGTGACCTGCAATCCGCCGTCGGCCGACGAGCACGCGGCGCCCATCCGGGTGAGCAACTCCAGGATCTGCGCCGCGGGCTGCGAGGTCCGCTCCGGCCAGCCCGCGATGGTGACGCGGCCGCCGGTCACCAGCGCGGCCGCGAGGAACGGCACGGCGTTGGAGAGGTCAGGCTGCACCGCCACGCGCGCGGGACGCAGCTCGCTTGGGTGCACCCGCCAGAAATCCGGAACGGAATTTCCTGGCCCGCTGCCGTGCTCCCGGTTCCCGGTTTCCACCTCCGCCCCGGCGTCCCGCAGCATCTGCACGGTCATCGCGATGTGCGGGGCGGACGGGACCCGCGGGCCCTCGTGCCGCACCTCGGCGCCCTTGCCGTAACGCGGAGCGGACAGCAGCAGCCCGGACACGAGCTGCGAGGAGCCGGAGGCGTCCAGGGTGACGGTGCCGCCGCTGATCCCGCCGCGGCCGCGGACCACGAACGGGACGGCACCGCGGCCGCCGTCGTCGATGACCGCGCCGAGCTCGCGGAGCGCGGCGAGCAGCGGGCCCACCGGGCGCGCGGCAGCACGGTCGTCGCCGCGGAACTCCACGTCGGCCCGGGCCAGCGCGGCCACGGGCGGAACGAACCGCAGCACGGTGCCTGCGTTGCCGACATCCACCGTCGCCGCACCGCTCAGCCTGCCGGGCGTCACCCGCCAGGCCGGGACTTCCGCGCCGCTGCCGTCCTCGCCGCCCGCGCTGCCGCCAGTGTCCGTGCGGCCGCTGTCCTCGTCGTCACGGTCGTCGACCCTCGCTCCTAGCGCGCACAGCGCCGCGGCCATCAGCAGCGTGTCCCTGGCCCGGAGCGGGTTGGTGATCACGGTCGGGCTGCCGGCCAGCGCGGCCAGGACCAGCGCGCGGTTGGTCACCGATTTCGAGCCGGGCGGCCGCAGCCGTGCGCGCACCGGCCCGGTGGCGGCGGGCGCCTGCCAGTCCGGGCTCGGCCCGGGTTCCGGTTCCGCAGCTCTGGGCATGTTGCGAGCGTACTGGCCGGCGCCCGGCCTCGCCGAGATCGGCGTGCGTATCAGGCTTATACAGCGCGAGCCGGTGCAGGCCGGGCCATTTCGGCGGGAAGCGCATGCAGCTGGTTGGCCCGCCGAGGTTTGGCAAACCCGGAACTTGGCTATGAACTGGCACAATCTGTGCTCCTCGATTGCCACGGGAGCACACTGGGGGGAGACCCAACCCCCGGCGGGTCTCAATGGTCAAGGTGAGGACATGTGTGGCCGGTATGCGTCGGCGCGTAAGCGCATAGAACTCCTCGAGGAGTTCCGCATCGAGCGCGACCGTGTCGCCGAGCCGCTCAGGCCCGACTACAACGTCGCGCCGACGAAGCCCGTGTACGCGGTGCTCACCCGCGACTCTCGCCCGTCCGAAGCCGCCGAGACCCCGCCTGCCCAGGCCAAGCCGGCCGAGACCAAGCCGGCCGGGCACCAGCCTGACGAGGCACCGCCGGCTGACACGTCGGGCGTGGCACGTGAGCTGCGGGTGGTCCGCTGGGGGCTGGTGCCGTTCTGGGCCAAGGACCCCTCGATCGGCAGCCGCCTGATCAACGCCCGGGCGGAAACGGTGGCCTCCAAGCCAGCGTTCCGGCGGGCGTTCACGCGCCGCCGGTGCCTGCTTCCCGCGGACGGCTACTACGAGTGGCAGCGGCCAGACGGGACGGCGAGCGACAAAAGCGGCAAGGGCGGCGCAAAACAGCCGTACTTCATCTTCCGTCAGGACGGCGGCCCGCTGGCCTTCGCCGGGCTGTACGAGCTCTGGCGTGACGAGTCGGTGCCGGACGACCATGAGCGTGCGTGGCTGTGGACGGCCACGATCATCACTACGAGCGCACCGGATGACCTGGGCAAGATTCACGACCGGATGCCCATGGTCATCGAGCCAGACCGTTGGGAAGACTGGCTCGATCCGGAGAACAAGGATCCGGCTGACCTGATGGCCCTGCTGGCGCCGGCGACCTCAGGCGGGCTGGCCTCGTATCCGGTATCAACGGCCGTCAACTCGGTGCGGAACAACGGCCCGGAGCTTATTGAGCGTGTCGAGCCGGGCCCGGCGGGTAAGGACCTGGACTCGGGCGCACCCTCTGCCCGCTCCCGCAGATCCCGGGGCGCGGCATCCCAAGGAACCTCTGGCAGCGTCCCCGACAAGCTGTTCTGAGCCAGAGCTGAACCGGCCGGGCAGCAAGGACACCGTTCGGCGCTGCCGGGCCCTGTGCGGTTAGGAGGTAGGTATCGGATGGATACCGCCACCGCTCGCAAGCGCCTGGAGGAGATCCGCGCGGAGCTCGACAGGTCCATTCGGGTGCTCAGAGGAGAGCAGGATCAGGACGAGTGGGCCTCGGAGTATCCGCAGGATCCAGCCGACGCCGGTGCCAACCTCTCCGAATCGGAGCGCACCGAGGCAATCCTCGCGCTGGCTAAGATGCAGCGTTCCCATGTGCTCGACGCCCTGCACCGGATCGAGCTTGGCACCTACGGAACCTGCGTGGACTGCGGTGGCGGGGTTCCAGAAGGCCGTCTCGAGGCGAGGCCAGAGGCGGCTCGCTGCGTGAAGTGCCAGGCAAAATGGGACCGGCTACGCCGCTGAGCCCCTGGCTGGAATGATCCAGCGACGGAGCGTGTTGCAACGCCTGTGTCCGTAGCAACCAGCCCGCCGCGCAGCCGAACGACGAAGGCCAGTGACGTCTCGACGGTAATGGCGCGCGAACTCAGCGGGCTCGGCGTTGTATCCTCCGGCCGAGACAGTTGGCAAGTCGGCAAGTGGCCAAGTGGCCAGTCGCAGCCAGCGATCGCGGAGGGGGTGAGTCCGGTCCCGGAGACACTCGAGGAGCGCAGCGAGCGCTTTTCCCGCGATGTCTTGCCGTACCTGGATCAGCTGTACGCCGCGGGAATGCGGATGACCCGCAACCCGGCCGATGCTGAGGACCTCGTGCAGGAGACATTCGCCAAGGCGTACGCGTCGTTCCACCAGTTCCAGGAGGGCACGAACCTCAAGGCGTGGCTGTTCCGGATCCTCACCAATACGTTCATCAACACCTACCGCAAGCGGCAGCGTGAGCCGCAGCGGTCAGGTACCGAGGAGATCGAGGACTGGCAGCTGGCCAGGGCCGCTTCGCACACCTCCGGCGGGCTGAAGTCCGCGGAGGCCGAGGCGCTGGAGCGGCTTCCCGACTCCGATGTCAAGGAAGCGCTGCAGGCTCTCCCCGAGGAGTTCCGCATCGCGGTCTACCTGGCCGACGTCGAGGGCTTCGCCTACAAGGAGATCGCCGACATCATGGGCACGCCCATCGGGACCGTGATGTCGCGCCTGCATCGCGGGCGTCGGCAGCTCCGGGAGATGCTCCAGGACTACGCGGCCACCGAGGGCCTGGTCAGGGCGGCGTCTACCGCCGCCGCCGAGGCGTCATCATCGGGCGATGAGCCCGGGAAGGACGCGGAATGAGCTGCGGTAAGCCCCACGACGTGCCGTGTACCGAGGTACTGGCGCGCGTGTACTCCTATCTCGATGGCGAGATCGAGGTCAATGGCTACTCGCAGATCCGCGAGCACCTGGAAGAGTGCGGCCCCTGCCTGCGCGAGTACGGCCTCGAGGAGGCCGTGAAGCGGCTGGTGCACAAGTGCTGCGGAGCCGAGCCGGCTCCGAGCGGCCTGCGGTCCAAGGTGCTCGTCCGGATCCAGGAGATCCGGGCCGAGCTCGAGGTCACCGAGTACCGCGTCGACTAGCGGCGCGGCCCGGCCGCGGGGGTTTCCCCGGACCGCCGCCGCGGGAGCCGCCGTCCGGGCTGCCGACGAGGACAGGTGCCCAGCCGGCTCCAGCCGGTTCCATGATCTGGGTAACTCGCCCGCAAATAACGCGGGCCATGCTCCCAGATCATGAAACGCCGCCTCGTGACCTGCCCGAAATGTACTGATCATCTCTTGTCGTGAGACGTCGGCGTCGTTTCGATTACACATTGCATCGTGCCGTGTACAAGTTGAGCACGTTGTGGCCGAGGCCTTCGCGGAAGCGTTCAGGCGCGTTACTCTGAGTGGCGGCACAAGGCTAAGCGCATGTCGCCATAAGCAAGTTGCGGAAGTTGCGGCGATCTGCGCGCGGCCGGGTCGTTCCGGGCACGTAGGCCGGGTTTGCCGCCGGCCTGCTGCGAGGGGGTCATGGGCAGGGTCTCGCGGGCTGCATGGATCTACATTGCGGCGGTCGTGATCGCGGCTGCCTCCGTTGTCGCGCCCAAGCTCTCCGGGCGTCCGATGAGCGCGAGCTGGTGGATGGCGCTAGGCGTGCTCATGCTGCTGTTCCTGATCTGCGACTCCACCCCCACGCCGCTCGCGGCGCGGCAGTCGGCCTGGTCACCGAGCTCGTCGGCCACCCTGGCCGCGGTGGTGCTGCTCGGCCCCCTCGGCGCTGCGCTGGTGGGGGCCGTGTCCGTGGTGAGCCTGCGGCGCAATCTGCTGCTGGCCGAGCGGGTGTTCAACGGCGGGATGTCGGCGGTATCCGGCTACGCGGCCGGGACCGCATACGTCGCCCTCGGCGGCGTGATCGGCCTGCCCACCCCGGCCGACTTCTCGGCGATCATCTGGCCGTTCGCGGCCGCCGCGGCCGCGCACGTATCGGTCAACCTCGGCCTGATGTGGGGGGTGCTGCAGCTGACCGGGCACGACGGCCGCGCGCAGCGCCGGATCCAGCTCGAGTCCAGCCTGCCGCTGCTGCTGGTCTCCGACCTGGGCTACGCCACGCTCGGCCTGGTGATCGCGGCCCTGTGGACGGTGATGGGGCCGTTCGCGGCCGCGCTCGTGCTGGTCCCGCTGTTCGTGGCCCGCTGGGCCATGGGCCAGTTCGCCGAGCAGCAGCGTGCCTACGCGGCCACCATGGCCGCGCTGTGCCAGGCCGTGGAGACCAAGGATTTCTACACCCGCGGTCACAGCGAGCGGGTCTCCCGCGGGTCGGGCATGATCGCGCGCCAGATCGGCATGCGCGCGGACCGCGTCGAGGCGATCATGTTCGCCGGCATGCTGCACGACGTGGGCAAGCTCGGCGTGCCCACCAAGGTGCTGCAGAAGACCGGGCCGCTGACCGAGGAAGAGTTCGCCGCGATCCAGTTGCACCCGATGCGCGGCCTGGAGATCGTGCGGGAAATCGGCTTCCTCAACGAGGCCCTGGCCGGCATCATGCATCACCACGAGAAGATCGACGGCACGGGCTACCCGATGGGGTTCGCCGGTGACGAGATCCCCGAGTTCGCGCGGGTCATCGCCGTGGCCGACGCGTTCGACTCGATGACATCGACCCGGTCCTACCGGGCGGCGCGCCGGATCAGCGAGGCGATCGACGAGCTGCGCAAGGGAGCGGGGACCCAGTTCGACCCCGCCCTGGTGGAAGCGTTCATCGCGGCGCTGCACCGGGGCGGCTGGCGGCTGCCCGAGCGCGCGGCCGCGCCGGTCGACCAGCAGACCGTGACGGCGCAGGACCATGACGACCCGACAGCACCGCTGCGGGTCATCGAGAGCTACTGACCGCAGGAGGACCCGGTGGCGATACGCCACGCCGACGAGCGGCTGCCGTCATGGCAGGCCATGGACTCGGGACGGCTGCTGCTGCTGGCCGCGGTGGGGATGATGGTCGTGGCCGCGCTGGCGCACACGGCCGCCGCTAACCGGGTGGCGGATCCGCGGACCGCGATCGCGTTCGGCTCGGTCATCGCCGTCGGCGAGCTGCTCAGGCTCGGCCTGCCCGGCGGCCGGGAGGCGGCGCCGATCGCCACGGCGGCGGCCCTCGCGTACGCGCTGCTGCTGCGCGTCGGCCAGCTGCCCGGCCACCCGGTGCCGCGGATCTCCGCGCTGCAGGTGATCGCGGTCACCGCGGCAGGCATGACCGTCGGCGCGCTGCCGCACATCGCCGCGGGCCGCCCGGCCGGGCTGACCGGGATGGCGACCCGGCTCGTCGCGGTGGCCTGCGTGGCGTTCGCGTTCCGGCCGATCGCGGGCACGGAGACGATCAGCGGGGGCGGCCGCTGGTGGGTCGCATTCGCGGTGATGACGCTCCTGGTCGCCGTCGGCTGGCTGATCGAGGCCATGATCGGCGCCCTGATCAGGGCGGACGACGTCGGGGCCAGGTTCTCGGTCGCCTTCTGGGACGAGATGCGCGTGCAGCTGCCGCTCGGCGCCGCGATCGGCGTCTCCGCGATGATGATCGCGTTCGCGGCTGAGGTCATGGGCCTCGCGGAGCTCGCGGTGTTCATGGGCCCGCTGCTGGTCACGCAAGTCGCGTTCCGCAGGTACTCCGGCATCCGGGCCACCTACCTGCAGACCGTCCGCGCGCTCGCGAGGGTCACCGAGGTGGGCGGTTACGTGGAGAGCGGGCACTCCCGCCGGGTCAGCAGGCTGGCCGTGGCCGTGGGCCAGGAGCTCGGGCTGGCCGAGCTGGACCTGCTGGACCTGGAGTATGCCGCGCTGATGCACGACATCGGGCAGCTGGCGCTGCCCGACCCGATCCCGGGCGGAGCCACCGTGCTGGTCTCCAGGGAGGACCAGCAGCGCATCGCGGAGCTGGGCGCGGACGTGATCAGCAAGGCCGGCGTGCTCGACCGGGTGGCCGAGCTGGTGCGGTGCCAGAGCTGGCCGTGCCGGGGGCACGACCCCGAGCCGCCGGTCGGCAGCAGGATCATCCGGGCCGCGAACGCCTTCGACGACCTGGTGGGGGGATCCACCGACCGGGACCGCAGTGCGGCCGCGCTGGAGCAGCTGCGCCTGGAGACCGTCACCGAGTACGACCCGGGCGTCATCGAGGCGCTCACCGAAGTCGCGGGGAAGCGCCTGGCCAGCCGCCTGGAGTAGGCTGTGCTGGCCTCGGGGGGGCGACCCCCCCCAGACCCCCCCGCGCGTCATCCGCTCGGGCCAGCCTCCGGCCGGCCGTCGCGGACGGCGCCGGCTTTCGCCGAGTAGGCTCCCCGGGCATGAGTGAGCCCGCGGGTGTTTCCATCGAGTCGGTCCTGGTCGCCAACCGGGGCGAGATCGCTCGCCGGGTGATCAGGACGGCCAGGCGGATGGGGATCCGCGCCATCGCGGTCTACTCGGAAGCCGACGCCGGCCTGCCTTACGTCCGCGAGGCCGATGAGGCGGTGCCGATCGGCCCGGCCCCTGCCGCCCGCAGCTACCTCGACGCCAGCGCAGTGCTCGGGGCGGCGCAGCGGACCGGGGCGGCGGCGATCCACCCCGGATACGGGTTCCTGGCCGAGAGTGCCGAGTTCGCGGCGCGGGTCATCGATGCGGGCCTGACCTGGGTCGGCCCGCCGCCGCCGGCCATTGAGCAGATGGGTGACAAGATCAACGCCCGGAACCTGATGGAGCGGGCGGGCGTGCCGGTCGCCGCGGGCAGCAGGGAGCCCGTCACCGACGTCGCCGCGGCCGTAGCCGAGGCCGGGCGGATCGGCTATCAGGTGATGATCAAGGCAGCGGCCGGCGGCGGCGGCATCGGGATGAGCGCCGCGGCCAGCGAGGCCGAGCTGCGCGCGGGCTTCGAGACGGCCCGCTCCCGGGCCGAGCGGTTCTTCGGCAGCGCGGCGATCCTGCTGGAACGCCGCATCGAGCCCGCCCGCCACGTCGAGGTGCAGATCCTGGGCCTCACTGACTCGTCGGTGGTGGCGCTCGGCGATCGGGACTGCTCGGTGCAGCGCAGGCACCAGAAGGTGGCCGAGGAGACCCCGTCGCCCGGGGTCACGCCCGGACTGCGCGCGCAGATGCTGGCCGCGGCGGTCCGGGCGGGGGAGGCGGTCGGTTACCGCGGCGCGGGCACGGTCGAGTGCCTCGTGGACCCGCAGGCCCAGGACTTCGTGTTCCTGGAGATGAACACCAGGATCCAGGTGGAGCACCCCATCACCGAGATGGTCACCGGCATCGATCTCGTGGAGCAGCAGTTGCTGATCGCCGCCGGTGAGGACGTGAGTTCGGCGCTCAGTAGCGTAAAAAATGAAGGGCATGCGGTGGAGCTGCGGGTCTACGCCGAGGACCCGCGCCGGTTCCTGCCGAGCCCCGGCGTGATCACGGAATGGGCGGAGCCGACGGGTCCCGGCATCCGGGTCGACGCGGGGTACGCGGCGGGCAACGAGGTGACGCCGTTCTATGACCCGCTGCTGGCGAAGCTGTGCGTGCACGGGGCCAGCCGGGCCGAGGCACTGCACCGCGCCCGCGCGGCCGTGGACGCCTTCCGCATCGCCGGGCCGAAGACCAATCTGCCGTTCCACGCCGAGCTGCTGGACAGCGACGAGTTCGCCAGCGGATCCTATGACACCTCCGTGGTCGCCCGGCTGCGCACGTGATCACCGCGGGCGGCAGAATGATGGTGGCGCTGCCCATGATCGCCTGGGCGCTGACGCGAGGAGGTAGGTGTGGCCGAGGTCCGCGCGGAGATGGTCGCGAACGTGTGGCAGGTCGTGGCGTCCGAGGGTGACCAGGTGGCCGACGGCGACACGCTGGTGATCCTGGAGTCGATGAAGATGGAGATCCCGGTCCTGGCCGAGGGCCCGGGCACGGTCACCAAGATGGCCGTGTCCGAGGGCGACGTGATCCAGGAGGGCGACCTGATCGCGGTCATCGAATGAGCGCGCCAACGGGAGCAGGCTTGTCGGTGGGGCTGCGGGCCACGGTGCGCGCGGCCGTCACCGAGTCCGACACCGCGGTGGCGATGGGCAGCGGGGACGTGCCGGTGCTGGCCACCCCGCGGCTGCTGGCGCTCGCGGAGGCGGCCGCCGTGGCCGCCGTGGCACCGCAGCTGGATGACGGGCTGACCTCGGTCGGCACCTCGGTCAGCCTGGAGCACCGGCAGGCCAGCCCGCTGGGGGCCGAGATCGTGGTGGAGGCCGAGCTGACCGAGGTGGACGGCAGGCGCCTGGTCTTCGGGTTCATCGCCCGTGCCGCCGACACCGAAGCGGACGTGGTGGTCGGCGCGGGCACGGTCGAGCGGGTGGTCGTCGACCGGGAGCGATTCCTGGCCCGGGCTCAGAAGCCGGTGGTCGAGCGCGGGTAGGCGATCTTCGGGTCGGTGGCGACGTTGACCAGGTAAGGCACGCCGGAGCCGAAGGCGCGGCGCAGCGCCGGGGCGATGTCCGCCGGCCTGGTCACGAGCTCCCCGGCACCGCCGAGCGCGGTGACCACCTGGTCGTAACGGCACTGCGGCTGCAGGTCGGCGGCGACGTCGTAGCCGTAGATCGCCTGCATGGGATGCTTCTCCAGGCCCCAGATGCCGTTGTTGCCGCAGATCATGACGACCGGCAGCCGGTGCCGGACCAGGGTGTCGGCGTCCATCAGCGAGAATCCGGCCGCGCCGTCGCCCAGCAGCAGCACCACCTGCGCCGACGGGCGGGCGATCCGGGCGGCGATGGCGTACCCGAGGCCGGTGCCCAGGCACCCGTACGGCCCGGGATCCAGCCAGCCGCCCGGGCGCTGAGGCTCGATGTACTTGCCCGCGTAAGACACGAAGTCGCCGCCGTCGCCGATCACCACGGCGTCGGCATCGAGGATCCGGGCCAGCTCGCCGTAGACCCGCATCGGGTGAATCGGGTCCGCGTCGCTGCTGAGCAGCGCGGCGTCCGTGGCCATGGCCTGCTGGCTGGCGTCCTGAAGGCGGGGCAGCCAGCCGGCTGTCCAGGACGGTGCCGTCTGCGCCGGTCCTTTGCTGCTGCGGCGGCTGGCCTCCGCGGCCAGCCGGATGAAGAATTGCGCCAGGCTGCCTGAGGCGGCGGCCGCCAGCTCGCGGTGTGTCGCGAGCTGCCCCGGGGCGTCCGCCACGTGCACCACCTGCGCGCGCGGGGTCCCGTTCTTCCCGCCGAACTCGCCATAGCCGAGCCGGAAGTCAAGCGGGGTTCCGGCCACGATGACGAGGTCGGCCTCGCCGAACGCCATCGCCCTGGCCCGGGTGACCAGCAGCTCATGCCCGGCGGGCAGGATGCCGCGTCCCTGCCCGTTGGCCACCACCGGCAGCCGGAGTTCCTCGGCGGCCAGGCGGGCGGCCTCATGCGCGCCGTCCAGCCACACGTCCGAGCCGAAGACGAGCACCGGCCGGCTCGCCTGCGCCAGCAGCCCGGCGATCGCGGCGACCGCGGCCGGGTCCGGCTCGTCCGCACCGCGCGGGCCGGGGCCGGGCTCGTCCGCGCCGTGCGGGCCGGGGCCGGGCTCGTCCGCGCCGTGCGGGCCG
>Ga0137385_10000778_pt1 | contig 26297 bp, 18 predicted proteins | sample SagtaG_FD_104921 | JGI IMG/M metagenome (GOLD analysis project Ga0137385, IMG submission 104921) | Vadose zone soil microbial communities from Sagehorn Ranch, Mendocino, California, USA - Sage2_R_80_16 metaG | ecosystem: Environmental > Terrestrial > Soil > Vadose zone | place: USA: California... | reverse complement strand
TAATACGTGCGGTCGTGCTCCGAGTAACTGAGAGATCCGCTGTCATTCAACACGACATACTGAATGCGGCCTTTGAGCGCATCGATCGTCTGCTTAACCAAGGGAGCAGGAGTCTTTCGGGCGCGCACAACCAGGATGCCGATGGATGCATAGTTGGCAATTTCGAGTGTGTCCGCGATGGGAAATGCGGGCGGCGTATCCATGATCACCCATCCAAACTTGCGCTGGGCCCAATCAAGGAATCGCTTCGGGCGGCCATCCACCATCAGGTCCAGGACATTTCTTCCCTTCCCTTTGTTCATGGCCACACAAAGCCGTGTGCCCGGAATCGACTGCACACATGACTCGGGCGGCTGCTCTTCGGCGAGCACATCTTCGATCCCGACATTGCTCGTAGGCAGCCCAAGTTTGTGGCGCAATGTCGAGCGCCGAGTGTCGAGATCGACCAACAATACGGGCGTACGCTCTGCGAGGCACAAGGAGAGGTTGAGGGCCATCAGCGTTTTGCCGTCGTCGGGCGCGGGACTGGTCAGCATCACCGTACCGCCGACGGGGTGATGATTGACCATTCGGGTTGCGATGCGGCGGAATTGTTCTGCGGACGGACCGTACCTCTGGTGGAGAAAGACGATCTTTCTGTCGCAATCCGCGAGCACGAACGCCGCCTCGGGAAAAGGAACATATGGCATGATCGCCTGCTTGGTGCGCCCGTTTTCGCGTATTACCTCAGGACACATAACGGCCTGCTTTCCCATGTTTTTCGGCGGCATAAATTAACTCGTTTCCAGCAGTTGGCGTCCGTGGACGGGTTGAATCGCAGAAATCCTCGAGATAATTCCTAACAACTCTAAGTCGCGGGGCAGAATTCCCAGTAAGTCCACTTCCGATTTGATACTGTCGTCAATCTGTTCACGGCAAAATGCTGCCACGAGCCCGCCGATCAAGGCGAAGACTGCGGACGCCAGACACAAGAGCAGACGGTTTGGGCCGGTCGGATGCTCTGGAGGTATGGCTGGATCAAGCACTTCAAATCGATCTGCGTCCTGCCTCGACTCGAGTTCGCTTGCCATTTGCGCCGAGTAGTGTTTTTCGAGCAATGAACGGTAGTGGTCGCGCGACGTCTCATAGTCGCGGGTGAGGCTGCTTAACTGCTCCTGGCGCAGTGGTACAGCGTCGACCCGCTCTTGATAAGAGTTCAAGCGCGCCCTGATCGCAGACTGTTCTCCGAGCAAGCGAACACGCTCGTTGTCGAGCACCTGGAGCCGCGCTCCGGTCGTATGATCCACCAACGCCGGCGCTGATTCATTCGGCACGCTGGTCAGTTGCTGTTTCAGTGCCGCGATCTTTGCCTGACAGGCAACGACGTCCGGATGGGCTGGAGTCATGTGCGCAAGGAGCGCGCTCAATCGGCTCTCCTCCTGGCGTAAATCGTTTCGTAGCTGCGAAGCCGGCGACGGAGTACCCGGAGAACGAAGTTGCGAATCTGCCTCGGGAGCATTCTCAATCAGGAGTTTCTCTTGTTCCAACTGAGCCAGCTTGTCGGAGGCTGCCTGGTATTGCACCTGCAACTGACCGATGGCCTGCAGATTGGCCGACATCTGCTCAGGCATCTCACCCAGATGGCTCATGCGATAGATACGAAGTTGTGACTCCTGCGATTGCAAATTAGCGCGCGCGGTTTCGAGTTCATCGCTGAGGAAATCAGTGGTTCCCTGCACCTGCTGTTGCCGGTTTGACAGGTTCTTCAAGATAAAACTGTTCGCAAGTTCGTTGGCTACCGCAGCTACAAGTCGCGGGTTGTCGCCGGTGTAGGTGAGCGTAAAAGCACTCGCCCCGCCGCCGCCAACGTGATTCGTCTGAATCTTGATTTGCCTGCGCATCAACTGAACTGCGGCGTCCCGGCCTTGCTTCCGCACGACCTTTCCATAGAGGCGAAACTTGTTGATGACTTCCAGCAGTCGCGTGTAGCTCAGAACTTCTTGTTGAAGCAGATTGAGGCGATCGTTGGGTTCGTCGACCACCGTGGTAGCCACGTATTTCTCCGGCACCTTACGCGGGTAGGCGACAATCGTCGTTGACCCCTCGTAGATGTCGGGAAGAAATTCGATCACGGTGAAGAGAGCAAGAGAGAGGCCTGCCGCGACGAGGATGATGAACCGCCACCGGTAGACCAGAAGCATCCGGTATTCGGTAATTCGTTGCAGTATGGAAACTGAGTAGTTGGACATATATCCCTCAACGAGCTGCGGGTCCGTGAAGATCCGCTGGAGCGCGATTGCCTGAGGACCAGGACAATGATCCCATCAATAAGGTTCTTGTCGGAGCGATGTTTGCAATGCCAGACCAATTGAAGTGTTGCGCGGAGAGGGAAAAGGATAGGCCGTGCGGAAGCATGTGCGCGATAGTTCCAGCAACATATTCCCCATGAAAAGGGGCCACGTCCGCAGGCACAGTTCCCCTGATATAGCCACCCTGCACCTTCACCCAGGCACGCAAGCCAATTCCCTGATTCAAACCGCCCTGAATGGTATCTTCATAAGTGGCTGAGACAAACTCTGAATCATTGAGCTTGCGATAGCCCGCGAAGTACAGGTTTGTCTGTTTCCATGGCTGAGCAGAGAGAGCCGCATATAAGTTGGTCGTCACCCTGGTGATGCAGCTCTTGGTTCCGAATGTCGGGCCGCCAGCAACCTCGAAGACAATGACGGACGACAATCGTCGATCGTAAGCCGCTCCGAAGCTCTGCGTTGTGCAATCGACGTTGCCCTTCTCGCTTGCAGTCTCTTCGTAAAGTCCAATTCCAGCGCGAGCGGATGGCTGATAATGGATTTCTGCTCTTCCGTGGATCGTATTGACTTTGGCGTTGTCATCGAAAAAGTCTCTGAAGTCATTACGCACCGAGACGCTCCACCACCGGCTCTCCGTGCTTTGGTGTAAGAGTCGGACAGTCGCCTGGGAATCCAGTACATTGCCGGTATGAATTCCATACGATCCAGCCTCGACCGCGCCGCTATCGAGCGGTGCAACGATGCGAATCGCGTCATTTCCATAAGAGCTGTTCACGTCAAGGCTCACATCCGTTTGCGCAGAAGGCGACTTGTTAAATGACACGGCCGTCGTATTCAGATATTGCTTTGAGCCCTGCCCGGTGTGATAGTCGATCCCCGTGATGGTGTTATCAATCATGGTGTAGCTGCTGTTTCGATGGAGCAGCACGCCGACATAGAACTGACCGCCTTCAAGCTCTGCTCCCAGCCCTGCACGGGTATCAAAGGCCGTGTCATAGCCGCCTAATGCAGTTGTGGAGAGGAACAAATGATTACCGCCATCGCTCATATCGCTGCTGCGAGCGTGGACATTGCACCGCGCCGTTGATTCTGAGGGTGCTTGATTCATCTGGGGACAACTCTGTCCCGTATCGGCAGCGGGGGCGGCGACCGGCATCGTGGCCTGTCCCATTGCCCACGGCGTCGCAAACGCAAACGAAACGATCGTTTTGATTTGCCATTTGATACCTGTCATGGCACCACCACGGTATCGCCGGGTTGAAGCGGCCTTTCGCCTTGGGCCCTGCCTTTGACTGCGTTGGTGTAATCGAACTTTGCCATGGACTGATTTTTCGCGTCGAGGATTACGATCCCCTTCCGGTGTGCATATTGAGTCAACCCGCCAGCGCTGGCGATCAATTGCAATACGCTGACTGATCCCATTAGTGGGTATGCACCCGGCCTTTGCACCTGACCGGTGATGAAGACTTGTCGGCTATGAATCTCGAGTACCGAAATCGTGACCTGAGGATCGGTAATGAAATAGAAGAGCTTGTTGCTCACCAGCAATTGCGCCTCAACAGCAGTCTTGCCGGCCACGGAGATTTCACCAGCGAGCGGCAATGAGATTTTTCCGTCGGGACGCACCACTGCGGTTTGGGTTAGCTCCTGTTCGTGCCAGACTGAAATGTGAATCAGGTCGCCCACTCCGAGTTCATAGTCACCACGGACTCTCGAATCCGTATGCTTCACAGAGCCAGCAGGTAAATCCGGAGAAGAAGCCGCAGCCGTCATCGTGTTGCCTGGCTGTTCTGCCGTGCTCGATTGCGCCTGCACCGTCCCCACCTTTGATGGTGCCGACAAAGTGAGAAGCAAAAGCAGCAAAGTTGAAAATTTGGTTTTCAAGCTCATGGTGGATCCTGTTCGGCGTTGAAGATCGTATCGCACCTTTTCATTTGCAATTGGCAGGCCAAAGCGGCGCTGTCCCAAAGGTGCTTTATGCATACCTTTCGCGGTCAAGGGCACGGAATACTGCAAATTGCAGGTGAAATGTGTGCAAAGTGATGCACCTTTCGAAATATTCAGGGGAAGTCAAGCGAGAACGGATCGGTACACGGCAGTGGTCTGGGCGCCGATCTCAGACCACTGCGTCTGCAGAGCGCGGTTGTTGCGGCTCCCGTTCCGCAGGCTGCGGCACAGTTCCTCGCTGCCCGATAGCGCACCCAGCGCTGCGGCCAGAGCCTCAACGTCTCCGGGAGAAACCAGGAGCGCATTATGGCCGTGACGGAGATAGTCGCGGAAAGGAAGTAAGTCGGACGCGATGATGGGTTTGCAATAGTTCAGTCCGGTCAGCAGTGCTCCACTGGTGGTGATCTCGCGATAGGGATACAGCAATACATCGGCGGCGCCGAAATAGAATGGCACCTCGTGGGCGTTCGAGTATCGCAGGTCCATTCGAACTGTGTCGTCATTCAATTTCAAACTGGCAGCTTCCTGGCGGAGAGCACGGAATTCAGACTCACTTCCGTGCCCTGCAATCAAGAGCAGCGGGCGCTGTGCGCCGGACGATTGTGCCATCAACTTCGCCCAGGCCTGCAGGAGCAGATCGGTTCCTTTATAGGCGCGAAGGACTCCGTGGGCCAGGAAGACCTGCCGCATCGGGTCGAGCCCGAGACGTGCCCTGCACTCCTGCTTGCTATGGACGAGGTCATCTGCGAACAGCGGTCCGTGCGGCACAACGTGAATGCGATCCGGATCAACGTAAAACAATTGTTCAAGGTCGCGCGAAGTTTGTTCAGAGTGACAAACAAGGGCGTCAGCTGATTGATAGAGCCGCGCATAATGGGCGCGGTCGAAGCCACTCTCCGCGTGCGGAAGCAAATTGTGCACCGTATGGATCACGCGGGTCCCGCGCCGTCGGCACCAGTGCAGGAAATCCAACTCAATTTCACGGCCGTGCTCGAGCAGCACGCACTGTTGCTGGTGGAGAATTTCCGGCGGCCTGAATGTTGCCTGCATTGCCAGTGACGCAGTGTTGATCAGGTATTCCGCGAGGCGGGCACACTGTCGCAGCCTCTCGGCATTCAGTCCGCCGTTGGTGGATAAATCCAGCGGCCCAGGCCGCGTGACGAGTCCTACCTGCTGGAAGTACCGCGGTTCCAGATGATAGCGGGGACACACCAGCCGCACGTCCACACTGTGGCTGAGGAGAGCGCGCGTCAGGGCCGCCGTATACCAGGGTGTTCGGCACCAGGGATCGTACATCCACACGCGCATTTTGGTTTGGGCATTTGCCCCGATCCTTCCTTCGCTCTGCCTCGAAAGGTGGGCCGCGGGGAGCAGCGTCTGGACGTTCATCGCCGGCTCATTTCTCGATAGAGGTTTGCGTATTGGAGCGCCATCTCGTGCCCCGAGTGATGCGCCAGCACGTCATTGCGCGCCGATTCGCCTAAGTGGCTGAGCCTTTCGCGACTTGAGGCCAGCGCGAGCATTGCCGACGCCAGGGCAGCTACATTGCCGGCAGGAATCAGCAGTCCGTTGGACTGGTCGTGAACGACATTCTCCACGGAGCCTACGTTAGTCGCGATCACCGGCCTGCCCGCTGCCATTGCCTCCAGCAGAGCGATGGGCATGCCTTCGTCCAGCGAGGGCAGCACGAAGACGTCCAGGGAAGCAAAAAAATCCGGCATCGCATCGCAGCGACCAAGAAATCTGACCTTCGTATCCAATCCAAGATCACGGGCGAGCACGTGGTACTCCGCGGCTTTCGCTCCATCACCCGCAATCAGAATCCGCGCCTCTGGAACAACTTCAGTCACAACTTTCGCAGCGCGTAGCAGCAGATCCACGCCCTTGGCGCTCACCTGCCGGCAAGCCGCCCCGAAGATGAACGCGTCCTTGCTGAAAAAGGATCGGAATACAGGTTCCCCCGCCGTGAATCTTTCCGCTGAAATCTGATTTGGGATGAGCGCCAGTTTTTTTCTGGCGATTCCCGCATTCTGCAGTTCATCCAGGATCGGTCGCGATACCGCAACAACTCTGTCAAACGTTCGTAACATGACCGCATCGATGCGCGCATACCCGCGCAGGGCACGGGTGGCTCGCGTCCAGAGATGGCACGTGGAGAGCATCGGAAGCCCTGCCATTTTCGCCGCGACGCCGCCATAGATATCCGGCTTGTAGCCGTGGCTGTGAATGGCATCGATACCCCGCCTCTTCATCTCAGCCCGAAGCCGCAGCACAAAACCAAAATCGATCCGGCCTTCATGCTCCAGAGGAATCACCTCGCATCCGTGCAAATGCTCCTCAAGCCGGAAGGACTGATACCTGGCTGCGTACCGCACATGGCCGACACACGTTTCAACGCCGAGTTCCGGCAGAGTGCGAGCGAGGGTGGCGACTACCGCCTCCGCTCCATAGAATCCGGTGCTGCCAATCAATTGCAGTATCCGCATTCGTAAACTCCCAAGCCAGTCAATCTGCCGCGATCTCTGTTGCGGCGCCGCAGCAGGTAGTGGTTTGCAGCGGCTCGATCGATCCCAATCGCGAGACATGCGCCCCTTCAAGATCCGTACGAGTCGGATCGGACGGCCTTGCGCCACAGCCGTTGGTAGAGTGAATCACCAGCGATCGCCTTCACCACATTCTTGGCGCTGAACTCAATCCTGAGGCGCCGGCATACGCGTGGATCTTCGGCAAGATAGGCAGCCAACGTGCGATCGCTCGTGGCCCTCCGCACAATCAATCGGCCGATCACCTCGGACGAGTTGGTCGCGGCGGGTTTATGTTCCCCCACATGCGAGGTGTACACGTGTTTGTATCCCGCCTCTCCGCAGGCTGCGAGCACCCGGGCATTGATTCGCCCGCCGGGCATTGAAATTGAATCGATCCCAACACCAAGCCGCTGTTCGAGCACCTGCTTCGAGATCGTCAATTCATTCCGAAGTGCCATCGTGCCGCATGCGGTCAGCATCGGGTGCGTGTGTGTATGGGAACCGATGACATGTCCGGCGTGTTGGAGCTCACGTACGTCGCGCCACAGCATCACCGAGGGAAGCAGGCCAACCCAGGCCGTAGTGACGAAGAAGAGAGCATGGATTTTCAGCTCATTGAGAATGGGCGCAGCGATCTCGAACTGTGAGCGATGGCCGTCATCGAAGGTCATGATGTTCCGCGAGCCGCACACCCTTTGCACTAGGTAAGCATGCCGCCGGAAAGTCTCGGCGGAAAGCGAATATACATCCCGTTCCAAAAGTCTGGAAAACTCGTGGTAAGCCAGCATCATGATGCCACCAAAGCTCCCGGCATTGTGAATGGAATCTCCGGCGCTGACTGGGCGACATCTTTCCATCGCTGCTGGAATGGAACGAAACGATAGCTCGCAAGAAGGCCGGTCAGTTTCAGTTCGAAGGAAGCCAGTCCCCAGTACTGCCGTAACCGTGACTTCCAGGGGCCATTCAGCCGCGGCTGTTCGGGATCGATCTCCCACGGGTGCAGATACACAACCGGCAGTTGGCTACGCTGGGCGAGTTGGTCGATCGCCATCCGCGAATAACTGAGCGGGAAGATGCGTAGATAGCCACCGCCGGCAGCTGGGAACGTCATCTTGCCAACCGAGAAGGTAGCAGGCGGTATCTCGACCAGGTCGCGGTGGCCTGTCTTCCACACGTAGGGCGCGGTCATGGCACCGGGGATTCCATACAGATCGTGGCGCACCGGATACACGCTCGAATCGTATTCGAAGCCTTCCTCGGCAAGCACGTTGATCGCCCATAAGCTCTTGCGGGTAATCGACCAGGTGGGGGCGCGATAGCCGCGGACCCTGACGCCGGCTGCATCTTCAATTGCCTTCACTGCGTCGCGAGTGTCCCGCCGAAACACTTCGGGCGTCAACGAATAGATGGTACGGTGCCAGTAACTATGACAGGCCACTTCGTGGCCTCGGGAAGAGATTTCCCGTACGATCTGCGGGGCGCGGTCAGCGACCCACCCCAGAACAAAAAACGTCGCTTTCGCATCGTAGACGTCAAACAGATCCAGCAGCCGCTTTGTATTGTCGACGACTCGCAGTGAGTAGCTCTCCCATGCTTCACGCGGGGCCACCGTTGAGAAGGCTTCGGTTTGGAAGTAATCTTCCACATCGACGCTGAGCAGAGGCCGAGTCGCGGCCATCCGCGGCTTTGTAGCTTGCTCATTGATTGCAATCGACACCAATTCGACGGCCGGATACTCCGCCGGCGCCGCACCCTCGCTGGGATTGGGGTCAGCCTCGCGATCCGGGTGGACGAGTCTGGTTAGCCCTTGCACCAGCAGAGAGAGCAGCAATAGCCCGATCCCCAGCATGAGCAGCAGCAGAGAATCATCGCGTGTACCGCCCAGTTCGGCGCGCGGCGGACCGATTTGCAGCAAGATCAGAGACAACGTTGCGCCTGATAGGGAAATCATTATGGTTTACCTCAGTTCCATCCGATGTGGTTCCGCCTGCGCAAATGCATGCTCGCGAATCGTCTCTGCGCGGAGTTGCGCCTGTTTTTGGAGGTCATTGAGCACTATCTTGCAGGCGTTCCGCGCGATGCCAACCATGGCGTTGTTGTTCAACGTGTCGTTAACGATCTGGGTGGTATTGGCGACAAAAAGGTGCGGGATATTCGTCACGACAGTCGGCGCTTGCGCGGAGTAGTTGAGGGTCGGGACCGGTTGAACGTATCGTTCCCGAAAAATGTGAGTATTAAGAATCTCGTCGGATCGCAAGCGAGGATGAATCCTGAAGAGCATCGGTGCGAATTGTTCCCATACTTCCTTGTCGGTCAAATCAAACAGCCGATCCGACGGCGATGTGTACTTGGGCAGATACACAAGAGCGTGACCATTGGTTTCGCGGGCACGATCGATAAGGTTGGTCATCTCGACGATTCCGGTGAAAGGCGCCTGTTGCGTCACGTTGGTCAAGTAATAAGGACTGAGTTGCCGGCTCAGAACGAGGACCACGCAAACCATCCCCAGATATTGCGGCATGGTTAGCCTCGTGCGATATTCCTCACTCAAGGCTGGAACAGTGGCCAGGATTGCGGGCGCGGGCACTGTCATGATGCAGGCATCGAACTCACGGAATGCGCGATGCGCTGTGAGTCCTATGCCGTCGTCGGTTGGCGCGACACACTGCAGGGCGATGGAGGTCTCGATCCTTCCGCCCCTCGCACGGATCTCGTCGACCAGACGATCCATCACAACACGGTAGCCGCCTTCTACATAACCGAGCTGCTCCTCTTTCTTCACGCCGTCAGACCTAGTGGAGTACAGTCTTCGGATCGTCGCCCAGAGAAACGCTGCGGATGCCTGCGAACGCATGTCGCCCAACTTGCAGCGCAGGAGCGGCTCCCAAAGCTCGCGATAGACCGTTGTACCGAATATGCTGACGATCCAATCCCTGAGAGGCACTGCCTCCAGGCCTGCGCCATTGCATATGCGTGCTGCATAGAGGATGCCCAGGCCAAATCGAATCTTCGCCCAGAGGGGCAGACAGGGGAAGCGCAACAGATCAGTGGGCCGAGTCATCGTATGCAGAGCGTCTCTGCAGTAAAAGCCCACTTCTGTCTTGCGCCAGCGCAGTTTCTCCTGTAACCCGAGGTCGTCAAGCAGCCCCAGCAACGACGCGTCGGATGTGAGAATGCAGTGATAGAAGCGGTCCCAATGGAAGTCGCCGAAATCGTGGCTTGTGGCCAAGCCGCCTACACCTGGCCTGGCCTCGACGATGGTCACCTGCACGCCAGCCTTAAGCAGCGTATAAGCCGCGGTCAGGCCGGTAATGCCCGCTCCAACAATTGCCACACGCGCATTCACCGGTCAACTCCCACCATCACCACGCCCGCGGTGATTATCAAGATTGCGACCCAGCGCAGCCTCGAGACCCGTTCGCGTAACAACCACTTTGCCAGCACGGTTACGAAAACATATCCCGCGCCTAAAAGCGGATATGCGTAGGAGATGTCGGACGTGCGCAGCGCGGCAAGCCACAATGCTGTAGCCACTGCAAAACACAACCCCCAGAGCGCGGTCCATCGCCACGCGCCCGACGGCCGGCTGGCCCGCACGGATGCGCCATAACGCAGTGAAATCTGCGCGACAGCCCCGAGCCCGACGCTCCCCAGCAAAGGAAGCAGCGCAGTCATACCGCACCTCTCTCGCCACCCGCCGCTATGAGTGCCACGCCGACACTGGTCACGGCGATGCCTGCCCAGCGCCACGGGTGGACCATTTCGCTGAACAGCACATGTCCGCCAATGGCCACAAGCGCATAGCTCCCTGCGCTGAGCGGGTAGAGATAGCTAATTGGCGCCCGAGATACGGCCTTGATCCAGAAACAGGTCCCAATTGCATAAATGCAAAGCCCGAAGAAAATACCTGCGGCACATTTGAGCTGTGGACCGCCTGCGAGATTCATGCCGAGGCCATGAGATGTCAGAAGCAGCAAAGACCCCTTTAGCACCAGCTGGCCGGCTGCACCCAATGCCACTGAGGCCACTACCAGAAACTCCACGCGAACTTTTCCCGATTGAGCCGCTCCAGCCCAGCGCGCTGCGCCTTGTGCGGTTGGCACTGTGATGGATGACGCCGGAGTAGTCATCCGCGCACTCCTTCCGCGATCATCAGAACTTCCGCCTTCCGTCGCTCGGGTTGGCCGAGCACGAATGGCCGCTGCCATTCGATCGTTTTCAGCAGCCCCTCCTCGAGAGGGACCTTGGCCTCAAAGCTCAGCGTGCGACGAGCTTTTTCTATGTCCGGAACACGCCGGCGCACGTCTTCGTAAATGCGCCCGGCAATCTGGTTGTACGGCAACATTTGCAGCCGCAATTTCCACGGCACACCGCACAGCCGGTGAATCTCTTGCGCGAGTTCCAAAATCGTGATCTCGACATTGCTGCCGATGTTGATGATCTCGCGGTTCAGGCAATCTGCCTGCGTCACTGCCACGATCCCACGCACCGTATCGGACACAAAGGTGAAGCTTCGTGTTTGTAGCCCATCGCCATGAATCGGAATGATCTCGTTCCGAAGCACCGCATCTATAAAGACAGACTGCGGACCGCCCCACCAGCTGAGGTTCTGTCTGGGACCGTAAGAACCGAAAATCCGAATGACTGTGGCCGGAATCCCTTTCTCTTCGGACATTGCGAGCACCAGGTGCTCATCGAAGAGCTTCGACGCCGCGTAGGCCCAGCGAGAAATTGTTGGAGGTCCGAGTATCGAGTCGCTCTCCTCTGAAAACGGCACGACGGGGTTCTTGCCGTATACGTCTGAGGTCGAGGTAATCACAAACTTTGCGCCGTGTTCGACGGCCAACTGGAGTACGTTGAGCGTGCCATCGGAGTTAATCAGCAGCGTATCCGTGACATTGCCATAACGGGGAATCTTGAAGGCGGCCAGATGCAACACGACATCGATCTTGCTCCCGACAGCTTTCCGAATCGCGTTTCGATCGCAAACATCTCCTTGATGGAAACTAAACCTGGGGTGCAGCCGCGCCTGCTCAAGGTTGCGGAGGTTTCCGTGTGAAAGATTGTCGTAGCCCATCACGCGATAACCCGACCCCAACATCTCGTCGACGAGATGCGATCCAAGGAACCCCGCTGCGCCAGTGATAAATGCTGTTTTCATTACGCCTCCCGCGGAAGTGAATTCAGAATTGCCTGCACGCTGGCTTCTCCGCCTTTGCCGCCACCGAACTGATCTAAATCAGGCGTTCCTTTCGGAACAAAGCCATTGCCGCGCACCAGACTGTCGACTATTGGGAGCACGAGATCCGGCTCCATATCCATTAACCTGTTCCATCCCCCTGCGAGTGTCTCTTCCCACTCCGTCTCGGCGCGCAGAGTGAGACACGGCACACCAAGAAAGTAAGCTTCCTTTTGCACACCACCGGAGTCGGTCAGGATCACGCGTGCGTCCCGCTCCAACGCCAGCATCTCCCGGTAGTCACAAGGTTCAAGAAGATGAACATGCACTAGCTTTGCGATCCGGGCCAGATCGTCCGCCTGCAGCTTGGCGCGCAGCCGAGGGTGCATGGGAAATATCGCCATCAGTGGCAAGCGTTCCAACAAGGTGATGAATCGACTCATTCGCTCCGGATCATCAGTATTTTCAGCCCGGTGCAACGTGACCAGCGCGTAATTGCCCGTGGCCAGAGCATGCGGATCCAACCTGGCTGCGAACTCGAGCAACAAATCGAGCATCACGTCGCCGGTCAGCCGGCTCTTGGTCCCCAGACCCTCTCGCTGGGCGTTTTGCATCGCGGCCATTGTTGGGCAAAGCAAAACATCCGAAAGGTGGTCAGTCGCAACGCGATTGATCTCCTCAGGCATGCGACGGTTAAAGCTCCGCAGGCCGGCCTCCAAATGGATTACGCGCACATGCATCTTGGAAGCTGCGAGCGCACCGGCGACCGTCGAATTCGTGTCCCCGTAAACAATCACAGCGTCTGGACGCCACGTGTTAAGCACGCGTTCGATTCCTACCAACATTGCGCCGGTTTGTTCACCGTGAGTTCCAGAGCCGATACCCAGGTGAAAGTCCGGCCCAGGGATGTTCAATTGTCGAAAAAAGCAGTCCGACATTCGCGGGTCATAGTGTTGACCGGTGTGCAGAATCCGGTGCTCTACGCCCGTGCTCACGGGCAAGGCCTTGAGGGCCGCCGCAATTACTGCAACCTTCATGAACTGCGGGCGTGCGCCAACGATGGAAAGGAGCCTCATGTCTGATGCTCCAGGAGCTGCTCGGTGGGAACCGCGCGGAACTCGCGCGCCGGCGATCCAATCACTGTCATGCGATCTGCAACGTCATGCGTAACCACTGCTCCGGCACCAACCAGCGCGTCCTCCCCAATCGTGATACCCGGGAGGATAGTTGCATTAGCGCCTATCCGAGCTCCCCGCATCATCGTCACGCCCCGGTGATGTTTGAAGCGTTCCGAGGTGCGGCCAAGGAACCGATCGTTAGAGAACGTGACCTCAGGCGCCACAAAGCAGTCGTCATGAATGGTTGATAGCGCGGTAATGTAAGCGTTGGTTTCGATCTTGCAGCGCGCGCCGATCTCGACCTTGTTCTCCACTGCTACGTTGCGCCCGATGATCGTGAACGAGCCGATTACGGTCTCCTCCCTGACCGTGGCCAAGTCGGCGACCATCACGCCATCTTCGATCAATGCGCCCCGATAAATAATGGCGCCGGCGCCAATCATGCACCCGTCCTTGATGATGCACGGTGCAAGCTCGGCCTGCCCCGTGAGCGCACTGCGACTGGATCGCATAGGCATCTTGCCAAGCACCGCGTTGTCGTCTATGCGGACGCGATCTCCAATTTGCGTGCCGGCATGGAGAATCACTCCATGTCCGATCTGACAATTCAGGCCGATGCGAACATTCGCCTCGACCACGACATTATGCCCGCAGAGCAGACCAGCATCGATCTGCGCGCTCTGATGAAGCGTGATATTCATCTTGTCCTCGAAGTCCGACTGGAATTCCATCTTGTTCCAAAGAGCGTTGCGCCGCTTCGAGAATTGTCACGACCCGCAGTCCATCGGCGGCATCACTGCGAGGACGCGTACGATTCGCCACACAATTCAAGAAGTGTTGGCATTCCAACTTCAGAGGCTCGGCGGCAGACACTCTAGGGATGCGAATGTCGCCAAATCGCACTTGAATTGCTTCGCCATAACTGCGTGCTTGCTGGGGCGTCGCGCAGCTATCGTAAATACGAAGCTTTTCAGTGACCGCGACGTCATCGAAAACAGCCATTCTCTTGCTGCCGACAATGGTGGTTGTGCGGGTTTTATGCGGGTCGAGCCAACTCAAATGTATGTGTGCCATGATGCGGTTGTCGAAAAACAGGCTCAGGAATACAACGTCCTCGATTCCCTTCTGAATAAAGCTCTGTCCGCGTGCGCTCACGTCAACTGGATCGACTCCCAACATGTAGAGGATCTGCGAAATATCGTGCGGAGCAAAGCTCCACAACGCGTTCTCATCGCCGCGAATGCGGCCCAGGTTCACCCGCTGCGTATAGATGTAGTAGATGTCGCCCAGTTCCCCTGATTCGATCAGGGCGCGCAGTTCTTCTACCACAGGATGGTATTCAAGCAGATGACCCACCATCAGAATGCGCGAACGAGCCGTGCTCAAGTGCATCAACTCTTCAGCATGCGCCACCTTTAGAGTGAAGGGCTTTTCCACGAAAACGTCATAGTCGGCCAGGAGCGCCTTGCGCACCAGCGGATAGTGGGTGTCAGCCGGGGAGCTGATCACGACTGCCTCAATATCGCTCCCCGCGAACATCGCCTCAACGGTCTCGTAGGCCTTCACGCATGGCCAGTTCTTTTCAGCCGCTTTTCGTCGTGACTCGCTCAGATCGCAGCACGCCCTCAAATCACAATCCGGCAACTCGTAAAAGCACCGGCCCACATTCCATCCCCAGGCACCCAAGCCGATGACTCCAACTTTTATTTTTCTCATTCTGTCTCTCTCCTCAATGAATCAGATGGTCTTCTTCCATGGCTGCGAGAGCGGGGCGCGATGTCGGCCGCCCGTCAACTTTCCCAGACGTTCGCGTGAATGCTTGCGTCCACCGCGTGAAGGCTGCCAGCAGCGACGTTTGCGAGGCACTCCACAGCACTGCAAGGTGCGCCGCGATGGTGGTCGCGATTCTGATCTTGCTGTATCCGTGCTGCCGCGCGTAGAGCACCATGGGCGCCTCGCTCACCCGGTAGCCCTTGCGCTGAGCGCTCAACAAGATCTCAACCGCCGAGACAAAGCCATCGCTCTCTGACGACACATCCCTGGCTGCCGCGCTGCAGTACGCGCGGAATATGCTTGTGTATGTGTACAGTTTCAGTGGACTGACCGTGCGGTACAGTAACGAACACTGGCGGCTCAGGATCAGCCGCCAGGGCTTCACGCCGACAACCCCGCCTTGCGGATGATAAGGGGAAGCGACGGCGATATCGGTTTGCCCGCTCGCCACCATCTCGATTAACGCGCAAAGATTCTCGGGCGGGTAGCTGCAATCAGCGTCGATGGTGCATACAATTGCGCCGGTAGCCTCGCTGAGTCCAGTGCGGATTGCCGCACCCAATCCCCGATTCTGTACAAAGTGGAAGCACTGACAGTGCGCGCCCGGGGGGACAACCGCGGCCATCAACCTTCGCGTTCCGTCGGTACTGCCATCATCCACCAGACAATATTCGACCTCATATTGCGTGGAGATGTTCTCGTGCAGACGAAGGAGCTTTTCGGTCAAGACGCCAATGGACTCCTCTTCGTTGCACATTGGCACGACAATTGACAGTCGGCGTTTGTCATTCAGATTGTGGGGAATCATGATAGGTTTGCTCGCTGCTGCAGCGGACTCTTGCAACTTCCGTGCCGAAACGGAAAATAATGTCGATGCGCTGAAAAGTGCAGCAAAGTGGCCCAGGCTCGCGCCGTCCCTCGCGCAGCCGATGTGCGATAAGTAGATCCCGCTCATGCAAACCCAGTGACAAATAGGAGCAAAAGTTTGCACATCCTTTTCGCTGGCCCGGCGATGCCTTTGCTCCGCGCTATGCGCCGCTCAACTCATGCCGACATGCAGTGGGCGCGACAAGATAGCTTGATGTTGTGTTTGGCACGCCGACTGCAAGAGCTGTTGGCATGGCTACTCCGTTTGTCACGATACCTGACTCCGTCGTATCTCGACTAGAGCGCATTCACAGCAAGAAAGCCGATGTGGGCGTGATTGGCCTCGGCTATGTCGGGCTCCCTCTAACACTCCTGTTGTCTGACGCAGGATTCAATGTCACAGGTTTCGATATTGATCGGGACAAGGTCGCGCATCTGCAGGCCGGCCAATCTTATATCCATAGAATTCCTAATACGGAAGTCGCGAGAGCACGCGAACAGGGATTCCGGGCAACGTCTGACTATGCGGAGTTGTCTCAGCAGGACGCGATGATTATTTGCGTTCCCACGCCACTTACCGAACATCGCGATCCCGACCTCAGCTTCATTCAAATGACGGCGGAGTCAATTGCGCCTTGGCTCGTCGAGGGCCAGATAGTCATCCTTGAAAGCACGACCTATCCAGGGACGACCGAAGAGGTGCTTGTCCCAATCCTCGAAAAAGGCAACACGCAGGGGCTGTTGGCTCGTCGCGCGGAGATGGAGCCCGATGTGCGAACCTTCCAGGTCGCCTTCTCACCGGAGCGCGAAGACCCGGGCAATGACTCCATCGCGCGCCGCGATATTCCCAAGGTGATTGGTGGCCTTGACCCCCTTGCCTCAGAAATGGCCTCAGGCGTCTACAGCGCCATCTTCAGCCGCACGGTGCCTGTCTCCTCAACTGCGGTAGCGGAGATGACCAAACTGCTTGAGAATATCTACCGGTGCGTAAACATCGCGATGGTCAACGAGCTCAAGATTCTCTGTCTCAAGATGGGCATTGATGTCTGGGAAGTGATTGGCGCCGCGGCTACCAAGCCTTTCGGATTTCATCCCTTCTATCCGGGACCGGGTCTTGGCGGTCACTGCATTCCGATCGACCCATTCTATTTGAGCTGGAAGGCTCGCGAATGGAATTTTCACACTCGATTCATTGAACTCGCCGGCGAGGTCAACGAAGCCATGCCGGAGTTCGTCGTCCAATCCGTGGCCTCGGCCCTCAACCAACACAGCATCGCACTGCGAGGCGCCCGCATACTCGTGCTCGGAATCGCATACAAGAAAGACGTGGATGACTTGCGCGAATCCCCTTCGCTGACCATCATCGAAAGCCTGCGACAACAGGGGGCCGAGGTTTCCTTCAACGATCCCTATTTCCCCACTGTCGGTCGTGGCCGTCACTACAATCTAAACATGACCTGCGCGCCACTCACCAACCTGCGCCAGTACGATTGCGTGCTGATTGTCACCGACCACTCCGATTACGACTACGATGCCATCGTCCGGGAGTCCCGCCTGATTGTAGACACTCGCAACGCAACCAACGGAATCAGCTCTCCGAAGATCGTCCGTTGCTAACCCGCAGCTGACGGGACTTCGAAGACCCGATGCGGCAGCCGTGCCCGCCGCTGCCGCATCGGGCGCCGCAATAGCATGAAGCTATCGAGCGCGGACGTAGCCATGGCCGCCCTCCACGCCGATGTGGAATGCCGAGTATCCAACGATCCATATGTCGCCACTTTTTCAATCAAGTATCCCCAGGGTTGAAAGCGATCCTGGACTAATTGCAAATGACTCCGTTGACCGCGAACGATTTGGGCGCGGAATTTGTCACGTTGTTCCATGTAGCCGTAAAGCCGATCCCGCTTGCAGTAGAACCTGCCGGAATGGTTCCGTTGTAGCTCAAGTTGCTGACCGAAACGTTGGCGCCGCTCTGGCTCGGTGCACCGTTCCACAGCTGCGTAAGAGTTTGTCCATTGGCGAAGGTCCACGTCAACTTCCACCCCGTGATTGTGACCGAACTTGTATTGCCAATCGTGATAGCAGCCTGGAATCCTCCTGGCCACTGATTTGTGATGGCGTAGCCGACGTGGCAAGCGGAACCGCCTGTCGCTGCCAGGGTCTTCGCACTGGCTTGAGCTGATGGTGAAGATATGCCGGCAGTATCAACCGCTGTAACCCTGTAATAATAGGTCGTTGCCGCTGCAAGTCCCGAATCAGAGTAACTCGCAGTTGTAAGTCCGCTCGCAACCCGGTTAGTCGATGATGGATTGAAACCGCTGACCGTGCTGCGATACACGTTATAGGAATCTATGGTGCAGTTGGCCGGTGGAGTGACGGCGCTCCAAGTCAAGCTCACCTTGCTGGAAGATGTTGCCGTCGCACCCAGACCGGCCGGAGCCTGTGGAACCGTTGTACATGAGGCGGTTCCTCCGCCTCCCGAGAGGGGAGATTGAATACTTGCAAGCATGGACTGCTTAGTCGAGTTGACTGCTGTGGAATTATAGTTACTATCGAGCAGCCCGTCGCTATCTTCCCCGTTTAAAGCCCAATATGTCCAGCTTATTTCGGAATATGTCTGAAGATAAGCAACGAGGCTTTGGAACCACTGGCCCTCGCTGCCGGCGGATGAATTTTGGACCGCCGTGCTGGCGTTGCCGGTCCCGAACTCACCCACCCAGATCGGCGCGGTGCCATTCATGCTGATAAATGCCCAGAACTTATTCCACACTGCATTTAGGCTTGATGGAGTAGTGCTGCTGTTAAACCAGCTTTGCTGGTAGATATCCGGACCATAATCATGAGGCGAATAGACAACTTGATTTGAAACGTTCAACAGAACCGGAGCTGCCGCAACACCTTCCAGATTCCCACCCTGCCAACCGCAGCTGCCGTTGTAGCAGTCAACACCCTCGACAAAGATCAACAGCTTCGAGTTAGCAGACAAGATTGCATTGCCTGCGGCTCCCGCGGCTATGGTCCAGTTTTGTGAAGTAAGGCTCGTCGGGCAACCGGTAAAGGAACCATTGGACTCAGTGTCTCCGGTCCAGCAACTGCCGGTGTACGCGCCGCTGGCTATCAGATGCGGTTCATTGCGGAGATCCACACCAATGACGGTCGGATTCCCGTTAAATGTAAATTTGCTTTGGCTGTATCGCTTAGCCAAAGTGACCCAGTCATTGATCCAGTTCTGCTGGGGATAAGAGCTGGTGTACCACAAGCCATTGGCTTCGTTGCTGTTCCCCGCCTCTGATCGATGATTATCGAGGATCACGCGCAAACCTATGGAACCGGCATAGCTGATGATTGTGTCCAGATCCGTCAAAGCCGTCTGTCCCACAAGCGCAGTATTGGCGGCTTGACCATTGACACTCTGCGTGAAGTTGGTGGGAACTGGATTCTTCTCGACCATCTCGTTTGAGTAAGGGATGCGAACTACGTTATAGCCCAGGCTCTTGATCGTGTTCAGGATGGTCTTGTAGTCCTGTGCCCACAGACCGTGCGCGATATAGTCCGTGGTTTCGAATCCGTACCAGTTAATCCCGGCAATACGCACGGAATTGCCATTGGCGTCAAGAATGCGGTTGCTGCTTGTGTGCCAATATCCTGCCCCCTGTGCCCATGCTGCGGGTGCGACAAGAGCGAGGCACAGAAAGATAAGCACAAACATCCTGCATGCTGCCCCTCGGGGTGCATCGCAAAGATTGGGCAACTGCTTCATCATGGGTTCTCCGTATCTGAATTCCGGGTTCGGCTGGCTAATATCCCAACCAGGTTCCTCAGCAACGGAATTAAGTCCGCTGGCTTTCGCGGAAGGGAGTATTTCAGAATTTGTATATACCGGGCCCTGATCTATGAGCAGGGGCTCTGGACTTTGCATTGCCGGCCAATCGCAATTGCGGCTGTTCACATTTGCAGATGACTCGCGAACAGGTCGCCAAGTGTCTGACCTCCGTAGAGGATATCATCTAACTGTCTTCTTAGTACCCTGGTGCAATTACGATATGTCGCTTGCACCAGGGCTAAGATCCGTTTCGCTTCAGCTTATTGAGCAGGATCCGCGTAGATGATGCCGCGTCCGCTTGTTCCCAGGTAGACGCGGCCAAACACATTAGGGTCCGCCGCGATTACGTTGATGGAGCCAAACTGATGCTCTGCATCGGTGACCGGGGTCCACGTAGCGCCAAGATCTACGGAGCGATAAACGCCATCTACGCCGGCGATTTTGCCATAGACGAAGACGGTTGGATAGGTCGCGCCATTGGCAGGTTTTCCGAAGGCTACGTCAAATGCCTGCGCGGGGCCCCCAACCTGGATGAAAGTCGCACCGGAGTCAATAGAGTGGAACAGACCGCTCGGTGCGGCGAGCCACAGATCACCCTCAGCCGCATAGGAAGCGCGCAATACCCCCGAGGTGGAAAGCAACGAATAAGCGGCGGTAAATGTGGCGCCTTTGTCAGCGCTGATGAACAGCCCCCCCGTAAGTGAATTGTAGACATAGAACTTTTTCGAGTTAACGCGATCAGAGATGACTCCCTGTTCCGGCGGCGCACCTGCGCTTGCCTGCCAGTGTGCTCCGTTATCGGTGGAGTAGGCCACTCCCGAATCTTCGGGCGCCCATACAATCGTTTTGCCATCCGCAGAAATCGCCACCGATCCCCCACCGCTGAGAGAGCCAGCCTGGCTGCTGAAGGGAGTCCAGTCGGTGCCAAAGTCGGTAGAGTATGCGCCGAACTGCGAACCGCCGCCATCTCCGACGCGCACAACCATGTTGGGAGCGGTCTGCGCAAAGTCCAAACCAGTTGTGTCGATGATCAATGGATTGGTAAACATTCCTGCTGCGGGTGAAGCATCTAACACCGTGTGCGTGAAGCCGCCAATATCGCGCATGCCGCTCAACAGGCTGGCTCCCACAGGCGGCGAAACAAGCGTGCGTATCACCGTCTCCTCAAGGCCCAGCGCTCCTACGCTCCAGGCTGTCGGCGCCACTCCGGCGGTCGTTGTACCCACGGTCGTAACCGTGGCATCCGCTGCCGTAGCGCCTGCTGTCTGCCAAATCGTCTGACCGGTGCCGTAAAGCACGTGGTTCGAGTCATACGGATCGATCACGATCGAAACCAGCCAATTGCCGATACCGGGACTGGCGGCTCCAAAATTTAGCCACGGACTGATCGAGTCATTGCGTGTTTGATTACCGCCTAGATCGATCCACGAGTTGCCACCATCAAGGCTGCGAAATACGTCGTCGTGCAAATAATAAAGATCGAGTGTGGTCGCCATGATCACGCCGGGCCGTTGTGGATCAACTGTGATCGATCCAAACCCGAACGTGCCAGGGTTATGAGTGAAGCTAGGAGTCGGCGTAATGTCTTTCCAGCTTCCGCTATCCGCTGGATTCGACGGAGGCGTGTAGCGCCAAATGCTCCCGGCTGATACGCCTTCCGGCCCGAGCGCGTTGCCATAAGTGAGATAGAGATTTCCGTCGGGCCCGAAGACACCACGATTCAAGAAAAGTCCGGTGGGCTGGCCGGAGACAGCGGTCCAGGTGATTCCACCATCGGTCGTGAGATACAGGGCGTTCACGGTTTGATCATCAACACCTGCGTAGACTATGGGTGTAACTGCTCCCTTTGCGCCGCTGGACGGGATGAAGTCCTCAAAGATCACACCACCGCTCGAATTGGGGTTTGCACTCGGCATCCCTCTTAGTGGGAACGTAGCGGACTCGGCCCAGGTCGCACCGGTGTCGAAGCTCTCCCAGAGCCCATTCAAGCGCGAGCCATAGTACAGATGACTGCCGAGATTCGGATCGACGCTCAGGCGCTCCCCTGCGAACCGAGCTGAATCGTTGCCGCCCAGTTTGAACGGGAGCGGCAAAGTGGTGAAGCTTTGGCCCTGGTCGCCGGAGATGAGAATGGCGCCGTTTTGACCATACGATTCCGCATACAAGCCGGCGGCAAGATAGAGCTTGTTAGGATCTGATGGATCGATTGCGAGGCTCTCGATGCCCATGTAGTTCGAGGCATCCCGCGTCAGAAAATCGAGCAGCGGTACCCACTGAGTCTGCGTGGCATTCCAGCGATACGCTCCGCCCACGTCGGTGCGCGCGTACATGAGACCCCGTTGCGCCGGATGCATCACGATGCCGTCAACAAAGCCACCGCCGACGATCTGCACGTTCTTGAACTTGTATGCCGCCGAATAGGGATCGATCTTGTAAGTTCCAGTTACGGGTGCGCTGGTGGCGTATCCGCTGAGTACCGCGATGGCCGTAAGAGTTTCATTTGCGTTTACTGTAACTGGCCCGACGTATAACGCAGAACTCGTGGTGGGCACTGTGCCGTCGGTCGTGTAGTAGATCGTTGCGGCCGCGTTCGCATCAGAGAGAGTCACCGTCTGTGACGTAGTGTAAGTGCCGGGTGCAGGGCTGAAGACCGGAGAAGAAAGCTGCGGAGTATTGATGCTGTAAGTGCCGGAAGCAACGGCGCTATTGGCAAAGCCTGCCGCTACAGCTACCGCCGATATTGTCTGAGTTAACGAGACAGTCAGCGGCTTGGTGTAAAGAGCGGAAGCAGTCGAAGGTTTGGACCCATCGGTCGTATAGTAAATCTTCGCGCCGGCGGTAGCATCGCTGAGAGCAACTGTTTGTTTGCCGGTGTAACTGCCTGGTACGGGATTAAAAGCAGGAAGCGAAGCTGGCGGCGGCTGAATGGTATAGGTACTGCTCGTGACGTTACTGTTTGCAAGTCCTGCCGCCGCAGCTATCGCTGCGAGTGTCCCGGTGGAGTTGATCGTGATCGTCTTGCTGTAGAGCGTGGAATTCGCAGTCGGCTGCGTGCCATCGGTACTGTAGTAAATGGCTGCGCCATCGGTCGCGTCAGTAATGGTCACGGTTTGTGGCCCTGCGTACGTGCCCCCCGCGAGGCTGAACGCGGGAGCGGCGGCCTGTTGAGGCAATATGACATAGGCAGCTTTCGCAGGGCTGCTGCTGGTATGTCCAACCGCCGAAGCGAGAGCCTGTAGAGTCGTGCTTGCCGACACCGAGATAGGACTGGAATACACCTTGGAGCCTGCCGTCGGGGCGCTGCCATCCGTGGTGTAGTAAATCACCGCGTCTGCCGTAGCGTCGATTATGGAAACGCTTTGAGTGCCGGTGTAACTGCCTGCAGCGGGGGTAAAGACCGGTGTTGCAACTGTCATCGCGGCGGGCGGCGGAGCGGAAGAAGTTCCTCCGCATCCGATAAACAAGGTAACTGTCAGCGTCAGCACGGCGCAAACCGCAATCCTTCTAAACCTCATAACTCCTTCGCTTCCTGGGCAAACGCCGCCCTGACGATCAGTTATCATGTTCGATCGATCGACGAGATATCGCGGACATCCTGACGACAGTTCGCGATGCAAGTTTGGCTAAGCGACAGTCCCTGTGAACCGTCGCTTAGCTGATTGCGGTGACGAGGTAGTTCGATTACGGAACTTGCAGCGGCAGAGGCTCCATGATGTTGAGGAAACCGGAGCCGCGCATATCGCCGGTTTGAGCACGAGTCGAATAGCGGACGGTGAAGCCGGTCGTCGTATCCGTATACTGGCGGGCGTTGTTTGTATCGAGAAAGCCCTCGAGCGTCCAGTGTGCGTCCATGCTGTGAGCTAACTTCAGATGCAGGTCGTAACTGGCGCCTGCGGTCGTTCCAACACCGGTGCCCGCAATAAGCGAGCCAGGGAGTGCGGCGCTCTCCTGTATGCTCTGCGCGCCCACGCTTCCGCCGATCATGTAGGTCGTGTTGTGAATCGGCCTGCCCTGCCAGGTGATCGGCGCGTTCATCAGCAGAAACGCATCGGGGCTGAAGTAGCCGCCCTGCCCAATCGTGAAGTAACGCTGGTTCATGGCGTAGTGCATCGCGGTCAGGTTAGCTCCGATCTTCAGATCGCCGTACGGATTCGAATAAGCGAGCCAGTATGCTCCCGCATTACCCATGACGCGGGTGTTTTCAGCGACGTTGACTCCGGTAAGCTTCTGGCCGTCGATCGAAGCGTAGAACCCCGATGCAGCCCCGCCACGTGCGAATTGCAGCGAACCTCCGGTTGCAACTACGCCGCCCCACACTTGTCCCGTGTCAGGATCCTTGAGGCCGGCATAGGAGAGGAGAGAATCCTTCTGACTGGCACGATAGGCGCTAAAGGTAAACGGCCCGGATAACGGACGGATGGACAAGTTACCCAGTACATTGTTCACCAGAAAACCTGATGGCGAAAAACCGATGGAGGCCTGCAGATCATGGGTGGCGAGTTGCAGGCTGCCCTCGGTGCCAGAGGCAAACTGTGTGTCTGCGGGCAGCGTGCTCCCGCTGCCGAAGCGATAGTTCGAAGTGCTGTCGGGCACCCCTGACTGCAGCATCACAGGACGCGTAATGACCGAAATGCGTGCAGCCCCAATTCCCAGTACGGAGCTTGCCGCCATCTCGCCCTGGAAATCTTCCAGGTGATCGAAACCCGCTGTTCCAGAGTGGCTTGAGACTACGCCTCCGGCAAGCAGGAATGGGCTGTAGCGCGCCCGCAAATCGGCAAGCTCATCGGCCGGAGTTGGATCCTGCTTCGCACTTGCATTCCTGATCATCGCAGGGTCTGGGAAGGCCGTGAACCGCGACGATGCGGAGACGCTCGCAGAGAATCCGTCAGGCCGCGGAGCGGCATTTCCGAGCAATGCTGACACCAGTTCGTTTGAGTCATTCCCTGAAATACTTTCCTCCTGCTCTTCGCTCGCGCTGTCCAGCAGTTCTGCCAGGCTGACATTGGCGGCGTCGGTTTTGGAAGAACGCTTTTCTTCTCGCGCTGCATCGTTCAACAAGCCAAGGTCGCCACCGTGAAGGGGGTCCGCAATTGCCACCCCGTGCTCGGAGCCGACCTTATGATTCGCTTGGACATCGGTGCTCGACCCGTTGTCAGATAGATCGTTCTCATCCACTTGCCATGTGGCTTTGCTGCCAGAGACGACTTTGGCGCTGGACGATCCGACTCCTACACGAACCAGGTCTGCTTGTCGGTCACTGTAATAAACGCCCGACTGTATGTGATTGGATGAATCGCCCACGGTCAGAGCATCCTGCTGGTAACGAACGGGAGAGGATTGCCCCTCGGTCATGAACGAAGAATCAGCGCCCGAGCGTGCCGTCGCGTCTGTGAGTTCCGATGAGGAGTTATCGGCGCTCGGAGTGGAAGCATTCGAACTCTCAAGAACTCTTGCGAGTTCGCTTGCTGCCGAATTCTCCGTCGTCTCGCCGCTGCTCGCCACACTGGCTGGGGCCGCACTCTCCTTTTGAATGGCCGGTAAATCGGAAGGCTCGCTTGCGGCTGCAAGATTCAGATACTTCTCCGCAGCTTTCAGATCACCTTTTCGTTCTTCCACGTGTGCTCCGGCTCGCAAAAGAGCAGTATTGCCGGGGTACTTTTCGAGTCCGAGATAGAGCCAATACCGCGCATCGCTCATGCTGTGAGTAGCGATCGCAGCGTTGATGCCCGACGTAAACTGATCGACTGACGCGTTGTTCCAGTCCATGCCCTGGAAGATCTTCAATGCGAAACCCGCACGGCCGGTGCGAACATACATCCCGGCAAGTTGAACGCACAACTGCGCATCGCCCGGGTAGGCTTTCGCCGCTGCTTGCAAAATGGTCAGAGCCTGGCTGGAATTGCCCGTGTTGAAAGCGGCTTCAGCGCGTCGCATGCTCCATGCGGCCCACACCTTCTGAATGGCGATCGTTTGCGCCAGGGAAAGCCCGCGCAGTTTGCCCAGCCGATCGAGCATTGCTGCCAGTTGGCGTTGATCTCCCATGTTGAGTTGCAGCCACGCCAGTTCGATTCCCGCGCCGAAAGGCATCGGTTTCCGCTGCTGTTCATAGTGATCGGTGACGGCGCGCAGGCAAAGCAGAGCTTCGTGATGGTGGCCCGTGGCGTTGTAGATAAAGCCGGCAGTCTCAAGAAAATTCAAGTCGTGACGAAGTTTGCTGCTCACCGGCTCGGGAATGTCATGCATCGCGCTCAACGCTTCGCTATCGTGATTGCCGGCATGCAGCGCGCTGAGCATCCCGATCCACGCGTCAAGCTGGTCGGGAGAGTTCCTGGTAATTCTGCGGTAGACCTGGTACGCGAGCTGCGAATTCCCCTGTGCCTGCGCCAATGCAGCCTTTTGCATCTCGAGCGGAGTTAACCTTGCCGGATTGCCACTGGATATCTTCTCTGCCCGATCGAGTAACACCTTTGCGTTCTCAAGCTGGCCTTCGCTCTGGTAGATCGAGGCGAGTTCCAAAACGAATTCCGCATTGCTCATGGCTGCGGTACTGACTGAAGAGGGCATGCGGCCGATCATTGTCATCGCATTGTGGTCGCGCCCTCCCATATGTTCAGACTGAATGAGTACCTGCCAGGCCTCGGCATTTTTCGTATCGTGATTGACGGCAGCCAGCGCAAGCCGTGAAGCATCTTCGAAATTGCTGTAACGAAAGAGAACGCGCGCAGCTTGCACATCAGCCTCTGCGCCGCCGGCGCCGGAGCTTACCTTGGCAAGACG
>Ga0137385_10000762_pt1 | contig 26536 bp, 23 predicted proteins | sample SagtaG_FD_104921 | JGI IMG/M metagenome (GOLD analysis project Ga0137385, IMG submission 104921) | Vadose zone soil microbial communities from Sagehorn Ranch, Mendocino, California, USA - Sage2_R_80_16 metaG | ecosystem: Environmental > Terrestrial > Soil > Vadose zone | place: USA: California... | reverse complement strand
GGGAGTATTTCTGGGCTATAGGTGGCAAGCAGATCAGCAGCAAATTGTTCGAGCAGAAGCTCAAAACACAGATAGTCTTCGGGAGAAGTATCCTCGTACCAATCGAAGCCACGCACAGTCACGGGTGTCTTCCCATCGGCTTCCGGCTCGAAAATCTCGGTATACTTCTCATGCAGGTCCTTGTTGACGACTCCCTGTTGACCATTGAGTTGCTGGGAGAGCCAGAGGGCAGCGAATTGCAACTGCCATTCGTCGGCCCACAATGGGGTTTCCTCCGGCCAGGGACGGGGATCAGCTTCCAGGAAGGCATGGGCTAGTTCATGATAAAGAAAGAAAGCTCGTTTTTCCAGCGTTGGCAGACCAATGATCGGATCGAGTTCCTGCGGGATGACAATGGAAGGTGGTTCTGTTGCATTTGTCCAGTACGGGAGTAAGGGATTTGGCTCTCCAGGCTCATCCTGTGGCGCAACATCCCAGTCGGGTGGGGCTACTAAGAGAATCTGTATTTCTGGCAGAGGTTGGCCAAGCAACTGGCTTAGCATTTTGCCTGCTTTGTCAATCGTCTGAAACGTCCAACGGGCCAGTTCATCCTCGCCCGTTGGATAGTAGACTGGGAGCGGCCCGGCTAGAGCCTGATAGTGTTCATAGGGAAATTTCATATCTGCTCTCTACGCAAGCTCCGGACTGGCACCAGGGGGCAGCTGACTCACCTGCCCCTTCGACTCTTCCAGCCTCAGTGGAGTATCCTTCCCCTCAAGAGCGTACTTACGCCATTCTTCTGGTGTCTTTTCTTTGCGGAAGCGGCGATAGAAGTCGGTGTACAATTGACGCAGGCGACGTGGATTGACTTGTTTTCCCCCTTCGTAGTATTCAAGTGCTACCTGGCCGATGGCCCATGTACCTGCCCCAGCAATCACGCCAGCAACGAAGTCACCCCCGAACGGAACGGCCTTAGCTGCCTGTTCTGCGAGGTAGCGCAGACCCAATCCACCTACAATGGTGGTAATCAGCTCTCTTGCATGCTTCATACCCTCGGTGGTACTGAGCGGTTCGCCATAGAGGGCAGCCAGGCGTAATACCAGGCGGATCTGCGTACCGAGGAGGATGGGGATATCTACCAGAGGGATAGGCTCCAGACCTGCTGCCAGGCTTACGAGCGGCGCATTACGGATAATCCGTTGGGCTGCATCGCGACGGTAGGCAGGCAACTCACGCCCAATCACCAGAGCGGCCTCCGGGCTGGCCTCGATTATCGCAGGAATAAGTTCTTCAGCAATATTCTGGCCTGTGCGGGCTGAGACGGGAATAACACCAGGCTCACCAAGCAGAACTGCCACCTCGGTAGCCATCTGGTCTCCGCTTTCACCACCCTTGAGAGTGTCAACTTTGTTGAGGGCAATAATCGTCGGCTTTTTCATTTTCTTAATGGCGTCATAAAGCTCACGATCTTTTAGCTGGAATCCCTTGCTGGCATCGATGAGAAATACTATGACGCTTGCCTGGTCCATGCCGCTATGCATCAACTCCGGTATGTGCCCCGGTGTGTCAATCAAAGTGAAAGGGCCAAAGCTGGTTTTCATTAACTCACGGGTGGTGCCAGCCTGTGCTGAAACCGGGGAAAGGTTCTCCCCTTTGATCTTATTGAAGAGGGTACTCTTACCAGAGTTAGGCAGGCCAACAATCACAATCGTATTATTCAGCCCACGAAGCACCTCTTCCTGCGCCTGTTTCCAGTTCACTACCTTCATGAACCCTTGCACCATCGATATAGTGGCCGGGAGGTTCTTGAGTGCGGTGGTGCCCAGTTCACGCACATTTTTCGGACGATTCGTTTTACGAAGCGCCCCCCCAACCAGGTTCTTCGCCAATTCTTTCTCTTCCTGCTTATCTTGTTCAGACTTCTTTTTACTGCTAGCCACTCGCTGTTCCCTCCACTGCTGCAAAGAATTCCCCACGATAAATCGGGGGACTACAAATGCAATTTTGAGGCCAACCGATTATTATTCATTATAATCCCCGTTGCCTCACCAGAGCAACCTGGGTTCTATCTTCATAGTTTGACCCTCACCCACCCATCTCTACAACGTACCCTTAACTCTTCCCCTAGCCAGGAACACGTTTCAGCAGATGTATTCGTTCCATTTCTGTGGCTATAGGAAACGGCTTCACGCACGATGAACCTTTTATCATCGGCATAGAGTCTGATTGGCTCTCCCCAACCGGCTACACCGCAAATGAAGTTATAGACGTGATGAGCGCTCCAATTGGCTGCCTGTACGACAAAATCATCGTCAGAGGGGAAAGAGTGATAGCTACTCTTTGTCTCATCTTGTGGTGTTCGCACTGCGCGTCCTTCACAAAGCTCCCGAATGGTACGCACCAGCAGTTCTCCACCAAGCCTGGCGCACTGTAACTCTAACTCGGTATAGCTAATGCCATCGGGAACTGTGAGAGGTGCTTGTGCCAGGATATCGCCAGTATCCATACCCTCGTCCATTAAATGGATAGTGATACCCGTTTTCTCATGCCCCTCCCGAAACGTCCAGAATAAAGGAACCGGGCCACGATTGGCCGGTAAGAGCGATGGATGCACGTTAAGGCATCCAAGACGGGGAAGCTCCAGGATGACACGCGGAATACGCTGGGAGAAGCAGGCTACGGCAATGACATCGGGTTGGTACGCGGCAAGCACTGAGACGGTTTCAGGATGAGAGAGATGATGGACTTCCCATACAGGTATTTGGCGTTCCCGGGCAAGTTGTACGATGGAGGGACGAAGTGAGGGATTGAGCATGGGGAGATTCGGGCGGGCTCCACCATACCACGGTTGCGCATGGTGATCTATTCGTACGATCGGGGACACCCCCTCTGCCTCTCCTGACGCAGGGATGACTACAGCACAAACTTCTAGCCCATTCTCCAACAGGGCACGCAGCGGGGGAGACGAAAAATCGCACTCCATGCCCAGGAAGAGTACACGAGGGGAGCGTTCTGATACAGTAGTATTTGACATCACACCTTGCATCTTGTAGTATCTGTATTAGAGTAGAAGGAATTCCCCGCGATAAATCGGGGGACTACTCAGGAGTATAATCATGCCACGAATGGTCAAATGTGTCAAACTGGGGCGCGAGCTTCCAGGGTTGGAGAAGCCTCCTTTCCCTGGCGAGTTAGGTCAGCGCATCTATGAGCATGTCTCCCAACAGGCCTGGGAGATGTGGCCTGCACAAAGTACACTGATTATTAACCACTATGGTCTGAATATGGCCGACCCAGAAGCTCGCAAACTATTGCGCGAGCAGATGGAAGAGTTCTTCTTTGGCGCAGAGGCGAGCATGCCTGAGGGCTGGATACCGGAAGAGGCTGGTGTCGGCGCAGGACCGAGTCGTAAAGGTGGAGGCGGCGCACCTCGCAAGAAATGAGAGCTTCTGGCGATATTCTGCTCATTTCATGCTATGAACTGGGCCACCAATCATTTCAGCTTGCTTCGCTGGCTACAATGCTCCGGCAAGCTGGTTATGTTGCTACGCCTATAGATACCTCTGTGGAGACGTTGACCGACGAAGCAATTAAAAATGCACGCTTCATTGCTGTCTCTGTACCAATGCACACCGCCCTGCGCCTGGGAGAGCAGCTTGCACTGCGTGTACGCTCCCTCAATCCATCTGCACATATCTGCTTCTACGGCCTCTATGCACTGCTCAATGCTGATCACCTGTTGCAAGGAAGTATCGATTCGGCAATAGGGGGCGAGTACGAGGAGCCGCTCCTGAAGTTGATTGCAGCCTTAGAGCGTGGGGAAACTATCCAGATCCCAGGCGTCAGCACACGGGAGTCTATCAGTGGTCCATGGGTCCAACGCACAGCTTTCGTTGTACCAGATCGCCAGCAGTTGCCAGCACTTGATCGTTACGCTCGCTTAGAGTTGAATGGCCAAACGCTGCTTGCAGGTTATACCGAAACGACTCGCGGCTGCAAGCATACCTGCCTGCACTGCCCCATCACCCCAATCTATCATGGGCGTTTCTTCGCCGTACCAGCAGAAATTGTGCTGGCAGATATCCGTACCCAGGTCGCACAAGGAGCACGTCATATCACCTTCGGCGATCCCGATTTCTTCAATGGGCCAACACACGCCATGCGCATTGTTCGAGCCGTGCATCAAGAGTTCCCGGAAGTCACCTTTGATGCAACCATCAAGATTGAGCATCTGCTCAAGCATCGTCGCTTACTTCCAGAATTGAAGGAGTGTGGATGCGCCTTTGTCGTCTCTGCCGTCGAATCGCTCAACGATACTGTTCTTCAGCACCTGGACAAGGGCCATACGCGTGCTGATGTAGCCGAGGCTTTTGATTTGATGGAGTCGGTTGGTATAACTCTCCGTCCATCGCTGATGCCATTCTCGCCATGGGAAACTCTAGAGAGCTACATCGAGCTGCTCGACTTCTTTGAAGAGCGGCGCCTGGTAGAGCATATCGATCCCGTTCACTTCTCGATCCGCCTGCTGATTCCCCCAGGCTCGGCACTCCTTGATATTCAGACCTCCAACGCCGCTCGGTCGCGGCTACGCTTCGCGTCAGGAGGTCTGAAAGGAGGCCTCGACGCGCCTGGTATCCATGCGTGGTTGGGAGAACTTGATCCCACCTCTTATACCTATCGCTGGCGGCATCCTGATCCACGTATGGATGATCTTCAGAGCAAGGTTGCGGTAGTAGTTGAGGAGGCTCAGAGGAACCAGGCAGACCCCATTGAGATATTTTTCAGTATCAAGGCTTTGGCATTGGCTGCTAATGGTCAGGATCTGGGTAGGGGCGTACCCTTGTGGTCGCCCTCTCGTGCGATAGAGGATTATGGGACTGGGAAGGTGTTACCTCACCTGACCGAGTCGTGGTTCTGCTGAGCGGAGCCAACGAAGGACCAGTTGGGTCCGAGGTAGTGCGCAGGTGTTCTCTCCCTCAACGGCCTTCCCGCCTCATTTGAGAGAGGGATCTATGCTGCAAGTGCCGCTGTTGACAGCAATGCTGAGTTACGCCCTACCAACATATTCTCTGGCTTCACATCCCGATGAATGAGCTTTCGATCATGAGCATATTGTAGGGCAGAAGCAATCTGTTTGACATAGGAGACAAATGACTCATGCTCCTCTCCTTCCTACATTCATTATCGCAGCACTACCCGTGTAGGACTGAAAGACCACGTATCACCATGTTTGGCGATTTGCCCATAGAACAGCAGATAGGCTTCATTCGCCCTCTGTGGATCGTAACGCAAGAGAGTCATCGAAGCGGACCCTTCCGCCTCCAATGAGATAGCCGGTGGCTGCGCAGGTACCGGGAACGTAAAGCGGTGTTCTACCCGGTCAAAGGTAAAGGGCAACGGAAGTGTGACCGGGTAGCCATCCTGGCCCATGTAGCTGAGTGCTGCACGGCTGTAAGAGCCAATCTGGGCAATGAGTTCATCCGTCCACTCGATCATTACGTTCCGTTCAGAGACCTGACCGCGAAACGGTAGGCGCCCCGGCGTAGCATGCAGCGCCGCTGGCCTTTCAATAATCGCCCCGTGCACCTCCACGATTTCAGGCGCGCGCTGCATATCGCCTTCCGGCCATCCAAGAAAGCGCGTCGGCTGCACGCGGATGATGGCTCGTTGAACATATGCAGGCCACATCTGGCGCATCTTCGGCAAGGACTCGCGAGCGGAGGTTTGGCGCCGTGCCCAGCCCGCGAAATAGCGCTTCCATCCATTCTCTGGATCGTTATCGTCTACCTCGGCCCTACCCTGCACTAGTAGGACATGTGATGGCTCTCCCTTCCCGGTTCCAACCTGCGAAAAGAGCACTGCCACCTCTGGGTGCTGGCGCACGTTCTCCAATCGCTTCACACCCACCGGGGAAGAAATGACCAGCGTCCCCGCATCGGGATCGAAGGAACTCAGAAACACGGGCAGCGCGACAGGCGTGCCGCTGGCAGTCACACTGACGAATTGGCAGGTAAACGATTCCTCAATGGCATGATACATCCAATCCAGCAGTATTTGTATTTGTTTCACGCAGACCTCTTCTCTCCGCGCTCGTCTATGGGATACAAGATCACCATCGGGATGTCTCGGATGGTGCGCTTCTGATATCCTGCAAAGTTCGGAGCTACTTCCACCAGTCGCGCCCAGAGTTCGCGCTTTTTCTCCGGTCCCGCGACCTCTGCCATCACTCGTATCTGCTTATCTTTCACCTGAATGGTAGCCTGGGGATGGCTCCGCACATTGAAAAACCAACCGGGATGCCGATCTGCTCCTCCAGCCGAGGCAGTGATCACATACGCTGAGCCGTCCCGAATATACATCAGAGGCACGGTACGTTGTTTACCAGACTTGCGCCCCGTCGCCGTGAGCAAGAGGACATCTCCCCTGTTCATCTTACCACCTACGCGCCCACCCGTCGCTCTGTACAAAAAGACCATCAACGAGAGTACACCTCTGTAAATGGATTTTAGCATGTATTGATACCTCCATCTTCCTTTTTGGGAATTCCCTTTTCATCTCGCCGTCCGGCGTCCATAGGCCCACACAGACAGTGGGATGAAGACGACGAGAATGCCAATGCACCACGCAAGTGCCTGCCAGATCGTCGAGGCATCGGGGTGGTTGAGCAGCAGCCCGCGTACCGCGTTGACGATCAGTGAAACCGGTTGATGTTCTGCGAAGACGCGCAGCCAGTTGGGCATGCTTTGTGTCGGCACGAACGCGCTGCTGGCGAAGGTCAATGGAAAGAGCCAGATGAAGCCAGCGGACTGTGCCGCCTCCACGCTCCTCACAGCTAACCCTATCGTCGCCGAGATCCACGAGAAGGCAAAGCTAGTGAGCAGGAGTATTCCCGCTGCCGCCAACCATGATACGAAGGGGCCTTGCGGTCGGAAGCCGACGAGCAGACCGACCGTCCACATCACCGCTACAACGAAGGTATTGCGCACTAAATCAGAGATGGTGCGGCCCGTCAAAACTGCCGATTTAGCCATCGGCAAGGAGCGAAAGCGGTCGACCAGGCCACGCTGCAAATCAGTTGCCAGGCCGATGCCGGTGGTCGTCGCGCCGAAGATGACGGTCTGGGCGAAAATACCTGCCATCAGGTAATTGACATAGGTGGTGCCGCTGACCGCAACCGCCCCGCCAAACACGTAGCGGAAGAGAAGCACGAACATGATTGGCTCGATCGTCGCGAAGACCAGTTCTTCAGGGATGCGTGGAATCTGGACCAGGTGGCGCTTCGCCAGAACAAGCGCATCCGCGAGTGTCCAGTAGAGTCTGGGGCGCGCTAGTGGTGTCAATGTTTGAGTCGTGCGAAAATCAGTGCTGTTCATCGTGCGCTCCTTAGCAGTGGCTCAGTAGCCGGGGTATCTGTAGGTAGCCCTGTTTCCTCAGCAGGACGCCCGGTCAAGGTGAGGAAGACATCATCCAGGGTGGGTCGGCGCAGGGCCAGGTCGTCCAGGGGAACCTGCGCAGCGTCGAGGTCGCGCACCACGGCGGCAAGGAGTTGTGAACCCTGCGTCACCGGTACGACGAGGTGGCGACGCTCCGTGTTGATCTGGAGTTCGCCCGAAGCGTAGGGGTGAACCACTTGCGCCGCGACAATCAGGTCGCCTCCATGTGCCACCGTAAGTTCGAGCCGCTCGCCACCAACCTGGGCCTTCAGTTCGTCAGACGTGCCGTTGGCAATCACGCGCCCATGATCTACGACAGCGATCTGGTTGGCAAGTTGGTCAGCCTCCTCCAGGTATTGAGTGGTGAGTAACACGGTGGTGCCGTCAGCGACGAGGGTACTGATGATCTCCCACATCGAGAGGCGTCCGCGTATATCAAGGCCGGTCGTCGGCTCGTCCAGGAAGAGCACCGGAGGCGAAATGATCAGGCTCGCAGCTAAATCCAGACGTCGGCGCATGCCTCCTGAGTAGGTCTTCACAGTGCGCCTGGCAGCGTCGACCAGGTCAAAGCGCTCGAGCAGCTCGTTCGCCCGTCGTCGCGCCACTGAACCTGCCAGGTGATAGAGCCGCCCGAACATCACCAGGTTTTCGTAGCCGGTAAGGTTTTCATCGACGGCGGCATACTGGCCCGCCAGGCCGATACGCGCACGCAGTGCGTCAGCATGTTTGACGACATCAAGCCCCGCGACCTCCGCGTGGCCAGCGTCTGGACGTAAAAGCGTGGTCAGGATGCGCACGGCGGTAGTCTTGCCAGCGCCATTAGGGCCAAGGAGGCCAAGTACACTCCCCTCCTCGGCGATTAGATCAAGCCCGGCCAGGGCATGCGTCTTTCCATAATATTTGTGAAGCCCTTCGGCTACAATAGCCCGTGTATTCGACATAATAAATTTCCTCGTCTTGACTGTAGCGTTACAATATGTTACAATTATGTGGACAGGTGTCCACATGAGATATTGTAGCGGACAATTGTCCACTTGTCAAGGGGTGAGAGTAGTGAGAGAAGAATCTGGTGATTGCCCGTGGCCTTCTAGCATACCGGAGCTATTCCGGTCGCACATACGGCATGAACGGCGCGATGCAGCGGAGCATCGCCAGCGCATTCTGGAAGTCGCTCAGCGTCTCTTCGCCGAGCACGGCGTTGATGCTGTCAGCATGCACCAGATTGCCAGGGCTGCCGGAATCGGGCAGGGGACGCTGTATCGTCGGTACGCCCATAAGGGCGAGCTTTGTATGGACCTGTTGCACGAGCGCTATGAGCGATTCTTTGAAGAAATCGTGACTCAGTTGGCGGCAACAGCGACATGTCCTGCGCTTGAACGGCTGGACAGTGTTCTGACAAAAATTGTCGCTTTGCTCGAAGAGCAAGGTGCTATGGTAGGACCGGTTGCCGGAACAGATATGCGAGATGTACAGTGCAACGAATCTGACATCTCCCGCCACATTCCGTACCAGCGTTCACCCTGGTATCTCTGGTTGCACGAGCTGTTTGCGGGTCTACTCGCTGAAGCAGTGAGACGCGGAGAGCTGGCCCCACTCGATATTCCCTACACAGCCGATGCCATTCTGGCCGCACTTCATCCCATGGTTTATAGCTTCCAACGGCAAGAGCGCGGCTTTTCTTCAGAGCGCATCCTGCAAGGGCTGCACCACATCTACATCGACGGCCTGAAGCCGCCGTCCGCCGCAATGGAAATGGCAGACGAAAAAACCACAGTTTGAGCTTTGCTATTCCTCAATTAACATTAGGTTTATCAGAGGCATCCTGCTGGATAACAGGTACCACTGGTGGACCACAATTCCCCCCGCTTCTAGATACAGTATTAGGGCCAGGAACGATAGTAATCTTTTGCTCGCGACCGGTGCCTTTATCACGGGCCGAGACGTTGACGATGCCATTGGCGTCAATGTCAAAGGTCACTTCGAAAGGAGCTGGTGAACTGGTTACATATAATCTCTCAGAATGCCCACAAGGAATGCTTCTCCCATTCACGGACACACCAGCCTTCGTCTCGGCGTTTCCGGCTCCCGCTGCTCCCTTTAATGCGCCGGAGGAGATGGCTTTCTATCCAACGGCGAAGACGATTGAGGAGAGGGTTAAGGAGTTGTTGGCGGAGTAAGGGTCTATAAAAAGTTGGCAGGATACCCATTCGGGTATCCTGCTCTCCTTTAAGATTATTGATTGCTAATCTAGCTCTTTTTCTGATATCTCCTCTAGAACATTCCCTCTACCCTCGCAACGCCAGCATTTGATTGACTTCATCCCCAAGCCTCGGCAATGTAGGCACTCAGATCCATCAAATCGATACCCCTTGCCTCCACAAGCGTTACATTCAACGTCCTCATTTCCACTACCCCCACACTTGGGGCAATTGATGTAAACTGGATATCCTTGTATATTATCTCCTTCCACGCTCGTCCCTTCAGATAAGTTGCCTCTGCCACTACTATCAACAGACGATGCAGCCGAACTATCACTAACACCTGACGATATACCGACGCTCCCCGATGCATAAGACAATAGGATAGCAACGCTCCTGCTCAAAAGTTCTGAGCCTTTGAGCAAATCATTATCCAATGTTTCCGCTAGCTGCCGAGCCTGATGTTGGTAACTGGCAATGGCCTCCTCCACCCTTTTTATGTATTCCTGGACGATACGCAATTCCTGTTCAGCCTCCTCTACCAGGCGCTTTGCTCGCATGACAGCAGCTTGCTGAGGACTACAATCGGGAGCAGCGCGACCACCACTAGCTAGAGCAGCAGCAACAACTAATGCCTCACAAGTTCTTAGGGCAACTTGAGCTTCCTCTAGCATCCGCCGACGACGCTTCAATTCGTTGTGCCAGTAATAGAGTCGCTCCTGGAGCCAAGCGCGAGTACGATTGATCTCTCCTTCAGCAGCATTCAGAGCACTCTGTGCTTCGCTCTTGAAACGCATGAGTGCTCCGCGTAACTCTTCCAAGGCCTCAATGGACCGTACATTAGCTGACAAGCTCATCGCAATACTCTCACCTCTGATTCAGATAGTCGCGAACCTTTTGTGCCTTTCTTCTGAGGAAAGGAATGTGGTCATCTGCTACCCGCATGAAGTTGTGTAATACCCGCATAGTTTGTTGAAACTCCTGAGCGAACTTTGCATGTTCCTGGTCGTGCCAGGTATCGCCAAGGTTAGCAAATTGCCCTTGCAGGCGAGACATGCTATCACGTAGCTGAGCATTGAATTGCCCAAGGTTTTGGGCGAATCGCTCTAGTTCCTCTGGGTTGACATTCGCTTGGGGCATATGAGACCTCTCCTTCGTACTCAATAGAGGGGATACTACGAGACCAATGCATTGATCCACTACCTCTTCTGTCGAATGTATGTAGCTGCTTGCTGTAACCACTCCTCTGTTGGCAGGCCATAAGGACGGAATTTCTCTACTCGACCAGTCTCTTCACTAAAGAGCAGAGCACGATGAGGGCCGAGTCTGCTTGCTGCCGGTGAGTCCACTAAATTCAACGAGTCCTCTTGTGACATCTGGAAGACGACACGCGCCTCAAATTCGCGTAGTGCTCCCCGTTCGAGTGTACGATTCAGGTTAGTGAGCGTATCGCACCAAGTTAATGTATGTACACCCAATTCGGGACCCTCACGCAGGAGGGTGGAAAACTGCTTTGCTGGGCTTGATGTCGTTGGGGCTTCACTACCGAAAGATGAGTAGCTGAAGTCTTCATCTGGACGCAGATCTCGCGCTCGTTGCAGGCCATAGATGAAGAGATAGATAGGCAATTTGCTTTCTCCATCTGCCTCCATGCGATCTTGTACTTCATCAGCTATATCAGTAATAGCTGAAAGTAGGCCGCGCCGATTGACCACTTTCACCCTATGTGGCAGCATCTGTCCTATCCTATCTAAGAGACCAGCATAGGTTGCATCTCCAGGACTAAAATCCACCACATAGAAACGGGCTGTGCCTGGAGTATGTTGCGTCGTCAGACTCAATAGTGCAGTGATTAGCATACCTAGAGCGGCTTCCTCTTGCTGGCCTACGATGAGAAGGTTATTGCCAGCCTGGGAACGGATTTGAAATGCCGTGGGATCTTTTATGGCGATTGGATCACCAAGCCAGGCCTGAAGAGCTTTCTGTGGTATTGTCCAAGAGGATCCCTTCAGCGCGTCTTGGAGCAACGGGTTTTCTGCTACATCAGCATCCTTACTGCCGTCGAAAACAATTTGCTTCCACGACGACACATAGCGACGCTGCTGTGCGAACCTCTGAATGGAACCAAGGTATACATCAAGCCCATCATCAGGGAGCCAGCTACATTGGAACGGATTATTTCCCTCTACCAACCCATTAGCCGCATTATAAATAGCCTCACCAGGACGCGAGAGGAGTCGAGCCGCAGGATTATCATCGCTCAGCACCAAACGCGAATCCGCTTCTTCGCACTGCAAGGCGATACGCACGGCCATTTGGCCAATCGTGGCCCGTGCCAAGGTGTAGGCACCGGCCAATGTCTGTGATCCCAGCATAATATGAATACCAAATGCGCGTCCTTGCCGTACGAGCCTGTCCAACAGTAAGGACGCGTCCTGAGCAACCTTGTCATCCTGCGTGAAGAACTCCTGGAATTCGTCTACTAGTAGAAGGATGCGTGGCATGCGAACGTTTGGGTGGGTACCGCGATATTGAACAATATCCTGTACACCCGCCTTGCTAAAAATGTTCTTTCTTCGCTCTAGTTCAGTGTCCAGTCCCTGTAACACACTCAAGCCAAACTCTCGCTCGCTTTGAATAGCCACGACTCGGGCATGAGGAAGTTTGTAGGTAGCATATGGCGTAAAACCAACGGTTTTGAAGTCCACCAAGTACAACTCTAGCTCGTCAGGGCTATAGGTGAGAGCCAGGTTTGTAATGAGGATGTGGAGGAGAGTAGTTTTGCCGGAACCAGTCTTCCCAGCAACAAGGGCATGTTGGGCAGTGCTTTTGCCCAAGTCTAAATACTGTAATTTTGTAGCACCCGCACGCCCAAGAGACACTTTAAGTCCCTCACGAGTGCTGCCTTTCCACCACTCCTCCTTTGGTGGAGCAATTCGCTCAAAGGGAACTTTTACCTCGCTGGCAGCCTTGGTACCTCTACCTACCTCTTCCAAAAGACGGTTGAAGAGGTCTAATGATGGGGGAGTATCAAGTTTCAGTCGGCAGTTCTCAAAATCCTTATCTCGCCAGACGAAACGCTGCCCATCCCAGGCAATAACGGTGGCAACCCGTTCCAAGTCAGCCAGGTTGAAGCCATATGGCAAAGGCTGCTCTGTGTCCATCATCACTATTGTAGAGACTCCGCAACGTGGTCCACTGGTCGTAATTTTTACGAGCCGACGTGCCGTATCCTCAGTGAAGTTAACGGGAAAACCCATCACTACCAGGATTCGGTATGGTTCAGCGACCTCACCTGCCTGCTTATTATACTCTTCTATTGTTGTGTATTGACCGCGCAAATACTTCTGGATGACGTTCTCCATATGCTCGGAGAGGGCAGCCAGTTGCTGCTCGATATGCCTTGACTCAGTCCAGGCTCTACTGTTCACAAGTTTCTCATCATAGTCAGCCAATTGCATAAAAGTGGCAACGTTCTGGCCTAATCCGACCGGATCAATCAGTGTGAAACGTATTTTGCCAGATGGCTGAGTAGCCAGGAGGCGCAGCAGCAGTGATTGGATAGCTGATGTGGCAGTATTTTTTGCATCACCTGCTGCTCTGAAGAGGAGGTTCTCTCCACCTGGACAGCCGATGAACGCGGGTAAAGGAGGGATTACTTGATGCAGCTCGGTAGTCAGTGTGCCCAGTCGGACGATGGTAGTTGTTGTTTGAGATGGCTGCCATTGTCTCCATTCAGGATCATCCCAGCTCAAGCCTTGTAGGCCAGCCTCGTGCATGAAAGCAGTAGAAGCGTACCGCAATGAAGCCACATCATCTGCAAATTTCTGATCCAGTTGCCTCATCATCTCTGTATAACGAGCCTGCCTTTCAGCTAGTAAGCGTTGATATGCCTGATTTACTTGTTCAATGGAACTTCTATAACGAGTCTGACTCTCAACCATCTGAGGCTGGTACATCTGGCGGGGGTCCATTACACGCTGATACAAATCCTCTATGCGGGTTCCGGCTTGTAAAAGGGTTGCAGAAGCAACTTTCAACCTGGGTAGTATTAGTCGAGCCCGAAGCGTGTATATTATCGAATAGATCAGAAAGGAAAATGAAATAAAGAGTAAAGCACATGACAGCATCAAGACCCAGCTTCTGGTGGCATCAGCAAGGTATCCATCCATTATAGATGTTAAAGAAATGAGCAGCACTATTGCAATAATGAATCCCGATGTACCGGCAACAACTCCTTGCCAGCTTCTCCACCCAAAACCGTTCAGTAATGAGTGTATCTCCCTGCTTGCCTTCTCAGATGCAGACTGATACAATTCTATCTGGTTAAGCAGACTACTACTGGTGGGAATTGCTGCGGTGCTTGGAATCCCTCCCGCTAGTTCGTCTTGCCATTTGGCTGTTTTGAGAACATCTTGAGCTGATTGAACCGAATTGCGCACAGCTTGCAGGGCACTATCGGCCTGAGTCCTGGTGCGATTCCAATTATTCTCGATGGTTTCCTTATCATGTTTCCATGCCTCTTCAATTATTCCTTTTTCTCGGTTCCATGTTGACTCAGCAGTCTCATTCTCTTGCTTGACGCGAGTCTCAACATCGGACTTTTTCCTCTCATAGTCATCGATGATACTACGAGAACGCAGGATGATCTCTCTCTGTTGCTGAAGCAAATTATTGGTTGACATCTTGCACTCTTCTTTATGGCTACACAAATAAACACATAGACGTTTCTCAAGTCACTCGCAGTGAATATTTTGAGTAAGTATACTTAACGCACTATTTGCCGTATCTCCGCAATCATCTGGGCAAGCTAGCGCAGCTTTATCATTGTTGCCCTGGTATGATTCTCAATCGCTGTTCACTAGCCTCTCTCAAAGTGTTGACGCACAAGATCGTTCCATAAGAGTTGCATGCTCTCCCAGCATTAGCACAGAATCTTCCCTGCTGTATCCAGATGATCTATTAGTAGCTTGTAAATCCGCCATAATCATGATCCATTCTTATGGAAAATGGTGGTGTCGGTGTTAACAGTTACCTTAAGCCGAGTAGCATCAGCGTTGTATAAGATCATTGTGATATTCAAATCATAGGATAGGCAATCGCCGCTAGAGGGGATAGTAATGATAAATGGTTCACCAGTAAACGTCCTGCTGCCAGTACACGCAACAGTGCTTCCACCAAAGACAAATGACGGGTGGACGGTGAGGATCAACCCATCATTTGTGATATTAAGATCCGTAAGAATACCCCTGCCACCCTCAGGGACCCAATGACCACTATATAGTGCAGCTCTCTGGGTCAGTTGAGCATTATGTAGTGCAGTCTGCTGAACCAGTTGAGCATATCCTATCACTAACCAAGCAATACCACTGCCTGCCACGATCAATCCTACCAAGCCTATTACAAATAAGAAACGGATCGCCCGGTAGTTGCCAAGTTGCTGTTCTGTATAAACAAACATTCCTGTTTTACCCCCTCTCGAGAGTATCTCATATGACTCAGAGTAAAGAGTGTGTTATTGATATCGCTATTTGCCACTTTACCGTGATGCTTAAGTATACTCTACCATGTTTTTTACTTCAACCCTTTTTGCCGTTCAAATTTTAAAATGAGACTCGTAATCATTGATAATGCTATAAGAGCACTGGATAATCTCAGGTTACTACTCAATGAAGGTGTTTGTTGTCATCTTGCACTCTCTTACAAGTGTTCTCTGGCATCTCTCTAAATGGTGAATAACTGGAGAAGAGTTTGAAGCTATTCACCGTATTCGGCGTTGCGCTTCCGTGATCACCTGCGCTAGTTTCTGCATCTCTTTGAGTGTGACCTGAGTATGACCCTCAAACAAAGTCAAGTAATTTTTCTCGAAGCTTTGACTCACGGGATCATTCCATAAGGCCCTCGTGTCTTCCCATTTCTTATGTAGCACTTTCCAAGCTATACTTAGTTGGTCTATAGGCATATCTAAACCTGCCATTGTTACCTCCTTGGGGACTTTGCAGTAATGGATAACCTGGGTAAACCTATAGCAATCGTTGATCTTAACACTTCATATCATGTTGTAGAACGATGCTTACAATGAATTATCGGGTACAGAATATCATATTTATTGGTAATTTCAAGGGGTTATATCGGGAGAATGAGAGCAATGATAAAATACCTCTGAGTAGTAATGGATACCGTAGACGAATAGGTTTCCCATACTCATCAAGCGAATGGGTGTATACTCCGATAAAATGCAGAAACTGATCAGACAGAATTTTCCAGAATCCCTACCAGGGCTACCACTCCAACATATGAGCATAACAGGCAATCGTGTATAGTAGGGGCAATCCCTTGCGGTTGCCCTGGGAGGCGGGGACGACCCATGAGCGATACTGACGGAATTACTTTTATCAGAAAGCAGAGGCAACTGCCTAATCTGGCAGAAAGAAGAGGATCAAAAAGAGACTACTCACACCGCTTGCTCAATCAACCTCAACACCTCCCCCACAACAGCCCACCGCTCCTCACTCAGCCTCGACCACATCAGCAAGGCCATCTCCCGATACAGCTGCAAAGCCAGTTCTCCCCTGGCTTCAACAGAAGAAGTATCTTCGGCACCTGTTTCGGCACCGATGAGCAGGCAATGGTAGTACGTCCAGGGGGAGTCAAGACCAACTGAAGCCTCTACCTCCTGGTAGTAAAGGCTATCGGTCGTGATAAAGACGCCATTGTACAGCGCCATGGCCCTGGTTGCGTCGTCGAAGAGCCGCGTCGTAGTGTAGGCAACACCGGAGAGATTGCGCTTCCAGAGATTTCCCAGGAGCTTATGGACGATTTCAGCATCGCAGGTGAGGATGTGAGCAGCGAAACCGATTGCCTCGGCACGCAAGGGTTCCCAGCTAAAGTCCTCAACCATCCGCTTCAACTGGGCCATAGAACCATCTTTATCCAGGAGCACCCGCACCTGCCGGAAACTGGGGACAACCCAGAGGGCAAGATCAGGCGAAGCCAGTTGCTCTTTTACCATCTCGAGCGTCTTCAACCCAACACTAATCAGACGACCGTCGCGGTACATGAACCGCTTGCGCAGTGGTTGAAACGAGTCCGGCACAAAGCAGGCAAGATCAACGTCGCTGTAGGGAGTGGCATCGCCTCGTGCATAGCTGCCACCCAGGATAATTCCCCGAATCTGATCGTTATCGATCTCGGCAACCAGCTCCTTAAGGAAAGCGTCGGAGAGACGATTTGACACGCGAGAACTCCTTTTGCATATGAGCAGACTACCTTCCTCTATGATACCACGCTCGGGACTACAATCTTCGCCGTACCCACTGCGCCACCTCTGCCACAGTCTCATCAACAGACCGGTGGCTCGTATCATAGAGCGTCATTGGCAGTTTAGTCAGGTGTGCATTAGCCTTGAGCCATCGATTGAATTGCAGCATGTCCTCCAGAAACTCTGGTAAATGCGTCTGACGCCAGGTCGGCCGACTCTGAAGGCGCTCTATCAACAAATCATCATCACAGACCATCGCAAGGTAGTCGATCGTCGAGAAGTAAATGCTTTTCTCAACGGAATATGCACCGCAATTTGGACAGACATTGAACATCGCAAGACTCCTTGTAGGGTAGGGATTACCTTGACTCTCGATTCGACTCTCCCCACCCATTATGCTATACTAGCCCCCGAAGCGACTATACTCATTAAACTCATAAAACCTGTCAGGGAGAAGCTACGTATGGATACCGCCGCCGATACTACGGCCAGAGAAGGCGCTCCTGACCAACGAGAAATACCATCGAAGCCTGGTAAACAAGCCAAATATCTACTCAACTCGCGCACCCTCGACCTGGCAATCCTGCTTGGGGTCGCCCTCACTGCCCTCATTCCACGCATCAACATGGCCAGGCAGCTTGACCTGGTTACAGATGAAGGAATCTATATTATCGCCGGCAAACTCTACCTACCTCTTTTCATGCGCTTCGACATAAACGGCCCGGGGTGGACTTATAACTATGAGCATCCCCCCCTGGTCAAGTTGCTTATTGGCTGGGCGATTTACTTGAATCAAAAGAATATTCATCCTCCCATTCCAGAATTACTGGCCGCCCGTGTGCCCAGCATCATATTCGGCACAATGCTCATCATGGCTATTTATTGGTTGGGACGCGCGCCCTTTGGACGGGTTATCGCACTATTTGCGGCACTCTGCCTGGCCGTTAGCCCGTGGCTGGTTTACTTCAGCGCCCTGGCCTATCTCGATATGACGATGACTGCGCTGGTTACTATTGGCTATCTCCTCACCTGGCATGCGATCCGCAAGCCCTGGCTATACCTGCTCTCGGCAGTACTTGTAGGTTTGGGAGCCGCCAGCAAGTATACTGCCGTTCTCGTGATACCGGGGATGGTGCTGTTCACTGCCTACTATTTTCTCGCTCTTCGACCCAGATTGCCTGCTGATCAACGGCCTCGCATTCCCTGGCTGTGGTGGCTTGCAGCAATCTTGCTCTTACCCGCGACGTTCCTGGCGGTAGATATGCCCATCTGGAATGATCCCATTAACTTGTTGATGCGTAGTTTTCGCTTTGAGTGGAAGCACTCTATCGTTGGTCACCTGACCTTCCTGGCGGGACACTATAGCGGGCATGTTCCCCAGTGGGCCATTCTCTACATCATTCTTGTTAAGATCAGTGCCTTCGTTACTGTTCCTGCTGCACTCTTCGTGCTCTTTGCGCTGATCCAATTAGTCCGCTTCCACCTGAAGAAGCCACTTTTAGCGTTTCGTATTCCTGGCTTAGGGTTCATTCAGCAGGCTAAAAACTCATCGCCCTCGACAATCGAGTCTCAAGTTGCAGAGGCCACCAGCATCAGTTTTCTGCTGATCTGGCTCCTCTCGATCCTGGGGATGTTCAGTTTGCTCAACATTGTTGTTGGCACTCACTATCACCTGCCAGTGGCACCACCAGTGGCGCTGGCGGGAGCATCTGGCCTGGCTATTCTGCTTGGCTATCGGCGGGGCGCATTATTCCGCTCCAGGGCAAGCGGGGGCGCAATAAATCGCGGGCAGGAACTCACCACTCTCACCCCATCCACCACCCCGGTGGCAAGAGTCGGGCCAGGGTGGCGGACGCCTCTCGTGGCGGATGCCTCTCGTAATGTAGCGAGACCCCTTGTGGGTCTCGTGGGGGCTCTGAACCTTCGGGCTGCAGTTATAGTGGCTCTGCTTGGTGTCTTTCTGATAGGCCCCCATCTTTACGGTCTGATTACAGTTAATGCAGCCGAAGGTTACACCAGCGAGTTTTTCACCAGCGAAAACGACGTGTTACAGGTAGCCTACCCTGGTTATCGCGAGGCTGCCCTCTGGTTGTTCACCCATACTCATACCAGTGGACGTGTAGGACTGATTGCGATTCCACGCACGTTGAACCCGTTACCGCCTGTCCCGCCACCAACAGTACCCCTTAAGGTATCGTGGTTTACATATAACCGTGACCTGGGAGGAAGGCTGCATTTTGCAGAGGACGGAAGACTGCAATTTATTGAGGACCACCCTGAAGACCCCAGCATCGAGGACTACCTTGTCTGGCCTATGCACCTTGTACAGCGTGGCTATACTATTCCTGAGCCGTGGCGTTCGCGCATTGTGCATACAATCATGGGGGGAAATACTATTTACTGCTTTATCATGGCACGCAATCCTGCCACTATCTCACATTGAATAATGGAGTACCCTGACCAACCATGAGCACCGAATCCAGATTACCACCCGCAGAATCAATACCTGCCGAGGACAGACAGCAGGCAGAGGCCGGCGAAACGGCAAAGGCAGGAGCGGGTGTTTTGTCTGCTCCCAGGTGGAACTGGCAAGATGCCCTCTACCTCTTCTTGCTGCTGTTGCCTGTCCTCATCATGGCCTATCGCTACACACCCAATCTCACGGGCGAAGTAGCGGGCGAATGGTGGGACCCATTGCTCAATATGTGGACGCTTTCCTGGGACACGACAACCCTACTCCATGCACCGGCACACCTCTGGCAAGGGCAATTACTCTATCCCAATCCACTCACCCTCACCTATTCTGAGAATCTGCTGGGCGAGGCCATTTTCTACGCGCCCTTGTTCCTCATCACCCACAATCCCGTGCTGGCTTATAATGTGACGTTCTACCTGACCTTTCTCCTCTGCGGTGTAAATATGTATATCGTCGCTCGCTACTACACAGGCAAACCACTGGCAGCATTCATAGCGGCATTGATCTACGCTTTCGCACCCTACCGTCTGAGTCAGATTGACCATATCCACGTCCTGGCAGGAGAATGGATACCCCTGGCATTTTTGTGTCTCGACCTCTCACTTCAGCACAATCGCTGGCGACACTGGAGCCTGTTCGCGCTGTTCTATCTCTTACAACTGTTGAGCAGCATCTATTATGGCATCTTTCTCACTTACGCGTTGCTCGCCTATGTGCTTATTCGCTACCTGAGACCACTCCTGAGGCAGTTGCGTCAGAGACAATACGGCAGGGTGACCGCGGTAGTAAAACCTCTAGTTGTCTTTGCTGTGATGCTCGCCATTCTTGGAGCGCTGATGGCTCCATATCTCTCATCGCTGCATAATGGATTGGGACGTTCGATTGATCAGGTGTGGCGCTATTCGGCTTTTGTGCGCGATTTTGGATTTGCCCCACCTTTTAACTGGCTCTATGGTATCAATTCTTACAATGGTGTGATCCTGGCATTTGACAGCGAACACTACCTCTTCCTGGGCCTGGCAACAATTGCGCTCACGATTCTGGGTATTGTACTGGCGTTTCGGCGACAGAATTCGATCATGCGGGCCTATACCTGGGCGGGATTGATTGTGTTACTCTTCGCCTTTGGCCCCTTCCTACAATTCTCTACTTCAAGTGGTGCCCCCTATTTCGCGGCCCAACCATATCCCGGTCCATTCCCACCTGGTTGGCCGATGCCCTGGCTCCTTGCTTACTATGTGCTACCGGGGTTCACTGGCCTGCGCGTTCCAGCACGCCTGATCGGTATCCTGCTGCTGATGCTGGCGGTGTTGGCGGCTTACGGGATAGCATGGCTACAAGAAATTTATTGGGGAAGCAGAAATGGACAACCGAGAGAACTTGCGGTCGCGCGGGTAAACGTATCGTGGCGACGCATTGCCATCAGCTCTTTGCTTATCTTGATTCCATTCGCTATTCTGCTAGAGGCAATGCCAGCTTCTCTACCAGTCACACAGGTTCCAACGGGCAATCAGATACCTGCTGTCTATCAATGGTTGGCAACTCATGGGAATGAAGCGCCTATTGTTGAGCTTCCGATTGCTTCCGGGGACAGGAATTTTATCGTCAAGTATGAGGCATGGTACGACTACTATGCTATCTATCATCCGCATCCGATCATGAATGGCTGGAGTGGCTTACGACCAACCTTGACTGCTGAAATTGCGGCTGAGCTATCCGACTTTCCAGCACCGGATAGTTTGAGTATATTACGACAGTATCATGTTCAATATGTCGTGCTCCATCTCCAATTCTACAGATCTGATAGCGCTGCTGACCTCCTTACCAAAGTGGAGGCAAGTCCAGGTCTACAGCGCGTTGCTGACTTCGGTAGCGACTCAGTCTGGCAGGTAACGAACATATGAAACGTGCTCCCACTCGTGACATCATCTTGCTGTTTGTGACGACACGCCTGGGACTGATGGTTGTCACGTATTTTGGATACATCTTGCTCACTGCACCTAAATATTCAAGTACGGGAGTGGATACTGCCGCGCTGTTCACTTCCTGGAATCACTGGGATGCCGCAAACTATGTGAGAATTGCACAATTTGGCTATGGAAGTCGCTATGATAGTGCCTTCTTTCCCCTGTTTCCCTTGCTTATCTCGATCATAGCGCACCCATTGGGAGATTGGAGCTATTTGCTTGTCGGTACACTGCTGAGTAACGCTGCATTCTTAGGAGCGCTGTTTGTAATCTATCAGCTTGCTACTGATATTCTGGGAGAGCGGGTTGGACGACGTACTCTTCTCTATCTCTGCATCTTCCCAACCGCTCTTTATTTCTTTGCTGCTTACAACGAATCCTTGTTTCTGCTGCTTACATCCGGTACATTTCTTGCCATGCGTCGCCAGAAATGGTGGATTGCAGGTATCTTAGGGTTGTTCGCTGCATTAACCCGGACAGCTGGCTTCTTGCTCATCATTCCATATCTCTACGAACTATGGATTTTACGGGGAATGAGAGGGCACCGCGGCCCGCGGGATGGGCAGAGTACGGCTCAACAACGGGATGCCCAAATAGACCAGGCCGAGAGGGAGGCTCATCCCCGCCTTGCATCTATCACCCCTGCAGTACTGCCGCTCTTCCTGATACCCCTGGGTACCGCACTTTATTGTATCTACTGTTGGAAAACGTTCAGTGACCCATTCGCCTTTGCAAACGTCCAAAACCATTGGGACAGACATCTCACCTGGCCAGGGCAAGGAATATTGCAGTCACTCTTCGAGCTCTTATTTCAGCCATTTGGCTCGTTCTATGAGGCCCACATTCTACTTGATCTGAGTGCCACACTTGGCTTTATCGTCCTGGCAGTCCTGGGATGGCGTACGCTGCGTATGAGTTACAACATCTGGTTGGGAGCGTTACTCTTATATATGCTGCTCAGTCCATCTACTCAACCAGATGCCCTGGTATCCAGCCAACGCTTTGTCCTGGAGATGTTCCCGGCTTTTATTACGCTTGCACTGCTTGGGAGCAAACACCAGCGACTGCACCAGGCACTCTGGCTGGCATTTCCGCTATTGCAAGCAACTTTGAGTATTATCTTTATCATGAATAAATGGTTGGTTTAGAGGAGAGAACGGCTTACTTATGCTCAAAAAAGATGTAGCAGAACCTCAGTTGCCTGCCGAGCAAATAGCAAGATCAGAGCAAACATCGACGAAACCACATATATCAGCAACACGAATGATGTTACTCGGTACCCTTGCCTTTATCTTATGTGTTTTAATCACCGTTGCCCCACTTCATCGCCTGGCTGGGACAACCCTATTATTGCAGTTGCAAATAGGCATGCTACTTGCGCAGGTAGGAACATGGCTCCCATCCAGTTTGGCTCTGGCAACCAGGCCACGAGCTGCATTTATCTCTACCAACAGTGTCGAATTCCTGTTGCTCATGGCCCTGGCATTTGGAATTTATGGATTTTGCGCATGGTTTCTTCAGCGACATGCATCTCAAAACGAAAACCATCCTATTTTACGCCTGATCTGGTTAGGTGCAATAGCAGCAGGACTTATCTTCGTCGTCACGCCGACTATGCTTTCGCACGACATCTTTGTCTATGCCGGCTATGGACGTTTGATGGCTGCTCACCAGGCAAATCCCTACTTTGTGACGCTCACACACTTTCCACAGGACCCCTTTAATGCTAGTGATGACTGGAAAGCCTCTACTTCAGCTTATGGGCCTATCTGGTTAGTCGTCTGTTCCCTGGTAGGATTCGTCTTAGGCACCCAGACATTGTGGTATATTATTGTCTTCCGCTTATTTGCCCTTGCTGCCCATCTCGTCAATACCTTCCTGGTAACATCCACTCTACGAACAATGGGCAAGCCATCACGCACAGTACTCGCAGGAACATTGCTCTATGCCTGGAATCCGCTTGCTCTCCTGGAAAGTGGCATGGGTGGGCATAACGACACGTTCATGGTCACTTTTGTACTGCTGGGTATACTCCTGGCAGCTCGTGCAGAGCGAAGGGATAGACTCACCTCTCCGCGAGGCTACCTGCCAGCAATCATCGCCTTCACGCTGGCAACATTAGTCAAGTTCACTGCCGCACCTCTAATCGTCCTTTTCCTCCTCATGCTAGCCTATAGAGCGTTGCGTCCAAAGTTCTCGGTTAACACAACGGGTACAATTGGTACAACTGGTACAACTGACACAATCGACACAATTGACACAACCCAACCACGAAGAACATTGCTTCACCGGGTCCAGGCACTCAAAGTGACGCTCATAGCTACTGGCGTTAGCACCGTTGTAGGTCTCATCTGGTATGGACCGTTCTGGATCGGCCATAGTATTTCCGAGATTGTTGGCAGCTTCTCCTCACCACCATCCTCCCGCTTCTCTCAAAACTCTATCATGCGGGCAATGGTCAACTGGAACAGTGCACATACTCTCCCCGTCCATACATGGATGCATGCACTCGTTTACCTGCTCAGCCTCCACCAGCTGTGGAGCGTTGTCAACTTTGTTACCCTCGCCATTACCCTGGCTATAGGAGCATTCTGGCTATGGCGTAGTCCGACAACCACTACTCTCATATGCTCGATCCTACTCATCCTTGGAGCTTTGCTCATCGTCACTCCCTGGTTCTTTTCCTGGTATGTCGTCTGGTTGGTCGGCCTTGCCGCCGTTTGCTTCTCTTCTGAGAATAACCGCATAGAGCGAGCATTGATAGTATCGGCGCTGACCTTTTCCGCCTCGGCCTTCCTGACCTATCTCTTCAGGGGCTATCCCCCCTTCGGTAGCTGGGTGGGCTTTACGGTCCTTGCAACAATTGGACCGCCACTTCTTGTCTTGCTCATTTTTATGCTGAAAAGGTCATACAAACATGAACTCGCTACTGGACTTGCCCAATAGGTATTTTCCACATTGTGTATGCTAGACAACAGTCCTATAATTGGTAAGGCATACTATAACCAAAGGGAGGCTTCAATGCCCTGGTACCGACTATTCATCTCGCGGGTCCAGATACTTACACTTATGCTCTGGCAGAGTGGGCTGCTGGCCGCACTGATCTCACTGCAAACACTGCAGGATGCACTGCATACATTCGGATATCCTGCTGTGACGCTGTTCATTATGATTGAAAGCATGGGTATCCCTTTTCCGGGCGAAACAATGCTGCTCCTGGCGTCGTTTTACGCGGCTATCGATCACCAGTTGCAGATACCGATCATCATTGCCTGTGCAGCTGCAGGAGCGATTATTGGAGACAACCTTGGCTTCTACGTTGGACGTACTGGCGGCCGAGCATTTATAGAGCGCTTCGGACGTTTTTTCTTCCTGAAACCACGGCATCTTGAGCGGGCTGAACGCTTCTTTGCCAAACACGGAAATAAAACCGTCTTTCTCGGTCGCTTCATCGCCATCTTGCGAACCTGGGCCGCATTTCTGGCCGGGGTTAACCGCATGCGCTGGCGCACCTTCTTGATCTACAATGCAGCAGGTGGCATTGCCTGGGCAACCATCTTCGGAACCATTGGCTATCTTGCCGGTCGTCTCTTGCATGATAACTTCGACCAGGTAGAGCGCTTAGCCAGAACAGCAGGCTGGATTGGAGCAGCCGTCATCATCATATGTGTTCTGCTACTCTTCATCTTTTATCGCAGGCGTCGTCTGTTCCGTTTTCTTACGAAGAAGCAAACAAATGCTGAGAAGCCAGAAGAGGCTTCCGAGAGTACTGAATTGACTCCGACAAACGCAGGAGAGGTTTCCGAAAGCACTGAAGCAACTCCGGTAGAGACATCCGTTAAAAATGAAGCGACAGCAGACCGGACGGAGTGAGAAGCATTGGCTATCGCGAGAGGAGTTATCACCTCTTCAACACGCGATATGCTACAATAGCCTTCATCAATATGCTCTAATTTCAGTACCCTTCAGCGGGTCGCAAAAGAAAGCAGTTCCAAGCCCCCTGCTGCCGCTGTGTGCCAGGAAGAGAATACTTAAAGAAACCAAAAAAGTCAATTGATATCAAAACCGCCAGAAGAGTGATCATAGGAGCGGGAGTGCAGAGGGCGGCCAGCCCTCTGCCGGGGTTTGGGGGATCCCCAAAGAATCCCTCTTGAAACGGATTTGATATGATTATGCACTAAGGAAAAAGTGAGGTAGTAGTAAAAGTATGCCAGTACTGGAAGAAGGTCAGAATTTCGAGCGCTATCGCATTGTGCGCTACTTAGGGAGCGGTGTTTCAGGGGAGAGCTACGAGGCAGAAGATACGGTGCTCCTGCGAAAAGTCACTCTCAAGCTCATTCATCCCTGGGGAACATTACCAGATTCAGCTCGTCGGCAGTTCTTTCGTGAGATGCAGGGCATTAGCATACTCACTCACCCCTATCTTGCCTCAGTGCTCGATTATGGAGAACTCGATAGTCAACTCTATGTTGCCCGCCGTTATCTCACGATTGGCTCACTCCTGGGCAGCGAAGGCAGATTGTGGTTTAAGCCACCCTTCAATATACCCAATGCCATCCAGTATACCCATCAACTGGCTCAGGCACTGGACTATATCCACAGTCATGGATGTCTACATGGTGCGCTTACCCTTTCCAATATCCTGGTGCTTCGCGGACCTAATGTCGAGAACGAACCCGGCTATGCCCCCTTCCTCCTTGCCGATGTTGGCCTGGCAAACTTTGTCCGTCGCTTTGGGCACCCCAAAATTACGCTTCTCCCGATCACCGCCGCTCCAGAACAGCTGGGCAAGCGCGTAACCACCTCAAGTGATCAATTCGCACTGGCTGTAATCCTCTACCTCTGGCTCACAGGCCGCCCTCCCTACCTTGGCTCACCAGAAGAAGTTGACCACTTGAAGCTGACAGAGACGATCACTTCTCCCAGTGCACTCAATCCCAGGATCACCGGCGAGCAAGAAGTGATCCTCCGCCGGGCGCTCTCCGTCTATCCAGAGGAGCGCTTTCCTTCTGTGCTGGCATTTGCGAATGCATTGCTAGCAACTCTCACACCGCCATCTGCGCCAGTTCCACCACCCGAACTCACTACTCAACCCGAAGTTGAGCCGACTCCTCAGACACCTTCTGTTCCCGAACCAGAAGCGGAGCCTGCAGCCTCACTTAAAGCCGAGGTGGAACCTGTATCCACGACTGAGGGCATGTCCCATCCTGTTCATTTAGATG
>Ga0137385_10000759_pt1 | contig 26567 bp, 18 predicted proteins | sample SagtaG_FD_104921 | JGI IMG/M metagenome (GOLD analysis project Ga0137385, IMG submission 104921) | Vadose zone soil microbial communities from Sagehorn Ranch, Mendocino, California, USA - Sage2_R_80_16 metaG | ecosystem: Environmental > Terrestrial > Soil > Vadose zone | place: USA: California... | reverse complement strand
GCTCAACGGTTAGAGCAGGGGACTCATAATCCCTTGGTTGGGGGTTCAAATCCCTCCGGGCCCACCAAATCGCCAGACCCACTCGAGAGGATGCGCTCGCGGTATACAGCGGACTCAGCCCTTTCAAGACGCCGACATTACCTGTTGTGCGAACGGCGCAACGTCAAGCTTTCGCAGACGCTGGATGGTGCGCCCTTTTTTTGCCGCGGTGCAATCCGACAAGGGATCGACGCAGTGTGGTTCTCGTTCAATTTGGACATGTGCGAAGGACTGGCCCGAGTCGACCAGTCCGCTCGCCGCGCGGTGCGATTGGATTTACGCCAATCGCTGCCATGGGTCAATGAGTTGAGTCCAGGCTTTGAACGTATTGAGGGCTGTCGTGCCCTTTGTCGAAGCGGTATCCCCAACTGAGATACCACTGGCGATAGTTAAGGCTGGCGCCATTCACATAGGTGTAGCCACTCTGAAGATAGGAATGCTTACCCATGTTGATGTCCATGGAATTGGAAATGAACTTAGAGGCGTAGTTAGCCGTATGCAGCGAGAACATATCCTGATTTCCGACCTGAAAGTTCAAGAAGGTCCGGTTAGTCATCTGGCGGGATACGGAAAATACGCGGTAGTTGCCCTGCCCGAAGTTGCTGTCGAACTTGGAATAGTGGAAATCGGCGCGAATTCCGCTGTGAGCGATTTCGCTCCAGGTGGCTCCGTACATCTGGTTCAGGGATCGATGGGAGTCTCCGGTCTTCTCGCTGGCACCGAGCGTGGTGTAAAGGGTTACGTGGCGAGTTGGCCGCAAATGAACCCCCGCGCTGATTCCCTGGAAAAGCAGTTTATCGACGAGGCCCGTGCCGACAATTGAAGTAGCTGCAGTGGGCACATCGCGAAAGTAGTTGTGATAAAGATCGAAGGAGAAACTGCGTTTTGGCTGGAAGTGGGCAGTAGAGTAGCTGTGGCTGATTCCGGCGCCCGGGCGGATACCGTTTGTCGACACACCGCGGGGCGAGTCGGCGATCAACGAGTTATACACGGAGACTATGCCCTTGTAGGAAACTTCGTTCTCGAAGAACGCGTAGGGACGATCGAGCTTCCAATCAATCGTACTGAGAGCAACGCCGCTGGTGCTGGTGTACTGGAATCCCTCATAAGCGCCACCTTGGAAATTTGCGAAGAGACCACCGATGCGATGATCGGGCTGATAATTCCAAGAGGTCAGATCGGGCGTAGATCCCGCGAAGATACCAGTAGTCATTCCGAAGCTTGTCTTGCGGCCAAGATATCCGCCATCGATGGTGTCAAGGCTAACTGCCCAGGGAAGATAAAGGCGGCCAACACCTGCAACCCATTTGGAGTTCGGATTGTCGTAAAACAATTGCATGGTGTAAGTCTTGTTGAGTGTTTCCTCGATCGTTGGTTCTCTGAATTGCGAATGACGATTGATGCGGCCTCGCCAATAGCCCTCAAGATTCCAGTGGGTTCCAAGAATGCGCGTCATATCGCTCTGGAAAGACAAGCCGACCTGGGTGCTCGCGCCAGGAGTCGAACCGCTGCTGGAGATGCCGCTGTAATCAAGACCGAAGCGCCCGGCCATGCGGCTTTGGCCATCGGTCTCAATTTTCTCTGTTGGACGAGGACTGTTTCGTTCTTCGTCTTCAGTTTTGCCTGGTGATCCAGTCTGGTCGCTACTCTGCGAGAATGCAGCGCGAGATACCGTGGCGCTTGTGGTTGGAGCATTTGCGGCGGCTACCGCTGCATCTTCCGGCGTGAGGTCTGCCCGGTCACCGATCTGGACCTGGCCATTCGCAGCGCGCACTTCAGTGATGGCGGAAGTCGCCGCCACTCCGATGACGCGGAGCGACGCGATGAAAGCACCCTGGACCTTCGTCCGATCTGCGCCCGCAGCGCTGGGGTGAGGGTCGCGGATATCAAGTTTCATCCCTTCGCGCAACCCGGAATTTGAACCACCGTCGATGTAGACTGTGCTTCCCGCAATGTATTTGACTCTGAAGCTGGGGCGAGCCGGAATCGGCGCTTGCGTTTGAGGTTGTTCAATGAACGACTCCACCGGCACACTTTGGACCTGGGGTGGCGGGCTGGCCGAGGACGCAGCAATCGCAGGGCCCGCGACATCGGGCGGAGTCACGGCTTTGCCGGTGTCTGAACCACTCAAATTTGTTAGCGCGCTACTTGGACCTGTTTCGGCTGGATGCTCAAGAATGCTGAGCACGACTTTACTTCCGGAGGTCTCGATTCCAAATGGCCGTAATGAATCGAGATATACGATAACTCGCGTAGTGAGCGGAATGGCGTGATTTGAGCCGACACTGACTCTCTTCACTCCATTTCTGTTGACCATAATTTGCCTTTGCTGCTCACTGGTAGAAGCATTCGGAAAATCGATGATCAGCCGACTTGGATTACTGACAGGTCTGACAGTCGGCGTGACGGGTGCGGAGAGTTGGACCTCGATGCGTTCCTCGTACCCGTTGGGAATTGCATCAACTTTTTTGATCTCAGGTCCAATACCAAAAGCACTTGGAACGGAGACGCTGATTGTGACAAACAGAAGATAGCGATGTATTTTTTGTCTCATTCTCATCTCACTTTTGAAAGATTTCCGCGATCAAAGACGGCCCCGAACCAGCTGTCCATGGACAAATGGCATTCGCGACACTCGGTCGAATAGCCCTGCGCACGATGATTTGGAGACGCGGTCTTGTCATAGGCTTTGGAGTGGCAGCTGTAGCATTCCGTTGAGAGCCCGAACCGGTTAAATTGGCCCACGGTTCCCACCTTGTGACATGAGTAGCAGTCCACGGCTGCGTGGGCGCCAATCAGTGGAAAACGATCTTGATGCTCATTGATGTTGTGGATCGAAACCTGCCAGCCATTCGGGTTGTGACAAAGTTCGCACTCCGCCCCGTTTTTCCGGCGATGGAGGTCGGCGTGACAATCCTGGCACTTATCAGGAGTATTGGCGAAGTTGAGATCGGCATGGCAGTCGCGACATGCCACGACGGTATGGCGTCCACGCAGCGGAAAGCGAGTGAGCGAGTGATTGAATTTGATCTTGCTTCGGATCACGTGCCAATTGTCGGCCGTGTGACATTTATCGCACGCAACGTTGAGGTTTCCGTGCGGGCTGCGTGTTGATGCGAGCGGATTGGCTCGCTGTTCACCCCATCCATTCAAGGACAGAGAGAACATGATTGACATAAGAATGAGCTGATATCTGAGCAAAGAAATATCCCAGCCTCTGAGCGTGAGAGGTTCGATATGAACTCCCTTTCGGGACACGTTCGTTCTTCATCTTTCTGCACCGTCAGGAAGGGGCATCACTGATGCAGATACAAGAGGGCCTGTTACCTCTTGTCGCAAGAGGTGTGGCGTACTACTTAAGAATCATTAGTGCCGCTTGCGTCCCGAGTCAGACCGAATTGCCACCGGAAAGCTTCCCGCAATTACGCGGAACACAGTAGGTTCAGTTTCGCGTCGAGTTCCTCCGCACTTGATTTGCCGAGACGAAGTCGATGACGATTGGGAAGAACCCGCTGCATTCTGCACGCGTGGTTGTGCCTATTGGATCGAGCCAATGGACCGATGGCGCCAGAAACAGAGAGGACGCGTGTAGCTGGAGGCTGCGCATAGATTGTCAATCCCCTTTCGTCTTCAGGCATATTTGAGCGCCAAATTGTACGACGACAATAACTGTGTCCGATTGGGGACATAGAATCGTCGGCACAATGGCGAACTACGTCGCCGGTTTGAGAGAGTGCGAGGTTGTTGGTTCTATGTTAAGGCGAAGAAGGCCGATGCCTGATTGAGATAGAGCCGCCGAATATCCGATCTTTGACACTTTAACCGCTGACTTGCCGCGAAAAACTATGAGCTAACCGACAGAGCTTTTCGCACCGCATGCGGAGATGCGGCTTGCAACACTTAATAGTACGGAGAGCGCCACAAAGTACAACGGTATGCCCGGAATGACAGCGGTGCAACGTTTTGTGGTGTGCGCAAACGACCTCCTCGTTGGATGTTTCCTCGATTAACGCTGACCTGACCAAGGACTGCGAATCGTGATTAGTTGATTGCGGCTACTAATGCAAACCTGGTGCCAAACTCTTACCTCGAAAGCAACCTTTTTGTTAAGAGTCTTGGTATCAGGGAATTAGGGGGGGTAAATAATCCTGTTGAAAGTTGAATTATCTTGTTGAAATTTAGTTGAGGTCTGTAATTTTTTCTCGATATGTGCCATACATCGAGCAAATAAGTGTCACGGAAATGTCACCAATCAAAGCAATGCGGTCGGTTTTTTCGTCGATTTCACACAACGAAATCTGCGCGGCCGGGCGATCCACGGAGTTCGTCAACCTGCGTTGGCGGCCCTTCCAGCGCGATACATTTTCTAAGAGGGTGGCGGAAGTGCGTGTGAGTCGAACACACCATCGCCTGTTGAGGACGACCGCCGGTCTTGAAGACCGGGAGGGTCACCGGAGCCCAGGCACTTCCTTCCGCAACTACAACTCTACCTCTATAATACGGAGCGTCGTGATCTGCAGTCATATCCGATTTGAGGCGAGGTATTTCATTGCAATCTCAATCTGCTATTCGACTGACACAGCAGGTGAAGGCGGGAGGGTGCGCAAGCAAGCTTGCCCCCGGTTCGCTCAGGGCTGTGCTGGATGGACTTCCATCGCAGATCGACCCCAATGTCATGGTCGGCTTCGATACATCTGACGATGCGGGCGTGTACCGGCTCGACGATCGCACCGCATTGGTGCAAACGGTCGACTTCTTTACGCCCATGGTTGACGACGCCTATACCTACGGTCAGATTGCCGCTGCAAACGCGCTGAGCGATGTGTATGCGATGGGTGGACGACCGCTGACAGCGCTGGCTGTAGTGTGCTTTCCGCAGGACGGCGATATGGAGGTGCTGGGGCAGATCATGCGCGGTGGTCTTTCCAAAATGTCAGAAGCGGGGTGCACCGTGGTGGGAGGGCATACGGTTCGCGACCAGGAGATGAAGTTTGGCTATGCCGTCACAGGATTGATTGATCCCGCGCGAATTTTTACCAATGCCGGCGCACAGCCGGGAGATGTTCTTGTTCTGACGAAGGCAATCGGAACGGGCGTGATAACCACTGCATTGAAGCAAGGCAAGGCGCTGCCTTCGTGGGTAGACGGCGCGGTCTATTCGATGACGAGATTGAACAAGGCCGCGGCAGCCATCGTGTCGGAACATAGCGGAATCCACGCTATGACAGATGTGACGGGTTTCGGGCTCATGGGACATGGCCGGGAGATGGCGATGGGCAGCAGCGTCACGTTGGAGATTGAGGCGGAAGAGGTGCCGAGGCTTGACGGTGCATTGGAGGCAATTGGTTTGGGCGCAATTCCTGCGGGTCTGAAGGCAAACCGGGATTATGCCGAATGTGTCGTATCGGACGCGCCGTCATGCCGAATTCGCGAGGAAGTGCGGACACTGATGTATGACCCGCAGACATCCGGCGGATTGTTGATCAGTGTGACCTCGCAGACAGCAGATGGATTGCTAGGAACGCTGTGCGCAGCGGGACTGCCTGCCAAAGCAGTCGGGCGAGTGGTCGTGGGAAAGCCGGCGATTATTCTGCACTAGCTAGAATTTAGTGTCTTTGAGGAGGTCAGCGACGTGGAAAGCTACGCCGTAAGTGATGGGTTCTCGTCAGAAGACCTTTACCGGATGCTGCCCTCAGTGAATGACCTGCTGCAGATGGAAGTTACACAACCTCTTCTTCGAAGGAGGTCGCGTGCGGTTGTTGTAAACGCTATACGTTCAACCCTCGACCGCCTTCGGGAAGAGATAGCCGGAGGCATTCATACACCATCGACCATGAAGGAGAGACTCGAGGCGTTTCCAACTATTCTTGAAGATGACTTGAGGCGGGCGTTTCAATTTTCTCTGCGTCCAGTGATCAACGCGACTGGTGTGATTCTTCATACCAACCTGGGCCGTGCTCCGCTCAGTAAATCGGCATTGGATCACCTCGTTCAGGTTGCCGGTGGTTATTCAAATCTTGAACTGGATCTCGAAACGGGAGAGCGCGGAACGCGCGATGTTCATGTCGAGGCCCTAATTCTGGAGCTCATCGGGCGTGGGGCTGGCTTAGCAAGTCCGCGGGATACGCATCGCGCCGTCGTGGTGAACAATTGCGCCGCAGCCACGTTTCTCGCGCTGCATTCGCTGGCGGCGGGAAAAGAAGTAATTGTCTCCAGAGGAGAACTGATTGAGATTGGCGGCGGTTTTCGCATTCCCGACATACTGCAATCTTCGGGTGCGGTGCTTAAAGAGGTTGGTACAACGAACCGTACGCGTGTCGCAGATTATCAAGATGCGCTTTCAACCGATACGAGTTTGATTTTGCGGGTGCACCAGTCCAATTTCAGCATGGAAGGGTTTGTCGCGAGGCCTGCGCTTGCTGAGTTGGTCGCCATCGGAGGCCGGTCGCGGGTTCCTGTTTTTGAGGATCAGGGCACGGGGCTCATTGATGCACTTGAGCCGTATGGCGTCAGTGGAGAAGCCACGCTAATTGATAGCGTGGGGTCTGGATGCGACTTGGTTGCGGCAAGCGGAGACAAGCTACTCGGCGGTCCGCAGTGCGGAATATTGATCGGCAGAAAAGATCTGATCGACATGATCCGCAAGAGCCCATTATTCCGTGCCCTTCGGGTCGACAAATTGATTTATGCAGCACTTGAGGCGACTCTGGCCGAGTACGTATCAGGTTCTCCGGAACTGATACCAACTGTACGTATGCTGCGCGCGGAACCGAAAGAGATGAAGACAAGGTGCGAGCACATCGTAAGACAACTCAGCGAGCCATCATTAATTGTCGATGTTATTCCAGTGGAGAGCCTGATCGGAGGTGGCACCGCACCGCGAGCTACGCTGCCGAGTTACGCGCTCTCGGTGCGCCACTCAGGTGTTGGGGCGAATTCTCTGCTGCTCGCACTGCGTCGTCTTGACACTCCGATTATTGGCCGAATCAGCGAGGATCGAGTGCTGCTCGACCTGCGTACCGTGGAGCCCGAATTTGACGAACAGCTGATATGCGCTCTCAACAATCGACTGCTCGCTGGATCAATCTCTGGTTGAAGCGAAGGACCACTGATCAGGCGGCGTGATCGATTCTGCAATCTACAGTGAGGCGAAAGCGCTCATGTCATAGGGACGGTCGTCCGAAAGTTGGATATGACGGCGCGCGCGGCATGCTATAGTGCGGAATACTTCAGGAGCCACGTAGAGTATGGCTGATGGCGCAACCAAGATCAGGCTGATCGAAGATGTTGATGCAAGCGGCGAGATCGCCACAGTCTATGACGAGTGGCGTCAGAAGTCCGGGCGCCAAAAGATGCCTGGAATTCTCAAGTGCTTTAGTCACCGGCCCGATTTTCTTCGCGAGGTGATGCGCTTCAGTGACACGGTTCATTTCTCGGAAGGACATTTAAACCGGCGTATCAAGGAGGCCATCGCCAGTTGGGTGTCATGGCTGAACCGGTGCCCATATTGACTGGACTCGCATGCATACTTCCTGCGTGTTCAGGGAGCAGAGGAGAAGACAGTACAGGCTCTGGCTCACGGCGACCTTGAGGCTGCAGGGCTCAGTTCTGCGGAGCGCGCGCTGCTCGAGTACGTGACCAAGGTGACAGAGGCCGCGTATCGCACAACGCACGAAGATGTGCAGGGGCTCCGCGAGCATGGGTGGACCGAGCCTCAAATTGCGGAAGCGGTATACATCACTGCGATGTTTGCTTTCTTCAATCGTGTAGCCGATGCTTTTGGAATTGCGCCGCAGGGCTACCTAGAGATGAACGAAACGACGAAGTGAGCAACGGTATGACAATGAAGCCGACTACCAAACGCAAGCTCATGGGAACGCTGGGAATCATGGCGGCCGCATGGCTCTGTTTTGTCGTGTTCGTCGACTGGGCGATGCACCAGACGCCCGAGAAATTCGGGCACGTTATGGCGCGCATGCCGATGCCTGCTTACTTTCTGTTCCCATTCGAGACAATGTGGCTGCAGGCTCGTGCGGGAAACTTGCATCCCGGCGACCCGGCACCGGATTTTATGGTAAAGACTCTCGAAACGAAGACTTCTCTGCAATTGGCTTCGCTGTGGGATTCGAAGCCCGTGGTGCTGGTATTCGGCAGCTATACCTGACCGCCATTTCGGCGGGAGGTTCCCGCCCTGAACAAGCTTTCAGAACAGTACAAGGACAAAGTCGCATTTTATGCGGTGTACATCCTTGAGGCTCATCCCACCGATGTATGGACTATGCAATCGAACGTCCGTGATGGAGTGCTCTTTCGCAGTCCCAAAGACGAATCAGAGCGCGTTTCGGTAGCCGGGGTGTGTATGCGGAAGCTGGGCATCAAGTTTCCTGCATTGGTTGATGGCTTTGACAATAGGGTTGAGTCAGCTTACACGGGTTGGCCTGACCGCCTCTATCTCATCGCGCCTGGCGGGCAGGTGCTTTACAAGAGCAAACCAGGTCCATTTGGATTTCACCCTCAGGATTTGGCGGCTGCAATCGAGCATGCAGTGAATTCGAATTGAGAGGCACCACGCGGCAGGGAGATTTCTGTGAATTGCAGATTTGCGCGAATGGTCTTCTCTTCGTAGCAGGTTGATCAGCGATCTTGCTCACAATCTATTCGGCTGCAAATCGGAGTTCTCGGGGGTCGCTTGCTTAATTTGGTTTGAGGCTCCTGACTGCGATGAGCGCTCGAAGCGTGCGCACTGAAAGTGGCCATATTGTCTGGTGATGACTTCGGCCAGGTGGTTCCATGCGGCTGCGGATGCGCTTGCTTGCGCATCGCATGTCATTCCGCTTCGGCCGCGAGCCGATTGCGACCTGATGGGCACTTGGGTATTGAGATCAGATCGCCGTGTCATAAGGAATGGTTCTTTCGGGTCATTGACCAGCGCCCCTGAACGCCTCTAAAGTCGGTCACAACTTCCGTAAAAGTTCGCATGTCATCGGCGCGGACTTGAGCCGCGATTCTGAATGAACCTTCCCCGGAGAGCTTCATATCAGAGCGATCAAATTGCATGTACAGATGGCGAAGAAGTGTGTTTCTACCGAAATATGAGGGCCAGAATGTTACAGTTCCGTCTTTCCCAACGGATGTTTGGGATCATAATTGTCCTGGTGCTTTCTGCTACTGCGGGCATGGCTCTGCCGCCGCCGTTAATTTTCAACGGCGCTAATACGGTGCTTGATACGGGAAGCATAGCGCTCAGCGAACCTTCGAGCATCGTCGCCGATGGGTCAGGAAATTTGTATGTTGGGGATGCAGGCAATAATCGAATTGTGGAAGTCACTCCGCAGGGCGGTTCGTCTGTGCTCGCGATCTCGGGGTTGAGCCCCGCACTGGGATCTCCGGCCGCGTTGGCGATCGATGGCGCTGGAAACCTCTATATCGCGGATGAAGGAAACTCCCGCGTTGTGGTGGTCAGCCCATCAGGAACCGGATCTGTGTTGAATGTCGGCTCGATCGTGCTGAGCTCGCCACAGGGAGTTGCGGTAGACTCTGCCGGTAACGTTTTCATCGCAGACACGGCAAATAGCCGGATCGTCAGGGTCACGGCCGATGGCATCGCATCGGTGTACTCGGTTACCGGTCTTGCAACCGCGTTGAACATGCCTAAAGGGCTGGCTGAAGATATCTCCGGCAATCTTTACATTGCCGATTCGGCGAATCATCGCATCGTCGAAGTTTCAGCTGCGGGCGCAGGCGCTCCGCTGAACTTGAGCGGCCTGGGAACACCGCTTAGCTTCCCATCGGGGGTGACAGTTGACAGGTGGGGTGCGATTTATATCGCGGATGCAGGTAATAGCCGTGTTGTTGAAGTGTCATCCCTTTCCTCACTCGTGACGACGGATCTTACGCTTGCCAATCCAAATGGCGTCTTCGCCGATGCGTTGGGAACCATTTATATTGCCGACACTTCAAACAACCGGGTAGTGACGGTTCAAAAAAACGCAGTTGGGTTCGGCCATCTGCAACTTGGAACAGTTGCGAGCACCACCAGGACACTTAGCTTTACGGTTGCGGCAGATACAAACCTCGTGAGCCTGTCGCTCAACACGCTCGGAGCTGCGGATCTCGACTTCGCAGCCGGCGGGGGCACCACTTGCGCTGGGGGAAGTTACGGTTCATCCACGACATGCACCATCGATATCCAGTTTCTCCCCTTCGCGCCCGGTTTACGCCAAGGCGGTATGATCCTCTCGTATTTCGCCGGCGGCACACTGGAGACCATGACAGTGCCGCTCTACGGCTTCGCTGACGCTCCGCAGGCTGCCCTGTCTCCTGGTATTGCCAGCGTGATGAACACGGGCGGGGAGTCCCTGGGCAACCCCTTCCAGATTGCGATTGATGGCTCTGGGAACATGTTCGTCAGCAACTTTGGCGCCAGCAAGGTAGTGGAGATTCCGGCCAGTGGCGGCGACGCAACATTGGTGACTGCCGGGAGCTATACGTTTGGTGCAGTTGCGGGCATGGCTTTCGATGGAGCCGGCGATCTATTCATCGCTGATTTCCAAAACAACAAGATCATTGAGATTACAGCGGCGGGTATTGTTTCGCAGTTAACGATCACGGCGGAAGGCGATTCAATCTTATCGCCAACCGCACTCGCAACCGACGCTTCAGGGAATCTTTACATCGCCGACTATGAGAGAAACCGCATCGTGAAGGTTAGGCCGCCAGATGTAACAGCTCCCACGGCTACGCTGAGCGGAACGGTAGTAAACACAGGGGGGTACACGTTCGGCAATCTCTCTCTCACCGGACTTGCGGTTGATGGAGCTGGGAATATTTATGCTTCTGACCCGGATGCCGGGCAGATTATCAAGATCACGCCAGCGGGAACAGCGTCGCCTGTGACGGTCTCCGGTCTCAGCACGCCTCTCAACGCTCCTCAGGGTGTCGGCGTCGACCGCATGGGGAACGTCTATATCGCTGACTCGGGCAACAATCGCATTGTTGAAGTGACAACCGCAGGTGTGAGCTCTGTGGTGCAGGTTCAGGGACTTGCAAGCCCGACCACTATCGGATTTCCCTTTGGCGTGAGCATAGACGCGGGCGGCAACATCTACATTCCCGATTGGGATAACGCTCGAGTTGTAAAAGTGGACGTCGCCGCCGCGTCTTTGAACTTCAAAGACACCATACAAGGTTCCATCAGTGCCGACAGTCCGAAGACTGCGACGGTTTTGAATCTCGGCAATCAGCCTTTGGTCTTCTCGGCCAGTCCAAGCTATACGGCAGATTTCATTGAAGACGCGGCGGACACAAATCCCTGCACATCGGCTACCTCGCTCGCACCGGGGACGGGGTGCGATATCGCGGTGAAATTTACGCCACAGTCTGTGGGCAGCCTGGGCACGGATATCACCGTGACGAATAATGCATTGAACATTGACGGATCGAGTGAGCCTGTTTCGGTGAGCGGTACCGGCCTCACTGCGGGCGACTCCACATCGACAGTCGTGCTGGCAGGTCCATCGCCGGCCACATATGGCCAGGCGGTGACGATAGCCGCAACCGTCAACGATACGGCTGCGGGCAATGGCTCTTCTATTCCGACGGGCTCAGTAACGTTCACCGACACGGTGGGAACGACGACGTCATCGCTCAACGGCGGCGCCGGGGTGAGCCTGGCTGCGGGGACCGCGACTCTGCCGGGAGTTTTACTCAACGGAATCGGCACGCACACCATCACCGCAAACTACGCGGGTGTCAGTGGGGTGTTCCTGTCGAGCAGCAACTCGATCACTGAAACTCTGAACAAAGCCTCTGTCACTCTCACCGGACCTGCTACACAACCCGTAGCGTTAGCGTACGGTACGGCGGGTTCGATTCCGGTCACCGTGACAGGCCAATTCAGCGGTTCGGGCATCAGCGCTCCTTCGGGCAGCGTGACCTACACCATTACGAACAGCGCAAGCACGGTGGTCAGTTCGGGTCCGCTAGCCATCACAAGCGGAGCAGTCACGATTCCAGTGGCGAACACTTTGACCGCCGGAGTGTATAGCGTAGTGGCCAGTTACGCTGGAGACGGCAATTACAAGGCTGCCACTGCCATCACGATTTCGCTGAAAGTGAACCAGATCCAATCGACTGTGAACTGGACGTCGCCCTCGCCCATCACATACGGCACAACGTTGGGAGGCGTGCTCAATGCGATGGCGATGAACGGCGCGAATTCTGTGCCGGGGACGTACTCGTACACGGCGACTCCCGGCGGCGCGGTGAACGCTTCTACCGTTCTGGCGGCCGGGACCTATTCCCTCAAAGTCGATTTCACACCCACAGACGGAACCAACTATGCGATCGCGACTGCGACTGTCTCTCTGAAAGTCAATCAGGCTGTTCCGTCGGTCTCATGGGCACATCCGGCGGCCATCAGCTATGGGTCGCCGTTAGGAGCAAACCAGCTTAACGCATCCTCAACAATCTCCGGCACGTTTACTTACACACCGGCTGCCGGAACAGTTCTCGGGGCAGGGCTGCAACAGTTGTCAGTAACATTCACTCCTACAGATTCGACCGACTACACGACGGCCAATGTTACCGTGCCCCTGACGGTAAATAAGGCCATGCCTTCCATTACCTGGGCGACCCCTGCCGCCATCGGATATGGCACTGCATTGAGCGCAACCCAACTCAATGCTTCTGCGAAGGTAGCCGGCACCTTTAGCTACACTCCAGCTGCCGGAGCAGTTTTAGGAACTGGCTCGCATACGCTTTCGGTGACCTTCACTCCTGCAGACTTGACCAACTACTCTGCAGCCACAGCGACCGTTTCGCTCACGGTTGACAAGGCGACGCCGAAGATTACCTGGACTACTCCAGCGGCCATAACCTACGGAAAAGCATTGAGCGCAACCCAACTCAATGCGTCTTCTACGGTCCCCGGCTCTTTTGCGTACGCACCTGCAATCGGCGCGATTTTAGGAGCGGGTTCGCAGACGTTGACGGTAAGCTTTACGCCGACAGATGCCACGAACTACACAACTGCGACGGGCACGGTTTCGCTAATGGTGAACAGGGCGGCATCCTCTGTGGTGTTGACATCGTCTCAGAAGTCGGTGCTGGCTTCGAATCCCGTGACATTAATTGCCACCGTTTCTTCGGCAGCCTCGATGCCCACGGGGACGGTGATGTTCTATGACGGCACATCCGCATTGGGCGGAAGCGTAGTCCTCAGCCACGGCGTGGCTTCGCTGGTTACTGCCTCAATGCCAATCGGAACCCATTCTCTTACTGTCATCTACTCCGGCGACGCAAATATTCTGGGAGGCACGAGCGGTACGGTATCAGAGATTATCGAGGACTTCAACCTCTCGTTGTCGAGCGGGAGCACCACCGGGCTCACAGTGATCCCTGGCGGTACGGCGACCTATCATTTGACTGTCAGCCCGCTATCTCCTGCAACAACTTTTCCGTCAGTCATTCACATGACGGTGAGTGGTCTTCCGACAGGCGCGACGTATGAGATAACTCCTAACTCACTTGCTGCAGGTTCGGGAACGACCACAGTTACCCTGACTATCTCAACTCCGATGACATCGGCAGCCAATACACCAAGGCCGAAGATTCGCGATCTATCGAACAGGCTGGCACCACTTACCTTGGCGTTGCTCCTCTTGCCGTTCACACGACGAATGCGGCGGGGAGCAAAGCGAATGAGGTATTTGTCGCTGCTGCTGTTGATGGCAACGGCGATGGCAGCGGTGGCCGGGCTCAGCGGTTGCGGATCCAAGTCCACGGGATTTTTCGCGCAAGCACCGCAGTCCTACACGATTACCGTGACTGGGACCTCCGGGCAACTATCTCACTCCGCCACCGTGGCGCTCACAGTTCAGTAAAGGAGAACAACGATGCTTAGGATTCTTCGCGGCACTGTGCTCCTTGCTGGAGCGATATTCATGACGACCGGAATTGCAATGGCGCAGAACTACGCGCCATCTGCGCGGTCGTCCAACCCCTTCTCAGCTGACTTTGCCGTTACTTATGCGCCCGAGCACGCTCGAATTGTTCAGAAAAGCTGCGACTGTTTCTGGCTTCAAGGAGTGAGTGGCGATGTTTCTCTGAGCTTCTACCACGGGCTTGGTCTCGCCGTTAGTCTCGCAGAGGGAACTTCCAGCCATATACAGCCTGGCGTCAACCTGAGCAAGTTTACCGTCGCGGCCGGACCGCGTTACACAAAAGTGATCGACCACTGGAGCAGGAACGAGTGGGCTCAGCATCCAGCCCACGTTTTTGTGCAGGGTCTTTTCGGCGAAGTGCACGGCTACAACAGCGTCTTTCCAGCCGCTGGGGGCGCAACCAGTACTGCGAATTCCTCTTCGATGCAACTCGGAGGAGGGGTAGACCTGTTTTTGACGCGCCACATTGGCGTCCGCCTGTTCGAAATGGACTGGATTCGAACCGCTCTTCCAAATGGAGCGTCCAACACTCAAAACGATCTTCGTGTTGCTGCCGGGCTCACTTATCATGTGGGGAGAAATTAGCTAAAGATCGCGTCTCTTTGGCTCTACCAAAAGAGAGAAGGCCCGGCGTTTTGCGGGAAGAGCGTTTCGGGGCTTGCAGCTTGCCTGCGCTGGATTGTCTGACAACGAGAGTTGGAGATAGCAGAACATTGTGAGGACCTTTGGTTTCGCTGGTCACAAGATCGAGCACAAGTTGAGCGGCGGCTTCTCCTAATTGTGCGGTGCGCTGATCGACCGATGAGAGCGGAATCGGGAGATACTGGGAATAGCGCACATTATCGAAACCGACAAATGCGATGTCGTCAGGGATGGCGAGTCCTGCGTCGAGTGTGGCCCTCATGGCGCCGATAGCGATGACATCGTTGTGACAGAAGACGCCGTCAGGACGTGGGCGACGCTTGAGAAGAGCTTTCATCATGTCGTACCCGGCCTGATCGGCAGCCTTTTCGCTACTCTCACCGGGTAAGACGAAATCGTCGCGGAATTCGATATCGTGAACTTGTAACGCAGTTCTAAATCCTCTGAATCGGTTGGCGGCGGGGCTGAGATCGGGGCTGCCGATATAGGCAATTCGCTTCCGGCCCAGTTGAATGAGGTGATCGGTAGCGAGCGCTCCTCCGGCGACGTCGTCGGTGCCCACAAAGGTGGCGCGGATCCCGGGCACGGGACGATCAATGAGAACAAACGGCAAGGTGCGATTGAGCAGGTTATTGAGACTCTTGCCGGTGGTCTGGCAGGACGCCAGTACGAGGGCATCCACTCCACGGGCAAGCATGATGCGAATCTCCGATCGTTCTACTTCAGCGTTTTCCTCAGACGAAGACAGAATGAGTCCGTAGGATCGGCTGCGGAGCGCACTGCCCAACGACTTTGCGAATTCGGTAAAAAATGGGTTCAGTAGGTCGGGAACGATCAGGCCGATGATGTAGGACTGACCGGTAACAAGACTGCGAGCAGTCAGATTCGGCTGATAATCCAGTTCCCGCATGCGCTTGAGAATGCGTTTGCGAGTGGCCTCACTGATATCCGTCTTGCCACGCAGAGCTTTCGAGACGGTCATGACGGAGACATCCAGTTCGCGTGCAATGTCTTTTAGACGAATCGCCATGCCTGCCCCCTGATTGTTTGTGGCGCGCAGTTGGTGAGACCAAACTTGAAAACATCCCCGCGGAAGTATAGTTCCGCCGGACTTCGACATAAAAAAGCGCTGCTCCAGTATCTGAGCAGCGCTTGAATAACTCTAATCTATTGGAATCTTACCAATCGATCTTATCGGGGAAGAATTCGGCGATGAGATCCTCATAAAAAGGCTTGAGTTCTTTCACGCTGGGTTTGGCTGCGCCCTTGGAATAGAGGTCGTAGGGGTTGAACTTCTTGACCCACGGAAGCATCTCTTCATCGTGCTTGGACAAGAGATGGCTGTAGGCGCCCTGCTGGTGCCACGCGTAGAAAGAGTGGTACCGAAGCATGTACAGCGCCTCTTCGGGCAAGTAGTCTTTTACGACGTGACCGATGTAGGCATCATGACCCCAGGACATGTGCACGTTGGCGAGGCCGCAATGTGGTTCGTATATTCCATGCTTCGTCTGATAGAGGGGAACTTTGATGTCAGGATTGGAGGCGAAGTATTCCGGAAACACTACCTTGTCAGAGTATGCGCAACCGACGGGGAAGGTATCGCCTACGACGGCCCATTGTGGTTCGCCATAGAGGCACAGGACCTTGCCAAGATCATGGATGAAACCAGTGAGCACCATCCATCGCGGGTGGCCATCGTTGCGAATAGCCTCTGAGGTCTGGAGCAGGTGTTCGATCTGAGTCAGGTCGGTATCGGGATCGCTCTCGTCCACCAGGGTGTTGAGAAACTCCGCGGCTTCCCAGATGCTCATCTTTCTTTTGGTCAGCGCGAAGTACTGCTTCTCCTTTGAGAGCACGAAGTCCACTGTCTGCAATTGGTGGTTTGTCTTGTAGAACTCAGCAACTGCAGGCACAACGGTGGCGTCGTAGTTGCGGAATTCCGATTCAGTCTTGCCTTCGCGATACCGGCCGGCGACAAACTCGCCCCAGCCATCCTCGATTGCCAGACCTTCGGGAGCGGTCCCGGGAGCAACGATCGCCATAAAAACACCTCGCAATGGCTCGACGGCGTCGAGCAACGTTACCGATAACGTAAATCGATCGCAGGGCGAAATGCAAGGGGAAATGTGAATTCCGCACCCTGCGAATTTGGCTGAACTTTGCGCACCATTGTTATCTTCAACATGGGAGCGCGAATAGATCGGGCCCGGTGTCTTGGCTTGATCCATTTGGATCGCGCATTTTGATCGGACTGAATTCCCGATGGAAAGCTTGCGTACCAGTTTGCTGAACGGTTACAGTGCAGTGGTGATTCTTTCCAGATCGTTTTCGCACATCTGTCTTGCCGCCGCAGTGTCGTTAACTTGTCTGTCGCAGGCTGCGGCAGTCGAAGCTCCGCGCCTTGTCGAAAAGGATGGGCGCTTCACGCTGTTCGTTGAGGGGCGTCCGTACTTGATTCTCGGCGGCCAGATCCATAACTCCAGCGCATGGCCCAGCGAACTTTCGCAGGTGTGGCAATCGATGGCATCTCTGCACGCCAACACCGTGGAGGCGCCGGTCTACTGGGAGGAGATCGAATCGCAGCGGGGCCGGTTTGATTTCGGAAATGTTGACCAGATGATCGATGGCGCGCGAGCGCACAACCTTCACGTGGTGCTGTTGTGGTTTGGTACCTGGAAGAACGGCAATATGCAATACGCTCCGCAGTGGGTCAAGACAGATGCCAAGCGCTTTCCCAGGATGATCAGGTCTGATGGCGAGCCGATCGATGTGTTGTCGGCCAATTCACGTTCCAATCTGGACGCTGATAAGACGGCCTTCACTGCGTTGATCCGTCACCTCAAGCAGATTGACTCGGAGTTGCACACGGTACTTCTGATTCAGGTGGAGAACGAGTCGGGCGGCGTCGGCAGTGTTCGGGACTTCTCGGAGGAAGCTAACCGCGAGTTCGCGGGCGCCGTCCCCGCGGATCTTGTGACCTTAACCCACAAACAGCCGGGCACATGGAGGGATGTGTTTCGGGGTGAAGCGGATGAGATCTTTCAGCTTTACCATCAGGCCAAATACATCAATGAAATAGCAGCGGCCGGGAAGGCTGAATTCAATCTACCTTTCTATATCAACGTATGGCTCAGCTATCCTGCCGCGGAACTGCCGCAACGCCAAGTACCCATTCCAGGAATTCAATACCCCAGCGGAGGAGCGGTGCAGAAGTATGTGGGGTTGTGGCGTGGGCTCGCGCCTTCAATCGATATGATCGGGCCGGATATCTACAGCAGTGACTCAGGATTTTACCGTGAGGTAATGGAAGCGTACCTCCGTCCCGATAACCCGCTTTGGATTCCAGAGACCGGCAGGGGCGACGATTACGGAAAGTTTTTCTTCTATGCACTCGGAAAGGGTGCTATCGGCTTTTCGCCCTTCGGGGTTGATCAATTCGAGTTGAAAGCGGACGGCGAACCGCCGTTGAAGGCGCACGCACATAACTATGCGCTTGTCGGGCCGATGAGCCGCGAAATCGCCCAACTCGAGTTTGACGGAAAACTGAAAACCAGCGTGGAGGAACCTGGACAGGCGCAGCAAGAACTGGAATTCGGTGAGTGGAGGGCTACAGTGGCTTTCGGATTTCCGCAATCGGATGGGCGCAGACCTCCGGGAACCAAGGACGCACATGGAGCGGCTCTCGTAGCGCAGCTAGGGCCCGATGAATTTCTCGTCACGGGCGTAGAGGCGAGCGTGAGTTTTCATCTGCCGGGGAAGCTGCCAGACCTGCGCATGCAGATTTTGTCAGCTGAGCAGGGTACCTATGAGAACGGCATCTGGAAGCCGGCGCGTTTGTGGAATGGCGATGAAGTGGATCGCGGCCTATGCTTTCATGAGCGGCCAGAAGTTGTGCGAGTGCGGCTCGGACGATTTTAAGAGAATCGGGTTATTGCTTCCGCTTTTTGGGTGAGTGAGAATGGCTCAAGCAAACATCTCCGACTCGATTTCTGGCATCTACATCTATTGTCGGCGACACAAGTATGGCCCTCAACTCATTACTATCCAGGATCGATGTCCTTCGGGCCACGCTTCAACAGGTCGAACAGGGTTCCGACCTTCGGCCAGACGATCCGGCTTTGGTTGAACTCAGCGCATACTTCTGCAGCGTATCGCCGATCTGGAACTTGCCGATCGCAAGCACACATCTAAGCCTGACGATGCTGAAGCTACCGAGCTTGGGGTGGCAGAGCCTGGGCTCGATCCAGGCCTCAATCCAGGCCTCGCTCCCGTCATGGACACTGCCGACCTGACTCCGCTACTTTCGCGTACGGGTAACCAGTCTCGGCAAGTCACAGATACGACGCCTTTAGATCAATCCAACTAGACGCCTTTCGAATTACCTTTCTCATGACGGCGCTTGCCTGCTGGATTCTCGAAGATTCGGGCCAGCCGAGCCGGTGGTCTTGATCATCGAGCATCCAACTGACTTGATTATTCTTCTGGCAGGTGTCTGACCGAATGAAGAGCGCAGTTTTGATTGATTGGCTGCTCGCAGACCTAAAGCTGCCCAAAGGTGTTCACAGCGCCCCGGAGCCGGAACACGCGTGGTGGCGAGTGATGTGCTTGACCGGGGTGGACTATTTCTCGACCCTCGGCTATCAGCCGGGAATCGCGTTTCTCGCCGCGGGACTGCTTTCCCCGTTTGCCACACTTGTGCTGGTCCTGGTGACGCTTTTTGCCGCCCTGCCACTCTATCAGCGCGTTGCGAGTGCCAGCCCCAATGGGCAGGGCAGCATTGCCATGCTTGAGCGATTGTTTCCTGAGTGGGGCGGCAAGATATTTGTGCTGGTCCTGCTTGGATTTGCGACCACGGATTTCATCATCACGATCACTCTTTCTGCTGCGGACGCGGCGGCGCACTTCGTCCACAATCCGTTTGCCCCGAGCTGGCTCACGGGGCAGATGCTGGTGACTTTGTTGATTCTGACTGGCCTGGGCGTCATCTTTCTGAACGGGTTCAAAGAAGCGATAGGAATCGCAGTGGTGCTGGTGGCTTCTTACCTGGTGTTGAACGCGATCGTGACAGCCAGGGCTGTCATTGAGGTCATACATCAGCCCGAACTCGTCTCCCATTGGAAGTCAGCCATGTTTGCGCAGCGCCCCCACTGGATGACAATTCTCGGCGTCTGCCTGCTGCTGTTTCCAAGGTTGGCTTTGGGCCTTTCGGGATTCGAAACGGGAGTCGCCGTTATGCCGCTGATCGCGGGGGCCGACCTGGATGCTCGTATCCGGAACACCCAAAAACTTTTGGTGACAGCGGCAGGGATCATGAGCGTATTCCTGATCGCCACCAGTTTTGTATCGACGATTCTGATTCCTTCGAATGCCTTCGCAGACGGTGGAGCGGCGAACGGCCGCGCGATGGCTTACCTTGCGCATCAGCATTTTGGGCCAACTTTTGGAACGATCTATGACATCAGCACTATCCTGATCCTCGCCTTTGCGGGCGCTTCTGCCATGGCAGGATTGCTGAACCTGATTCCGCGCTATCTGCCTCGTTTTGGAATGGCGCCCGAGTGGGCACGCGCATCGAGGCCGCTGGTGCTGGTCTTCGTTGGGGTTTCGTTCTTTGTTACGGTGGCTTTCCATGCCAACGTTGACGCACAAGGCGGAGCCTATGCCACAGGCGTGCTGGTGCTTATCACCTCGGCTGCATGCGCGGTTACGCTGTCGGTTTGGCAAAATGGGCTGCGGTGGCCCTATCTTTTGGTCACGCTCGTGTTTGTCTATACCACGGGAATGAATATCTGGGAGCGGCCGGAAGGCCTGAAAATCTCCTGCATTTTTATCGCGACCATTCTGTTTGTCTCGGCCGTTTCACGAGCTATGCGGTCTACGGAGTTGCGCATCACGGGAGTTCAACTTTCAGATGAGGCCGCCGACATTATCAGAAGCGCGGGCAACGAAGTGATCCGTGTCATTTCGCGACGACCCAAGCCCACTACTCCTGAAGACCTGAACCGGATCGACCAGTTGGTAAGGACGATCCACGGACTTCCGCCAGCGGCGAAGATTGTGTTTCTGGAAGTGGAGCGCACGGATGCGTCGGAATTCCACCAGCAACTCTCAGTCGATGGGAAAAGAGTCGCCAATCATTGCATTCTGTCAGCCGGGAGCCCCATTGTGGCGAACTCGATTGCGGCGTTTTTGATCCATGTCGAAAACATGACCGGAGGTGTGCCGCACATCTATTTCAAGTGGAAAGAGGGGAACCCCGTGGCAAACGTCTTCCGATTCCTGTTTCTTGGTGAGGGAGACGTTGCTCCGCTCACACATGAAGTTCTGCGCAAAGCCGTTCGCGACATCAGCCATCGGCCTATTGTTCACGTGAGTTGATTGGGCGTGTAATTACGTTGCGACGCGCCAGACAGGTGCAATTACTACCGTATTATGATGAAACTCTATGCCGACTCGATTGGACGCCATTCTGGCAACTACACGAGCCACGCTGGCGAGCAGCAAGGAACGTGTGTCGATTGCGGAATTGGAGCGCAGAGCGGCAGCGCACGACCCGCGCGGGTGGGCTGCCGCGCTCAGGCAGAAGGCCGCAATGTGTCCCGCGGTGATTGCCGAGATCAAGAAGGCGTCGCCCTCCAAGGGCCTGATACGGGAAGATTTCGACGCGGCGTGGCTGGCGAGCCGGTACGCGGCGGGAGGAGCCGCTGCGCTTTCGGTTCTGACAGATGAGCCCTACTTTCAAGGGAGCCTGCGCAACCTGGAACTGGCTTCCGTAGCGGTGCCGCTGCCCTGCCTGCGTAAGGAATTCATGGTGGACGAGTACCAGATAGTGGAGGCGCGTGCTCACCATGCCGACGCAATCCTGCTGATTGCCGCCGCTCTCAGTGATGCTGAACTCAAGAGGTTGGCTAAAGCGGCGCATCAGATTGAGCTCGATGTGCTGGTGGAAGTGCATACCCCGCTTGAACTTGACCGGGTGTTGGACAGCCTGGGCGAGACGGGCGCGGACGCCATCGGGGTGAATAACCGCGATTTGAAGACCTTTGAAGTACGCCTGGAAACTTCGCTTCAGCTGGCCAGCCACATTCCTACCAGCGTGGTACGTGTGACTGAGAGCGGGATCTCCACTTCAGAGGACCTGGTACGTCTCCGCGGGGCTGGCTTTGACGCTTTTCTGATCGGCGAAAGCCTGATGCGAGAGCCAGACCCCGGAACGGCACTCGCGGAACTCCTGGCCAGGGTTGTTGTAGCGCCATGAGCCTATGGGTCAAAATCTGCGCAAACACGTCGCTTGAGGACGCGCGTCTGGCCGCTGACGCCGGAGCGGACGCCGTGGGGTTTGTGTTCGCACCGAGCCCGAGAAGAGTCACGACTGCGCAGGTGGCTGAGATTACTCCGCAACTGCCGCAGGGGATCGAGAAGATCGGTGTATTCGTCGACGCCACCCTGGAAGAAATTGTCGATGCGATACAAGCCTGCGGCCTGACCGGAGCGCAGTTGCACTCTGACGTGGCACCGGAAGCGCCAGCATTTTTAAGACGGCGGTTTGGTTCGAAACTGCACATTCTGCGGGTGGTGCACTTTGGTCCGAGGGCAGCGGCGGAAGCGATTGCGCTGGCACAGGACGCTGACGTGGATTCGGTGCTGGTGGATTCGCGTACAGCCGCAGCAGTGGGAGGGACCGGCATCACATTTGACTGGCAGCTGGCGAAGGATGCGGTCTTCCAGAGCGCTGCGGTTCGGCAGCAAAGGGTGATTGCGGCGGGCGGGCTGAATCCTGACAATGTGGCGGAAGCGATCGATACTCTGCGGCCGTGGGGTGTGGACGTGGCGTCTGGTGTGGAAGCCGCACCGGGTCGCAAGGATCCGGGCAAGGTTCGCGCGTTTATAAGTGCCGCCCGTTCAGCCTCGCGATTGCGCCAACCGGAGGTGTAGCCGCCAATTCCGTCAAGCTGCGGCCGCGTTGAGCACCCCTGTACACTAAATAGTTCCGCCCTTTTTATCGGCGGCAATGCCCAGGAGACCTCAAAAATGTCATCAGTAATTCTTCCAGCGGCTCCATCTGAATCGCGCCCCGGACGTTTCGGCATCTACGGCGGGCGCTATGTGCCGGAAACGCTCATGGCCGCTCTGGTGGAGTTGGAGCACGAATACGACACCGCCAAGGCGGACGCGGCCTTTCTAACCGAGTTGGCCGGGCTGCTGAAGGATTTTGCCGGGCGGCCCACGCCCCTGTATTACGCCAAGCGCCTGACGGAAGAGTTGGGCGGTGCCAAGATTTACCTGAAGCGGGAAGACCTGCTGCATACCGGTGCGCACAAAATTAATAACGCGCTGGGGCAGGCTTTGCTGGCGAAGCGTATGGGAAAGAAGCGCATTATCGCTGAGACCGGCGCGGGACAACACGGCGTGGCCACGGCCACAGTGTGCGCGTTGCTGGGCATGGAGTGCGTGATCTACATGGGCGATGTGGATATGGTGCGCCAGGAGCTCAACGTGCTGCGCATGCGGCTTCTGGGAGCCGAGGTGCGCGGGGTTTCGTCGGGATCGAAGACGCTGAAGGACGCTATCAGCGAGGCCATGCGCGACTGGGTCACCAACGTGCGGACCACCTATTATCTATTGGGCAGCGCGCTGGGAGCGCATCCTTATCCCACCATGGTGCGCGACTTCCACCGCTGCATCAGTATCGAAATGAAGGAGCAGATCCTGGAGAAGGAAGGACGCCTTCCCACTGCCGTGATCGCATGTGTGGGCGGCGGGTCCAATGCCATCGGTGCATTCTATGAGTTCATTCCTGAAAGACAGGTGCGGCTGATCGGAGTGGAGGCGGGCGGTCGCGGCACGGCACTGGGCGAGCACGCGGCGCGCTTCAGCGGCGGGGCGCCGGGCGTTTTACAGGGTACCTTTTCATACGTGCTGCAGGATGAGAATGGACAGATCGCTAATACGCATTCGGTTTCGGCAGGACTGGATTACGCGTCCATCGGCCCGGAGCATGCGGCTCTGCACGATTCGGGGCGTGCGGAGTATGTGTCGCAGGACGATGCGGCAGCCTTGAGTGCGGTGGTCAAGCTGGCGCGAACCGAGGGTATTTTGCCTGCTCTCGAGAGCGCACACGCGGTCGCCGAGTGCCTGCGTATCGCTCCTTCAATGCCTCCGCATGACATACTGGTGGTGAACCTCTCCGGTCGCGGCGACAAGGACATGGGTATCCTGGCCAAGGAACTGCACATCGAGGGGGCATAGCCGCGTATTCCGATGCCGATTCAGTTCAATTACAAACCAGGGCTGGTTGTATATGTTACGGCTGGGGACCCGAGCCTCGAAGTCACGCGCGAGATTGCGCTGGCGGCGATTGATTCGGGTGCCGATGTGATCGAGCTTGGGGTTCCTTTCAGCGATCCCCTGGCTGACGGGCCGGTGATTCAACGGGCCAGTGAACGAGCTCTCTCGCGCGGCACCAGCCTGAAGCAGGTGCTGGCGCTTGCCAAGGAGATCCGCGTTGCGCGGCCGTCTGCGGGCCTGGTGATCTTTACTTATCTCAACCCGATTCTTCGTTATGGCCTGCAGCATTTTGTCGACGATGCTGCGGCTGGGGGCACCGACGGCGTCCTTGTAACCGACATGATTGTTGAAGAGGCGGATGAGTACCTGGCGGAGATGCATCGCGTCGGACTTGCGCCCATATTTCTGGCCGCGCCTACCAGTCCGGATGAGCGGCTTGAGGCGATTGCTACCCACTCTCAGGGATTTGTCTACGCCATCTCCCGCGTGGGAATCACCGGCAAGCAGCAGAGTATGACATCTGACGCCGCTGCTCTTGTTGCGCGTATACGGCGATGGACTGAGCTGCCGGTGGCCGTGGGGTTCGGCATCTCCAACGCGCAACATGTCACGCAGGTGGCGGAGTTCGCAGATGCGGCGGTTATTGGCAGCGCGATTGTGGAGTTGATCGAGCGATCCACTCCTGAGATGGCGCCCGGCGAGGTGGCCCGATTTATCAAGGGCCTTCGCCAACCTTCAGAGGCGGCGCTGGCCCGGTGAACGAACTCCGAGGCGGTCGATCTTTGGCCAACGGTAATGTTTCAACGTTTGTCTCCAATGCACCCGGTGCGTGAGCAGCTTTGCTGCGAGCAGCACAAACCGGAGCAACACGAGGATGGAATGACGCTGGAAGAATTGCGGAATCGAATCGATATTCTTGACCGCCAGCTTGTGGATCTGCTGAGCGAGCGGGCGAGTGCGGCGCTGATGATTGGTCACTTGAAAGCCGCTACGTCGCTGCCGGTCTATGAGCCGGAGCGCGAAAAGGTGATCTACGCCAATGTGCGCGCCGCCAACAAGGGGCCATTGCCGGATATCGAGCTGACGCATATCTACGAGCGGATCATCGACGTGATGCGAGCCCTGCAGAGGAACGAGTTGGCATCGGAAAGAAATGCCCAGGCACGCCATGGCGAGCTGCAGGGCCAGGACACAGGCGCGGAGGCGCCCGAGACAGGGACGAAGCAATGATCGTAGCAATGCAGGAGAAGGCCACCGAAGAACAGATCGACGCAGTGATCGATGTGATGGTGGAAGCAGGAGTCAACGTCCACCGTACCACAGGTGCAAGCCAAAGCATCCTTGCCGGCGTGGGCCCCACCGCCACCCTCGATCTCAGCAAGTTTGAGATGCTTCCAGGTGTGCTGTATGTCCATCGCATCAGCTCACCGTACAAGCTGGCGGGCCGGGGATTTCGCCCGGAAGGCACGGTGGTGGAGTTTCGCAACGGCGTGACTGTCGGGGGAGAAAAGGTCGCCGCGATGGCCGGTCCCTGTTCCGTTGAAAACCGAGAGCAGATCTTCGAAACAGCGAAGCGCGTGAAAGAAGCCGGGGGAAGCTTTCTGCGTGGAGGCGCGTACAAGCCGCGCAGTTCGCCTTATGCCTTTCAGGGCATGGGTATTCCGGGGCTTGAGTTAATGCGCGATGCCGCGGAGGCGCATGGCCTGTTGGTGGTCAGCGAAGTGATGGAAATTTCGCAGATTGAACCGATGCTGCCTTATGTCGATCTGTTCCAGGTGGGTGCGCGCAATATGCAGAATTTCAACCTGCTGAGGGAACTCGGCCAAGTGCGCAAGCCAGTACTGCTCAAGCGCGGCATCGCCGCCACAGTTGAAGAACTGCTGCTATCGAGTGAGTACATCCTGTCGGGTGGGAACTACGATGTGATTCTCTGTGAGCGCGGCATCCGTACGTACGAAACCGCAACGCGTAACACGATGGATATCTCCGCGATTCCGGTGGTGAAGAAGCTATCGCACCTTCCGATCGTTGGCGATCCTTCGCATGGTACGGGACGTCGGGACATGGTGGCTCCGCTCGCGCTTGCAGCCATAGCCGCGGGGGCTGACGGAATCATTGTCGAGGTTCACCCCAATGCCGATAAAGCCGCCTCTGATGCAGCGCAGACCATGTATCCAGACCAGTTCGATAAGCTGATGGGACAACTGCGGCTTATCGCTACGGCCGTAGGGCGAACTATCTAAGGAAGAGAAAACGGCCGCATGATGGAGCGAATCGCCATACTGGGCACGGGCCTGCTAGGCACTTCAGTGGGCCTCGCTTTGCGTGCGGCTGGTTTTCGCGGAACCATAGCTGGATGGAACAGGAGCTTGGAGGCAGCGGAGACCGCGCTGTCGATGGGAGCTATCGACTCGATCGTAACTGATCCTTTGCGGGCTGCGCGCGAGAGCCAGGTCGTGCTGCTCGCGGTGCCCATCTACGCAACACTTGATTACATGGAGCAGCTAGCCGGAGTTCTGGATTGCGAACACTTGGTCACCGATGTTGGCAGCACCAAGGCGCAGATCACTGCCGCCGCCGATCGACTTTTCAATACTCCGGAGCGCGCGGCATTTCTGCCCGGACATCCGATGGCGGGCAAAGAACGGGGCGGCG
>Ga0137385_10000757_pt1 | contig 26583 bp, 18 predicted proteins | sample SagtaG_FD_104921 | JGI IMG/M metagenome (GOLD analysis project Ga0137385, IMG submission 104921) | Vadose zone soil microbial communities from Sagehorn Ranch, Mendocino, California, USA - Sage2_R_80_16 metaG | ecosystem: Environmental > Terrestrial > Soil > Vadose zone | place: USA: California... | reverse complement strand
TTGCCCAATTCGATGTGGCCATCGCCGGGGGTGGCATTGTGGGCGCGGCCTGTGCACTGGCCTGCGCTCAGCATGGCATGAAGGTTGCGCTCGTTGAGCGCGACGTATTCGGCAGCGGAGCGACCGCCGCGGGCATGGGCCATATCGTTGTCATGGATGACTCGGAAGCGCAATTCGCCCTGACCCGTTATTCGCAACAACTATGGCATCAGCTCGCCCCCCAATTGCCCTCGTCTGCCGAATATGAGCAGCGCGGAACGCTCTGGATCGCGGCAGACAGCGAGGAGATGGACGCGGCCGAGCGGAAACATGCCTGGTATTCGGCGCGGTCAGTTCCCTGCCAGTTATTAACGGCCAGCCAATTGTCACAAGCCGAGCCGAATCTTGCCAGTGGATTCGCCGGTGGCCTGCTGGTTCCGGAGGACGGGGTCGTCTATCCGCCCGTCGTAGCGCTCACGTTGGCACGCCGAGCCCAGGAGTTAGGCGCACAAATGCTACTCGGGCGAACCGTCAGCGCAGTTGGCGATGGGTATCTCGCCCTGGCGGACGGCACGGAAGTACGGGCTACTCGCATCGTGCTGGCACTCGGAGCCGACTCCGTTCACCTGTCCCCAGATCTGCCCATTCGCAAACGCAAAGGACATCTTGTTATTACCGACCGCTATCCGGGTTTCGTGAATCATCAACTGGTGGAGCTTGGCTATCTGAAGAGCGCCCACAGTTCGAATTCCGACTCGGTCGCTTTCAACGTGCAGCCCCGGCAGACCGGACAGTTGCTGATCGGCTCCTCGCGCCAGTTTGGCGCTGATTACTCCGAGGTCGATCAACATATCCTGAGCGCCATGCTTGCGCGCGCCGCTCTGTATCTTCCCGCAGTGGCGAAGCTGAGCGCGATCCGCGTATGGACGGGATTTCGCGCGGCAACGCCCGATAAGCTTCCGCTCATCGGCCCCGACCTGAAAAATCCATCTCTCTTGCTGGCCACCGGCCACGAGGGATTGGGCATCACCACTTCCCTGGCGACTGCCGAGCTGATCGCTGACAGGCTCACCGGCAGCAGCTCAATGATTGCGCCTGAGCCCTATCTGCCCGCACGTTACGCCCAACCCCACACCACCACCGATTCAAACCAACCTTACGAGGACAATGATGAAATGGACCGGAGTCATGCCGGCACTAACCACGGCATTTGATGAGAACCTGAAGATCGATCATGCTTTTGTAGCGCGCCACGCGCTGTGGCAAGTTGAAAATGGCGTCAGCGGGCTGGTTGCCCTGGGGTCTCTGGGTGAGGCAGCCACGCTCACGTTCGATGAGAAGCTATCGATCATTGACACTTTGGTGGCCGCCGTCAACGGAAAAGTTCCGGTAGTCGCGGCGATCTCTTCCTTGTCAACCGCTGAGTCAGTCGCTCTGGCAAAGGCGGTGGAGGCCCATGGCGCAAAGGGACTCATGATTCTGCCACCCTATGTCTATAAGGGCGATTGGGCTGAGATGAAGGCGCATGTGGGTGCAGTCCTGCAAGCTACATCTCTTCCCGCGATGCTCTACAACAACCCTGTTGCCTATGGAACGGACTTCATTCCCGAGCAGATCCAGGAGCTGGCGGCAGAATTCTCAAACCTCAAGGCGGTGAAGGAATCCTCGACCGATGTACGGCGTGTCACGGCGATTCGTGCGCTCATTGGCGATCGGCTTTCCATTTTTGTCGGAGTCGACGACGCGATTGTCGAGGGCATCGCCGCAGGGGCGGTTGGCTGGGTTGCCGGCTTGGTCAACGCCCTTCCTAAAGAAAGCGTCGACCTTTTCGACCTGGCTAGTGCAGGCAAAACTCGGGAGGCCTTTGAGCTCTACCGCTGGTTCCTTCCCCTGCTCCGGATGGACACCGTGCCCAAGTTCATTCAACTCATCAAGCAGGTGCAGCAGGAACTGGGCGTCGGAAGCGCCCGCGTGCGTTCTCCTCGCCTGCAGGTTTCAGGAGAAGAATTGACGGCGACCCGTGAGGCGGTTGCACACGCGGTGGCTACACGCCCTGCCCTCGCTATTCCAAGCACACCGTTTGCAGCCAATTGACAGTGGTGAACGGTGATTTGAGCGCGGTCTACCAGCTGCCGCGCTCACCAAATACATCAATCACATGCGCGAGGCGCTTGCAACCGTTCTCCCAATTCAACCGCAGTGCGTTCTCAAGCCGGTCAGCGTCGCTGGCGAGCAGAGCGTTGATAATTGCCTCGTGTTCTTGAACAGAAACAGTCAGGTCGTTAATGATCGAACTGGCATACAGGCGCCAATATCGTTCCGTCTGCGGCTCGATTGCCTGATGGAGAGTGGTGAGCCTCGGGCCCGCGCCGGCACTGACGATCAGGCGATGGAACTCACGGTCCAGGTCGAAGATACTCGACCCTTCCAGAACGCGCTGCTGTGCAATCCTGCTCAATTGACCATTGATCTTCTTGAGCTTATCGGCAAGGGCCTCGCGAACCGGCTCGGGCAACTGAGCGGCACGACGGCCCGCCAAGCCCTCAATCCGGCCAATGATCGGATAGAGCTCGTTGGCATCCTCTTTGGTCAGCGATGACACGACCATCCGCGATTTGCTGGCGTTGCGATGTTCCTGCACATAGCCTTCCCGCTGCAGCAGATAAAGTGCTCCGCGGACCGGGGTGCGGCTCATGTTCAGGTGCTCGCAAAGATCGCCTTCTACAATCCAGGTTCCAGGAGAGAGCTTGCCATGGACGATCAGTTCGCGAATCTGTTGAAAGGCGGTGGTGACGCTGGTGCCATGTTCGGGCTTCGCCGCAGGTTTCCGGGCGAGCTTGGATTTCGGTTTTTTTATGACTGACGTGGGCATCCGTATCGGCTCAATGGTGCTGCTGCGGGATTTGCAACATTCTTAATCATGACAGATTCTATGCTTAATGCAGTCAGATTCTACACGGTTAACCAAGCCTCTCTGTCAAACTCTCATCTTCATACTTTACAGACAGGTGTTCATTTGCCCGATGATCTGGCGTTCCAATCCGGAGTTGCCTCGCCGGTCAGATTGCGTACAAAGAAATCCATCAGCTTTAGTTGACCGTAGCGTCCCCCGGCCCCGTGTCCACCCCCGGGAACCACCAGGAGATCAAATTGCTTGTCGGCTTTTATCAGCCGATCTACCATCTGGTAGGTCGAGGCAGGATCGACGTTCTTGTCCATCTCTCCGACGACCAGCATCAGTTTCCCCTGCAGCCGCCAGGCATTGTCGACGTTGGACGAAGCCGAATATTGCGGCCCAACCGGCCAACCCATCCACTGCTCGTTCCACCAGATCTTGTCCATGCGGTTGTCGTGACAACCGGAATTGGAGACCGCCGCTTTGTAGAACTCCGGATGAAAAAGAAGAGCACCCATCGCGCTCTGCCCTCCCGCCGAAGTGCCGAAGACTCCGACTCGACTGATGTCGTACCACGCATATTGTTGAGCAAGAGCTTTGTGCCAGAGAATGCGGCCGGAGAATCCTGCGTCTTTCAGGTCGTGCCACGCGACATCATGGAAAGCGCGGGATCGATTGTTCGTTCCCATGCCGTCGACCTGGACCACGGCAAACCCGAGCGCCGTCAAGGGCTCGATGCGAAAGCTAAAGCTCTTGGGCACAAATGACCCCTGCGGACCCGCATAAATATTCTCGATCACTGGATACCGCCGAGAGGGGTCGAGCTTCTCCGGCTTGTACAGCACGCCCCAAATCTCTGTCTTGCCATCTCGCCCGAGTGCATGAAACGGCTCCGGAGCCTGCCAACCCGCCGCAATCAGCTGCGAAATGTCCGCTGTTTGCACCCGCATCTTCACCGCACCGTCCTCGGCATTGCGTACCACCAGCGTCGGCGCCGAATTCACTGTCGAATAAAGATCGGTGAAGGAGTGCCCGTCAGTCGAATATGTCAGAGTGTGGTCAGCCGGTTCTGGAGTCAACGGCGTCATCCCGGTGCCATCGAAGCGAATCTTGTATCCATGCACGTAGTAGGGATCTTCGCCTTTTGCAACGCCGCTGGCGCTGAAATAAATGACCCGCTGCGCCTCATCGACAAAATCGACAGAACGCACAACCCACTCCCCCTTGCTGATCTGCTGTCGAACTGCGCCAGTCTTGCCGTCTAGAAGATACAGGTGCTCCCAGCCATCGCGTTCACTGGCCCACAGAATCTCCTTGCCGTCCGCCAGGTCGCGCCGAAAATACTTGCCATGGTCAAATTGGTTGCGCTCAAGAGGCTCATAATTGACAAACGTCTTGCTGGTTTCATCGATGAGCGCATGCGCCTTGCCTGTCGCCGCATCTACCTCGACTACACGATAGAGTTGGTGGCCGCGCTGGTTATATTCAAACGTGAATCCCCGCCCATCCTTCCACCACACCAGCGGACTCATCGAAAACTGGTTCGGGAATAACGACGAATCGATATCCACCTGGCGCTTGCCGTCCACATCGAAGAGCACCGGTTGGTAATTTGCAAGCACGTCTCCCGCCTTGGGATAAACCATCGTGGAGTGAATCGGCTGCAACTGATTGGGCGGCGAGGATTCAACGTAATCAACCACGCGCCGATACCCTGGGCGGATCCGATACACAGCAACGTGCTTCGAATCCGGCGACCACGCGATCGTCGAAATCGCATAGTAATCTCCGGCGGTGCCATCTGTACTCAGCACGGCTGGCTGCTTTTTCTCGTCGCCATGCGTGTCTTTGGCGGTATCGATGGGGGCTTGTGCGGACAGTGGGCGAAGCACAAGATTGTTGTTGAGAATAAAAGCCGTCCACTTTCCATCCGGCGACTTCACTGCGTGCTCATCGCCATTCTCCGGTTTCGGAGTTGAGTCATACCCCTCATCATCGGGGTCGCGCTTTTCCCCATCTGCCTGCTTCGCGCATGCGTAGTCCATGAGATGGCAATTCCACTTCACGTCCCCAATTTGAAACGCAATTGCGCGCTGTTCCTCCTCGAAATGAAAGCTCGTGAAGGGCAGCCGGTCTGCTTCGACAGGAGTACCGGAGGCTTTCGCCAGCGATTCCGCAATTCGCCGCGCATCAAACGCCGGTTGGGAGCTCTGAGTGTGGGCATCCACAAGCACAAACCGAAAGGCGCCGGGCTTTTCTCCAGTTGCGGCACGAATGCTTTCGCGATAGACGAAGCGATCGGTTCCTTTGATCCACTCCGGAGATTCGGGCAGATGATCGATGAGCCCGTTGTAACGCTCCTGCAGATCGAGCGCCCGATCATAGTCGCTTCGTGTCAGCTGGGCCTGCCCAGAGGACGAGGACACCATCATGCCCAACAGCAATCCAATGCCGGCTACGGGCCTGCGCATCCGACGAACCTTCTCCATGCCACGAATCAAATGCGTGCTCCTCGCGAATTGTTTTCAATTGATCGTTGCTTAGGCTGCGGGGGACTTATCCGGTGCTTTCGCTTGTTCGGCTGATCCAGCCAGGGTCGCCACATCGACGGGGAACAGTGGCGGCCTCGGACGCGGGGCCTCCCACCCGTAAAGGAATTGCGTCGCCGGACCGCAGATTCGCCCTTGGCATGGTCCCATTCCGCAACGCGTGTGCAACTTGGCCTCGCGCCAGGAATGGCATACAGCAAGGCTCCCGTGCGATACGTCCTCGCAACGGCACACCACGGTTTCATTCGCTGCCAATGTCCGCAGTTCGTCGCGCAGTCGGAATGTCGAAGCGAGTCCGTCGACAAAGCGCATATGACGGCTGCGCAACCTCAAGAGACTCCTGGCCTGATCCGTTTGCCCGCTCACGGCAAATGCTGCGATGCGGCCTTCGATCTGCGCTTTCTCCACCCCGCCGATTCCGGTGGCTTCGCCAACGCAATAGATTCCCTCGACAGATGTCTGTTGCAGCGGGTCGACGACGACATAGCCGCCCTCGCATTCGCAATGCAGCAGTTGCGCGAGTTCTGTATTTGGCACCAGGTGAAAGCCCGCGGCAAGCATATCCGCTTCGACTTCGACAACCTGCGCGCCCAAAGAAACTCGCACCTTTTTCAAACGCTCATCTCCCAGGGCGCCTACCACCCAACTTCCAGTCCGGTACGGAGTGCCCAGCATGTTCCATCCATAACCTGCGCCCTCGATGAGTTTGCCGGCGTGTCCGAACAGAAGGTCTAGCGAAAACCGCGCCAACCGCCTCAGCGGCGCCTGCTCCACCACAGCCACAATCCGGGCGCCCGCATGCCGCAGACCCGCCGCCACCGCCAGCAGCAACGGACCAGTGCCGGCAACCACAACACGCTTTCCCGAAATATTCAAACCGGATTTCACAAACGCCTGCAGACCGCCTGCGCCATAGACTCCCGGCAACGTCCAGCCGGGAAAGGGCAAGAAGAGTTCCCTCGCTCCTGTGGCAATAATCAGTGACGAGTACCTGATATCGACGTACTCTCCATCCCGCTCGATGCGCAAAACCGCCGGTTGACCGGGTGCGGACGCCACGCTAACTGCTCGCCATCCCATCCGTCTCTCTACTCGACCCTTTTGAACGCGCTGAAGCCACTCGGCCGCCTCGCGATTCGTTGCTCCTCCCCCCACTTTGCTTCGCCAGATTTGTCCGCCCAAGGATGGATTGTCGTCGACAAGGCAAACTCGAATCCCAGCCTCCGCGGCCGTGGCCGCAGCGGCCATTCCGCCCGGACCGCCGCCCACAACAACCAGGTCGAACGCGTCGCTCATTCGGTCGTTACCTTCATGCCGGGTTGGCACAGCATCTGGCAAGTCCGCTGATGCAGCCTGCCATCGACTTGCGCGCGGCATTCATAGCAGATACCCATGCCGCACATTGGCTGGCGGGGCTCACCGGATTCGGAGCGACGGCTGACTGCACCCACCTGCAAGAGGGCGGCCGCTACCGTGGTACCGGCGCATACTTGTGCGCTGATGCCATTGATGCTGATCGCAAAATCTGAACTCAACCGCTATCCCCTCTCGAAAAGGTATGTCGCGCCGGGAAAAAATTGCACGATTGAAACAGCGCGATAATGAGTACAATTTTGTATATCATGAGCGGGTGCAAATGGCCCTTCTATTTCAGGCTGGCTCACGTCAATTTCAAATCACGAGGTCTGTGTCGCGCTACCCCGCAGCCGAGTGAATCGTTCGGTGGGCGACGCTTCGCGACCCGGGACGAGTCTCGAATATCTGGTGGGTAGCCCCTTTGAAGTCACCGAATTAGTTTGTATCGCTAGGCGGACATTGGGTGTATAACGGTTCCGCATCGCGGGGCGGCCAAATGGAAATCCCGCGCTGAAGAAAACGGAGAGGAGAACACAATGAAGAATTCGCTGATCATGTCCGCAGCGGCGGCTTTGATCGTTGCCGCATCGTCGGTGGGCGGTGCGCAATCCCAAGAACAGCCAAGCATGAATACGCAGTCCGTGATCTATGTGGCTGCAGGACAGGCAGCGTTCAATCGATCGCCGATGGCTGGGGTCTCCATGGCGGTCCTCTGGGGCGATCCGGACAAGGGGCCGCACGGAACATTCACGAAGTTCGAACCGGGGTACGACGCCGGAACGCACACACATACCAGCGATGTGTGGCTGGTTGTTATCAAAGGCGCCTATCTCTACAAGGATGATGCAGGTGAAAAGCGTGTAGGTGCGGGCGATTTTATCCGGATCCCGGGCGGTCACAAGCATTGGAGCGGTGGTGATAAGACGGAAGGTGCTCTCTTCTATCAGGAGGGATCGGGAAAATTCGATCTGATTGTGGCGAAGTGATTAAGTAGGGTGGATGTGGAAAAGGTTATGTACTCGGATTGCATCCCCAATTGACGGATTCTGCCCGAAAGCTATACATGGTTTGTGCTGCGGCCAATCGCATTGAACTGTTTCTGTAATGTGATTGGCCGCAGTTCGTTCAGGCCGTTACCACAAAAATCAACATTGCGAAGACCTCAAAAGTTGATTTTGGCCGCGAGTTGGATTTCGCGCGAAATGCGTTGCAGGCTGGTTGGAGACCCGGCGGACGAGATGGTTCCGAAGCCCGGGCCGACGGTGGCATTTGGGTTATTAAACTGCGGCGTGTTGAAGAGATTGAAGAACTCCGAGCGCAACTGTAGTGTTTTGGAGGGTTCAAACAGATGAAAGGTTTTGAAGATTGAGAAGTCGACGTTTTTCGTGGCAGGTCCCTGCAAAATGTTACGACCGGCGTTGCCCCACTGCTGCGGACCGGGATTTGAAAACGCCGCCGTGTTGAACCATTGCGTCAATTTACGCTGGCCAGGCGATAAAGATCCGTTGCCACGTCCAACGAGTTTTGCGCGCGGCGTAATGCCATCCGCAATTCCTAGAGAATTGGAGCCGGCCAGTACGGAAAAGGGTGTGCCATCGGAGTAGTTCAGGATAGCGTTCACCTGCCAGCCTTGAACTGCAGGCCGTAGCTTTCCAGAGCCTTTGAATGGCAGTTCATAGTTCACGCTGCCCACAAAGCGGTTCGGGATGTTCTGGTCGGAGTTGCCGTAGTCCCAGCGCTTCTCATACGAGTTCATGATGTTTCCGGGACTGTTGGAATTGACATCCAACGCATGGCTGTAAGTGTAGGACACGAGAAAGTTCAGGCCATGGCCTCGCCGTTCGGCAGTTACCTGCAGCGAGTTGTAGTTGGAGATCAAGCTCGTTTGCAGTTGCCAAATCTGCGAGAAGTAGGGATACGGGCGGCGAGAAGCGATGGGAGTTGTGCCAGGTGTTGCCTGGTTGATATTCAGAAGGCCATCGAGATGAATGCCCCTGTTTCCGACATATGCAACAGTGAGGCGATGCGAGGCCCCGATCTCCTGCTGAACGCTAAGGTGCCACTGCTCGCTATACGGGGTCTTGGCATTTGCATCGACAGCATAGAGCGGGGCGCCCTGCGGAGCGGCGGTTGTTGCGGCCGTATGCACGAACCCATTCGAGAGCCAGTTGAAGTTGGCGCCTCCGTAAGTCGTATTGTTGAAGGCCCAATAATCGAGTGCCGGAGCGTTGATGGAAAGGCCCGCGGAATTGGCCACGTTCGGAGCGGCATAGTAAATCCCGAATCCCGCGTGGGCAACGGTCTTTGAGCCCAGCCGATACGAAAGCCCGAGCCGCGGCATGAAGTTGGCGTTGTTGTCCTTGTTTCCGCTACGGGATACACCGTTTGTTCCAACCTTGAAGACCGCTGACGTCGACCGTGCAGGATCGAACTGATACATCCGGTCGTTCACTTCCGTCCAGGGCCAACCGAGATAATTTTCGTAGCGAAGCCCCAGGTTGAGAGCCAGCCTGTCGTTTACCTTGAAGTTGTCCTGTGCATAGAACGCCAGATCCGTTTGCCGGAAGCCGCGGGTCCCATGCTGATACTGGTAGATTCCGGATGTGGGCGCACCCAACAGCAGATCTGCGAGACCCAGACCGGTGAAATTGCCGGTGTACGACATTGAGCCGTGTTCGGCCGCCGTCTGGAACATGTTGTACTGGAGCCGCACTACCTCAACACCCATATCGAGGGAGTGTTTGCCCCGGACCAGGTTGACGTTGTCATCCTCTTGATAGTTGTTCGTTCCAATCTGTGTTGGATTGTTGCCGTTATCTCCAATCGGCGTCGAGCCTGAGATGTTGAAGACCGGCAGTCCGTCGGAGAGAGGATCGCCCGGAACAATCACGCCCGGAATTCCAAGCTGCGTTGGAAGGTTCTTTCCGGCATTGAAGTTTTGAGCGGTGATGAAAATGCGCGACCAACCGAAACGTGCCGTGTTGATGGCGTTGGGCGAGAAGATGTGGGTCTCGCTGAGAACTGCCTGGTGCGCCGGCTGCTGTGCGGGTCCGCCTATGTTGGCGCCTACCAGTGGCGTTGGCAGGATGCCCGGCTGAACAATGTTGTCGCGGGCCTGGCTGTAGCGAAGAAAGCCATTGTCTGCGTCTGTAAAACGATGGTCAATCTTCACGTCGAATGCGTCTTCTTCAACGGTCCGAGTTGGATTGTAGAGGAAGTTGTTTGCGGTCGTTGTGCCCGCGGTGTTCGGCGTCGCACCATATTTCGAAAACAGCGCCAGCACGTTTTGACCCACCTTCGATTGCGGGCAGCTCAGGTAGGACGCGGGCACGACGTTGCCGGGGAATGGGATTTTGGTCACCGGGTCTTTGACGGCCTGTGAGTACAGCGAGAAATCACCGATGCCTTGCGGGCCCCACGCAGGCACGGTGTCGATGACCGTGAGCCCCTGGCTCGTGCGCTGCCCAGCGTAATCGCTAAAGAAGAATGTTTTGGGATTGGATCTGCCAAATAGAGGACCGCCGAATGTCGCCCCAAACTCGTTCATATGGAAGTTCGGCTTCGTGCCCTTGTCGAAGTAGTTCTTGGCGTCCAGAGCGGAGTTGCGCAGGAATTCAAACACTCCGCCGTGAAACTGATTCGTTCCGGACTTGTAGATCAGGTTGATGGTCCCGCCTGCCCCGCGGCCGTAGCGGGCATCGGCATCCGTTGTTTCTTCGCGGAATTCCTCGATCGCGTCGATCGGCGGAAAGACCACGACGCCGAGACCATTGTGATTTTCGTTGTCTCCAATGCCATCGAGAAGGAGTCGATTGTCCGTCATGCGAAGCCCATTGACGGCATAGGATGTCGGCCCGCGCTGCTGAGCATAGGGCACGCTCGCTGTAAGCTGTGTCTGGCCGGGCACAACACCCGCGCCGAGTCCCAGGAGCTCTGCGAAGTTGCGCCCGTTCAAAGGTAGATTGTGAACAGCTTCCTCAGTGCGGAGATTCGAAACAGTCGCGGTATCGGTATCGAACTGCTGGGTCTCAGCATCGACATGAACAGTTTCGGAGTTGTCGCCAATGGTCAGGATGGCATCGGCGGAGATACGTTGCGCCACCTCGAGTCTCAGGTGCGTGACCACGCTTTTGAATCCAGGCGCCTCGACTTTGATGTCATAGTTGCCCGGGCCGAGCGGTGGAGAGGCATACAGGCCCTGAGCATTCGTCGACGTGAAGCTCGATAGGCCTGTTCCGGCATTGCGGATCGTTACATGAGCTTTGTCGACCGCCGCGCCCGAGGGGTCCTTTACGACTCCGGTGATCGTTCCGGTTTCCACAATCTGCGCGTGAACTGCGGGCAGCGTGAGCGCTGCTGTAATGAGTGCAAGTAGCGTGTAGAGGGCTCGCCTGAAGGAACCCCGCGAATAGAGATGAAGAGTTGACACAATTGCCTCCAGAATTTTTGCGTACGCAAAACAGAACAGGCCAACGACATTGCGTCGTGGGCCTTGTCATCGCGCACGTGTGTTTGCAATGCGGCTATAGCGGAACCAGAGTCGATGTATCCCGAAACCACAGCATTCAAGTCGACGCGACCATCAGGGAGCGGCGACCCTGAACAAAACTCAACAGGACACAGTTACTCTGGTTCCGCTCTAAATCGGACCGATACGCTTCCCCACGACGTATGGCGCATCGGCTTGACGGGCTTCACCGGGACGACAACAGCGAATTACGACGGAAGAACGCGAGAGAGTGGCCATGAGTTGGTCCTTTCAGAGAGAGAGGTGTGCGCGGCAATTCAGCTTGCACGTGCGTGAGGCATCAAGCACGTACGACAACCCATCGAGGCAGGAACTTGCACGTGCATGCGCCAATTGCGCTGCAACTGCGCGGCTCTTGCGCGGTCGATGAATTTGTCAAAAAGGTAGGAATTGCAGGGTCAGCAACAACACGAGCGACGGGGAGTCAGCTCGGGCGTGATCGATTTGTGGTCGAGCCCCTGCATTTCTGAATATCAAGCCATGAATGAAGGCAAAAGTCAAGTTGACGAACCATCTCAAGAACAAAAATCTCGATGATTTCAATCGCGTTCACTTGACACGATACGTCCGGGCCATGCGATCACCAACGGATCGGTGGTTCCGCCCAGATGCGACGCATCCTGCTTCGTGCCGTGGAACGGAGAGCTCAGCGCCCATGCCCACGAAGCGGCATAGTGGTTCATGTAGAGCTCGCTTCCGAGCAGGTCCGCAACTCCTTCGCGCGCCTCTAACGGCTTTGGCTTGCCGTTTCACATCCCGCGCGTCGATTCCCTCGAGTCCGCCCTCCGCGCTCGCTCCGTTGTCGCCGAAGATCTCCAGCACCACCGTGTTATCGGCCTTGCCCTCTTCGCGAATGGCAGACAGCAACCGGCCAACTTCAAAATCGGTTTGTTCTGTGAAGCCGGCGTACACTTCTGCCTGATCTAGGTTCACCTGTCAGCTCGGAATACAAATCCCCGAACCGGTTCTCGGGCAAGATCGAAAAGGTCGTGATCGAGCTGAACTAAGCGCGGGTCGCCATTCAACAGGAGAGGCGGCGATGCTGATCGCCCTCCTGTTCTCATCTTCATCATTCCAGGAGAACGTTCATGAGCTTTACGCGACGAATCAGTCTGGTATTGGGAGGGACACTCGCTATAAGTTCCTCGTCCCAGTCATGGGCCCAGGAGAACGAGTTGATCAAGCCGGAATGCCGTTACGCCTGACACACCATTTCCGGTGCATTTTCGGCGATTCGCACTCGAACGGATGTATAGTGATCACCTGACCCGCGATGCGTCACTTCCCCGGGCCAAAGGCACACCGCGGGAGAACCCAAATGGCAGAAACCTCCCCAACCCTCACGATCAGCGTCGATGCCGGGCAGAGCGCCGATCTGCAGGAATCAGCCGAGCTCACGCGCCGTCTCCGCCAGTTCATGCTCGACAGCGATGTTGATAAGGTTGACTTCGTGCGCAACGGCGAAACCCCCACCGGCTCCAAGGGCGACATCGTGTCTCTCACGTCGCTCGCCGTCACGCTTGCGCCCGTCGCTCTCACCACGCTTACCGGAATCCTGCAGTCCTGGCTCACCCGCCACGACCGCGCCAGCGTCACAGTGGAAAGTGGCGGCGAGAAGCTCATCATCGCCGGCAGCCTCTCCCGTGAACAGCAGCAAACCCTGGACGCTTTCCTCGATCGCCACAAAACCTCGCCCGCGTGACCCCCGCCGCGATGGCGAATTCGTACAACCGATGAAGCGCTGACGTCCCATCCAACACTACCCTCTAGAGGCAGCAGCGAAACCCGATGAAGAAGAGCGCTCTCATCATCGCGAACTGGCAGTACGAAGATCCGCTCCTGCGTGCTCTCGTGTCGCCCTCCAAGGATGCCGAATCCCTCGCCCAGGTCCTCGGCGATGCCGCCATCGGCGGCTTCGAAGTCCAGGTGCTCACCAACGTCCCCTCCTACCGCGTCTGCGAAGAGACCGAGGCCTTCTTCGGCGATCGCGAGCGTGATGACCTGCTGCTCTTCTACTTCTCCGGCCACGGCGTCACCGATGACGACGGCCAGCTCTACTACGCCGCCTCCAACACCCTGCACAAACGCCTGCGCTCCACCGCCGTCGCCGCCTCCTGGGTCAACGACGTTATGAACGAGTGCCGCTCCCGCCGGCAGGTCATGCTGCTTGACTGTTGCCACAGCGGCGCCTTCGCCCGCACCAAGGCCGCTGGCACCGTCAACACCGGCAAATACTTCACCGGCTCTACTCCGGAAGAAGGCCGCGGCAAGTTCATCCTCACCGCCTGCGATGCCTTCCAGTACTCGTTTGAAGGCGAGGCCGTGGAGGGCGTCGGAACCAACTCCGTCTTCACCGACGCAGTCATCCAGGGTCTGCGCACTGGCGGCGCCGACACTGACAACGACGGGCTCACCACGCTCGACGAACTCTACGATTACGTCTTCCATCGCGTGCGTGAGCGTACCCCCCAGCAGACGCCACGCAAGTGGGCATCCGACGTCGAGGGCTCGGTCGTCATCGCCTCTAATCCCAACCCAGTAGAAGCTCCGCTCCCTGAGGATCTCCAGGCCGCCATTGACAGCTTCGTCGCCGAAATTCGCGAAAAGGCCATTCCTCGCCTCGACAAGCTCCTCCGCGGCAAGCACCGCGGTCTCGCCCTCAGTGCGAATAAGACCCTCCTCGCACTCGCCACGGACGACAGCCGCCGTGTCTCCGCCTCGGCCGAACAGTGCCTCGCCGCCTTCCAGCGAGACCACGCCGCAGGAGTCATCCGAACTGATCGCTTCGAAGCCGTCCTCATTCCGCCGATCGTCCTCTCACTGAAGCCCGACCCGTCACGTCCCGAAGAGGGAGAAGTCGAAACCCCGCACGCCCCGAAGGAGGACTCTGCGGAGCAGGACGCTTCGCACTTTCTTCGGGCGATAGCCGAACACGCAAGACTCAAGGAGGACGAGCGCCGCACCGTGGGTGAGCAGCCCTCCCTGCAGCTCGCTTCTGAAATCAGTCACGCTTCCAGTCACGCTTCGACGCGCGATGCCCCACTCACACAAGTTCCGGCCCATCTGCTGAGCGATCCGCCGCCCGACACTCGGAGCGAGCCCTCGCCGGCCATACCTCCGATCTTTCTCGGAGCCGCTGCGCCCCAATCCGCCCCGCCGCAATCCGCTCCGTCACGGTCCGCTCCCGTCGGATTGCCTTCCCCCAAGTGGTCGTCCAAGGAAGAACGCTCGGCGCAGCTTCGATCCTTCGGCAAATCCCTCGCTGCCAAGGTGGCCGAGGACGACGTCCTCAATCGGTACGTTGCGCCGCCGGTTCCAACCCGCACCGCGGCCTCCACCGGAACGCCTTTCAACCGCCGACGCATGCTCTTCGCGACCGGCGCACTGGTCGCCATTCTCGGCGTTGCCGCCATCGTGTGGTGGGCATCCATTCCCAAACACGCCACTCCCGAAACATCCGCGCAAACCGCGGCCGTAGCGAAGCCAAACCAGCCAAAGCCAGACCAGCCGAGGCCGCAGCCCGTCTCGGAGACAACCCAGCCCGTCCCCGAGGCAGACAAATCCAGGTCGCCGGAAAGTGCTGCACCTGCGCCAGATACTTCGCCGTCAAAGCACACGGCTTCGCATCTGCGAGACATTTCGCCCTCAAAACCCAGTGCTTCGCCTGCAGTACCCACTTCACCTCCACAGTCCAGTACCGCGCCTGCGCCACACACGTCGCCTCCACAGTCCAGTACTTCGCCGGTTCCATCCGCTTCGCTGTCAAAGCTCAGTAACGAGCCTGTTGCCGGGCCGGCTGCGGAACCCGCGGCCAACAAGCTGCCCTCAAAGGTGATCGAATCGTCGGATTTCGCGCGCGCCACGCATGCTGGTCCGCCGTCCCTGCACATCACGCTTACGCCGGAGCAGGCCCGGGCGCTCCTCCTGTCCCGACCGCAAGCAAACTATCCTGCGCTGGCGCGCGCAGCCGGAGTCACAGGGACGGTGGTCGTCGATACCCACGTCTCCCGTAAGGGCGCCGTGCTCAGCCTCGAAATTCTCGACGGACCGCCGCTTCTTCGTCAGGCCGCACTTGATGCGCTGAAGAACTGGCGTTTCAAGCCCTATCTGGTCAACGGGGATCCAGTCGAGTGGCGGACGACCATCAACATCGGGTTCAATCTGACCAAGGAATAGGCATCCGGCCCAATCAACTCCAAAATGGTGGTTCTGGCCTTCGTCCTCGTACTCACTCTTTACCGACGTGCCGAGAGTTGCCTCCGGTATTCTTCGACTCCAAGGGACCGTGACTCCAGCCCCTCATTGCATCAGTCCACATCGAGGGTTCCACACCTGTTGTAAACAGCAGTCGACCACCAGCCGCGGTTGGTCCTGGAATGGTGCTATCAGGTCAACGCACGTTTCCACGACCGTTCGCTCTGGAATCACCAATTGGAGACTAAGCGACAATTGAGGTTTTTGCCAAATTCTCGGGAATTCAGCCTTATTCTGTTCGCAACGCCTGCAACGGCTCAATGCGCGAGGCTCGTCGCGCCGGAACGTACGCAGCAACCAACGCGACAGCGCAGAGGAGCAAACTTACGCCCGAGAAGACCGCCGGGTTCGTCGGTGTTGTGCCAAATAGCAGGGACTCGATCCACTTACTTAACGCGAAAGAGCTTAGCATCCCCAGTGCCACTCCAGTGAGAGCGAGCCGGAGAGTCCTCGCCAGAATCCCTCGCCGCACAAGCTCGGCGCTCGCTCCCAGCGCCATACATATACCAATTTCTTTGGTGCGCTGATTCACAGAATAGGAAATCAGCGCGTAAATGCCGAGCGATGCAAGCAACAGCGCGAACCCCGCGAATCCCGACAGGAGGATTACCAGAAATCGCCGCGGAGACAGCTCTTTGTCGACCAGCCCCTGAAGAGTTTGAAACTCGGTGACGGGAAGATTCGGGTCGATGGGCCGCAGCGCTGCTCGAATGCCTGCCGCGAGACTCTCGGGTGGAAGCGCGGTTCGCACCACCAGCTTCATAGCTCCGTAGTCCCCCGTCTGGCGCATCGGCAGATACATTTCCGACCCGCCCATTCTCTCCGGACCTCCATGATGGACATCGCCAACCACACCGACGACTCGCCGTACTCCTTCCCTGCCCTGCGTCATCATCTGTCCAACCGCATCCTGCCCGGGCCACAGGGTGCGAGCCAAAGTCTGGTTCACCATCGCCACGGGTGCGCTCAAAGATCGATCGCTCTCGGTGAATTCTCTTCCCGCCTTCAACTGGATTCCCAGAGCCGCGAAGTATCCATCGCTCACGACGCGAATGAATGACTCGGGATGGTGGTCCTTGTCGTAAACCTGCCCTTGGGCTCCGACTTGCCAGCCGCGATCCCCGTCGAGCGGTAGCACATCGGCGATGCCCGCCGCCGCGACGCCGGGGATTGCCCGGGTGCGATGTAGCACATCGTCGATGAATATGTTCTGTTGTGCCAGGCCTGGTATGCGAAAACTCGGGTCGATCCTCAGCGTGGCGGCGCGTTCGGGTTGAAATCCCAGATTCACGTCCAGGACATGCAGAAAACTCTGAATGAGCAGCGCCGCGCCGACGAGCAGCATGAAGGCGAGGGCAAATTCGGAGACGACCAGTCCATCGCGGAACCAGCTATGCCGGCGGCTGCCACTCGTTTCGCGGCCCCCGTCTTGCAGCCCCTCGCTGAGCTGGTACGCAGGTACCTGGAGCGCGGGCACGACGCCAAAGAGCACGCCTGTAGCAACCGCGGCCAACAAAGTGAAGGCCAGGGTGCTTCCATCCAGGCGAACACTTTCCAGAAGAGGAAGGTTGAATGCATTGAGATGCGCGAGCGCGCGCGTGCCGACTACGGCGAAGATTAGGCCCAGCGCGGCGCCGCAGCACGAGAGGGTCACGCTCTCCGTTAACACCTGTCGCAGCAGCCGAAATCGCCCCGCTCCCAATGCCGCTCGCAGCGCCATTTCCTTTTGGCGTGTCCCCATGCGCGCCATTTGCAAATGCGAAAGATTGGCGCAGACAATCAACATCACCAGGCCAACTGCGCACATGAGCACTACGAGAGCGGGACGAACTTGCCCGCTCACATGCCGTTCCAGGGGCATCATCGTGGGGCGGAAAGGGTTCCGCTCCGGATGCTGGCTCTCCAGTTGTTTCGCCATAATGGTGAACTCAGCTTGAGCGCCCTCCACGGTCGCGCCGGGCTTCAACCGTCCTACGACCTTCATCGTGTTTCCGGTGGGCTTCGTCTTGTCAGTGAGCGGCCAGGGAATGAAGATGTCGATGGGCGTGCCGGGGGCAAAGATGCTCGCGAAGTCGAATGACGCGGGAAGGACACCGATGACGGTAACTGGTTGGTTGTTCATTGTCATCGTACGGCCCACTATGTTCGGGTCCGCGGCGAACCGCCTGCGCCAGAAGCTATAGCTCAATAGGATGGCGGGCGGGGCGGCATACTTCTGTTGGCATTCCTCTTTCGTGAACGATCGTCCGACTACGGGTTCAACTCCGAGCAGTGCGAAGAGGTTCTGCGTAACGGGAACGGCCGTAAGCCGCTCCGGCTCGCCGAGTCCCGTCAATTCCTTGTCGCCCGCGCTGTAGAACCCGGACCACCCGGCCAGATCGGAGAATGACCTGTTCTGGTCACGAAAGTCGGAGAAGTGTTCGGTCTGGGTGGCATAAGTTTCCGCATTGGAGATCCATACCAACTGTTGCGGATCGCGGAAGGGAAGCGGGCGCAAGAGCAACGCATTCACCACGCTGAAGACAGTCGAAGCTCCGCCGATACCGAGGCCGACAATGAGAATCGCAAATACAGTGGAACCGGCATTGCGGCGCATTCCGCGCAAACCGAAGCGCAGATCGCGGGCCGACGACTCGAGCCAGCTCCAGGACCAGACTGCATGCGTCTGCTCGCGAATCAGGGTGGAGTTGCCGAACGCGCGCAGCGCGGCGTACCGCGCCTCTTGTGCCGGCAGGCCCCTCTCACGCTGCTCTTCCTCTTCCAATTCGAGATCGGACTCGAGTTCCCGTTCCAGGTCGGCATTTCTTTTCGTGAACGGCCACCATCGCATCTCAGCTCTCCTCGGCGGCCGGCCACATCACGCGCGCCACTGCCTCTGCCATCTGCATCCACTGCGACTCTTCAACGACAAGCTGCTTTCGGCCCTTCTCCGTCAACCGGTAATACTTGAATTCCCGGTTACGGTCCGGAGCTGTTTCCCATTTGGAAACGACCCACCCGCGTTTCTCGAGGCGATGCAACGCCGGATAAAGCGAGCCATGCTGCATCTGCAGGAAGTCGTTGGTGGTGCGCTGAATGTGCTTGCCGATCTGGTGTCCGTGGGCAGGCCCATAGAGAAGCGTCCGCAGAATGAGCATGTCGAGCGTGCCCTGCAGAACGGCCATGCGCTGCGGTGTCTCTTTGGTCATAGAAGACATTCGACCCTCAGATACGCAGCGATAGTAGACACTCGACCACCGATTGTCAAGGGAAAGGAAGGGAAGGCTTTGCTTGGTATGCCCTTTTACATACAGAGGGTCTTGTAATATTTTCTGGCTTCAGAACATGCACTGGAATGCGTCATTTTGCGACGCAAGCAACTACCCTCAAATTACTCATTAACATTATTTAATTGACTGTTGAGGAGGAGCTTACAGGAAGGTCTGGCGGAGAGAGGGGGATTCTCCACTACACGTTTAAAATCAGTCATTTAAGTGCTTTGTCGGGACGTTGTCGGGATACAATACCACTAAGAGGCTCTCGACCATGCCCAAAGCCACTCTCATGATTCGCTTCAAACGTGCCTCCGATCCGAAGTGGAGCCGGCGACCAGCCGTCTACGGTTCCACTGGCCGCGTACGCGCCGGAATCGCAGAATTCAAGGATCCCGAAACCGGCGAAAAGTCCGAAGTGGACATCGGCGATAAGTTTACCTTCGACATTCGCGTCGAGAATAACGGCACCACCTACAAGCCCGCCGGCAAGATTGCAGCCGATGCCGAAGCGTTGCGCGTTCAGATCGCCGGGAAGCTTCAGGCCCGATCCGACTCTGAAGCTGTGGGCCTGATTGTTATCGATCCTGACGAAGCTAAGAAGAAGCGGGTGCGCCTGGCTGACTCCTTCAACGATTATGTCGAAGATGCCTTCAAGAGGAACGCGCTCGAGGCCAGAAGCCAGGCAATTCTCGTCAGCGCCGAGTTCCTCGCCGCCACTAAGACAACCTTCGTCGACGAGGTTGAGCGCGAAACAATCCTCAATTTCGATCAGCGGCTTCGCGATCAGGGAAGAGAGGCGCGCACCATCTTCAACAAGCGGCAGCGGCTGCAATCGATGTTGCGCTGGGCCGGCGTCGATGAGAAGATCTTTCCTCCAAAACCGAAATACGAAATGGCTTTGCCCACCATCTACTCCCAGGCCCAGCTCAAGGCCCTCTTCGGCATTGCCAACCCATACCAAAAGATGGTCTGCAACCTGGCGCTCAAACTCGGTTTGCGCGACCAAGAGGTACAGTTTGCCGAATTCAGCGACATCAGCTGGGAGGAATCCGTATTCCGGGTGCGCGGGAAGAAGGTGCGGGGGCGCAACGGCAAGATTTACAAATTCAAGGTGAAGGATTATGAACAGCGCGATATTCCCATTCCACGTGACTTCCTGGATGAGCTCAGCGCCTGGAAAGACTCTCACCCTGGCCAGAACCTGATAGTTCCGTCATCCAACGGCAATCCCAATACGAAGTTATTAAAGATGGTCAAGCGCATGGCGCGCCGCGCAAAGATTACGTGCGGTCACTGCTCTAACTGCATCGAAGGGCTCAAGGGAGAACGCGGCTGCGACGATTTTGAGTTGCACAAATTCCGCCGCACCTGCATCACAACTTGGCTCCGGAACAAGATCGACCCGCGCACCGTGATGGCGTATGCCGGCCATGCTGATCTTGAGACGACGCTTCGGTACTTGCGCCCGGCTGCCGCTGAGGAACACATTGCCGCGGTTAGCGAAATCAAATGGTACTAACGGTTATCCCAATTTTGCCAGGACTGCTCCCGGTGGCTCCTTTGCATGTCCATGCCGCCGCCAGTTCGCAAACTCGCAGTGGACCGGTTCAGAGCACAATTCGATTCGAACCAGCGACCTCTTCCGTGTCAATCTGCATCTAACCTTTACTTTCAACAACTTAACCGCACACGGAATACCGCCTAAGCACCTGTATTTACGTGTTAGCCGTCTCAATTTTGGGTGAATTCTTGGGTGAGTCCAAAGGACCAAAAGGCCACGAAGCCGTCACAGTCACCCGAAGCTCCACCCACTCCGCCACGATGGGAGTTGACCAAATCCGCTGGGAAGTCGAAGTCTTTCGGAACGTAACCGTTTGCTGGGCAGCTCGTATCTTGCTTGAAAAGACGGTATCCAGGTACGCTACCACATTGCCGTATCATGCCCGCATTTTTCGGCGAAGAGCTCTTTCTCCCTCGGTGGTTGAAACGCGAGCTGGCGACTGCTCGCGACATACGAGATACTGTGCAGACCTCTCGCCAGTGCTGCCGCACCCAACGCTGCCAACGGTGCAGCCCAAGACGAGCCCTGTTGAAGCAAAAGGGCAATTGCAGGCGCCCATGCCCATCCGGCGCTGCACCAGAGAATGAAGCCTCGCAGGGAAACCGCCGAACTTACCTTCGCAGGGTTCCAATAGAACCACGCACCCGTCGCACCGGCGAGGATAGCGATAAAAACATAGATGAAGGCTCTGGAGAAAAGCGCCGCGGGTGCGAGGTCGGGGCTCACTGGCAAACGGCAACATAGGCAGCCGGCAACCGATGTAGACAACAGGCTCGCGACGAATGCGGGCCGAACAACTGCAATGGTCCTCGCTGGTTCTGTGTGTGTAGGTATTGCCGATACGCAGCTATGATTGGCGGCCATGCCCAGTTACTCGGCAATACTCTTCATTGCCCTGGTGCCACGCGCCGTGGCCCAAAGGGTAAATATCAAAATCAGGAAGAAAGGCAGGCGATTGACGATGGCCCAAACTCCGGCTTCCGTGATTGCGCCCCACGGACTGAGCGTGCCTGCGGCCGAGACATTGCGATCCAACTGGTATGGCTTCGGTGCCCAGGGTGAATTCGGTGGTTCGATATAGATTCGAGTCGAACTCTGGGCCGTTGCCACTCCGCGTTTGTCACGGATTACCGTGACCTCACGGCCGCCTCCTACAGCCCTTCGAACAATAAGTGGAACATCCGGTGCGATTGATAACGTGGATCCCCGTCGCGAGTCGGAGTGACCAATCAGCTTAAAAAGTGGAACCGAGCCGGCCACTGTGAACGAGACGCCGATGAAGAGCAGAATACTTAGCAGCAGGCTGCGCCCGATCCACCACAGATTGAGAGTGCGCATTTGGGCAACAAGATACAAGGCCATTCCCGCCCAGATGAAGATCAATCCCGGAAGAAAGAACAGCGTTGCTGAGCAGAGGCTCGACCAAGGCCAATTCAGTCGCCATACATGCCATACTTCAGCCTGATGCTCCGCTACTCTCATGGTCATCAGTGTCCATCCTGGCGCGAGCATTAGGTTGCGATGATTGCGTATGTTCCTGAGCCACCCGATCACCAGGGCTGCAATCGCCTGTCGCCAGTACCATACGACGGAACGCCCGTGACGGAACTCTTCAACCAGATCGCCGGTTAGCGCATCGTTGCTTTTCCCGGTGTTAAGGTGCTCTAGCATCCATGCCGGCAAACGTGGAGGTGTAATCCGACTCATAATGCGCTCCTCTTTAGCTCAGGCAATGCCTTCCACAACTGCGATAGCACTCGGCGCGTTTCTTGAACCTGGCGAAGTCCTTCGTGAGTGACGCTAAAGTATCTCTTTGCTTTGCCGCCCCGTTCCGGTGTCGGTTCCCCAATCGCGGAACGGACCACTCCCTTGGCTTCCAGGCGTTCCAGCGCCGCATACACGCTGCCCACCACTACATCCCTGCCGCGATACCTTTCAAGCTCCCGCGAAATGGGTACGCCATAGGCTTCCTCACCGAGGTTGATCACGGCGAGCAGGATCATCAGCTCGAATTCCCCAAGATAGCTTCGGTGTGGCATTAATTCAATAATAGAGAATAAATAGCGTTGATGCAACTATCTTCCTTATCTCCTTCGTGACGCGGGTACGCGAGGTCGATTTGTAGTGCATTCTCGAATGCCCGTACGAAGCGCCCACCCACGACTATGCAAATTTAAAATTGCGGCCTCCGGCTGGATTGCGGGCAAGCCCGAAGTACTTGTGATTTGGCTCCCACCTAACTGCTGAATATTCTGCGCCAGCAGCGTTCCACGCCTCATAAGGGGGATTGCCTATTGATTAAGGACGCATTCGATCAGGCAGTTTGTTCACAGCTTTTTCAAAGGGGCGTCCGAGTAGACTTGCTTATCTGTTCAAAGGCTAGCCACGCTGTACCGAGGTTTGGATGAGGAGGATTCGATGTTTACTATTCGCAGCATCGCCGAACATTTCAGGCTCTCTTGGGCACGCAATGCGAATTACATCGGAACGCTGCCATCAGTTTCGAACTCCGGTAATTTTCCTCAAGTAGACGCTCGCAGCGATGCCTCTCTGGCAGTGGGAACGCTTTGGCGCAACGTTCGCTATACCGTGCGTCAGATGCGGACGTCGCCAGGTTATGCAATCACGGCGATGCTTGTATTGGCGCTAGGGATCGGTCCCACTGTATCGATTTTCAGCATCATATGGGCAACTTTTCTGGCTCCCTTTCCTTACCCACACCCGGAACAGTTAGTGGTGGTATGGACCCACTACAAGGGCGAGCGCCAAGCGACCCCCGGCGAGGATTACGCACAGTACGCGGCGCAGAGCCACTCATTCCAGCGTCTTGATTTTCAATCGTGGCGAGTACTTCACCTGACGAATCCTGACCATACGCAGGACGAAACAGGCGGGCTTCCGTTCAGCCCTGGTTTGGATACGAAGACGATGGGGACCCAGATGGCCCTGGGCCGGGACTTTCTGCAGGATGAGGGCGGCCCAGGTAACGACCACCTGGTCATCGTCTCCAATTATTTATGGAAACACCGCTACCATGCAGATCCCGAGATCATCGGCAAGTTCATTCTCATCGAGGATGAACCGTACCGAATCGTAGGCGTGCTCCGCGCGGGACCAAACGAAGGCCCCGGAGGAGTTCAATTCAGCGTTCCTTTGCTCGTTCCATTGGGGTCCCACAATCAGCAATTTGGAAATGTGATTGGCCGGCTCAAACCCGGAGTCACTCTCGCGCAAGCGCAGGCGGAGATGGCCGTGATCGACGGCAGGCTTGCTACGCAGCGCAACGGAGGAAAAGAAGCGAATTTGTGGGCGGTTAGCGTGGAGCATCTTAGAAACGACTGGCTAGATCACAAGATCCAGCGCAATCTCTGGCTTTTGTTGGCCGCCGTTGGATTGGTTTTGCTAATTGCATGCGCGAATGTGGCCAACCTGCTTCTGGCCCGCGGCGCTTCGCGAAGGCAGGAGCTTGCTGTTCGATCGGCGCTCGGTGCTACGCGACGTCAGATTTTTGTCCAATTGATTACCGAAAGCCTCACGCTTGCCCTTCTGGGCGGAGTGATTGGTGTAGGCCTGGGATGGGTAATCATGAGGGTGAGCAAAGCCAATTTCCCTGACCTTGTTAATCAATCGACGGAGACGGTCGTTCAGATGAACGTTCCCGTGTTGTGCTTTGCCCTCGCTATCATGCTGATCGCTGGTGTTCTGTTCGGATGTGCGCCGGGTTGGCAGTCCACGCGGCTTAATCTGAGTGAAACGCTGAAGCAGGGATCACGCACAGTTGGAGGTCGAGGCCGAACATCCATTCAATCGGTACTGGTTACGGTGGAAGTTGCGCTGGCGCTCGTGCTATTGGCCGGCGCGGGGATGGCGCTCCATAGTTTCTGGAACCTGACCCACATCGACCTTGGTTTCAATGTCGATGACGTTGTAACCGCGCGGTTGACCCCGCATATAACCAGAAGCCCTCAGGGTGGAAGGCCCGCGTTTCCCGCTGCGGAACAGACGATAGCTCAACAACGCCAACTTCTCGACAGGCTGCGCGCCGTGCCGGGAGTGGCAGATGCGGCTCTGGCCTCCAACGTCCCGCTCCATGGGTTCGACACATTTCCGTTCTCAATAGCCGGCCAGACGGTGGACAAGGCTCATCCAACGGTGGCCGATTTCGAAGCCGTATCGCCGGGCTATCTCCACACGATCGGCATCCGTCTTGTCCGCGGTCGATTCCTCAGCGAAAGCGATACACTGGGGACACCTCTCACAGTCGTGATCAATGAGACCTTCGCACGACGCTACCTGGCCAACACAGATCCCCTCACGCAACGGCTCACCATGCCACGCATCCAGTTCACCCCGGGTCCACCACAGATGGCCGATTACCAGATTGTCGGCATCTTTCATGACGTGCTCGACGATGAGCATCTCACCGGAACAGTGCAACCACAGATGTTTGTGTCGCTGTGGCAGATTGGGCTTCCTTTTGTTGCCTTCGCAGTTCACACTGCCGTGGATCCTGTGGCTGTGACTCCCGGCCTCCGCAACGCCGTTGCCTCCATGGGGGCCGGCTTGTCTATCGAACGCCTCGAGAACATGCGGCAGGTCGTGAATGCACAGCAGTCCACCGATCGGTTTGAAATGTTCCTGTTTGGCGCATTCGCCTCGATTGCGCTGCTGCTTGCCGCCGTGGGAATCTATGGAGTCATGGCCTTCGCCGTCGCACAGCGCACCCACGAAATCGGGGTACGGATGGCGCTCGGCGCTACGCGCCGCGAGGTTGTCACCCTCATCGTTCGCGGGGGGATGCGGATGGCGCTTATCGGTATCTTCATTGGTTTGGTCGGTGCATACGGCCTCGGCCGTCTGATGCACACCACTCTCTATGGAATTCAATCCACTGATTTCGGAAGTCTTCTCGTGGTAGCGGCTCTGCTGCTCACAGTCGCATTGATTGCATGCTGGCTGCCGGCCCGCCGTTCAGCGCGCATCGATCCAATGCAGGCGCTAAGGAGGGAGTAAATCCCAGCAATCGGCTAAGTTCTGATGCCCTGATTGTAACGAATTTTCGAATGAGCCGCCGCTTGTCTGCCCGGCACAGACGAAAATTCGTCAAACAAAATCTCCGCCTCAACAGGCAGAAAACTGAGTAGAGGAAGGATGTCATTCGGGAGTTACTTCAAAATCAGCAACGCGGCCTTTAGACGCGCCCGCTGAGTGATCCGTCACTCTGATGCCTACACCCTCACGCTGTTCACAACTTCGACAGCCGCGAGTCGGTCGCGAATCAGAGATTCTACCCGGTCAACACCTTCAACGATCGCTACAAGCAGAGTTTCTTTCTCGGCTGTGAACAGCTGATTCTGGACGTCACTTCCGTTGACGAGGTGAGTCAGAGCTTATCAATCAACTGTCTGGCGGCCATATGTGTACAAAGGTCCGCTAAAGTTTCGCGATCGGTGACTCGACTGGAACCCTGACCAGAAATGCACACTGGTTCGCCGCGCTAAAAAGGCAACCAGGGCGACTTGAGCAGACGAGCGCATTTGCGCGGCGCTGCTGGTAAAGTTCTCTTATCATCGGGGGCAAGGGGCTAAAATGGCGCGCCAATTTCTTCGCTTCACGGTCTTGTTCACAGTTGCGTCCTTTGGATCGAGAAGCGCGAGTGCGCAAATTGCGCCATCTTTTAATTTCGAATTCGCGGAAAAGCCGGGTCTTTATTCCGTGGGACTCAAGATAGTCGAGCAATATGATCGATCGCGCAGCTTCCAGGCGCCACCCGCGTCGCCGGGCAAACCAATCTCAACCGACGGTCCTCGACCTTTGCAGACGCTGGTATGGTACCCGGCGGAGACATCTAGAGCGTTTCTCCTATTGCTGTAGAGCGGAAAAGGGGAGTCGGAACCAAGCTTTTGCATCCTCTGCAGTGACGCGCGGAAGTAGTTCGGCGATGGCCTGATCCAGCGCCTCTTTGGTCCGCGCTTTGGCTGCACGCAACAATTGCTTGAGCTTGGCCCATGCCTTTTCGATGGGGTTCAGATCGGGCGAGTAAGGCGGTAGGTAAAGCAGCTTTGCACCTGCTCCCTCGATTCTTTCGCGCACGCCCTTGACCTTGTGCGAACTGAGGTTGTCCATCACCACCACATCGCCGGACTTCAGTTGCGGGCATAAGACCTGATCCAGATAAGCGAGGAAGATTTCCCGGTCCGTGGCCG
>Ga0137385_10000754_pt1 | contig 26717 bp, 30 predicted proteins | sample SagtaG_FD_104921 | JGI IMG/M metagenome (GOLD analysis project Ga0137385, IMG submission 104921) | Vadose zone soil microbial communities from Sagehorn Ranch, Mendocino, California, USA - Sage2_R_80_16 metaG | ecosystem: Environmental > Terrestrial > Soil > Vadose zone | place: USA: California... | reverse complement strand
TCGAGAATCATGCTCTCGACCTGCTCATCGGTGAGCCCATACGTCGGCTTCACTTCAATTTTCGCAGCCTGCCCGCTGCGCTGCTCGCGCGCGGAGACTTGCAGAATGCCGTCGGCATCGATCAGAAATTTCACTTCAATACGCGGCAGCCCGGAACTCATCGGCGGAATGCCTTTCAGGTCAAAACGCGCCAGTGAACGGCAGTCTGCAGCAAGTTCACGTTCACCCTGCACCACGTGAATGGCCACATTGGTCTGGCCGTCCACGCCCGTGGTGAAATGCTCGGTGGCCGATGCGGGTATCGTCGAGTTGCGCTGAATAATCTTTGCCACGGTCCCACCCAGCGCTTCGATGCCGAGCGACAGCGGCGTCACATCGAGCAGCAGCATCTCCTCCGTGGTCTTCGAAGCGCCCGCCAAAATGTCAGCCTGCACCGCAGCACCCAGCGCCACCACTTCATCCGGATTGAATTCGATGTAGGGCTTTTTGCCGCGTGCTGCGAGATGGAAGAGATCGTCGACCAGTTGCCGCACCGCGGGAATGCGCGTCGAACCACCCACCAGCACCACCGCGTCTATCCGTTCCGGCGTAAGGCCGGCATCCGCAAGAGCCTGCTTGCACGGACCGGCCGTCCGCTCCAGCACCGGCTCAATCAACTGCTCGAAGACTTCACGAGGGATCTCGCGTTGATACCGATCACCATTCGGCAGCTCGATGTCAAAATGCGCCGCCTGGTCGCTTGAAAGCTTGATCTTTGCTTCGATAGCCGCCTTGCGCACCGCCTGAACCGCGCTGGGATGCACGCGGAGATCAACGCCATGCTCGGCATAAATCTCGTCGAGCGCGATAGCGAGCAGCAGGTTGTCGATGTCGTCGCCGCCCAGGTGTGTGTCGCCGTTAGTCGACTGCACTTCAAAGATGCCGTCGCGAAGCTTGAGTATCGAAATGTCAAACGTGCCGCCGCCCAGATCATAGACAGCAATCGTGCCTACGTTGGCGCGATCAAGACCGTATGCCAGGGCGGCCGCGGTGGGCTCGTTCACCAGGCGCAACACTTCAAGTCCGGCCATGCGTCCCGCATCCTTAGTGGCCTGACGCTGCGCATCGTTGAAATATGCGGGCACGGTGATAACCGCCTGTGTAACAGGAGAGCCGAAGAACCGCTCGGCATTGCGCTTGAGCTGGCGAAGAATGTAGGCGGAGATCTCAGGCGGCGTGAAGCGAAGTTCGCCGAGCTGAATGCGAGGAACTTCACCCGTTTCCACATCTTCGGCGAGCCGGAATGGAAACAGCTTCATCTCGCCCTGCACTTCAGAGAGTCCGCGACCCATCAAGCGCTTCACCGAGTAAATCACACGTTCGGGTGTCTCGATGAGAGACTTGCGCGCACTGTTGCCCACGGTCACCGTAGGTCTGCCGCCCTCCGCAGGAATTGGGTCGAGAGCCACCACCGACGGCACCAGGTTTGAACCGTCGACACCGGGAATCACCACCGGCGCATCGCCCTCCATGTATGCGACCAGGGAATTTGTCGTCCCCAGATCGATGCCAACTACGCGTCCTTCCGCCATGCTTGTCTTTTAAGCTCCTGTAGATCTGTTGTCGATTTCTCAAGAGTTGTAAGTGAGCGCAATCCGAAGCGATCCCTTGACATCAGGCGGCAGTCCCTAATGTTTCCGTCACGTCGCGGACCAGGTTGCTGAGGTAGCGGCGCCGATCGAGCAGCGCTACCATTGTCTTTTGGGCAGCTTGACGCGCCTCAATGTCACCCTCATCCCACACCCGCCACTGATCGCGAAGATCCTGATCGACATCGTCCAACAGGCCATCGAATTTTCTCTCGGCCTGCTCCAGGCTTCTCTGTAACTGTTCGTCGGTTTCACCCATCTTGCGGGACATCCGCATCTCTTCAAGTTGCATGTTCAGATCGAACACTTCTTCAAGCAAATCGGCGGGCACGCGCGAGGGATCGGCTTGCCCTTTTCGGTCTTTGCCTGCGTGTTCTTCGCCAATCTCGGCGCCATGAAGTTTGAGCAGGTATTCGGTACGTGTGATGGGATCTCTCAGCGTGCGATAAGCATCGTTGAGCAGCGCGGTGTCGGCGAGGCTCCACTGCTTCTCGTTCTCCGCAGCGCGCGCAAAGCGATCAGGGTGCAGCTTGCGGCTCAGACGATGAAACTCATGCTCCAACGAACCGAGATCGAGATCAAGCCGTGGCTCCAATCCAAACACCGAAAAATAATCGCCTCCGGTCGGAGGCTGAATCTTGCTGCAGTGGGGGCAGAACAGCGTCGCGTCATTGTGAGCAACCGAGCACGACCAGCACGCAATGGGAACTGCGGAATCGAGGACCTTCAACATGTCTCAACCTTACTTGCAACCACGCCTACGACGAAAAAGACGAACCGCAGCCGCAGGAGCGCGAAGAGTTCGGATTGATGAAGTTGAATCCTTGCCGCATCAGCGTTTCTTCATAGTCGAGTGTCATACCGTGCAGGTAGAGGAACGACTTAGGATCTATGAATACACGCACGCCATCGAAGTCGTAAATGCGGTCCCGCTCGCGCGGCCGCGTATCGAACTTGATGGAATAAGAAAGTCCTGAGCAACCGCCGCCCATCACCCCGAGGCGAAGGCCGCCCTCTTCCGGCGAAACACCTTCTTTCTCCATCGCCACGCGGATCCGCTTGATGGCGCGATCGGTTACCTGCAGTCCCTGGTTTTGAGCAGTCTGCGCAGTGCCGCTTGTGGACGCTTGGCCCTCTTGCGGCTGCCCAGCCACAGGCGCCTGCGAAGACTGGCTTCCGATTGTCACCATGTTCGACATGTTTATCCCGTCTCGATCTTCCATGCGGCCGCGCTCCATGAAGCTCGGAGTTGGCGACCGCGCCGGACAGACTTACTGCGCTGTGTGTACTGCTGCCGGAGCAGATTCCTCAACGCTGTTCTTCTTCTTCCAGTCGCCAATCGCAGCGCGAATGGCATCCTCTGCCAGCACCGAACAGTGAATCTTCACGGGGGGCAACGACAGTTCCTTCACGATGTCAGTGTTCTTGATGGCGAGAGCATCTTCCACGGTGCGGCCCTTGATCCACTCGGTGGCCAGCGAAGAACTCGCGATCGCCGATCCGCAGCCGAAGGTTTTGAACTTGGCTTCTTCGATCACTTGCGTCTCAGGATTTACGCGGATCTGCAGCCGCATCACGTCACCGCATTCCGGCGCGCCCACCAAGCCCGTGCCCACTTCGGTCGAGCTCTTGTCAAGGGTGCCTACGTTGCGCGGATGGTTGTAGTGGTCCACTACCTTTTCGCTGTATGCCATGATTCCAATCTCCTCTGCGGGGGAAGCCGCCGTTCTTGTATTTGATTCGGCAGGCGTGCCCACCGATACTTTACTCAAAATCCGTCTGAGGCTGATGCTTAGTGCGCAGCCCACTGAATCTTGGTCAAATCAATGCCCTCTTTCACCATCTCGTAAAGCGGTGAAAGCTCACGTAGTTTCTTCACGATGTCGATCACCTTGGCGGCTACATAGTCCACTTCAGCCTGCGTATTGAAGCGGCCCAACCCGAAACGAATGGAGCTGTGCGCCACATCGTCGCCCAAGCCCAAAGCCTTCAGGACATAAGACGGTTCCAGAGTGGCCGAGGTGCATGCCGAACCGCTCGAGACTGCGACATCATTGATGCCCATCAGCAGCGATTCGCCTTCAACATACACAAAGCTCATATTGAGGTTGCCGGGAAGTCGGTGCTCCATCGAACCGTTCACGTGCACGTAATCTAGCGCTGACTCGAGCTTTTTCTTGAGCCCGTCGCGCAGCCCGCGCAGGTACGCCGCCTCAGAATCCATCTCCTGGAAGGCGATTTCACAGGCCTTGCCCAGACCCACGATGCCGGGCACATTCAACGTACCGGAACGCATGCCGCGCTCGTGGCCGCCGCCATCAATCTGCGCCGCGATCTGCACGCGCGGATTGCGCCGGCGAACATACAGTGCGCCCACACCCTTGGGGCCGTAAATCTTGTGTGCGGTTAGCGACAGCACGTCGATGTTGTCTGCCATCACGTTCACCGGCACCTTGCCGACTGCCTGCACCGCGTCCGAATGGAAGATGATGCCCTTCTCGTGACAAAGCTTGCCGATTTCGCGGATAGGCTGCAACACGCCAATTTCGTTATTGGCCGCCATGATGGTCACCAGGATGGTCTTTTCATCCATGGCGCGCTTCAAGTCTTCAAGATCGATAAGTCCGTCCGCCTTCACCGGCAGATAGGTCACGCGATAGCCGTGCTTTTCGAGGCGTTTGCAAGTGTCAAGCACAGCCTTGTGCTCAGTCACCTGGGTGATGATGTGGTTGCCGCGCTCACGATACATCTCCGCAATACCCTTGATGGCGAGGTTGTTGCTTTCGGTCGCCCCGGAGGTGAAGATGATCTCCTTCGCAGTCGCGCCGATGAGCTTCGCGATCTGCTCGCGCGCGGTCTCCACCGCCTGCTCCGCTTCCCATCCAAAGGAGTGGTTGCGGCTGGCTGCATTCCCAAACTTGGTAGTGAAGAAAGGCATCATCGCCTCCAGCACCCTGGGATCCAGTGGGCTGGTAGCGTGATTATCCATATAGATCGGCAAGCTCACGCCTGCCGGTACTCCCACTTGGCTGACAACTGTACTCATCGCGTCTCCATCCTCATCAATTGCTCGCCGTCCGTGCATCACGCGACGAGGGAAATTCCTTTAAAGCGTTAATGACACAAGTGCATGTGCGGGAATAACCTGTCCGGCCACGGCTTTTGCCGCCACGGTTTCCCTCTCCGCAAGGTCGTAAATCGAAATGCTCTTCAGCACTCCGGCAATAGTTTCGTTCACTCGCGCCAAGGGTTCTTTGATGGTGCAGCTCGGCGTCAGGTCGCACCCTTTTGCCCCCTTCGTACACGAGGTGATAAAAAAGGGGCCGTCGATGGAGTGAATCACCTCGAAGGCCGAAATCTCGCGCGCATCCCGGGCCAGCGCATAGCCGCCGTTCATCCCGGCGTGAGACCGCAGGAGGCCTGTCTTGGTAAGGCGCTGCAGAATCTTTGCCAGCAACTGGGCAGGAATTCCATACGCATCAGCAATATCCTTGGCGCTCAGCGCAGGCATTTCAGGGTGCTCCGCAAGGTACTTGAGCGCCATGAGGCCGTAATCCGCTTTTTTAGTGAGCTTAAGCATTTGAATATCCGACTTGTTCGGTCCGCATTCAGTATACGACCAATTATGTCCGCAATTCAAGACCGCTTCCAGACGCGATGAATCCTCGCCCGGCTTGAGATCGGGAATTCTTCCGCCGGCAACAGGAATTTCAACAAAATCCGGTTTTAAATTGGCTGGGAGACCGTTACAATCTTGCGGAAAGAGCCTTTTTTTGCAGTTCGGAAAGTGCCCTTTCGCCTCGGCGCGTTTGGTTTTGCTGTGCCAATCACCCGGGCAAGTGCTTTCCGAATTAGCGGGTTAGCGGACCGGATCTTTTTCACAGCTGTATACGTAAATTATTTCAGGACCCTTGACGGAAAACCGCTCCGGCGGGCGGGGTTTTGGGATACAACAATTGGAGAACAGCCCGAATCCAATCGAATCTTACACAATGGCCACCGTCTGCAAACATCCAAGAGTGCGTATTGTTTCCCGGCAGGAAGACGCTGAGTATGTCGAGTGCCTGGAATGTGGCGATGTCTTTGACTCCGAAGAGTTTCGCGATATGGAGATCGAGGAAACCGTCGAGACTGAAGAAGCAGAAGCCGATTCCTGACGGCCTGCGCCTTCCCCTCCACACAACTCATTTTGCGGTGCCGCTGCCTGCCACCCCATTGGGTGCTGGCCCGCCCATCCGGCGGGTCACGAGCCAGGTGTAGTGCAGGCCTGACGCCACAGTGAGCAGCACCGTCGCGTCCAGAGCGACGAGACGGAGAATTACCACCCAGTGGGCGGCAGTGAGTTGATGCAAAAGCACTACCGCAACCGCAGTCACCTGGGCCACTGTGTTGGCCTTTCCCAAGAAGCTCGGCTTGAACTCGCGGCGCCCCACCGCCGCATAAAGAATGGCCGCCACCACCAGGATCCCGAGATCGCGGCCGAAAACCAGGACTGTAACCCTCGCCGGAATCAGCCCCTGGTGCGTAAGCACAACAAATAATGTGCTCAAAAGAAGCTTGTCGGCCACCGGGTCGAGATATTGGCCTAACATACTGCGCTGGTGCAACACGCGAGCCAGCGTCCCGTCCAAAGCGTCCGTCAGCCCGGCCACAACGAATAAGCCGAAGCCCACCCCGAAATGGCCTTCGAGAATCGCGGAGACGAGGAAAGGCGCCAGGCAGATACGCAGAAGCGTGAGGAGATTGGGCGTGTAGCGAAACGGATTGGGACGTGCAATCGGGGCGTAGGCCATGGCAGAGTTCAAAGAACAGGTATCGGGAGTCGCGAACGTCGTCGCCATATCAAGAGCCAGCTGGCGGCAAACCCCACTCCCAAAAGACATGAGCAAATCGATCGCCTCGCCGGAACGCATTCCGTTCATCGGCTGCGAAATTCTTTCGTTAGTGAACGATGGTACAGCAAGACACATCGGGCTTGCACCGGGCTTGCAGGTCCCATGTTTGCGGTCCGAGCCGATCCTGCTAAACTACCTTACGGATCGGTTTTCCAATCCAGCCGGGCTCGGCGGTCGCATTGCTGTGAACGATATTCCCCGCGCGATTTCGCTTCCGGCCGTTTGACCGGAAATTCCGACGCAGTTTTCACAGGCGCGTAGCTCAGTTGGTTAGAGCGCTTCCTTGACACGGAAGAGGTCGCTGGTTCGAATCCAGTCGTGCCTACCATTATTTTTCAATAACTTACGGCTTCCGAAGTCATTCCATCTCACCCAAGGTTTCACCCAAAGCTACTGAACCGCCCGGGGCTCGGTTTTGAAGATTGCGTCGAGCATCAGGTTCTGCGCGGCCAGAAGCTCGTCGTTGTCGGTTTGAGTGTACTTATGGTTTGAGTGTACTTATTTAGAGTGAACGCCACGTTGCTCTGACGTAGCGCGGTCTGCGCCGTCTTTGGGTCGACTTTTTTCTTTGTTGTCAAGAAACTGGAAAGGCTATGACGGAATTGGTGAAAGCCGAAGCGCTTTACTCGTTTGCCCGTCTTGTCGAAGTAGATAGGTATTTCAACCTCGACCTTTTTTCCTTTCTTCTTGTTCATCCTCATCACCTTAATGTTGGTGGTTGTGAGAACGCCCGCCTTGACGGCAGCCGGATAAAGGTAGGTGCGGACCAGCATGTTTCCGACCCGAGGCGTCTTCCCTTTGGTGCGGTTACTGGCGAAGACCCAATCCTCGGCCTTGCCGTACATTGTCTCCTTGCGCCACGCCAACAAGTAAGCGGCGAGCACCTGGGACATTGCGACTGGAGCTTTAGATGCATCGGTCTTGGGCGTATCCACATTACCCCGTATCCAACGCCGTTCGATGTGGATACAGTGGTTTTCCCAATCCACATCTCTCCACTGGAGCCCGGCAATTTCGCTATACGGAATTCCAGTTGCAGCGTCCAGCACAACCATCGTTTGCTGTAACAATGGGAGAGCTTTGAGCATTACGAACGTTTGGTTCGGAAGCAGGATGATAGGTACGTAACTTGAACTCGAAGCCGTGACATTGACCTTCAACATCGGATTACACGACTCGAGTATGAGGTCATGTTTCTGTGCATGGAGGAAAATGTCGCTCATGACACGGCGCCATTTGGTCAGGGAATCCCATTCCTGTCCTTTTTCCCCGACCGTGTCAACGGACACCTCCTTCAACCATTTCTCAATTGCCAAAGCCTTCATCTCGAAGACAAGCACCCCGTCCCAGTGAGGGAGCAGGTGCTTTCTGATAATTAGGCCCTCCGTATACCTCGTTGTGGAGGCTTTGGGCTTTATGGCATCATCCGAGAGGTTGATTCGAACGTAGTCTCTTGCGATGAAACCAAATGTAACCTTACTGATTGGAACGCTGGTCCGGTTGATTTGTTCAATGAGCCCCAGCCTTGCTGCTTCGGCCCGAGCTTTCTTTTCCGTTGGAAAATCAGCAACTGCCCCCACAAGTAATGGGGTCTGCTCTGACCACTTGCCATCGGAGTCCCGATACGCAAAATACCGCAGCTTCCAGACCGCGCCTTGTTTCGTGTTGAATTTTTTGAGACTGCCTGCCTGATACCTCGTGTCTGCCATGCTTTCTCCAATTTCGGCAACCACGGATACCGCCTAAGCGGACCCAGTATACCGCCTTGCCCTGCAGAGCCGACCCACTACATACGGCGCTTCGTGCCGGAGTTGTCACGCATCCACGCCGAAAGCTCAGACAAGAGAAAACGCCACTCCTTCCTCTCGGCGTCTGGATCGACCGGGTGCGCCGGAATCGTTCCAGCTCGCGCCATCTCCTTCATCCTCCGGAGCGTGATCTTCAAAAAGTCCGCGGCTTCCTCGGCGTCCACATAGGGCTCAAAGCCTAGAAAAGCCTGCGAAACCGCGGAGCCCGTCGTTCGAGAATGGGCCTGACTGGCTGCCGCAGTTGAAGAGGATGACGCCATATACGCAGATTAGGGATAGGCGAAGAGAAAGGAAAGCCGTCTACAGCAAAATCGTATGCTCGACGAAGATTTCTTACGACGGATAAGAAAAGAGTGAACGCCGGGTGGCGACGCTGGTGGTAATTATGTTTTGCGGCCGCTATACACTAAAACGTCCGGCGGGACGTTTTAACCCCTCTCTCGAAATGGCCCCATAGCGACTTTTGCGGGGTTCAATGCCCGGCACCCGACCTCATTTAACCGAATGGCGAGGCGGGTCCTCGATGTGCGTGGATCGCCGCTTGCATGCTGTAAATTTATGATGCAGTAGAATTTCACGTTAAATACCGCTGAAGCTTGCTGTCGCGGATAGAGCAGCGCGGGTCGATTTGACCGACCTTGTGAAGCCTCGCGTTTAGGTTGGGTCGGGCCATATGGGCGGCCAAGTGAGCCGTCAACCGAATTCTGCTCGCGGCGAACAATGGAAGTTTTGGATAACATCTCGAGGCTGCTGGGTGACGATCTGAAGGGGACCGTGCGCCCCGGCGCCAAGGTGAGAATCGCGGCGTCCAGCTTTTCGATCTATGCATTCGAAGCTTTGAAGCAGGAATTGGACAGCGTCGAGGCTCTGCAATTCATCTTCACCACGCCGACGTTCGTTGCTCAGGAGGCGACGGACCGGGTCGCTAAAGTCCCCCGGGAGTTTCACATTCCCCAAGCCGGCGGGGAGAGGGGGTTTCACGGGTCCGAGTTTGAGATCCGGCTCAAAAACAAGCTCACCCAGCGAGCGATCGCCAAAGAATGCGCAGAATGGATACGGCGGAAAGCGCAATTTCGATCCAATTGGAGCGGCGCACCCATGCAGCAATTCGCGTGCGTCGACGCTGCGGAGGCTTCCACGGTATACATGCCACTGCATGGGTTCACCGCAGTGGATTTGGGTTACCAACAGGGAAATGCCGTCCAAACCGAGGCGGTGAAGGCCGTTGTGGACTGTTTCGATGGCCAGCCGCTGCAGACTGGTCTCGGCTACAGGATCGATCCCGGCAGGGTGGCGACCGGCCAGCAGGCGCGACTGGAGATGGAATCGGGTTTCCGAAATAATGCTCTGCTGCTGCCGGCTGAGGCAATCCTGAAGAACATTCAAGCCGTGCAGGTCCGCCAGAGTACAAGGCACATCTCAATGACGTCCTGACGCTCGAGCCGACCGAATACAACCACTACCTGAAGCGCATTGAACCCGGGCGGACGCACGAGGGTTACTTCTCGATTGACAAGAAAAGTAAGCGGCTAGTTGATCCGGATGTCGGCGCCCGGTCGGCAGAACGGACCTCGGATGATGTAGACGCCTACGACCTGATCCTCCGGCAGAAGGCGCAATTGCTCAGCTTTGAGGAACCGGTACGGTTCATCTTTGCGCACTCCGCGTTGCGCGAGGGCTGGGACAATCCGAATGTATTTGTCATCGGAATGCTGAAGAAAGCCGACCCGGAGAACGTCACCAGCCGGCGCCAAGAGGTCGGTCGTGGGTTGCGGCTCTGCGTCAATCAGCGCGGGGACCGGATGGATGATCCGGCAACTGTGCACGATTTGAATGTGCTGACCGTGGTCGCCGCGGAGGGATATAAGGAGTTCGTGGCTGGTCTGCAGAAGGAGATTGCCGAGGCAATTTCCGCTCGGCCGAGACGGGCTGACGTGGATTATTTCACCGGCAAGGTCCTTCAAACCGAGGCGGGCGACGTCCAGGTGACCCCGGCAATGGCTAAGGCAATCACCCGTTATCTGATCAAGAATGACTACACGGATGACGAGGATAGGATCACGCCTGCGTACACGAGGCCAAACAATTGGGGACAGTTGGTCCGCTGCCGCCGGAGTTGGCGGCCTATTCCCCGCAGATCTTCCAGCTGATTGACTCTGTATTTACCGACAGCCAGATTCCTTTGCCGGAGGATGATCGCATGACGAAGCGCAATCACCTGAATTCCAACTTCCAAAAGACGGAGTTCCAGGCGCTCTGGAATCGCATCTACCGGAAGGCTGTTTACGCAGTTCGCTTCGAATCCGAGGAGTTAATTGGGAAATGTATTGCGGCACTGGATGCGGAATTGCGGGTGGCTCCGCTGCAATACGTTGTGCAACGGGGCGAGCAATTAACGGACGCCACGTACGACGCGCTGCAGGCTGGCGAGGCATTTCGGCTGGATGAGACGCAGACCGCCGCGCTGAAATCCTCGGTTCATTCGGCCGTCAAATACGATCTGATTGGGAAATTGGCGGACCAGACTCAGCTGACCCGGGGCACTATTGGTCGGATACTCGGCGGAATTAAGCCATCGGCATTTGCCTCCTATCAGGTGAACCCCGACGATTTCCTCCGCAATTCTGCTCGCCTGATCAGCGAGCAGAAGGCGACTGTCGTGGTGGATCACCTGACGTACAGCGCCGTTGACGCGTCGTACGGCGTGGATATTTTCACGGAGGAGAAGCTGCCAATAGACTCCAGCCGTGCGGTAAAGACGAATCGCCACATCTACGATTACGTCTTTACGGACTCGAAAAATGAACGCGAATTCGTGGCACTGCTCGACAGTGGAACTGAGATTGAGGTTTACGCCAAGCTGCCCAAGGCGTTTTCAATTCCCACCCCGGTGGGCGGATATACCCCCGACTGGGCAATCGCTTTCAGCCATGGAGCAGTCAAGACCTGTACTTCGTCGCCGAAACTAAGGGCTCGATGTCATCCATGGAGTTCCGGAAGATCGAAGAGGCGAAGATCAAATGCGCGCGAAAATTCTTCAGCCGGATCACGTCGGAGCAAGTGAAATACGCGGTGGTGAACACCTATGCCAAGCTAATGGAGTTGGTGCAGCAGTGAAGGAGATCAGCGGTGGGCTGCACCCGATCCGCGCAGAACCCGGAAAACGTACGGAATCTCCGTGAGGGTTGGCTCGACAGTTCTCCCTCACCTGACCCAACAAACGTACGGAAAGAGTGTGATATCCGTACGGACACAGTACGGAAATAGTACGGAAATTCAAATTCCTGATTTTTCGGAGACAATGGCCTTCTACGGTCGTTAACTGCGTTATTTTGCTTAAAGATGCGAATCAGGATCTGGATAGGTGATCGAGGGCCATTCTACTGACATACCCCCTTTTTACGTATCTTTTTGCTTGCGGCCTGACGTTCCCCCTCGCCTCCTGCCCTTTCGCGAGAATTGATGGCCAGGAAAGACCCTCAACTCCTCACACACCCTCGCCCTGACCACCCCTAAACGGACAGGATTCTGCGGCCGGGAAAGACCCTTGACTGCACATGACTCCGCTGCGCCACACCTCTAAACGCTCCGGAACCCGCGGTAGACTCGACACTCCAACTGCATAAATTGTTTCGATTCTCGGTCCCTTAAGCACCCTCAATTCAAGATCACCCGACACCTTAATCGCCAGTTGCCTTTCCGCTTTTCTCTCGATTTCTCAAAAGTCTCAACTCACAAAAGCAAAGACAAACCTACGTTCGATGATTCAAAAAGCCGCTACTCGATGCCTCGATGACGCCGCAGTTGCAAGAAACTCGCGATAACCTTCGCGCACCCTGAAGCCGTTCAGCAGATAGATTCCATCCACCTGTACCACAGCGACACTGCCCCGCTCACCGAGATTTAGAAGTGAACCAGTAGACTTTTGCGGCAATTCTCGCTGCAATTCAATTCTCCGTAGCTGCGACAGTCGCGGAATTGGAGCCAGAACCGGCGCAACCAGTACAGAGCAAATTTGGAGATGCGGACGGCCGCGCCCGGTCCGCTCACTTCCGATAGCCCTAGCCCTGACCACGACAGATGTCCCGATGGAGTAATTACGAATTGATGCCCCCTGATCGAGACGAAAGTTCGTGACGGTTTGGAAATGTCCTACGTTGCCAGCCGGCGCGAAGCAGAAGAGCAGCAGGCTAACACGCCCCCGAAATTTCGATTGCTTTGCCAGTCCTGCCGGAATTCTTAACCTGACAGCTACGGAGAGCAGCAGAGTAATTCCGCGACACCCTCGCTCCGGCAGGGTTGTTGAGTTGCCGCATTCGGAGTCTTGGCGGTTGGGATCGGCGTGGGCTGGGGCGCGATTGCGCGCGAAAGCAGCATGCCCGCCAGAACATGTCGTGCGAATTCCAGCCGAGACGATTGCGCGAATGGTCCATGTTACGCTCCAGATGCGTACCAAATGAGCAGAGATTCTGCTGCGACATGGGATTGGGGGACGCAATCCAGGAGGAGAAACCGGAAAATCAACAACCCGCGATTGTCATGAACTCGGACTCGCGGTTGTAAGCCCGTGTGATGATGTCCGGCAAATGAGCGGTCGACCCAAATAGTGCAGCAGGCATCGCAGGCCAATTCCGGCCGTTAGGCGGCCGAAAACTGGAACACGCCAGCCATGGTTCTCAAGGATCGAAGTCCGGAGTCGCCGATAGTGAACAGCAACAGTTGGCCGATTCTGGGAAGAATTCTCCCAGAACATGCGGGGCCTAGCAAAAGCGGTCCCGATAATCAAGACTAGCCGGCATCACCGAATTGCTATTAATAGCAGCGTACCTGGTGCTCGAATTTACCGACGCACTTTGGAATCTGGCGGCCCGTTTTAGTTAACTACGAGCCCAAATAAGCGGTGAATTTCTGCGGTCGAAATCCGCTGGAATAGATGCCGTATGGCCAGTTGCAGCCCATCCAATTCGTCTGCGACGAGATGATAAGGGTGACAGTATCGAGGCAAAACAGGTGTCCGGAGGCGCTGGCACATGCTGCTAAGTGGCGGGGTGAGGCTCAGGTGTTACCCCTATCGGCCCGCAATCCTGCCATTGCCGTCTCCCTGAACCGTTTCTCCTCGACCTCCGCCTGCACGCGATGGAGATCTATCCCCGTACGCCCGGGGAACCAGGATCGAACAGCTGCGGCCAATCCAAATGTTGGGTCTATCCCCGCACGCGCGGCGGAACCTCTCCATCTCAACTCGCTCCAAGTACGCAATTTAGCAGGTTCGTGTTCTCCTTTCCCGGCCAACGATCTGACCTGTCCAAATGAAAATTGCGCCTCGTTTTGTCCTTTGTGCGGGGCGATGATTGCTTAGAGCATCTGGGCTGGACGAAGAAGTAACATGCCGTAGCCATAAGCACGATGTCGTCCGATTCCCTTCGTAATGACCTTAGTGAATTCGACGGGATCCTTAATAACGAATTCGCCCCGAAGAATTGCGTCCGGTCCTTCCGGAGAACAACCCCCGCGTGCGGCGCGGACGCGTGAGAAGCGTGAGAAACGGATGCATGGGCAAAGTTGAACCGAGTTGCCAAGACGGCTTGCAAGCCAATCCGTGTAAACAGCTTCCCGTGTCCTGCCTGCCTGGAGCATGTTGTTTCCAGATGTGACTTGATCGGAAAACCGGCGCATCGCTTCGACAAGAAAGGTGTCGATCTCCGCGCCCCTCTTAAACGTGCTGCTGTCTCGACGCGGTAGCTTGTATTCCAACCGGCTCACGGGTCGAACACGAGTTTCGAAGCCAAGCCGGCGTCCAACCTTCCAGTCGCTTGGCATCTGCCTACTGAGGATTCTGTCCATATCGCAAACTGCCAAGGCATCCGGCAGCCCAGTCTCTTGAGCGATCTGTTTCAGCCTTTGATCCTCGCATGAGCTGTACCCATAAACCTCGAGATGAATCTTGTCAGCAGCCCAGAATGCGCGAAATGGGTGTATGGCTCTCTTGCCGAACAATTCCGTCAGCAGATGGTGCAAAGCTCTGCCCTCATCAAAATGGGAAATGACCCGTCGGTCCCTGGCGTCCTTCCACGTCGCCAAACCATAGTTGCGAAGGGCTGCCCAAGATCCTAGGGCGGTTGTAGAAATGGGAACACGAACTAGATGCAATGGACTCATTTCCTCGCTCCCAAGCAATGGACAGTGCCCTCAACCACTTGTCGCCATCCGCCATGGAGGCCTGACCGCCAGTTGCGCAGATCGGCAGGCTCGACGATCCGAAAAACAGAATCACCTGACTTCGGTCCTTCACCTACCGGCCAGCAGCAGCGCAATGACCGTTCTATGCCATCGATTGTTGGAATGAGTGAAAGGGCGTCATATGCGGTCGGTGCGGATACAGTCTCTTCTCCGGGCTGAATAATCAGAGCAGATGGCAAACAGGGCTTCCTTCCCAGAAAGATCGGACGACTGGGCTGAACGAGCGCTGCAGCTATACGATCGAGGTCAAGTTCCAGATCACGATCGGTCGAAATAAGTCTCAGGGCAACCGTTGCTGCCGCGTCCGGAAGGTAGTCTCGCTTGCGCTGACGTGGTGCCTTCTTCTCGCCACCGCCACGGCGTTCCGGACTACCAGTTGTTGTCCAACCCTCGTCACTTCCTCCATGTTGCACGTTTTGCATATCGGTTAGGACTCCGGTCAGAGACTCCCGGTCGATCCGCGCGGCAAACACGAGGCGATCCTGTAGCGCTTGATGTTTACCCCATTCCGCCCGATCCCACCCAAGCGCATTGGCGATCATGCCCGTGAGCATCGAGGCTGCTGGGAACTCGCGAGTGACGCCGACATGATCGATCGTTGCTCCGCCAAAGGCAACCAGAGGACCTTCCAAATGCAGAATTAGCCAACGCTCCAACGAGCTCATTTTGACATCCGTACTTGCTTGGCGGCCCAGTTCGCCAAATCATTCAACGTGACCTTCGGTATACCAGTTAATTTGCAGCTCGAAATCATCAGGCACTTGCGCCGCTCTCCCGTCTTGTAGACCTGGTCGAACTCTTGCAGGTGATTATCTAAAGCGATGATTGCCGGCTCAACTTCCGGCTTAACCGGTTTACGAAAGGCCCCGGCAAGACTGCGAGGTTGACGACTCCCTGACTCGACGAGCATGAGAAGTGATCGACCATATGGGGCCGTCGAGCCGCGTTTGGCGCCGGGAGACACTTCCGCAATGAGGTAGATTAGACTGCGGACAAGATTCGAGGCTAGCTGCCGTGCGCCACCACAGTTGGCGATCAATCCCGGAATATCTATGACCACGTAGCCGTAGAAAATCCCCGAAGTCAATTCTGTAAAACCTATATGATCTGCCCCTCTGGAGTCGTCGAGGGCGAGGTCGTCTGTCGCGGTGAAGTAATCGTCTTCGGCCTCGGCTTGGTGCACCGTGAATGCGTGAGCAACGTGGATCGGCGCTTCGATATTCGCCTTCGGGTCAGAGGTCACCATGCGGCCGAACATCGCCGCGATCAGGCCGCCCGGAAGTCTTTCTTGCTTGCTTGCGCAGGACTTTAATATTTTCTTGCCATTGCAACTGCTTCAGGCAAAGTATCCGACCGCAGGGATCATTCTAGTCGAGGGAACCGGCGGAGATCAGGGCATTGACAATTTTCAGGAAGCCTCGCTGACGCACCTTGCTGTCTAGCAGCATAACTGCCGAGCAAACGCCGCACTGGAATGACAATGTGCCGTTCTTGGCATATTCGTGCGTGCTCCCCGGAGCTATGGAGCTGAGATGGGAGTCCTCCCGCTGCCATATTTGGGTTGGGTGAGAGTTCGAATCTCTTCGTAGCCCAGGCGATGGCGGGCTTCCTCGCATTCGTCTGCGGAAGGGTGGTCAGCATCTTGCGTGCCGATGATCTGGCGCGCCGGCAATTGCAACTAGCATGATCTGAAGAACGCTGGGACAGGAGACATTAAGATCCATGGGACTGGGGAGAAATTGGCGCATGACTCGTGAGCGACACAATGAACGGGGTGAGGAGGATCGACAGGATAGGAGTTGCATGGATTTGAATGACTTGGTACAGATCATCGGCTACCAGTTGACTGCTTTCATCGGAAGCACAGACACACGAACCGTCGGACGTTGGCTCCACGACGGCGTGCCGGATGCGTTGCACTCGCGAATGCAGGCGGCTCTGGATATTGCCGCGCCGATTGAGCGGGTCGAATCCGAGCTTGTTGCACAGGGATTCCTGACTGAAGAGATGAGTGGTCTAGCACCGTATCGTTGTGCTGCCGAGATGCTGCGTGGAGGTGATGTGCGGATCGCGCGCGCAGTCCTTATGGAGCGAGTACGGAAGGAATTCCTCGAGAATGTCGCGGCGGATCTTCAAGGTGTAGAACTTCGCCTGAGGCAATGGATTTCGCAGGCGAACGTGCCGCCGCGAATCAGTTACACCGTTCACTTGTCCCCTGACCGGAACCGCCTCTGGTTGCAGCTGATTCATACCGGGTTCCCTCTGGATCGACAGCGGAAATGGGATCGAGGAGAAGACTGGCCCGGCTGGGACGACATTATCCGGAAGGTTCCAGAGATGGCGACTGCGCGGACTGGTCCGGATCTCGAGACAGGCTTTCCGTTCAAGTATCTACGAGTGCGAGCAGGTAAGCAGGATCGTTGACTCAATCAGGCTTGAAATCACGGAACCAGAAGGTGCTTGACCGGTGGGCGGTTAGCCAGCCCAGTTTTGTCATCATGTTCGCACTCGTCGGCAAAGGTTGGATGACGCCTATCTCGGCGTTCTTCCTGGTCGTCGGCAATTTAGGATTTAGAGGGAGGACGGCGAAACTCTGGCAGAGGTCAGCCTGGGCGGCGATCTTCCAACTATTGCAGCGCAGGGTTACATCGACCTAGCCGACACCAACGACGAAGTGTGCTAGTCCATGGTCTGGCAGGTTCATATCGACCGTAGCGCAATCCTTCCAATACCGAATTCGGCGAACTGGGAGAACGAAGCTCCGCTGAACGATGGCAGTCCGCTGGCGCGTGTCGCAGTTATGCTCTCCGCCTGCGAACACTGGCGTCCCCTCCCCTACAGTCACAGTGTGCGTTCGATCCCGACGCACGTCATCCGCCAACAGAAGGACGGCCACTACGGCAAGCAACACGAGCGGAATTGATGTGATCACAACCGCAGCTTTCGATCTATTGGGCAGGCGCATGTGTGGCCTCAACAGATTTGACGCTGGGATTACCATCCAGAGTACTACGGGCGTGTTGTCGGCAATGCTTCCCCAACGTGAATCACTCCAGCTCCACAACAATTGAATGTGCGTGCCGACGGCCGTGCATTGCCGAAATCAGCTCCGAGTACGTTGGCGACGTTGGTTACTTCCGGAAAAGTTGCGCGAAGACGACTCGACAGGACTCATCCAAGACCATCTCGGGTATCCTTAGCAGGATGCCGCATACGACAGAGTTTGCAGTGGAAGAAAAACTCAGCAAGTTCAAGGCCCTTGCGGGCGCGTATTCAATTGCGTCTCGGCCTAAACTGGTCGGTACGCATCTAGCAGATTGCCTTTTGCACCAACCGTATTTCGCTAACGAACTTGGTGACGTTGAGGCAGCGCTTCTTCGTTTGCAAACCAGAATTGACGATCCTCGCTTGAAACCGATTCTTGGCAAGCTCTTTGGTCAGCTCGAGGACTGGGATCAAGCGCTGAGCGAGATACTCACTTTCGCCTATTTGGAGTCGCTCGGAATCCTACACTCCATCGGATGGCCTTCTGATTTCTCAGGAGATCCTCCCTTTGATTTTGCACTCAGTGTTCCGGGCGGCATCCTAGCGGGCGACGTCAAGCCTGCAAATGGCAGTGGGTACCGATTATTAGAAGCAAACCTAAGCAAGTGCGAAGCAGAGCAGGCAACAAGGTCGGGCACAGCAAATCCAGGCGTGACTATCCGGTATCACGGACCGCTGACGCAAGAGGTCGTCGGGCCAAGCCTTCGATCCGCGACTTCAGATTTTGCAAAGATGATTAGTAATAAGCGTCTCTCCGAGCCCGAGACTTTCGTTCTCACAATTGGCTCAACCCGAGTCGCTGTCATGGTAGGCAAAACCAAGGACCATGGCGGCGGTATTACAGGCAGCTCAGCGCTTTCAGATAGATTGGCTCCTACTTTGGCAGGTCATCTGAAAGCAAAGGCAAATCAGCCAGCAAATACGATGTTCCCTTTTTGATGGCCTATGTTCGGTTGCCAGGGCGCGGTGCCGCAGACCTCAAAACTCATGTAAGCTTTGGCGACACACTCGCAAAGGCATGCCGAATGCTCGATATTCCAATCCCCAATTGGCTTGGCACGGTATTCCTGTCTTTTGGATCGCCTGAAACTGAACCGCGTTTCTATGAAGATACGGATGCCGCGTGGCCACTTTGTCGTTCCGCCGTATCCCTTTCGCAGAATCTCGGCGCAAAATTAACACAGCTGGTCGGTCCTGAAGAAGCCGGTTGAAAACTGCCATTGTGAAGAGCCAACTGGTTCCAGAGTGCGAATATCCGCTAGGTCTCCTGAAACACGTTCCCCGTCACCCACCTTCAATTGGTGACAATCCATTGGTATTCTCTGGAGGGCGGATATTTCGTCAGATTTTCTGCTGGAAGCCGAGGTTTCATAGAGACGATCGAGCCCAGCGATACCCTTAAGACTCGGCCCAGGACGATACGTGACGAGTTGCGCAAGTCGTAACGGTGGAGCTAGCCGAATGCATGGGGCGAGAACCTACGGATCCCCGTCCTGCTATCGGAAGTCTTGGAACTCCTCCAACGTGGACGCCAGAATGCTGTGAAGTCTGTCGACGCGATCTTGGCCACAACCTACTGGCTGGTCGTCGGCATCTCGTGGAGTTTGACCAGCGCGGTAAGGAGCGGGCAGTTTACGGCTCTGAATTGCTGAAAAGGCTGTCGGGCGCTCTGCAGTCCCGGTTTGGTCGCGGATTCTCGGAAAGAAATCTGGAGTAGATGCGACAGTTCTATCTCCAGTGGGAGAATCCGCAGACACTGTCTGCGGATTCGGCCGCAGGAATCTCAGGAATCCCAGGTTTTCGGTTACGATGCATGAGGCGCAGTCGAGACCACGGCTCCCAGAATGCGATGTGGCGCGTGAACACCATCGGTGAGGCAGGCCGGGCCAGGCTGAAGGATATCGGACGAAGATATCTCGTACACATGATGGTTGCGAACGGCCTCGATCTGGTCCCAGCCTTCACGCGCGCAGATCGCCTCTTTTTTGACCTTCATACCGCACCAGGAGGCGATGATGACGTCGGGATTGCGCTCGATGACCTGTTCGGGTTGGACGACGCGGTCCTTGGCCTTGCGAGCCTTGCGGAACTCCGGAAAGATTGGCTCGCCGCCGGCGATCTCGACGAGTTCCTCGACCCACTCGATGCCACTGATGATTGGATCGTTCCACTCTTCGAAGAAGACGCGCGGCCTGCGAGGAAAGCCGGCCGCCGCTTCGGCGGTCTGCTGCAACTCCGATTGATATGCCGCGATGAGCTCATTCCCGTTTTCCTGACGATTGACGAGCCGCGCGATTAGAGCGATGAATTCGAAGATCTCAGCCACGCTTCGCTGGTTGAAGTTGAGGACCGGCAGACCGCGATGGATGGCCTCTTTCGTGATCTCGGACTGCACATCGGAGTAGGTGATGATGAGATCGGGATCCAGCTTTTCGATGGCTTCAAAGTTCGCGTCTCGGAACGTAGACACACGCGGCTTGGTCCTCACATCCGGCGGGCGTTTCGAAAACCCAGAGACACCGACAATGCGATCCTGCTCGCCCAAGAGGCAGAGCAATTCGCTTGCTTCGTCGGACAGGCAGACGATGCGCGAAGGAAAGGCTTGGGATTGTTCTGCAAATTTGAACTGCAATGCTGTCGTCTCCATGCTCAACTTTGACTATTCAATAGTGCGCCGAATGCACGAATGAGCCGCAGGTTGTCGCTGCTTCCGAGCACGGCGACACGGAAGTAGGTTTCGTCGAGAGTCTCGAATGTGGCGCAGTTTCTCACCACAATTCCATGGTCCAGGATGAGCCGCTCCCACACATTGCGATTCGTGTGATCATCGCCGAGACGAAGAAATAGAAAGTTCGCTCCGGCGGGATATACCGTCAGACCCAATGCGGCAAGCTGCGTCGCTAAGTTCTCCCGCTCTCGTCGATTGCGGACGAGCGCATCGGCGATCCAGACTTCGTCCTCGATGGCGGCAATTGCGCCAACAGCGGCGAGAGTCGAGATGGGCCACGGCGCTAGCAGTTCTCTGATTCCGTGCACAAGTTGCTTCGGAGCGATCATGTATGCGATGCGCAGGCTTGCCATAGCGAAGAATTTGGTGACGGATCGGAACACAATCAGATTGCTAAACTCCGGCACATGCGTATCGAGACTATCTTGCGGAATAAAGTCGATGAACGCTTCATCAATCAGAATGCGAATGCCGTATCTTTGTGCTCGTTGTACCGCTGCGGATAGTTCCGTTGCCGCCAGCACCGCTCCAGTAGGATTGTGCGGATTCGTCAAAAGGAGGGTGTCGCATACGCGCTCCGCACACGAAGCAACAAGGTGCAACAGGTCCGTCTGAAATTCATCTGCCTCGCTTAGTGGCCAGGCTTCGACGGCAACGCCTTCGCGCTCCAACGTGCGGCGATATTCACCAAATGCCGGGACCGGAAGCATGCACCTTTGTGCGCTCATGGCACGCAGCGTTGCGGAGAGCAGCGGCACCATTCCATTTCCGACCAGGATATTCGACTCAGGGACGTTTGCGTAGTTCGCAAGAGTTAAGCGCAGTGCCTGTGAGTCGAGATCGGGATAGGTGCGCAATTCTTCTGGATTGCTAAGCGAGTTGGCGATGGCTTGCGTAACTCGCGGCGAGGGACCGCCTGGAACGATGCTGGCGCTAAAGTCGAGTAATTTGGTTGCGGGCAGGTTGAAACGCGCCGCGATTCCATGCAGTTGGCCCCCGTGCGCCGGCAGTGAGGCCGCAACTCCGTCACGCATTTCGCCTCCAGGCCAACGCGAGGCAACAGAGGCCAAAGCCCAGTACGGAAGCAAGCGCCGTGACGCGCAGAGCCTTGCGCGCATCATGTGGTTCAGGGCTCGGAAAGCCGGCGCCAAGCAAAGGTGAATCGACACGCTCACCGCGATAGGTATTGACTCCGCCCAATTGAACGCGCAGTGCGCCTGCCATAGCGCTTTCAGGGTGCCCCGCATTGGGGCTCGCATGCTTTTGCGCGTCGCGACGCCAGGTTGTCCATGCCTGTTCGAAGCTGCCGCGGCCGAGAAACGCTCCCGCTCCACAGACGAGAAGCGCGGCGATGCGGGAAGGAACGAAGTTGGCGGCATCGTCGAGACGCGCCGCCGCTTTTCCGAACCACTCGTATGTTTCATCGCGGTGACCGATCATGGAATCGAGCGTGTTCGTCGCCTTGTATGCCATCGCCAGTGGGACGCCGCCGAGCGTGAGATAGAACAGCGGCGCGATGATTCCGTCTGAGAGGCTCTCGGCTAGCGTTTCGATGATCGCGCGGGCAATTTCATTGCGATTCAGAGCAGCGGTGTCGCGGCCCACGATGCGCGCCAACTGCCGGCGCGCCGCATCGAGATCGGAATGATCGAGTGCTTGCACGACGGCTTGGGCCTCATCGAGCAGGTCGCGTGTGGCCAGACAGCTGGAGGCCAGCCAAATTTCTGCCGCACGGCCCAATGATACGTTGCTGCGTTTCAGAGTCTTAAGAAGTCTTGACGAAGCGTATGCAGAACCGAGGACGACTGCGCTCGTCAGCAGAACTCCGCTAACGAATTCTTTCTCTGGCCCGTCGCTCATTCGGCGCAGCGTTCGCTCGCCAGTCTGGATGGCGTGGCCGATCAGACGCACGGGGTGTGGAAGGGACTCGGGATCGCCGAGGACCCAATCCAGAAAATAGGACGCCGTCAGCGTGTCGAGGCGCATGCGCGCTCCTTGCGATCGCCCGCAGGCCAGTTCAAGCCGACGAGGCCAAGCAGGCGACTGAGGTCGACAGAGGCGGAAACAGTCTGCGCCAGCCGATCGAACTCGCTTTCGCGAAGCTGTTTCCATGCCAGCATAGCGGCAGGCGCAAGGCCGTGGGAGGAGCGAGCCGCGCGCAGGAACGCATGACGAAACGTGTCCTGGTGAAAGACTCCGTGAAGGTAAGTCCCCGCAACTCGACCGTCGGAGCTGACACATCCGTCGAGTAAGCCGGGACTCGAGTCTCCCTTGCGCGTGATGCGAGAAAACGGAAGCGCTTGCTCCAGGTAATCGGTTTCGCCGACGTGAATCTCATACCCATCCACGCCTGCACATCCGATAGATTGTCCGAACAGACGAGGAACGAGAAGTTCGCCTGCGGCTTCGCGCGTGATCTTTTCAGGATTCATCCTGGTCCGGATTGGAAGCAGGCCGAGTCCCTGCTCAGTACCGCCCATTTCCACTCCGTGGAGATCTTCGATGGTGACTCCGAGCATCTGCATGCCTCCGCAGATGCCAAACAGAAGCACGTGATCGGACAGAGCAAAGATCGCTTCGGCCAATCCACTCTCGCGCATCCAGCGAAGATCGCTGACTGTTTGCTTCGAACCGGGCAGAATGATGAGATCCGCAGCTTGTAGTTCTTCCGGCGCGTGACAGAAGCGAGCCGCGACGGAGGGCTCGGCCAGCAGCGGATCGAAATCTGTGAAGTTAGAGATGGAGGGAAACCGCACAATTGCGATGCGCAGTCGCCGTTCGGGCGAGTTGTCGTTTTCCCAGCGCATTCGCTGGGTGGATTCGAGTGACACGCTGTCTTCTTCGTCCAGGCGAAGGTCCGGAATGTGCGGGATGATGCCGAGGCAAGGTTTTCCGACGCGCTCCTCAAGCTGGCGAATACCAGGCTCCAACAAACGAACGTCGCCGCGGAATTTGTTGATGACGAAGCCATCGATGAGATCCCGTTCTGTGAGCTCGAGGAGGGCGAGCGTTCCGAAGATGGAGGCGAACACGCCGCCCCGGTCGATGTCGCCCACGAGGATGCAGCGCGCTGCCGCAAGCTGCGCCATGCGCAGGTTGACGATGTCGCGGTCCTTCAGGTTGATTTCGGCCGGCGAGCCTGCTCCTTCGAGGATTATCAATTCATTTTGAGCGGCGAGAATGTCGTAGCTCTCGCTGACAAGGGGGAGAAGCTCCTCGTTTCTCCGTTTGAAGTAATCTTCTGCCGAGAACTGCGCAAAAATCTTTCCTCTGACGATGACCTGAGAAGCCGTATCGCATGAAGGCTTGAGGAGCACGGGATTCATGTGGACAGACGCAGGTATACCGGCGGCTTCCGCCTGCAGGGCCTGTGCGCGCCCGATCTCCAGTCCTTCAGGAGTGGCGGCTGAGTTCAAAGACATATTCTGCGCTTTGAAGGGAGCCACGCGAAAACCTGCGCGGGCAAATGCGCGGCAGAGCGCGGTGGTGATCAACGACTTCCCTACATGCGAGCCGGTTCCCAGTACCATGATGGCGGGTGTTTTCGTCATGTTTGGACTGCGCTCCACGCCTGGTCGAATGTTTCGTGCCGGAGAACGTCTTCAAGGTTGAGCCTGCGTTCCCATCCGGCGCGCTCAAGCTCGGGTTCGGACGCGAACTGCTCCACGAATCCCATGCAGAAGTACCCGACGAGCGTCATCGATGCGGGAATGTTGAGAACTGCTTTGACGCGCTCTGGATGGAGGATGCTCACCCAGCCAAGGCCCACTCCCTCGGCGCGCGCCGCGAGCCAGAGATTCTGGATGGCACATACTGCCGAGTAGAGCGCCGCCTCGGGCATGGTGTGCCTGCCCAGCGAGTGGCCGCGGGAGCTATCGCAATCGCAGACGACGCACAGGTTGATGGGGGCCGTCAGAATGCCTTGCAGGGTGAGCCGGGCATAGAGCTGGGCGCGTTCGCCCGAATAGGTCTGGTGCTCCTGCGCGCTCGCATCCTGGAAATCTTCGAAGATCTTCTCCCGGATCGCGCGCGACTCGATGACGATAAACCGCCATGGCTGCATCAGTCCCACGGAGGGCGCTTGATGTGCCGAGCCGAGCAGACGCAACAGAAGCTCCTGCGGCAGTGGGTCGGGCAGGAAACCGGAACGCACGTCACGGCGTTCGCGGATGGCCCGGTAGACACCAGCCCGCTCTTCGCTTGAGAAGTGGTTCATCACCATGCCCTCGACCAGCGCGCGCCGGGATGTTGCTCATCGCGAAGCCGGGAGTCCACGCCCGCTTCCACCTCAAGCAAGCGCCCGAAGAGCCAGATGAGATCCGAAAGGCGGTTCAGATACGCAAGCACATTGGGCGCGACCTGAGCCCCGGATTCGATGAAACGCACGACCGTGCGCTCAGCGCGGCGGCAGGTGGTGCGGGCCATCTCGTATGCGGCTGCTTCAGGGTGAGCGCCGGGCAGAGACCAATCGGAGACCAGTCCTTCGGTCGCCTCGATCTTGTGGACGAGGTCCGTCAGCCAATCCACATCTTCAGCGGTGATGAGGGGCGGCTGCTTTTTGCTTTCCGGCGGCGTAGCCAGATTGGAGCCAAGGCGGAAGAGCGTACGTTGAACCTCTTCCGTCCAAGCTTTGATTTCGGTGTTGTGGCAGATGCTTCTGGCAAATCCGAGCACTGTGTTCAGCTCATCCACGGTCCCATAGGTTTCGACCCGTAGATCGGACTTGGAGACGCGGACTCCGCCGGCAAGGCCTGTCTGACCGGTATCACCGCGCTTGGTTGCAATGCTCATAACTCTGCTCCTTGCTCCTGTTCGGAGTTCAACAGCTCAAAATCTTCGCTGATCGAAATACGAATGATCTTCCTGCGTGCCGGGCGATACCAGCGCAACACGAGTTCGTTTACGAGAAAATCAGCGACGAGCGGTGGCCGGCGGCTGAAAAGCACCTCTTCCGGGAAAAACCAAGGCTGATTTGCGCCAAGCTCTTCGAGAGTGGCAGCCTGAACGATCACTGCAGGGATCTCAAAAATGCCAGCGCGCAACAGGCGATATGCGCGGTGGTAGCCGTCCCGAAGAAAACAGCGGCCTCGATAACATCCCACTTCCATGAAGGGGCTTCCATGGCGAACCATCGATGCAAACACCTCATCATTTTCGTGAGTGGTGTGCCACCGCACGGTGAGGTCCGGGTTCTCGGTGGTCAGCGTCAAGCCAGAGGATTGCCATACGCACTCGAAAATGGAAGTTCGGCGGTGCGGCAAGGCAACTTGCATGCGTGCAGCCCAGTCATGGAGTTCGCGGCTGTCGATCGTCTCGTCGTGCAGAACAAGCCTGCGCTGAAAGCTGACGAGCCGGCGAAGATCCACAACGCCGATGGTCCATACAAGGCCGTGAAACTCAGCGCGCAAGTCGTCACGCGCTGCGTTTTGGATCAGGTCGTTCTAAACATCTACCGAAAGGGCTTCTATCCGTGGGCTGCGGGAATTCCAATCGGGAAGCGATGCAAGACTTTCCTCGGAGCGCGCTTGTGCCCGCGCCGTGCCTTCCATCGCGGGGCGATCGGGATTCTCATCCAACCCCCATGCAGCGAGTTCGAGAATCAGGTTCTCGCGCTTCATTGTGCTCCCACATGCAACTGCGACAGGTCGACGGTCGCTGCGTACACCGCTGAGAGTTGGTGCGCCGGATCGGCAGAGATGCCGTACACCTCGCGCAACGCTGTTCGCATGAAGCCGCCGTGGGTTACCGCGATCAGCGACTGCGATTCGGCCTCGGCCGAGAGAAACTCGATCTCCTGTCGCACACGGTCGCGAAAAACATCGTAGCGCTCGCCGTCCGGGATCACGCCTGCCGGAAATTGCTCCATCCAGGCTTGCGACTCTACAGGAAAGCGCTGCTCGATCTCCTGCCACGATAATCCTTCCCACTGCCCGAACCCGATCTCGCGCAGGCCCGGGCGCACCTGCACGGGAATGGCGAAGTGTGCGGAAAGGATGGCGGCCGACTGTCGCGCGCGCAGGAGGTCGCTGCTGTAAATCACCTTCGGGGCAACCGGCAGCATGGATCCCGCACGTTCCACTTGAATACGGCCTGTGCGGTTCAATGGTGGATCGGAGTGGCCGCAGAACCGGCCAGCCATATCGGTCGCGCCGTGACGGATGAGGACGCATGCGCTCATCGCACCCACGCTCCACAGAGATACACGGCGATCTCGGAGAGCTGAATGGTGGCGCCCATACAGTCGCCGGTGATTCCGCCGAGACGGCGCTCGTAATAGAGCCCGCTCGCAGCAGTGACAATCGCAACGGCTAGGATCGGCTGCCACGCGGGGGCGCGCAAAATTAAGATCACAACCGCAATGGCGATTGCAGTG
>Ga0137385_10000746_pt1 | contig 26859 bp, 16 predicted proteins | sample SagtaG_FD_104921 | JGI IMG/M metagenome (GOLD analysis project Ga0137385, IMG submission 104921) | Vadose zone soil microbial communities from Sagehorn Ranch, Mendocino, California, USA - Sage2_R_80_16 metaG | ecosystem: Environmental > Terrestrial > Soil > Vadose zone | place: USA: California... | reverse complement strand
TGCTCGCTGGCGTCGTCGTCACCGTGGCATCGGCCGTCCTGCCGGCACGCCGCGCGGCGACGGTGGCACCGGTGGCCGCGCTGCGCGACCTCGCCAGGGACCGCTCGGCGACCTCCTGGCGGCGGGTCGCCGCCGGCGCGACGGTCACGGCGGGCGGCGCGGCTGCGCTGTCGCTCGGCCTGCTCAGCCGCTTGGAGGGCGCGCTGGTGCCGGTGGGGCTGGGCATCCTCATGGTGCTGGTGGGCATCGCGGTGCTCGGCCCGGTGATCGCCCGTCCAGCGAGCCGGCTCATCGGCGCGCCACTGCCAGCCGTCGCTGGCATGACGGGGACGCTGGCCCGAGAGAACGCCGTCCGCAACCCCAAGCGGACCGCGGCGACCGCGGCGGCGCTCATGATCGGGGTGAGCCTGGTCGCCTTCATCACGATCCTGACGGCGTCGGCCAAGGCGTCGGCGCAGGCGCGCATCGACCGGTCCTTCCCCGCCGACTTCGTGATCGATTCCGGATCCGGCGGCATCGGCTTCGGCGGGTTCAGCCCGGACCTGGCCACCCGGCTCGGCCAGCTGCCACAGGTCGCGGCGGCCTCCGGTGAGCGCAGCAACCTCGCCGAGATCGACGGCACCCCGGCAGATCTCGCCGCCGTCGACCCCGCCAGCTACGACAGGATCGTTGATCTCGGCGTCACCGAGGGCCGCCTCGCCGATCTTGGCCGGGACGGGATCGCTGTGCTCGACACGGTCGCCAAGGCGAGGGGCTGGTCAATCGGCGACCGGGTGCCGGTGCGCTTCGCCGTGACCGGTCCGCGCCAGCTCACCGTCGCGGCCATCTTCCACAACCATGGCGACCTGGGCGCCAGCTATGTCCTTGGCCTGCCAGCCTACGACGCCAACTTCACCGACCGGTTCGACGCCAAGGTGCTGGTCAAGAAGGCCGAGGGCGTCAGCCCGGCAGCCGCCCGCGCCGCAGTGGAACGGGTGACTGCCGCCTACCCGACCGCCAAGGTGCAGGACCGAGACCAGGCCAAGCGGGCCCAGGCCGCCCAGATCAACCGGTTGCTCGGGCTGGTCGATGTCCTGCTCGCGCTGGCAGTGGTCATCGCCCTGCTCGGCATCGCCAACACGCTGGTGCTGTCGGTCTTCGAGCGGATCCGCGAGCTCGGCCTGCTGCGGGCGGTCGGCATGACCCGCCGCCAAGTGCGATCGATGGTGCGCTGGGAGTCGGTCGTCATCACCCTGTTCGGCACCTCCCTGGGCCTCGTCATCGGCCTGCTGTTCAGCTGGGCGGTCGTCGCGACCGTCGCCGACCAGGGTGCCGCCATGAACATCCCGGTCGCCCAGGTCGGCGGCCTCCTGCTGATCGCCGCGCTGGCCGCCGTCCTCACCGCCGTCCCACCCGCCCACCGCGCGTCGAACCTCGACATCTTGACCGCCATCCACGCCGAGTAGCCGGCACACCCTCAGGTCCAGCCGCGTTCGCGCTGGACACCGATCGGGGAGGCTTCCATGAGACCCAACACCGCAATTCGGTTGCTGACGGCTGGCACGGCGCGAGGGATCGCCGCATTCGTGCTCGCGACCGTCCTCGCGCTCCTCGTGCCAGGGGTGACGCGAGCACCCATCGCCGCGGCGAGCGCGCCCGGTGCTATGGCTGGCGCGAATGCGGCCACACCCGACCTTGCCGCAGTCGACCGCTACGTCGAGGGAGAACGACGCGCGACGCGCCTGCCCGGCCTGGCCCTTGGCATCGTGCGGGGCGACCAGATCGTGCACCTGCGCGGCTTCGGGCATGCCGACTCGTCGGGACGGGCGGTCACGCCGCAGACGCCGTTCATCATCGGCTCGACTACCAAGTCGTTCACGGCCTTGGCGGTCATGCAACTGGTCGAGGCGGCCAAGATCGATCTGGACGCTCCCGTGCAGCGCTACCTGCCCTGGTTCCGCGTGGCCGACCCTGACCCCGCCTCGGCGCGCATCACCGTCCGGAACCTGTTGACCCACACCAGCGGGCTGCACGGCCCACTCGCGTCGTTCACCCGCAGCGACACCAGCGCGGGCGCGCTGGAACAGGCGGTTCGCGCGCTGCGGACCGAGCACCTCGGGGAACCAACGGGCCGGATCTTCCAGTACGCCAACATCAACTACTCAACCCTCGGGCTCATCGTGCAGGTCGTCGCGGGACAGCCCTACGAGGACTACCTGCGGGCCCACGTGCTCGCGCCCTTGGAGATGACCGACGCCTACCTGTCCCCGCTGGAGGCACGCCGCCATGGCCTGGCCACCGGGCACCGCTACTGGTTCGGCCACCCGGTCGCGTTCCAGATGCCGTACAACCGGGCTGCCCTTCCGGCCGGGTTCATCAGCGCCAGCGCCGAGGCGATGACGCACTACCTGATCGTCCAGCTCAACGGCGGCCGCTACCACACGGCCAGGGTGCTGTCTGCGGCGGGGATCGCCACACTGCACCGACCCGCCGTGGCCACCGGCATCGGCAGCATCTCCTACGCCATGGGCTGGTACGTCGGGGAGATCAACGGCGTCTCGATGGTGTGGCACCCCGGCTCCAGCGGGACCTTCCGCTCCAACCTGACGCTCGCACCGGCACCGGCGGGCGGCTGGGGCATTGTGATGCTGTCCAACGGCGACAACGTCATGGCGCCGATGCGGATCGCCGGCATCGCCCGCGGCGTGCTCGGCCTGCTGGTCGGCCGCCACCTCACCGCCGAACCCACCACCAGCGGCAACCAGATCATCTTCTATGCCCTGCTGGCCGCGGTCGTCGTGCAACTGCTCGGGATCGCCCGCTCAACCCAGCTGCTGCGGCGCTGGAACGCCTATCCGGCTCGGCGGCCACGCGGCCGGGTCCGAGCCACCGCACGGATCGTCCTGCCGCTGCTGGCAAACCTCGCGTGGGCGCTGGTGTGCCTGGTCGGCCTGCCGTTGTTCATGGCGGGGTCGCTGTCGGCGGTGCTGCTGCTGTTCCCCGACATGGGCGTGGTGCTGCTGGCCAGCGGAGCCATCGCGGCAGCCTGGGGCATCGCCAGAGCCGCTCTGGCCATCGGCGCCCTCCGCCGCCCCGCCTCCGACCACTCCATCCCACCTACACCCCAGATCAACACCGTCAGCGTGTAGCCACGACCACAGTGAACCATCCTGGATTTGGTGGACACTGGTGTGCCCGTCAGACCAGACCCAGGACGGTTCACTCGGTCACGTCCGGTCGCGCCCATAAACCCACGGCACGAACACGACCTCGCGCCCGTCTGGATCTCGGTAGGTCACGCCCCCGTTCGCGTGCCAGTAGGGGTGCTGCAACGTCGGCTCCACACCGGCAGCCGCCATCCTCGCGATCAAACGCTCCTGAGCCGCCGCGTCGGGCAGGTACAACACCAGCGTATCGATGCGATCGACGCGGACAACCGGCTCCGTCGACCGGACAACCTCCAGCTGCACAGAGGTGTCGGGCAGGCCGAAGATCACACCGTCCTCGCCGTAGCTTCCCGCAAAGCTCTCCAGCACCGGCAGCCCGACCAGGTCCCGGTAAAACCGGACTGCCTGGTCGAAGTGGGCGCTTGAACGGCCGACGCGCAGCGCGCCGACCGGAAGATGCTCAGGCCAGCGTCCAGTTCCCTCGGGTTGGTTGGGCGTGGACATGGACACAGTCCAAATTTGCAGGTTAGGTTCCTCGACACCGGCAGCGCCGCCGACCAGGCGGCAGGGGTCCTGCGCCGCCTGGCAGACGTCGGGATCGACATGGATGACGTCGGACGGACGCTGGAGGCGGCGGGCGTGGCCAGCTTCCATGACTCCTTCGCCGGCGTCCTCGACGCGCTCACGGTCAAGGCAGGCCAGCTCGCCGCCCACCGAGGCTGAGTGTGCCGGCTCATCTCATCGGCGTCCAAAGAGCCTGAAGTGGTTGCCGACGCCGGCGATCGCAAGTCCGATGACGACGCCGCTGATCCATTGTGCCGTTGTCATGACGCCGGTGATGGCCAGCGTGAGGTGGGCGAGGACGATCAGGACGCCGAAAGCGATGACGATCATGGGGGCTTTCTTCGAGTTCGTGACGGGAGTGCTCACGCGGTCTCCTTCCGCTGGGGTCGCTGCGATGCGGTGGTCGTGGTGAGGCTCCGGACGCCGTCGCGCGCCATGGCAAGCTCGAAGACGGGATGGGAGGCGGCGGCGCTGGTGAACACCTCCAGCGACGCGCCCGGCGGCACATCCAGGGTCTGCCGGAGGACGAACCCACCGACGGGTCTGGCCAGGCGCGGACCCAGGACCTCCTTGAGCACGGTTCCGGCCGCCTCCTGCGAAAGCTCGACAGCGGTGAAGGCGTAGCGCAGGCGGCCTCGTGCGAGGGTCCCCTCGCGTGCGGCTCGAAGGTTGCGCACCCAGCTGGCGTTGGCCTCATGGGTGGCGACCAGCCAGTGGCGGCCGTCACGCTCGAACAGGTCCACCGGGTTCGACCGGGGCAGGCCGGTGCTGCGGCCACGAACGGTCAGCAGCATCATCGGTCCCAGGTGGACACCCAGCCGGAGCAGCCGTGGGATGCTCCGGCTCACGACGAAGAGCACGGTCCTCTGCAGTCCGCCCCCGCCGTGCGTGGGCGGCGCAGCGGCTCCCGGTGGCCTGGTGTGGGCGGCTTTCAGCGCGCGGAAGGCGACCGCCAGCAGCGCCGCGACCACGACGGCAATTCCGGCAACGATGACAATGACGAGATACATGGTTCCGGTCCTCCAGTCTGATCCGGTCAGGGCCCGGTCAAGGACCGAGCGATGAAGTCGATCTCCTTGCGCCGCGACCTCGGCTTCCACGTTTCCTGGTAGAGGTAGCGCTGGAAGGCGTCGTCGTGGCAGAGGCTGACGATGATCGAGGCGGCCGTGCGGCACTCGGCGCCCGCGGTGACGCGGCCAAGGTCGCGTTCGGCAAGCAGGTACCGCTCGACCACCCGGGCGGGGTCGCTCAGCGGGTCGATGGCGGCCATCTCGTGGCGCACCGCCTCCAGCAACTGGCCGTTGGAGAACGCCGCGGCGAAGGCCGGGACGAGCCGGTCGAGCACGGTCGCGGCCTGACGGACGAAGTACCGCAGGTTGTGCGCGACGGTGTACTTGCCGGCGCGTGACGGGAGGCCAGCGACCGGACCGCTGAGATTCGCCGCGTACCACACGATGGCTTTGGCCAGGAGCTGGGTGTGGTTCTCGAAGTAGTTGTACAGCGTGCCGCCAGCGACGCCGGCCTCCTCGGCGATGGCGCGGGTCGACGCTCCCGCAAGTCCCTTGCTGTCGATGACCCGGTGGGTGGCCTCCAGAATGTGATTCCGGACCGCCTCCAAGTCGCCGTCGGTGACAGCCAGGACAGGGGCGGCAAGCGGTCTGGGCAGCGACCTCACCTCCGTTCTGAGCGGTCGATCATTAACGTCCTGCACTCATTCTGAGCAGCTGCTCATAATCTGTCAAGGGAGGCACCAGAACCTTGACACTATTATGAACGAGCGCTCAGAATGGCGCCATGACGCTACAAGAACGCAGACAGGGACGCCGGGGCATGGCGCTCGCCATCGTGGCCGGCGCAGCGGCCGTCGCCGCGCACCTCTGGTTGATCAGGGAGGCTGTCCTGAGCGCACGGCGGTGGCTCAGCCCCGTCGTGGTCGGCCTGGCGGTCATCCTGGTGTTCGCGCTCCACGGCGCTGGGCTCCGCAGGCTCGCCGGGCGCCTCCGCCCCCACCCACACACCCACACCCACGATGCCGGCGACAGCATCGACTCGGCACTGACCGCGAGCGCGGAGGGCATGCGCGCGCTCAAGATCTCGCTCGCCGGCCTGGGAGCCACCGCGGCAGTGCAGTTGGTGGTGGTCCTCGCTTCGGGCTCGGTGGCGCTGCTCGCCGACACGATCCACAACTTCGCCGACGCGCTGACCGCCATCCCGATCGGGATCGCGTTCCTCGCCGGGCGCCGCCTCCCCAACCGCCGCTACACCTACGGCTACGGCCGGGGTGAGGACATCGCCGGGCTCTTCGTGCTGCTCGCCATGACGGTCTCCGCGTTGATCGCCGCCTACGAGGCCTTCGATCACCTGGTGAACCCGCGCGACCTGCGCAATGTCGGCTGGGTCGCAGCAGCCGGGGTGATCGGCTTCATCGGCAACGAGTGGGTCGCCGCCTACCGGATCCGCGTCGGCCGGCGCATCGGCTCGGCCACGCTGGTCGCAGACGGCCTGCACGCCCGCACCGACGGGTTGGCCTCGCTGGCGGTCGTGGCCGGCGCGGCTGGGGTGGCGGCAGGCTGGCGACCCGCGGACCCGGTCGCCGGGCTCGTCATCGGCGTCGCGATCCTCGGCGTGCTCCGCCAGGCGGCGCGTGAGGTCTATGGACGCATGATGGATCGGGTCGACGACCACACCGTCCTTCACGCCGAAGCGGCCGTGCGGCAGGTTCCCGGTGTCGTCTCGCTCGATCGGCTCCGGATGCGATGGGTCGGCCACGAACTGCTCGCCGAGGTGGAGATCTCAGCCAACCCCGAACTGTCGCTGCCGCAGGCACATGACATCGCCGAGGCCGTGCGCCATCAACTGCTTCACCAGGTGCCACGGCTGGCCGACGCGACGGTCCACGTCGGCCACCAGCCCGAACCTGGCGGCGACCCCCATCATGAAACGTCGCACCACTTCGCCCCCAGCGGCTGAGGAACGTCGTCATCGAGTAGCCCATGGTTTCGGAGGGCTGCACGGGCGAGCGCCCCACGCGTGCCCGGGATCCGGGAGCTGGCGGCGGCGCGGGTAGAATCCGCCCGTCGGTGTCGTGCCGTGCGCCAGCGGGACCGCGCTGGCCGCCTGGCAGGGCGGGGAGCGACGATGGACCTGCGTGTGCTCGGCCCAGTCCAGCTGCATGCCGGCGGGCGGCAGCTGCCGCTGCAAGGACCGCGGCTGCGCGCGGTGCTCGGGGTGCTCGCCCTGCACGCCAACCGGGTCGTGCCCAGCGGGCGGCTGCTGGAGCTGGTGTGGGGGCCGGCCCCGCCCAGGACCGCCCGCAACAGCCTGCAGGGGCAGGTGTCGCGGCTGCGTCGGCTGCTGGCCGGCGCCGGCGACGCCGACCGCCTGATCTGGCGCGCGCCGGGCTACCTGCTGCGGCTGGCGCCCGGGGAGCTGGACGTCGAGGAGTTCAAGCGGCTGGCCGACGAGGGCCGGCGGCGGCTGGCCCTCGGCGACGCCGAGGGGGCCAGCGCGGTGCTGCACGCCGCGCTCGGGCTGTGGCGGGGACGGCCGCTGGAGGACGCCGACCTGCCGGGTTTGCGCGAGCTGCTCGCCGGGCTGGAGCGGCGGCGGCTGGCGGCGCTGGAGGACCGCATCGACGCGGACCTTGGCCGGGGCTGCCACGGCGAGCTGGTCCCCGAGCTGGAGGCGCTGGCGGCGGCCTGGCCGCTGCGGGAGCGGCTGCGCGGGCTGCAGATGCTGGCGCTGTACCGCGCCGGCCGCCCCGCCGACGCGCTGGCGGCGTTCCGAGACACCCACGCCGCGCTGCGGGAGCGGCTCGGCGCCGACCCGGGCCCCGAGCTGGTGCGGCTGCAGCGGGCGATGCTGGCCCGCGACCTGTCCCTGGAGCCGCCCCCGGTGCAGCCGCCCGCCCCCGCGGAGCCCGCGAGCGGGCCGCCGGCGCAGCTCCCCGCTGCGGTGGCATCGTTCGTTGGCCGCAGCGGGCACCTCCGGGCGCTCGACGCGCTGCTCCAGGACCAGGGCGCGGCGCCGACCGCGGTGGTGATCTCGGCGATCGCGGGGATGGCCGGGGTCGGCAAGACCGCCCTGGCCGTGCACTGGGCGCACCGGGTCGCCGACCGCTTCCCGGACGGGCAGCTGTACGTCGACCTGCGCGGCTGGGCCCCCGCGGCGGCGCCGCTGCGGCCGGAGGAGGCGCTGGCCGGGTTCCTGCGCGCCTTGGGCGTGCCAGCCGCGCAGGTGCCCACCGAGGTCGAGCAAGCCGCCGGCCTATACCGCACCCTGCTGGCAGAGCGGCGGGCGCTGGTGGTGCTGGACAACGCCCGCGACGCGGACCAGGTCCGGCTGCTGCTGCCGGGCAGCCCGACCTGCCTGGTGCTGGTCACCAGCCGCGACCGGCTGGCCGGGCTGGTGGCAGTCGAGGGTGCCCGCCCGCTGCCCGTGGACGTGCTCACCCCGAGCGAGGCCCACGACCTGCTGGCGCAGGTCCTCGGCGCCGAGCGGATCGCCGCCGAGCAGCCGGCCGCCACCCAGCTGGCCCGGCTGTGCGCCTACCTGCCGCTGGCGCTGCGGATCACGGCCGCCAACCTGACCTTCCACGCGCAGCGCACCATCGCCGAGCACGTGGCCGAGTTGGCCGCGGGCAATCGCCTGGCCGCCCTCGAGGTCCGCGGCGATCAGCAGGCCGCCGTCCGGGCGGCCTTCGGCCTGTCGTACGCCACCCTCGCCGCTGACGCGCGGCGGCTGTTCCGGCTGCTGGGCCTGGTGCCGGGCCCCGACGTCACCGCCGCCGCGGCCGGAGCGCTGGCCGGGATCGGCACCGAGCAGGCCACCCGGCTGCTGGAGCGGCTGGCGGACGCGCACCTGCTGGCCGAGCCGGCCCCCGGCAGGTACGCCTTCCACGAGCTGCTGCGGCTGCACGCCGCCGAGCAGGCCCACGCCGAGGACGCCGCCGAGGCGCGCGACGCGGCCGTCCGGCGGCTGCTGGACTGGTACCTGCACAGCGCCGCCGCGGCCGCCCGGCTGCTCTACGCGCACGTGCTGCGCCTGCCCCTGCCCGCACCCGAGAGGACGGCGCCAGCGATCGGGCTCGACGACCACGCCCAGGCGCTGGCGTGGCTGGACGCCGAGCGGGAGAACCTGCTGGCCGCCGTCCAGCACGCCGCCGCCAGCGGGCCACGCCCGGTGGCGTGGCTGCTCGCCAACACGCTGCGGCACTACGTCTGGACACGCCCACACGCGGTGGACTGGCTGAGGGTCGCCCACGCCGCGCTGGCCGCCGCCGAGGCCGACGGCGACCCGCACGGTCAGGCCGCCGCCCGGCTCGGCCTCGCCGACCTCCACCACCGCCAGGGCCAGGACCGGCAGGCCGTGGAGCACTACGCCGCCGCGCTAGCGCTGACCCGGCAGAGCGGCTGGCTGGACGGCCAGTCCGCCGCCCTGGTCGGCCTCGGCGTGGTGGACTGGCAGGCGGGGCGGCTCGAGGAGGCCACCGGCCACCTCACCCGGGCGCTCGAGATCGACCGGCAGACCGGCTGGCTGGACGGCCAGGCGACCGCGCTGGGCAACCTCGGCTTCGTCCACTGGGAGGCGGGGCGGCTGCAGGAGGCCACCGACGACCTCACCCGGGCGCTGGCCCTGTACCGGCAGGCGGGATCGCCCACGGGCGTGGCCATCGGCCTGGGCGACCTCGGCGGGCTCCTCGGCGAGCTGGGCCGGCTGGACGAGGCCGCCGAGCTGCTGACCGCCGCCGTCGCCCTGGCGCGCGAGGGCGGCGACCGGGGCGCCGAGGGCGAGATCCTGCGCATGCTCGCCGAGGTGCGGCGCGACGCCGGGCGCCCCGCCGACGCCCTGGAGCCCGCCCAGGCCGCCGCCGCCCTGGCCCACGACGTCGGCGACCGGCCCTACGAGATCGACGCGCTCGACACCCTGGCCACCGTTCAGCAGCACCTCGGCCAGCTCGGCCAGGCCCGCGCCTGCGCCGAGCAGGCCCTGGCCTCAGCCCGCCGGATCGGCTACCGGCTGCTGGAGGCCCGGGCGCTCACCACCCTGGCGGGCGTGGAGCTCGACCAGGGCCGGGCCGACGAGGCCCGCGACCACGCCCGCCAGGGGCTCGCCCTGCACCGCGCCAGCGGGCAGCGCGGAGACCAGGCCCGCGCCCTGGTCATCCTCGGCCATGCCCTCCAGCACGGCGGCGACGCCGGCGCCGCCCGCCCCTGCTGGCAGGAGGCGCTCGCGCTGCTCATCGAGACCGGCAGCCCCGAGGCTGACCAGGTCCGCGCGCTGCTGGCCGGCCCCACCCCTCCGTGACGCCTGTCAAGCCCCGATTGGTTGCCGTTACCAGCGCGGATAAGCGCCCCGTCAGCGTTTCATCAGCGGCCCCGTCAATAATCCGCCACCGGTGAAGCCAGACAAGGACACTTATCTGTCCCACCAAACCGAAAGGGACCATTCCATGACCCCAGCACGATCCCTGCCGTCCCTGGCCGCAGCGGGCGCCGTGGCGCTGCTCGCCGCGGTAGTGCTGGCCGGCGTCCTCATCGCCACCGCGCCCGCCAAGGCCTCCACTGACGGCCCCGGCACCGGGCAGCCGTTCGCCGCCGACTCCAGCAACAAGCAGGTGGGCGACACCTGCCCGATGGGCCTGACCAGCGGCACGCTCGACTGGCACACCGGCCTGGGGCCACGCACCCCAGGGATCATCGGCTCAACGAAAACCGTCGACGTAGCGGGCATCGTCGCCGACCATCCCCTGCCCAGTGACCTCAGCACCGCCTGTGGCGAGGACGGCCGCTTCACCACCGCCACGTTTGCCGCATACTCCGCCGGCGTCCAGATCGCCAGCAGCGCCCAGAAGGCCGACAACGGCGAGTTGGACTTCTCCTTCGCCCTGAAGGCGGCCCAGCCGATCCAATTGATCACCGTGCAGGTGTGCCGCACGACCCTCGACCCCGCACCGTTCACCTACTGCGGCCTACTTCAGAAGTACCCCGCGCCGATCACCCCGACCGGCTGACCGCCCCTGCGGATCCTCCGGTTCAGTGCCTGCGTGCTGCGGTTCCTGCGGTACTTGGCTGGAGGCGCGCGGCGCGCAGCAGGGCGTGGACCTGGTCGGCTTCGGGGCTGCCGGCGTCGGTGAACAGCGAGAGCGCTTCGCGCCAGCAGGGCAGGGCGGCCTCGGTGCCGTCGGTGTGGCGCAGGGCTCGGCCGAGGGTGACCAGGGTACGGGCATGGCCCAGGCGGTGGCCGGTGGCGCGGTGCAGAGCGAGCGCCTGCTGGGCATGCTGGCGAGCCTGCTCGGGCTGATCGAGTTCGAGGTGGATGCTGGCCAGAGTGGTGAGAACTTGGCCCTCGAGAAGCTGGTAGCCAGCCTCGCGGGCCACGGCGAGGGCCTGCTCGGCGCGAGCGCGGGCCTGCTCGGGCTGACCCCGGCGCTGGTGGACGGTGGCCAGGGTGTCGAGCGCCACGGTTTCGTACTGGCGGTCGCCGGTGTCGCGAGCAAGGGCCACGGCGCCCTCGGCGGCTTCCAGCGCAAGGGTGAGGCGCCCGGCGTCGCGGTGCACCGCAGCGAGCAGCCGCAGGGTCTCGCCTTCCACTCCCCGGTCGCCGACCTCGCGCAGCAGGACGAGGGCGCCGGTGAGGTGGTCGAGGGCCTGGTCCAGCCGCCCAAGCGCGTGACAGGTCTCGCCGAGGTTGGCGAGGACGCCAGCTTCGCCGCTGCGGGACCCGACGCGGCGGAACAACGCCAGCGCCTCGGTGTGGTGCTCGGCGGACTGCGCCAGCCGTCCCAGGTCTCGGGACACGTTGCCGAGGTTGCAGAGCCTGGTCGCCTGGCCGGCGAGGCGACCGGTGCGGCGGTCGATCGCCAGCGCCTGGGCGAAGTGCTCGGCAGCCTCCTCCAGCCGCCCCAGATCCAGGCACACGAGGCCGAGGTTGCTGCGGGCGGTCGACTCGCCCTCCAGCCAGCCGCCCTCCCGCGCGAGGGTCAGCGCGCGGTTGCAGTGCTCGATCGTCTGCTGGTACCCGCCCAGCCGCAGGTGCACGTCGGCGAGGCTGAGGTGGGCGGCGGCCTGGCCGCGCGAGTCCGCGGCGCCCTCGGCGGCGGCCAGCCCGGCGTGGGCGACCGCCAGCCAGTCCACGGTGTACATGCGCAGGGCGAAGTAGCCGCGCAGGGTGTCGGCGAGCAGCCACGCGGCAGGGTGCAGCCCGTTGGTGGCGGCGTGCTGGACGACGGCGACCAGGTTGGGCCGTTCGGCGTCCAGCCACTCCAGCGCCTTCGTGTGGTCGTCGCAGCTCATCGCCTGGGCAGTGGACGAAGGCAGCGGCAGGCGCAGCTTCTCGGGGTAGAGCCGTCTGGCCGCGGCGTCGGCGCTGTGCAGATACCAATCGAGTAGCGTCCCGAGCGCCGGGTCGCGCTCGGTGGGCTGGACCCGCTCGGCGGCGTAGGCGCGCAGCAGGTCGTGGAGGACGTAGCGGCCTGGAGCGGGCTGCGCGAGCAGGTGCGCGTCGGTCAGCAGGCCAAGTAGCGCGGCTGCGTCCTCGGGCGTGGCGTCCGCCAGCGCCGCGGCAGCCTCGGCAGTGAAGTCCGGCCCCGGGACCAGGCCCAGCAGGCGGAACAGCCGCTGCGCCTCGGGATCCAAGGCCCGGTAGGACAGGTCGAATGCAGCCCGCACGGCCGCCTGCTCGTCCCCCTCCACCGCCAGGGTGGCCAGCCGGTTCCCCTCGGCCAACTCGGCGGCCAACTCGGCGATGCTGCGCTCGCGATGGAAGGCCAGGTTGGCGGCGGCGATCCGCACGGCCAGCGGCAGATGAGCACACGAGCGCGCGAGCTCAACCGCCGCCTGCGGTTCGGCCTCGACCCGCTCGGCGCCCAGGACTCCCGCCAGCAGTTCGCACGCCTCCTCCGCAGTGAGCACGTCCACGGCCAGGGGGTGGGCGCCGTCGCGGGCGACCAGCCCACCCAGCCGCTCGCGGCTGGTCACCAGCACCACACACCCCGGGCTGCCTGGCAGCAACGGCCGCACCTGCTCCACGCTGCGGGCGTTGTCCAGCACCACCAGCATGCGTCGTCCAGCCAGCAGCGAGCGGTACAACCCGGCGGCCTGCTCCACCTCGGTGGGGACCCGCTCGGCCGGCACCCTCAAGGCACCGAGGAAGCCGGCCAGCGCCTGCACTGGTGACAGCGGCGGTCCGTGGGCCCAGCCGCGCAGGTCCACATACAACTGCCCATCGGCAAACCGCTCGCGCACCCGCTGCGCCCAGCGCACCGCCAAGGCGGTTTTGCCGACCCCGGCCATGCCCGCCAGCGCCGAGATCACCACCGCCGCTGGCCCATCGTCCTCCAGCAGCCTGTCAAGCTGGTGGAGGTGCCGGGCGCGGCCGACGAACGACGATACCGCCGCCGGTAGCTGCGCCGGTACCACCTCGCGACCCACGTCCGCGGCGGGTTTCTGCGCTTCGCTGGGCAGTTCCAGGGAGGGGTCTCTGGCCAGCATCGCCCGCTGCAGCCGCACCAGATCCGGCCCCGGATCCACGCCCAGCCGCTCCCCCAACACGGCGTGGGTCTCGCGGAACACCGCCAGCGCGTCGGCGACGCGGCCGGCGCGGTACAGCGCCAGCATCTGCTGGCCGCGCAGCCGCTCCCGCAGCGGGTGCACCGCCACCAGCGCCTCCAGCTCGGCCTCCAGCTCGCCATACCCATGCCGGCCCAGGCGCAGGTCCGCCTCGATGCGGTCCTCCAACGCCGCCAGCCGCCGCTCCTCCAGCCCGGCGACCTGCTCGTGCATCGCTGGCAGGTCGGCGTCCTCCAGTGGCCGCCCGTGCCACAGGCTCAGCGCGCGGTGCAGCAGCGGGGCGGCTCGCCCGGCATCCCCGACGGCGAGCAGCCGCCGGCCCTCATCGGTCAGGCGCCTGAACTCCTCCAGGTCCAGTTCGCCCGGCCCGACCCGCAGCAGGTACCCCGGCTCCCGATAGACCAGCCGGTCCTGGTCGCCGTCGCTGCCCAGCAGCCGCCGCAGCCGCGACACCTGCCCCTGCAGGCTGTTGCGGGCGGTCTTGGGCGGGGCCGGACCCCACACCAGCTCCAGCAGCCGCTGGCTGGGCACGACCCGGTTGGCGTGCAGCGCCAACACGCCGAGCACCGCCCGTGGTCGTGATCCCGGGAGCTGCACCTGCCGTCCGTCAAGGTGCACCTGCACCGGGCCGAGCACCCGCAACTCCATGATGCCTCCGAGTCGTTGACGAACTCCTCAATGAGGCTTCGGTGGCTCACGGCAGGACACCGACGAGCCGGATTCTATACAAATATTCTGTTTCCGCACCTTGCCGACGTGGCCGTCGAGCGTATCGAGCAGACCCGGGCTCGCCAGCGTTGACACGCCGGAGGACCGAACGCGAAACTGGCTTTGGGAGCCTGCGCACGCACCGAGTGTGCGGCGTCGCGCCGCACCCGATCGGATCGGATCGGAGAGGTTCCCATGCGAACCATCATGTCCTTGCGCAAGCGACCCCTCGGGCTTCCCCTGCTGGCAGTCGCCCTCGCCCTGCTCGTCGCCGCGCTCATGGTTCCGTTCGGCCTGCCCGCGGGAGCGGCGACCCTGTCGGCGCAGGTGAGCGTGAATGCCTCCCAGAGCCGGGGGACGATCCCGGCGACGGCGTTCGGGCTCAACACCGCCGTATACGACGGCCTCATGAACGACGCGCCGGTCGCCGGCCTGATGCGCTCGGCGGGCGTCGGCGTGATGCGCTACCCGGGCGGCTCGTACGGCGACATCTACCACTGGCAGACCAATACGGCGCCCGGCGGCTTCGTCGCGCCCGGCACCGACTTCGACAGCTTCATGACCACGGTGCGGTCGGCAGGTGCCCAGCCGATCGTCATCGCCGACTATGGGTCGGGCACGCCCCAAGAGGCCGCCGACTGGGTCCGCTACGCCAACGTCACCAAGGGCTATGGCGCCAAGTACTGGGAGGTCGGCAACGAGCTCTACGGCAACGGCCACTACGGCGCGCAGTGGGAGACGGACACCCACGCCGACAAGAGCCCCACGGCCTACGCCAACACCACCCTGCAGTTCATCTCCGCGATGAAGGCAGTCGACCCGACCATCAAGGTCGGGGTCGTGGTGACCACCCCGGGCTACTGGCCGGACGGCGTGGTCGGCTCCGGCGACAGCGCCGACTGGAACCACACCGTGCTGCCGATCCTGGCGCCGAAGGCCGATTTCGTGGTGTTCCACTGGTACCCGGGCGGGTCGTCGACTGCGGACATGCTCACCAAGGCGTCGCAGATCCCCGGCGAGGTGAGCCAGCTCCGCTCGCTGATCAACCAGTACGGCGGCGCCAATGCGGCCAACGTGCAGATCGCCGTCACCGAGACCAACTCGACGCTCTCGCTGACCAGCCAGCCGGCGGCGCTGTTCGCCTCCGACAACATCATGACCATGCTGGAGAACGGCATCAGCAACGTCGACTGGTGGAACACCCACAACGGCATGGGCACGCCGAGCACCAACCCCGACGGCAGCATCGACTACAACGACCAGGGCGTGCTCTCCAACGCCTCCTGCAACGGCGGCACCTGCGAGCCGGCGGCCGAGACGCCATTCGCGCCCTGGTACGGCCTCCAGATGCTGTCCCACCTGGGCGCGCCAGGCGAGCAGATGGTGTCGGCGTCGTCCAGCCAGTCGCTGGTCACGGCCCATGCGGTGCGCCGCGCCAACGGCCACCTGACGGTGCTGCTGGTCAACAAGGACCCGTCCAACAGCTACTCGGTGTCGCTGTCCTACAGCGGCTTCCAACCGGCAGCCGGCACGCCCACGATCTACAGCTTCGCCAACGGCGCCCACGCGATCAGCAGCTCCCAGCAGGGCAGCGCCACCGCCCAGACGGTCCCGCCCTACTCGCTGACCACCATCGACCTCGCCCCCTCCGGCGGTGGCGGCACCACCACGACCAGCACCTCGACCTCGACGACGACCTCGACGACCACCAGCAGCACGACCACCACGACCACCCCGGCGGGCGGCTGCCAGGTCACCTACACCATCCAGTCGGACTGGCAGGCCGGCTTCGTCGGCGACGTCGTGATCAAGAACACCAGCAGCACCCAGGTGAACGGCTGGACGCTCGCCTGGAACTTCGCCGGCAACCAGCACATCACCAACATGTGGAACGCGGTCCCCACCCAGAACGGTCAGGCGGTCAGCGCCGCCGACGCCGGCTGGAACCGGGTGATCGCCCCGGGCGGGACGGCGGAGCTCGGCTTCCAGGCCAGCTACAGCGGCAGCAACGCCAAACCGACCACCTTCGGCCTCAACGGCACCGCCTGCGCGGTGAGCTAGCGGCGCCACTAGGCCTAGGCGCTGACAACTGATGGGGGGGAGCAACGCTCCTCCCCATCACCGCAGGGCAGGGTGGCTGCCGCGCCCGCAAGGCAGCCCAAACTGTGAGAGCGCGATCACAAGGGTTGCTTTGAACGGGACCTCTCGCCCGCAGGTGCCATCCCCTGGAAAACTCAAAACCTCTGCTGAGCGCGTAACACCCTCTTTACAGTCAATCGACTGAGGTCGTACTCTTTCGTGAGAGCGCTCTCATTGCGCCCATGTCAGGCAGCCCCGCACAACCCACCCCCAGCTACTCCCCGAGCAAGTCCGGACCACAGGAGGTCCCCTCGGCATGGCGCCGAGGGGCCAGGTGAGAACCATGTGAACGTTGTCTCCCCGGGTGCCGGCTCTGGGGAGCGCCCGAAGGGCCGACGGCGAACAACCTTTTCGACGGGCAACGCCGCCGGCCCCCGACCACCAGCTCCGCTGGGAAGGGAGGTGGCCCTTCTAGCGTACACACAATACGCGGCAGGCTCCCAAGCGAACCGCGCCGGCACACGTGAGCAAGGCGCGGGCGCTCGCTTGTCGAGGGGGGAGTTGCGCTCCCCTCGAGGCTCCCCCCTCGACCGCCACGCACCTGGTTCCGCCCTATTGGAGAGCGACATGCGACCTCACCTGCTCCCCCATCGGATCGCCTTCCTGGCCGTAGCGCTGCTGGTGGCCGCCACGCTCGGCGTCTCCGCCAACCCCTCCAGGGCGAGTGCGGCAGGGTCCGGCTTCTGGCACACCAGCGGCGGCCAGATCCTCGACGCCAACAACCAGCCGGTGCGGATCGCGGGCGTCAACTGGTTCGGCCTGGAGACCGCCAACTACGCCCCACACGGGCTCTGGACACGCGACTACCGCTCGATGCTCGACCAGATCAAGTCGCTCGGCTACAACACCATCCGCCTGCCCTACTCCAACCAGCTCTTCGACCCGGGCAGCGTGCCCAACAGCATCGACTTCTCCAGCGGCAAGAACGCCGACCTGCAAGGGCTGAACGGTCTCGGGATCATGGACAAGCTGGTCGCCTACTCCGGCCAGATCGGCCTCAAGATCATCCTCGACCGGCACCGGCCGGACTCTGGCGCCCAGTCGGCGCTCTGGTACACCGCGCAGTACTCCGCGCAGCGCTGGATCAGCGACTGGACGATGCTCGCCCAGCACTATGCCGGCAACCCCACCGTGATCGGCGCCGACCTGCACAACGAGCCGCACGGCGGCGCCTGCTGGGGCTGCGGCGACACCACCAGGGACTGGCGCCTGGCGGCCGAGCGTGCCGGCAACGCCGTCCTGGCGGTCAACCCCAACTGGCTGATCTTCGTCGAGGGCAACGACTGCTACGGCCCCGGCGGCGCCAGCAGCGGCAGCGGCGTCCAGTGCACCTGGTGGGGCGGCAACCTGCTCGGCGCCGCCGCCTTCCCGGTGCGGCTGAATGTGGCCAACCGGCTGGTCTATTCCGCCCACGACTACCCCTCCTCGGTCGCCTCGCAGCCGTGGTTCAGCGACCCCAGCTACCCGGGCAACCTGCCGGGCGTCTGGGACCACTACTGGGGCTACCTCAAGAAGGCCGGCACCGCGCCGGTGTTCGTTGGCGAGTTCGGCAGCCGCCTGGCCACCACCTCGGACCAGCAGTGGTTCGCCTCGATGGTGAACTACCTCGGCACCGGCGCCAGCGGGTTCGACTGGACCTTCTGGTCGTGGAATCCCAACTCCGGTGACACCGGCGGGATCCTCAACGACGACTGGACCACCGTCAACCAGGCCAAGCAGAGCAAGCTTGCCACCATCCAGTTCGCCCTCAGCGGCGGCGGGACCACCACGACGACCGTGACCACCGCGCCCTCCACCACGACCACAACCACCACGACCACCTCCCCCCCAGGCGCCTGTCAGGTCAGCTACGCGGTGCAGAGCGACTGGGGCGCCGGGTTCACCGCCAATGCGACGATCAAGAACACCGGCACCGCCCAGGTCAACGGCTGGACGCTCACCTGGACGTTCCCGGGCAACCAGCAGATCACCAACGCCTGGAACGCCACGGCGACCCAGTCCGGCGCCAGCGCGACCCTCCACGACGCCGGCTGGAACGCGGCGCTTCCCCCGGGCGGCACCGCCACCCCCGGCTTCCAGGCCGCCTACAGCGGCAATAACTCCAACCCCACCTCGTTCAAGCTCAACAACGCCACCTGCACCACCAGCTAACAATCGCTGACGATTTCGCGAGGAGCAACGAGGCCCATGAAACGACTTCTCGGACGATGGCGGGACAAGCGCCGCCGCCTCACCGTGCTGCTGGCGGCCGGCGCGATCGCCGTCGCGGGCGTGACCGTGGCACTGACCGGCCCGGCGAGCGCGGCCACCGGCTGCCAGGTGGCCTACACGATCCGGACCCAGTGGAACACCGGCTTCACCGCCGACATCAGCATCACCAACCTCGGCGACCCCATCTCGTCCTGGACGCTGACCTGGACCTGGCCGGGTAACCAGGTGATCCAGCCGCCGGGCTGGAACGGCACCTTCTCGCAGTCGGGCGCGAACGCCACCGGCGTGAACGCGAGCTGGAACGGCAGCATCGCCACCAACGGGACGGTCAGCGGGGCAGGCTTCAACGCCAGCTACTCGGGCAGCAACCCCAGCCCGACGCAGTTCAGCCTCAACGGCACCGTCTGCACCGGCACGGTCGGCAGCACCACGACCACCACGGGTGCGACGACCACGACCTCCGGTGCGACCACCACGACCGGTGCGACGACCACGACCGGTGCGACCACGACAACGGGTGCGACCACCACCACCGGCGCCACCACGACCACCTCCGGCTCGACCACCACCACGACGATCCCGACCGGCGGGCACGCCGACAACCCGTTCGCGGGTGCGAAGGGGTACGTCAACCCGGACTGGTCGGCCAAGGCGAGCGCCGACGGCGGCAGCGCGATCGCCAACATCTCGACCTTCGTGTGGCTGGACCGCATCGCCGCGGTCACCGGTGGGAGCGACGTCACCATGACGCTCAAAAACCACCTGGACGCCGCGCTGGCCCAGATGGGCAGCAGCAGCACGCCCGTCGAGATCGGCATCGTCGTCTACGACCTGCCCAACCGCGACTGTGCGGCGCTGGCGTCCAACGGCGAGCTGCGCATCAGCAACAACGGCCTGAGCCTGTACGAGCACAGCTACATCGACCAGATCGTGTCGACGATCGCCAGCAACCCCGCCTACTCGCGGTTGCGGATCGCCGCGGTGATCGAGCCGGACTCGCTGCCCAACCTGGTGACCAACCTGAGCATTCCGGACTGCGCCGAGGCGAACTCCAGCGGCGCGTACGTGCAGGGCGTCCAGTACGCCGTCAACCACTTGCATCAGTTCTCCAACGTCTACCAGTACGTTGATATCGCCCACTACGCCTGGCTCGGCTGGGACAGCAACTTCGGGCCTGCGGTGAACATCATCGGCAACGTGATCAAGGGCACCACCGCCGGCGTGAACTCGATCGACGGCTTCATCAGCGACACCGCCAACTACTCGCCGGTGCAAGAGCCGTTCATGACCGCCAACCAGCAGGTCAGCGGCCAGCCGGTGCGCTCGGCGCACTTCTACTCCTTTAACCAGTACATCGACGAGCAGAGCTACGACACGGCCATGCGGCAGGCGTTCATCAACGCCGGCTTCCCGAGCACCATCGGGATGCTGATCGACACCTCCCGCAACGGCTGGGGCGGCGCCAACCGGCCCACCGGTCCGAGCACCTCGACCGACCTCACCACCTTCGTCAACGCCTCCCGCATCGACCGCCGGCCGCACAGCGGCGGCTGGTGCAACCAGAACGGCTCCGGCATCGGCGCGCGGCCAACCACCAGCGTGCCGTCCGGCTTCGACGCCTGGGTATGGGTCAAACCGCCGGGCGAATCGGACGGCACCAGCGACTCGACCGCGACCCGGTTCGACGCGATGTGCGACCCCATGGCCCAGAACCGCTACGACAACACGGTCAAGACCAACGCGCTGCCTGGCGCCCCGCAGGCTGGCCAGTGGTTCTCAGCGGAGTTCCACATGCTGCTGCAGAACGCCTTCCCGGCGCTCGGGTAGGCGCGCGTTCAGGTTGAGGGCGAGCGCCTGACAACGAGGAGGGCCCCAGCGCTGGGGCCCTCCTCGTTGGTTCGGGCTGCTTGGTTCGCCTTAGCCGGTCGGGAAGAGCATCCCGTAGATCGCCTCGGCGGTGGCGACGTCGCTCTGGGCCCAGAAGCGGTGGTAGCGGAAGGTCGGGATGGTGCCGTTGCTCAGCAGGGCCTGGATCTTCGGCCAGTCCGGGTCGTTCTGGTACCAGGAACGGATGCTGCTGAAGGTGGACGTGGCGTTGATCGGATCGCCGTTGGGCATCTTGCCGGTGAAGCCCGAGGGCACGAACACCGGGTCAGCGAAGCGGGTGTAGTCGCCTCGGGCCTCGACCGCGGAGACGCCCTTGGCGTCCTGGTAGTTGCTATTCCAGAAGGCGTCCAGCAGGGCCTTGGCGCTGCTCTTGGCGGCCGTGTTGCCGGACTTGGCCGCGTAGTAGCTGAGCGCCTTGGCCGTCGCGCCGGCCACGCCGAGGTCCTGGCTGTAGCTTGCGATAGTCACGTGCAGGCTGGGGTTGGCCGGCGGCACGCCCGTGCCGGAGAAGTTGCCGGCGGGCTGCCCCATCCAGGTCAGGGACGACGGGACCTTGATGGTGCCGTCGGGGTTGACGGTGGCGTTGGCGACCACCCACGGGACCCACTTGTCGAGCAGCGCCTTGGCCTGCGCGTTGCCGGTGGCGTAGTAGTACTCGGCCACGCGCTCCATCGACCACGCCTGGAAGCCGAACCAGGTGTTGCTCGGCGGGTCGTGGTAGACGGGCGCCTCGTCGTAGGCCATCCCGAAGAAGGTCGGGTCGCCGGCTGGCGGGACGCCGTAGTGGCCGGCCCAGCTGTTGTCGGCGCCTCCGGCGATGCCGCCTTCGGCGGACTGCAGCCAGCCGTAGAACTGCAGCTGGCGGGTGAGGCTGGTGCTCCAGTCGGACACCGCCGTCGGGGACCTCGGCTGCAGCGCCGGCACCGAGGACAGCGCCCAGGACGCGAGCGGGTTCTGGTAGCCGAAGTGGGCGACGCCGTCGCCGATGCGCCATGCCCAGCCGGCGCTGGTGTCGTTCGCGCCGCCCCAGGCGTAGTACCAGCCGAGCAGGTAGTCCGCGCTGCCGCGGCCGCTGGCGCCGGGGCAGGTGTGCGGGTCGGTGCAGTTGCCCTGCTGCTTGAAGTACTTGTCGAACAGCGAGTAGCGCAGGTAGTCGCCGAGCTTGGCGGCGTTGGCCACGTTGCTGGTGATCTGCGCCTGCTTCCCCTGCGCGGTCGCCCAGGTGAGCGCCCAGTAGGCCGCCTGGATGGCGCGGGCGTCGGCGTCCGGCGCGTCGGTGAACTTCCACTGCTTGGCGTAGCTGGAGTCCTTGATGAACAGGTCCAGGTAGCCGTTGGGCCCGCCGAACGCGAAGGTGTCGCAGTCGGGCTGCGGGATCGTCTCCCACACCGACTCCTGCGGGCCGCGCTGGAAGGTGTTCATGAACGACGGCTTGGTGGTGCCGTCGCCGCAGTGGCCGAAGCCGTACTTGTTGTCGACGTCCAGCAGCCACGCCATGCCGTAGACGTCCGGCGTGCCGTAGGTGCCCTGCAGCTCGGCGGCCAGCGGGTCCTGCCCGACCGGGACGCTGGTGTCCAGCGGCGAGGGGTACTGGCTCGGCAGGTCGTTCTCGGGCGCGTAGGTGGCCGGCTTGCTGGGGTTGTAGAACGAGTTGGTCGGCTGGTCGGCGTGGGACGGGATCATGTACCGCTCCATCGTCGCCCAGGCGTTGTTGAACGGCGCCCAGTCGCCGACCACTTGGCCGTAGGTCGCCTCCAGCCACAGCCAGTAGCTGAACGCTTCGGAGGTGGTCTCGTGGCCGTAGTCGGGCGCCTCGACGATCAGGGTCTCCACCGAGTGGTACGGGATCCCCTGCGGGCTGAAGTAGCCGTTGGCCGGGTCGTGGATCTTGGTGTAGAGCTGCAGGAAGCGCTGCGTGTAGGGCGACAGGTCGTTGTCCAGCTCGGTCGCGGTCACCGTCGCCGAGCTGTGCCCGGTGGCGCTCGCCGTGAAGGTCGCTGTGCCGTTGGCCTGGTCGGGGTCCTCCGCGTCCGCGAGTGTCACCGTCTGGTTGGTGTTCCAGTTCGCGGTAGTGAAGGTGAGCGACGCGCCGGCGCTGGCGGTCAGGTCGGTGTCGCCGGTGGTGCGCGCCACCGTCACGGTGACGTTGCCGCTCGGCTGGGCCGACAGCCGCACCCCGAAGGTGGCGGTGCCGCCCTCGGGGACGCTGAGCGAACTGGCGCTGGCGACGATCCCCGGCCCGGTCGGCGGGTCCACGGTCACGGCCACCACCGTCGAGGTGGCCGAGGCGCCGGCGCTGTCGAACGCCCTGGCCGTTAGCGAGTAGCTCCCGGCCGGGACGTTGCTCCAGGTGAACGTGTACGGCGCCGTGGTGGCCGTGCCGAGCAGGGTGGTGCCGCTGTAGAACTCGACCCTGGCGACGGTGCCGTCCGGGTCGCTGGCGCTGGCGGCCAGCGGGATGGTCGCCGGCGCGGTGTAGTGCGTGCCCGCCGCCGGGCTGGTGAGCGACACCGCCGGCGGCTGGTTCGGGCCGGTGCAGGCCACGCCGTTGAGCGCGAAGCTGGCCGGCGCGGCGTTGCTGCCGCTGTAGGAGGCGTTGAAGCCGATGTCGGCGGTCCCGCCCGTGCCGAGCGAGCTGTTCCACGACAAGCTGGCGGCGCTGGCGTTGTGGCCCGACTGCGTCCAGGTCGCCGACCACCCCTGGGTGATCTGCTGGTTGCCGGGGAACGCGAAGGTGAGCGTCCACCCGTTCACCGGGTCGCCCAGGTTGGCGATGTGGACGTTGGCGGTGAACCCGGCGCCCCAGTCGTTCTGCACCGTGTAGGTGACCTGACAGGCGGTCACCGCCGCGCTGGCGCTGGGGGCGGCAAGGGTCATGGAGGCGAACAGCACGGCGACGAGGGTGAGGGGAGCAAGCGCCCGTGCGAACAAGCGTGGTCTCATGACGCCACGTGACTCCTTGGTCGATCAGGCCCGCGCGGGCCTGAGGCCGATGATCACGCGGCAGGCTCTCCAGCTCCTGGTAGCTGATGGTACGGGCCGCGGAGAGGCCCGGCAAGAACGAGGAGGACCAACATGTGGGAGTACGAGCACGCCGTGACCACCAGCGCCGACACCCAGGCGCTGTGGCGCCACTGGTCGGACATGGCCGCATGGCCGACGTGGAACGAGGGTATTGAGAAGATCGAGATCGATGGTCCGTTCGCCGTGGGGACCCGGTTCACCATGACCCCGCCCGGGGACGAGCCGGTGCAGATGCAGATCGTCGACATCGTGCCCGGTGAGTCATTCATCGACGAGATGGACGCCGGCGACTTCACGGTACGCACGGTGCACCGGCTTGAGCCCCGGGCCGACGGCACGCGGATCGTCTATCGAACCGAGATCACCGGCCCAGCCGCCGACCAGATCGGACCCGAGCTGGGGCCGCAGATCACCGCCGACTTCCCAACCGTGCTGGCCGCACTGGTCACGCTGGCCGAAAGCTGAACTGAGGGTAGCAATCGCCTGTAATCGCCCAGTCCCCGAGCCTCAGCGCGTTCCGACCTGGGCGGTCGGTGCCGGCTGCCGGAGGGAGGCACCGACCTGGTGGAGATGGCGCAGCGCCTCGGCGTAGGAGCCGACCATCCCGCTCTCGCTGTACGGGAGGCGCTGCTCCGCGCAGAACTCCCGGACGACCGACTGGCAGCGGCGCAGGCTCGGCCTCGGCATGCTCGGGAAGAGATGGTGCTCGATCTGGTAGTTCAGCCCACCGAGGGCGAAGTCGGTGAGCCTGCCGCCGCGGACGTTCCGGGATGTCAGCACCTGCCGGCGGAGGAAGCCTGGCTCCTCCCCCTCCTTCAGCACGGGCATGCCCTTGTGATTGGGTGCGAAGGCGCAGCCCAGGTACAGACCGAACAGGCCCTGCTGCACGATCAGGAAGACAGCCGCTCGCGATGGCGACAGCACCACCAGCAGCCCCGTGAGATAGCCGATGCTGTGGGCGAGCAGGAGCAGTGCCTCGACCGAGTGCAGCTTGACCGTGCCGCGGGCCACCGCACGGATGCTCGCGGCATGCAGGTGCACCGCCTCCAGCAACAGCATCGGGAAGAACAGGTACGCCTGGTACCTGACGATCAACCTGGTGACGCCACGCTTGGTGCGCGCCTGCTCGTCGGTGAACGCGACGGCGCCGATGGTGATGTCAGGGTCCGCGTCCAACTGGTTGGGGCGGCTGTGGTGGCGGTTGTGCTTGCCCACCCACCAGCCAAAGCTCAGGCCGATGAGGAGGTTCCCCAGGGCGAGGCCGAGAAGGCCGTTGGCCCGCCTGGTCCGGAAGACCTGCCGGTGGCCGGCGTCGTGGCCGAGGAAGGCGACCTGGGTGAAGGCGAACGCGAGGTACACCGCCACGGCGACCTGCCACCAGGAATCGCCAACGAGGAAGAACGCCACCCAGCCAGCGGCAAGCATGACGGTGGTCGATGCGGTCTTCATGACGTAGTAGGCGGGTCTCCGATCGAGCAGTCCCGCCTGCTTCACACGCCGGGAGAGATCGGCATAGGGACTGCCACCAGTTCCAACCGTCCGCGGTACCTCCAGAATGGCCATGCGCGCTCCTGTCTCATCGGGCAGCGAGGCGGCATAGTCAACAGCTGACTCGAGCGGCGTCCCCAGCTAGACCACGAAGATCCTCCTGTGCTGTAACCCCATTAAACCAGGCAACACGGAGTTCCGGGCAGACCTTATCCCGCGACTCCGACTGGATCAGTCGGCACCGGTCCCGAACAGCAGGCTGGACGAGGTGGCTGAACGCCTCGCCCACATCGGCTGAGCGGAGCGATGAGTTTCGCCTCGGCGCGGTGTCTATCCTGTCGTGAACAACCGTAGAAACCCGACCCAGGAGCGCTTGATGTCCCTCCACCAGGCTATGGCGGCTCGCGTCGCCAACGGTGAGCTGCCCGGCATGGTGACGCTCATCGCCCACGGTGATGACGTGCAGGTCGATGCCATCGGCACGATGGCGTTCGGCGGTGACGACCCGATGCGGCGGGACACCATCTTCCGGATCGCTTCGCTGACCAAGCCGATCCTCGCCACCGCGACGATGATGCTGGTGGAGGACGGCAGGCTGGCACTGGACGAGCCGGTCGACCGGCTGGCGCCGGAGTTGGCCAACCGCCGGGTCCTCACGCGCATCGACGGCCCGCTCGACGAGACCGTCGCGGCCAACCGCCCGATCACGGTCGAGGACCTGCTGACCTTCCGGATGGGGTACGGCATGGTCTTCGAGCCGACCTTCGACCCGCCCTACCCCATCAACATCGCGGCCAACCAGCTGCAGCTGGTCATGGGGCCGCCGGACCCGCGCACGCGGCACCACCCAGACGAGTGGCTGCGGCTGTTCGGGACCCTGCCGCTGATGTATCAGCCCGGGGAGCGGTGGCAGTACAACGCCGGCGCGCTGGTGCTGAGCGTCCTGGCCGCGCGTGCCGCCGGACAGTCGCTGGAGGAGCTGTTCAGGACCCGCATCTTCGAGCCCCTGGGCATGACCGACACCGGTTTCTGGATGCCCGCCGAGCACACCGGCCGGCTGCCGAGCTACTACATGACCAATTTCCAGACCGGGAAGCTGGAGCTGCAGACGCTCTCGCCTGCCAGCGAATGGACCCGCCCGCCGGTCTTCCCAGCCGGCACGGCAGGCCTGCTCTCGACCGTCGACGACTACCTGGCATTCGCCCGGCTGCTGCTCGACCAGGGCGTCCACACAGACAGCGGCGCGCGGCTCCTGTCGGAGCGATCCGTCGAGCTGATGACCACCAACCACCTGACGCCGGAGCAGATGGCCGGCTCCGGGCCCGTGCTGGGCGGACGCGGCTGGGGGTACGGCATGGCCGTCGTCACCGAACCAGACGAGGTCTCGCCCGTTCCGGGCCGCTACGGCTGGGAAGGCGGCTACGGCACGACATGGTTCAACGACCCCAACCAGAACCTGGTCGCCATCGCCATGACGCAGACCTCCGACTTCATGTTCAACGGCGGGATGGCCGAGTTCGCCACGCTGGCAGCGCAGTCATGATCCCCGCCGCCGGGTACCAGATCACCGACACGACCCTCCCAAGCCGCGCGCGCCACGCCTGACGGTTGCCGCCTGCATCGCGTCCGGTTACTCTCAGGGGCAGGCTTATCAAGTATTCAAACGATTAGTTGATAACCATACCCGGGAGGTGAAAGGTGGCTGAGCGGGCGGCCAAGGCAGCGCTGTACGACACCTTCGCGCTGGTCGGAAAGGCGCTGGCCAGCGGCCGGCGGATCGAGCTGCTGGACGTGCTCGCCAACGGCGAGCGCACCGTCGAGGAGCTCGCCCGCCAGATCGGCCTGTCAACGGCCAATGCCAGCCAGCACCTGCAGCTGCTGCGCCAGGCAGGCCTGGTCACCACCCGCCGGGACGGCACCTTCGTCGTCTACCAGCTCGCCGGCCCGGAGGTCTTCGAGCTGTGCGAGACGCTGCGCATCCTGGCCGCGGCCCGACTCGCCGAGGTCGAGCATCTCGCCGCCGCCTACCTCGGCCCCGACGTCGGCGGCCAGGGTAAAGACGGGCTGGAGCCGGTGACCCGCCAGGAGCTTGCCCGCCGCCTGCAGGCCGGGGAGCGGCTCCT
>Ga0137385_10000734_pt1 | contig 26991 bp, 27 predicted proteins | sample SagtaG_FD_104921 | JGI IMG/M metagenome (GOLD analysis project Ga0137385, IMG submission 104921) | Vadose zone soil microbial communities from Sagehorn Ranch, Mendocino, California, USA - Sage2_R_80_16 metaG | ecosystem: Environmental > Terrestrial > Soil > Vadose zone | place: USA: California... | reverse complement strand
CACTATCTGGACCTCCAGACTATGCCGAGTAGAAGACGAATCGGTTCAGTTGAACGAGCTTTTGTTGCAAGCTCTGATCGATTGGGCTGATCTTGCTACTCGACATAGTCCTGCGGCGCTATAGGCCCTTCAGAAAAGCCAAGAGCTCATCATCGGGTTTGTAGCGGCCGGGCTTGCCGCCATTTAGTGATTTGGTCTTCGCGAGGATTTCCTCCTTCAGAGCAAGGTTTGCGTCGAGGTAGATCTGCGTAGTTTCAACGGACTCATGTCCAAGCCAGAGTGCGATCACAGCTCGATCGACACCGGCCTGAAGGAGCTCCATGGCCGTTGTATGGCGCAGTACATGCGGCGTCACATTCTTCCTCAGAAGCGAAGGACAACCCCTGGAAGCAGTGCCAATATGCTTCGCGAGAATGTATCGCACACCGTCACCGCTGAGAACGCGACCGCGAGCATTGGGAAACACCGTCGCCGCGTCTGCTTTCTCGAGTTCGTTTAACCAGTTTTTCAAAACGACCGTCGTTTGCTTGGTCAGCGGCGTGCAGCGCTCTTTGCGCCCCTTCCCCATACAGCGCAGGTGAGCCCCTGTGCCGATGATGACATCCTGTCGCTTCAGCCCGGTCAACTCGGACAAGCGCAATCCGGTCTGGACCGCGACCATAAGCAGAGCGTGATCGCGACGGCCAGACCAAGTTTCCCGATCAGGGGCATTGAGAAGCGCGTCCACTTCCGCGCGTGTAAGGAAATGAATCTGCACACGATCATGCCGTTTGCCGGGAATCGCAAGAACACGCTGAATCTGAGCAGAGTGTGCCGGCGTCTCGTAGGCAGCATACTGAAAGAACGAGCGAATCGCCGTTAGCCGGAGGTTGCGGCTGCGCGGAGTGATACCTCGAGTTTTTTCCAGATCATTGAGAAACGCCGCGAGCAAAGGTGCATCGATCTCTTCGAATGTCAATCGCGACGGCGCTTTGCGCAGGCGTTTCTCGGTGTACTGCAGGAGGAGGCGAAATGTATCGCGATAGGAAGCAATGGTGTGAGGGCTTGCTTGCCTCTGGTGCATCAAACGCTCGGTAAAGAAGCCTTCAAGTAGGACTGCAAAGCTGGATGAGCTTTTCATTTTCGTGCCCTCCAGCGTCCCTCCAGACGCTCAACGGCCAGCCCCATCAGCTCTGGACAGGCCGTCAGATACCAATACGTATCGGCAACGTGGACGTGTCCGAGATAGGTGGAAAGAACAGGAAGACGTCGCTCGACATCTTTGCCACAGCGATACCACTCCACCAGCGTCTGCACAGCAAATCGATGACGAAAATCGTGCAGGCGCGGTCCATGGCTAGCGGATTCACCACGCAGACCTGTCTGTCGAGACAACACATAGAATGTCCTCCGGACTTCCGCACCGTCCAATCGGTTTCCTCGCTTCGAGATGAAAAAATAGTTAGAAGCCTGCTGGCCCTTGATGTATCGATTCCGACGCGCCTTGTACGTCGAGAGCATCCTCCGGGTTGAGATGTGGAGCGGAACCAAGCGGGACTTGCCAAACTTTGTTCCATGAACCGTTAACACAGCGTTCTGGAGATCCACGTCGTTCAGGCGGATTGAGAGAGCTTCACTCACGCGCAGACCCGACACAGCTAGCAGGCCGAGCAAACCGTAGTAGGTCCACCTTCGCAGCGCATCATTCGGTGACAGGTCAAGAGAAGCCTTCAGCAGCGCGCAGATCTCATCGCGTGTATACAAATAGGGTCGCGCTCGCTTTGGCCGAAACGGCAACAGCCCCCACGGCGGGATCTCTGTCCGTGGGTCTGTAGCACTCCGATATCGGGCAAAGCCGCGGACGAAGGTTAACCGCTGAGCCCAGTGCGCTGGTTGAACAGTGGCAGGTCTCTGAGCCCACTCCAGTGCCACGCGAGTGGTGATATAGGAAGTTCTCTTGCGCTCCAAGAAGGAAACGAAATCCTGTAAACCAACACCGGCGTCATGCAACTTGAATCCCAGAGCACGTCGCATCGCGAGGTAATCTTGCAGAGCTTCGCGTAGTGTGTTCATCGGGTACCTCCCGGCCAGGGAAGTGCCAGTGTTCGTAGGGAGGGGAGATCCACTTTGGCGTAGATGGAGGTAGTTTGAGGGTGGCGATGCCGCAAGAGTTCGCCGATTTCAGCCAAAGACGCGCCATGGCGTAACATCTCGGTGGCCAGGGTGTGCCGAAACTGATGCGCACCTTTTCGAGGACACTTGATTCCGGCACGTGCCAACGCATGTCGGACAACCGAGCTCACCGCCGGTGAGCTCTTGAAGCTGAATGCCGGTGCGTGCCCCCTCAAGAACACGCACCTGCTCTTCGATCGCGGGCGTCCGTTTTTCAGATAAGCTGCGATCGCTTTTCCAACATCTGCTGGTAATGGAAGCTGGGCGCTGCGATCACCTTTGCCTCGCACGGTGAGATATCCGGCTTCCCAATCGATGTCCTCCAATCCAAGGGACACGACTTCGCCAGCTCGCACCCCTAGTCGCGCCAGCAACAACAAAATCGCGTAGTCGCGGCGACCGATGGCGGTTTTGCGATTGCAACTAGCCAGCACTCCCTTGACATGTTTGAGCGGTAAGCTTTTCGGGATCGACGCTGAAGACCAATCCGCCACGCAAGGAACGCATGCGGCAAGATCCGCTTGGATATAGTCTCGATACCGCGCGTACTGTAGGAACGAGCGCACCGCAGTGGTCATCAACTTAGCCTGCTTCCGGGCGAGCGATGACGCACAGCGCCGCACAAAACCAATGACATCGGCAGCATTGAGCAGGGAAAGATTTACCGATCCGATTCCGAAACGGTGTTTCAATAATTCCTTGGTGAAGGACAAGTAGCGGATCACCGTGGTTGGTGCAAGAACACGCTCCTGTTGAAGATACAAACTGAACTCGTCTTGCAGCTTATCGATCGGCGTCTTCTCTACGAATTCGACCGGTGCGACGACAAGATTTTTCTGCTGCAGCAATTTAAGGAAAACCTTCAAGCTTGCAGCATCACCAGGTCTGGTGCGTCGGGACCGAGCTCTGAATTCGAGGTAGCTCTCCAGATGCATCGACGTCAGGTCTGCGACAACCAGATCTTGCTGTCTCAACCATTGGCTAAGTTCAGCGACAAGCTGCAGTCGCCGACGTGCGTACTGTCGAGAATAGCCTTGCTCGCACAGCTGCTGAGCGAACTCGTCGATGTAAGGGCCCAATGGTCTTTCACGCTTGCTCAATAGGGTTTGAGGGTTTTTGAAAAATCGTTCCATGTGGTTCTCCTTCCGCACTCGCTTGACGCAGTGGGAGAACCAACACTATGTCGAGAGAAACCTTACAAAAACGGCTTGGTTATGGGGTCACAGGGCTACTACTCGGCATAGTCTGGAGGTCCAGATAGTGCCTCAGCGTATGTGGTGGGTGCACGTCTTTCTGGAGGCCCGCTCGCTGAGCGGCTTCCTTGCAAGCGTTCCAGACCACCTTGGTGTCGATCGGCGTATCACCGGTATGCCAGCGGTTGCCTGGAAACAGCCAGGCGCTTGGCTTGCGCTGTAATCCGCGCCAGTGCTCACGCAGTGTCTCGAGCAGTTTTGGGCTGAGCATCACATCCCGGTCTTTGCGTCCCTTGCCGCCCCGGACGTGAATCACCATGCGTTTGCTGTCCACGTCGCTGACTTTCAAGTGTGTCAATTCAGCGCGTCGTACTCCGGTAGCGTAGAGCGTCATCAACAGAGTGCGATGATAAGGAGTCAGAGCTGCGTCGATGAGTTGCGTGACTTCTTCCCGGCTAAGGATCGAAGGAAGGTGAAATGCTCTTTTCGGATAGGGCGTCTCGGCGATGCTCCAGGTTTTCTTGAGCGTCTTGACGTAGAAGAATCGCAGAGCTGCCAATCGTTGCGTAACCGTGCCCGGCGACAGCTTCCGCTTCTTGAACAGCTCGGCCTGATATTCACGAATGTGTTCCGGCCCCAAACAATCCGGAGAACGCTTGAATCGTCTTGAGAAATCTTCGACTGTGCGAATGTAACAGCGTGTGGTAGCCTCAGAATAATTACGACGCTCGAGTTCTTCGAGCATCATTTTGCGAAGTCGGGTCATGAGGACCTCCTGTGACCCGACAACTTATCTCAACCAACAAGCAACCACTGCTCCGCTCTCCTCACGCGAAGCGTCCGCCGCAGAGCGGCTTCGTTCAAGTCGGCTTGTAGGAAGTGATCTCCGCACCCGGCATCGACTCAAACCATGGTTCCCTAGACCGTTGCAGTAGGTTGCCTTTCCCACAGACCGAGAAATTGCCGAACATTCCACGCCATGTCAGCGCACCTGCTTGGCAGGCACGCGCGCTAAGGACCGTACTTTACTAGCGCTACATGAGTGCTAAGGTGCGCCGCGCAACAGGAAACGTCTCCGGAAAATCAATCCCTCATCCAAGAGCAATCGAGGCGCAACCGAATACTCTACGGCGCATAACTCATTGAGAATTATTGTGCTTCTGTCTTTCTCTGCAATCGTGGCAAATGATGTCCCCACGTATTCGTCCCTTGAAAATCGCTCGCAACTATCAGAAAATAAGGCTGTTCCCCGGTAGCTCAACGGTAGAGCATTCGGCTGTTAACAGAGAACTTCAAATCATATAACTCGTTTCTCTGGCGTCAGTTAACAGCTCTGAGATCATCCCCAAACACCGTTTCCGTGTCCCCCCAATGTCCCCCAGCCGTGAGATCTTCTACCCGTCCGGCTGACGCAATTTGTCGTGGTCCCATGGGGGAGAAATCGCGCGGCTACGCTCAGCACATGATCCCACGTGATACAATGCCTTCGTGGAAGTCATAACCAAAAATCGGGATATTCTCGGAGGAACTCCCGTCTTTCGCGGAACGCGAGTGCCGATCCAAACGCTGTTCGACTACTTGGAAGGCGGAGAAACGCTTGAAGATTTCCTGGTGGGGTTTCCTACCGTTTCGCGTGAGTCGGCCGTAGCTGCGCTCGAGGAAGCAAAGGATCTTTTGCTCTCCCGTCCTTAAAAATGCGCATTCTGATTGACGAGTGTATCGATGAGCGATTCCGGAACTCCTTGTCTGGCCACGATTGTCAGACGGCCCGTTACGCTGGACTGGCTGGACTTAAGAACGGCGATCTTCTAACGGCAGCGGAAACAAAAAAGTTTGATGTTTTCCTTACCGTAGACCAAGGAATCGAATACCAGCAAAATTTAGCGGGCCGAAATATCGCAATTATCATTTTTCGAACGAAGTCGAACCGTCTGAAGGACCTGTTGCCACACCTGCCTGTCTGTCTCGCGCACATTGAATCCATTCAGCCTGGCCAGATCGTTAGAATCGAAGGCTAGGTCAAGCAGAACGCACTGCGGATCAGCTCAAGTGACCGTTTGGCATTTTGGCGCGCAACGTGACGGGTTGCTCGTTCCGCCTCTTACGGTGTCGGATTACCCGGAAAAGCAATAGGTAATAAGGAGGAGGACACATGCGCTCAGGCCGATAACCCGAGGATTGGTGAATGTCGAGTCTCTCGGGAATTCGGTCCATCCATATTGTTCCGAGAGGGTGTGGATAATCTCGAGGCCCAACGCTTTGGTGTTCTGCCCATTGGTCATCAAGACCACGCCATCTCCCTTCTCATATGCGAAGAGAAAGGCTACGAATCCGGCATTCACTCCGGGGTGCGAAAAATACCGATTGGGACCATTTCCCGCGATCGCGAAGCCAAGGGCATAGAATCCTAGAACCGGCTGTAACATCTGATGAGCCGTCGATGGCGACAATATCGCCCCGGGCTTGCCGGCTAAGGCGTCCTGGATGGCCAAAGCAAACAGCGCTAGATCGGAAGCGGTCGTCCACAGGCCTGCTACGGCCATCTCGGGGTAGGTGTGCGGGCCTCCCTCGACCGCATTCCCATCTTTATCGTAGGGGATTGCTACCAGGCGGCGCAGTTTCTCAGGAATGGGTTGTTGAAACGTGCTGTGCACCATATGCAGCGGCTGGAATATCAGTTCCTGCATCAATTCGGGGAACGGCTCACCTATCACATCTATCAGTATCTGTTGAATGATCGCGTAACTGCCGCCAGCGTATCGAAACTTTGTCCCAGGGACAAAGTCAATAGTCACCGGTGCAGAGTTTGCGGGACTCTCGCCATTCAGCACCTGGACAAGCGTAGGCACCTTTTCTCCAGCAGCGTAGCCCTCAAAGCCGTGCACGGTTGCGCCTGCTGTGTGGCTGAGTAATTCTCGGAGCGTCACCTTCTTCTCTTCGGTAAACCTGTTATTGGGTAACTTCCAGCTTCTAAGGTAGTGGCTCACATCGACGTCGAGATTCAGTTTTCCCTGCTCCACAAGTCGCAGCACAGCCAGTGCCGTCACCGGCATGCCGACGGAACTCGCCTGGAACAGGCTCTCGGGCGTTACCGGCTCACCGCCAACTCTGGCAACCCCTAAAGCCTGAGTCCACACTACGGTGCCATTGTGAATACAGGCCAGGCTCAGACCTGGCACGTGCTGGTGAGCCATACGATCTGGCACAAAAAGCAACGATTGTTGAATGTCCTGCGCAGATGGAGACGCACCGCACTCCACGGCAGTAACTGACGGCGGACTCGTCTGCGTGATCAACGCGATTGCGGTAAGCAGTGCCGATCGTCTCATCACAAGCTCACAACCCATCGCAGCGAGTGAAATTCGAAATCGTCTTTCACCCGCCGAACCAGTCAACTATTCGCCGTTGCACACATGCGTTATTGCGTGAAATAGCGCCATAAACAAGGCAAGCGACGAAAGCAGCGCCAGCGACGTCGCAATCACAATTGAGTTTTGCAGTTGAAGTGGTACCGCGACAGAAAGCACTTCCCTTAGTGCGCACCGCCACACTCGTGCGACTCCCGGCAGACCGCTGTGTTCCCATTCGCCGCATATCTGGTCGGAAAACGTGGTTGCCATCTCGCTCCCGAAGCGCAGGCGAAAATCGCGCGGATACGTGAGCAACACCATTTTGTAGAGGCCACAACTCACTCGAACAGCGCTAGTCATAACATCACTCCGATGTTTTTGGCACCAGCTTCTTTTCACGTGCCAAGCGCACTACAGATTCCATCCGGCTGATGTCGGCAGCGAGGATTGTCTTTCCTGTGCGGGTCAGCTTGTAATACCGCCTGCGCTTTTCGTGGTCAGCTTGACCGCCGGCGCTCTCCGTTTCCTCTATCAAGTCCAGATCCAATAGCCTCTGGATTGTCGTATAGAGCGTGCCAGGACCCATACGGAATTGGCTGTCAGAAATTCGGGAGACACTCTGCATAATGGCGTAGCCGTGCTTCTCCCCATCAGCCAATGCGAAAAGAATAAAAAAGACCGCAGGAGTCAGGGGAAGCAGGTGCTGCAGATCATCGGGAATGCGATTGGCAGTAGGCATCATTTATATCCGCTATTGATATATCAATAGCGGATATGCAGTCAAGAAGTTTTTTCCGCGATTGAGATCCACACTGACACTTTCATGCGGATGTGTACCGGCCTGTCGAAGGGAAAGAACGACTTCTCGGACAGTAATTCGTCAGTTTCCCCAATTTCCAGTTTCCCAACGATTGTGCGGATTTCAAAATCTCGCCCTGCGGCCGCGTTACCTGGTGCCCAGACTCAAACTTAGAAACATTGTCCCTGGAGCGTTCGCGCCCGTGCTCGTTAAGGATTTTGTTCGCTTGTAGGCGTTCATTTCTTGCATTTGTTACCGTTCTTGTCCCCCATTGTCCTCAAAGGCTTCGCCTGAGAGACCCTACCTAACTATCGTAAAACGGGGATGATCCCTGCAAGTTTCGAAGGTTGAGCATTTCATGTGGTTCCGAAAGGTCATGGCGTGAATCTGTTTCCTATAATAGGATTCGGCACCGTTTAACCCGAAATTGGCCTCCAAAGAACGGGTAGGTTGGACCCAATGTTGGACCCATTTCTTGACGACTCCGACGTCTGAAAGCCCTGGTCCGGATCGCGATCTCACGCGAAGCATGAATGTATTTCTCCGACAGCGTTCCAAGCACTTCAGTTTACTGAGCATCGTCATTTGCAGCCTGCTAGCGGCGGTGTCAGAATCTCCCCAGCGTGTTTGCCCTTTCTTGCCGATTCTTTTGCTAGAAGATGCGGGAGCCATATGGCGAGGATTTTCTTCTCGGTGGCTGTTCTGTCGATGCTCAGCGTCCTGCCGGTCGCCGCACAGAACGCCATTTCCAGCGGCACCATGGCCGGATGCGTCCGTGATCCTTCCGGTAGAGTTGTGCCGGGAGCCGCTGTCTCCGTAACCAGCAACGACACGGGGTTGCGCCACGAGGATACAACCAACTCCGGCGGTCTTTACAACTTCCCGATAATGAGTGTGGGCGGTTATACGGTGCGTGTGTGGCACGACCACTTCAAAACGACGGAAGTGCGTAACGTGATCGTGCAAGTTGGTCAAACCGCGACCGTAAACGTCCAGCTTGCGATCGGTCCGCTTTCCCAGCAATTGGTCGTCGAAGCCGCTGCCCCTGTATTTCGTCCCGGCGAATCTTCGGTGACCACCGTGTTGCCCCGGGAATTCGTCGAAGAGCTACCCTTAAGCGGCCGCCGATACACCGATTTCGTCCTGCTGGCCCCGAATGTCGCAGCCGATGGCGACTCTGGCCAGATCAGCATTGGTGGACAGCAAGGCTCGAGCGATTCCGGCTATCACAATGGCAATGGTGCGAACTCCTTCACCGTGGACGGTGCCAACGCCACCAGCAGTTTCTTTGGCGATGCACGCGGTGGTACCAATGTGCCCTACCTTTTTGGCGAACAGTCCATTCAGGAATTTCAAGTGGCGGTGACTCCATCCTCTGCAGCTTACGGAGGAGCAGCCACGGGCTTCATCAACACCGTGACCAAATCCGGAGGGGACGTCCTTCATGGTGATGCGTTTTACTATCTTCGGCACTCCGCTACGGGCGCCAACGATGCTGTAGATAAAGCCAACGGAATTCCCAAACCACTGAACGTCCTCCAGCAGTTCGGTGCTGACCTGGGTGGAGCACTGATACGGCGCAAGCTATGGTTCTATTTCGATTATGAGCAGCAAAGGCAAAAAGACCCGATCAGCATCGTTGACCCCAATGTGCACGAATCCCTTTTCCTAAACGTGACTCCTGGCACGCTGTTGCCTTCACCGAATGCTCCATTCCCGGTGCCCAACACATTCAGTAGAGCTCCGATGCCCAGCGACTCCGACTATCCTGTCTATCTTCAGCAAGTGTCCAACGCACTGAACGAGATCCAATCGAGCCTTGGCCAGCGCTTGCGGCGCCGCGATGATCTCGTCCTCTTTTCCAAGCTAGACTGGCAGTTTGGCGTCGACGATCATTTCACCTTCGTTTACAACTATACCCGGTTCGACTCGCCCGCAGGCCTGTTCGCATTCAATCCAGTCGCTGGTGTAGGGCTTTCCGCGCTGCCCAACAATTTCGTCCGCGATCATCACGTCAGCATCAACTGGACTCATGTCTTTCGCACTAACCTGTTCAATGATTTGCATGTCAGTTATCTTCGCGACGACCAGATCACTACCCCGTCCGGCCTAATTGATCCCAAATTTACCAGCGCCTTGCTGCTTTCGATTGGAGGCTTCCTGTTGGGAAACGCCCCTGATACTCCCGCTCGTACGCGGGAATTCCAGTGGGAGTTTGGCGAGCGACTGGACTGGACGCACGGTCGGCACAACCTTCAATTGGGCCTCGACGTTAACCGTACCCACGTGACCTTTTTCTCCCCGGGATTCTCTCAGGGCCTCTATGGATTCTTTACGCTCGCTGACTTCGCCACGGGTGCCTACGCCTTCTATCTGCAAAGTGTGGGTAACCCAGTTTTTCCTTTGACCGTCCCTTACTATGGCTTTTATGCCCAGGACAGATTCCGAGCCCGTCCCCAGTTGACCTTCGACATCGGTATTCGCGAGGACTTCCAGGTCTTTCCACAGCCAGATCCGAGTCCAACCTTTCCGTTGGCTGGACAATATCCCAACCAATACAGGCGCTTGGCTCCGCGGTTGGGTTTCGCTTACCAGGCATTTCCGAGTACCGTCGTGCGCGGAGGCTTCGGCGTATTCCACGAGCTCTTAAACGGTGTGAATTATGTGAACTCAGTAATCACCAACGGATCGCCTACTCACAGGACGGATACTTTGGCGCTCTTCGACCTTACGCAGCCGGCCAACCAGCAGTCACCCACTTTCCCAAACACACTCAACAACGTCGCGCCGGTTCCCTCCTCCAACCTTTCGCTCGTGCATCCGGCCTTCCGAACTCCTTATGTGTTGGCGGCAAGCTTGGAAGTACAGCAAAGCATCGGCCCAAAAACGGCCGTGAGCGTAGGCACGATGTGGACGCATGGCATTCACCTGATTTCCTCTACGGCCGATGACCTCAACCTTAAGCCGCCGCTAGGCTCCACGACTTATGTCGTCTGCCCATCAGGTACTGCTACCCTACCCTGCTCGGGACGCACAATCGTGCTGCCGAACCTCGACGCTGTCCTTCTGGAGGGCCAGGAAGGAGCCATCGCACCGGATCTGGGCCAGCTGAACGCGCTGATTAGTCCCGGACTCAACCACTACAACTCGCTGTACGCACAGTTACAACGGCGGGAGGCGAACGGCCTCGCGGCTCTGGTCTCTTATACTTTTTCCAAGAACATGCAATTTAACGGCGTGGACTTCAACAATCAATTCGACTTCAGCGACACGCGAGGGCCTTCCCTTCTGGATCAGCGGCATCGACTGTCCGTGGCGGCCATCTACCAGTCAGGGCAGCACAGGGAATTCGGTCCGGCTCTGAGCCGGCTCCTTTCTGACTGGACGCTAAGCACAGTCACGCGACTCGGCTCAGGCCGGCCTTACGCCGCGCTGTTGAATACCTCTTGCGCAAGCTCAACACTTTCTTTTGACAGTTGCGACGGGTTGAGCGTCGTTTTGAACGACTCCGCCACGCTCCAGTCCACACGTAACACCTTTGGTGGAGTCAGCACAAGCCCGGCCGCTGGACTGCACTCCTTCTATGGTCCGTGGATTTTCGAGGTAGACCTTGGTGTGTCGCGCGCTTTCCGCTTGCGCGAAAAGAGTGCCCTCATCTTCAAGGCCCAAGTCTTTAATCTGTTCAACCGCGCCAATTTTTACGTCCAGAATGGCGCCGGTGTCGATGCGATTCAGTACAACCCGATCGGCACCACTTGTGGCGACGGCATGACTCTCGAGCAACTCTGTTATCTGGTGCCCAACTCGGACTTTGGGACGCATCAATCCGTTAGCCACACCAACGGCCCACGCATTTTCCAGTTTGCTGCTCAGTACCGTTTTTGAGTGTCGCCTGCGCCGCGTATTCGAGTCTGGCTGGAAGCCGCTCGACCTAGTTTGGAAAGCGAAGCGAGCGCACAATCTCCTGGAAGCGCGGATTCGCTCGCAAACGGTCAAAGCGGGGGTCCACCTTGATGAACACGATTTCGACGTCGTGACTTTCCGCTGCTTTGCCGAGCCACGTGATGGCTTCTTCATCGCGTCCCAAGTCCACATACGGCTCCACAAGATAGTACGGCTGCAGGTAACCCGGGCCCTGCGGGTCGAGCATGCCTCGAATCCACTGTTCCCAGGCAGCCCGCCATCCATGTTGGACCCGCACTTTTTCCAACTCCCCAAACCAAGGCACATGTCCTGAGCCCAGGTCGAAAGTCTTCACCATGCTCTGACAAGCTTCGTCCTCTCTACCCGTCGCCTCATACACGTGCGCGAGAGTCCAGTACGTCGGTGGAAAGTTTTGATCCATTTCCAGCGTCTTTGCCAGTTGTCCAAGAGCGGCGTCGTACTTCCTCTCGTAGAAAGCAACCTGCGCTACGACGACATTCGCCGCGAGCGATACCGGATCGGACTGTCTCGCCCGCTCAGCTTGTTCCCGTGCTTCGTCGAAGCGGCCCAGTGCCGCGAGATACTTCGCGTATAACGTGCGCGCGTAAATGTTGCTCGGATTTAGTTCCACTGCCCGGAGCAGTGACCGCTCCGCTGTCTCCCAGTCGTGGTGATAGTAGATAAGCGACCAGGCCAGTGTGGCGTGCGCCTGGCTCGAACTAGCGTCGAGTTCCACCGCTTTGTGTGCTGCCGCTTCGCTTTTCAGATATGAGTCGATCGGTGGCTCGCCAAACTCCACAAGATTCATGTATGAGGCTGCTAGAGCCACGTAAGCGGGTGCGTAGTTCGGGTCCTTATCGATGGCTTGTTGAAAGAACTCGATGCTTCTGTGAAAGTCTGGGTTCGTAGACTTGTTCCAGAAGTAGAGGCCCTTGAGATAAGCTTCGTAGGCATCAGGATCCACTGGTCGCGATCCGGGAAGCATCGCCTGCTCCTGGGGTGTCAACTGGATCTGGATTCGCCGCGCCACATCGCGGGCAACCTTGCCGTGAAATGCCGGTATGTGATCAAGACTCTCTTCGTAGCTCTGGGTCCATAGGAGGATTTGATCGGTAACCTGCACAAGCTGGACTACGACCCGAACGCGGTTGCCATCCCGTCGCACCGTACCTTCCAGGAGGTAATTGACACCCAATTCATGTCCGACCTGAGCTGCGCTCTTGCCCGCATGCTTGTATTGCATTGCCGAAGTACGCGCGATGATCCCCAGGTGACCTGGTTCCAGTCCGCCTAACTGTGTAATCAGTTCATCGGTGAGACCATCGCTGAAGTAGTCCTCTTCGGACCGCCCGCTTAGGTTTTCAAAGGGCAGCACCGCCAGCGTTACCTTCCGGCTGGGCTGATGTCGCGGCCAAATCCGGGGTACGGCCAGGTAAGCGACTCCTGCCAGAAGAATCGCAAGGCCAACAAGCATCGAAGTAAGCCGCAGCCGCGCAGGCGATCCATTGGCTTCAGTCGCGGCCGTTGGTCGCTCCAGCTTGGCTCGCCGATTGTTCCACCAGGAATCCAGCTCTGACTTGTAGGCGTAGACGCTGCCTCGTTCCTTGTGCAGGTGCCGATGGATGGGAAGCCCTTCTTGCGCTTCCCATCTGTGGAGCGTCCGGACTTCTCGTTTCAAGTACGCTGCAATTTCTTTCCAGGAGTCCAGCCGTTCGTCACCGGAGGTTTCAGCAGGGCGTGCTTTTCGGTCAGCCTGGTCGGACATCTGTAAGCGCCTTGCCTCTGCCAGCAGGAATGGGCGGCATTGTAGACCGGCATCCCACTTCGTTCAATCGGTCGTGCTCATCAGACTCAACGACCGACATGTGACACCAGCTGCCAAATCCTAATGTCACTTGCGCGTCGGCCCTGCCTGCCCCACTTTGACGACTAGCCAGTGAGGTCGATCAAGATGCTCTATCACCACATGAACATGAGCGCTGTGACCCAGCGGAGGGTCGGGGCATTTCAAGGTCTGTTGCTGTCAGGAACGATCGTAATTGCAGCAGTTTTGGTGGCGCCTCGCTCGGTTTTGAGCCAATCCGCGCACAAGGATCATGTCGGGAGCCTGCTGCCTGCAACCGTCGGCGAACCTTTAACTATCAAGCCCTTGGACATGGCGGACATCGATTGCGTCGTTGCGGAATGGCGTCCCACCGCGATGAGGCCAGTTCTCACACTCATCTGCCCGCCGAGCACGGTGTTTGCTCCGCTGCGGGTTCTAATCAAGCTGTCGTGGATGAAATCCGAGGACGTCTCCGTTGAGCCGGAGCAGATTCTCGCGCCGGAGGGTAGCCCAACCAAGATCCGAACGAATAAGACCGCTGCACAAGTTTGGCTGCACGTGAATGAGAAAGGCGAACGCAAGCCTCGGAGCACTTGGGTCGGCTTCACCGCAGTCGTGGATGTAGCGTTGTTGAGTGGACGTCCAAAATGACCACCTCGCATCTCAGGATTCATGGTTGCCGACCGCGCGATTCTCCGGTGTCAACGTCGCGCCAAAGCCTGCCTGTGAGTCAAGATATGAGGCGGACGCCTTCGGGATCTTTTCGAAACTGCCGCCCGCCAGCGCCAACCGCCCGGATTGACCGGACTAAATCTCAACCGTCATTCGCGCCGACTGGCCTACTGTGCACAGCCGGCAGAAAAGGAAAATCTTGTGGGAACAATGCTTAAAACAGCGATCGTCGGCACTTTCGCAACAGTTCTATTGTGGACCGTTTTCGTCCCCAACGCGGCCGCCGAGTGCGGAAGGATGGAGAAATCGAAGATTGTAGCATTTCTCGGCCAAGAACCGTCCTGGCAGGGCGTGCCCAAGCCAGCGGCGGAGTCGCCAATTTCTGACACGGATCCCATCGTGGGTTTCTGGAAGGTGAAGCTTATGTCCAAAGACAATTCCGGTATACCCGACGGTACCGTACTTGACGCGGGTTACTCCCAGTGGCACAGCGACGGGACCGAAATCATGAACTCTTCACGTGCGCCTGACACTCAAAGTTTCTGCCTCGGTGTGTGGAAGAAAACTGGACACTCCCGATACAAACTGAATCATTTCGCCATCAGTTGGGCCAACGGAAACCTACTCGGACCAGCCAATATCCGGGAAGACGTCACCTTGAGTCACGACGGTAACAGTTTCACCGGGACATTTACGGTCGATCAGTATAACCAATTTGGTAACAGCTTGGTTCACGTTGTCGGCCAGATTGAAGGGAAACGCATCACAGTAGATACGTCTGTCACAGACGTCTTATGACACGATGCGCCCCGATCTCGGCCTCGCGCTGTGATGTTTGGCACGAAGTCTGGCGAAGCTAACAAGTCTCCCTCGCGGGATGGCGGTCCTTTCGGGCCGCCATCAACGTTTCGCTGATTGAGCCGTTAGGTAAGGCCTTGTTCTAATCGATCCTGCCTAGCTCTGCATTGGAGAGAAGCGACTGCGAACAAGCGAGACGTGTCGGGGTGGCGGCATCCCTTTCCTCGTTTCTCTGGTTTCAGTTAGCAGGTCGGAAAACTTCGTCAAATATTCGTTTCGCATCCGGAGCATTTCCCTATGAACCCTGCCGCTGGTCAGCTCGGTTGAAGGTGGAATCCAAGCTGCTCACCGGCGCGGCGAATGCGATCGTCAAGACTTAGGAGTTCCATATTTGGGACCGCGGAGCGTACGGCCAATGCGGACGCCAAGTGAATCGCATCAAGGGTACGCACTGGTTCCGGAGGAAACGGACGTCTCGCTCTGTCAACAATGTCCAAACTGATTCGGCTCAGATGCCAGTGTGCAGCGGCTGCATTCAGGAGCGCCCGGCGATCGGCGGCCGTGGCTTCATCGATTTCTCCAAGCGTGACCGCACGAATCAGCACGCGATCACACTCAATGAGCACGAGATCGGAGGCCATCACAAGATCCGCACGCCGGAGCACCTCGCGGACGCGGCGGCCATTCGCTTCCCCTAGCAGCCACGCCAACACCGCGCTGGACTCGGCATAGACGTTCACCGGGTACCGCGCTCCTCATCGAGGAGTACAGCGGCACGATGTCGCTTCAGGAGAGGTGAAATTTTCGGATACAACGTCCGATCATTTGACGCGCCGAGCGTCAGCTGCCCTTTCCTCGCCAGTGCCATTAGCCCGGAAGGGACACCCGTCTCCTCGAGCCCTTGTCCCGCTGGGTGGAGTTCTGCGACGACTTCACCGCGATCCGTCACCAACACGCTCTCGCCAGACCGGACGTCCCGAACGTACTCGCTCAAATTGTTCTTCAGTTCCCGAAGTCCCACGCTTTTCATAATTACAATGTAGCTTCATGAAGCTACATTGTCAACGCTAAAATTGTTCGTGCAGAAGTTATGGAGGGGAGTTATCCGAGAGCGAATTGCCCGCATCTTGCGGCAGAAAGCGGTCTTCGCGCGCGGCTTGCTATTGCATCCCTGATGCACTACAATGTAGTTCATGAGGACAGAAGTATATAGTTGGCGGTTGAGCGACGAATTGAAGTCCGACCTTGAGCGTGAGGCACGTCTGCGCAAAATGTCAGTCTCCTCCGTCCTCGATCTGGCGGTCCGCGAATGGCTGAAGAAAAGTGCGTTGGATGTAGCGGGAGACGCGGCGCAACGCGAACTGCACGAGGCTGCGGACGGGTGTCTCGGAATCCTCGCTGGGCGCAACCGACATCGGGCGGAGGCCGCTCGGGAGGCGGTGCGCAAACGGTTGCGACGCCATCGACGCCATCATGGCCGCTAACGCCATGATTGACACGGGCGCGATTCTTGCGCTCCTCGACCGTAATGATCGCTGGCATGAGCCCTGCAAGAATGCGTTTCGCCAGATGCGCCTACCCCTTTTGACTTCCCAGGCTGTGCTCACGGAATTATTCCATCTGGTCGGCGATAACCGCGCGGATGTGGACTCGGCCTGGAAGTTTGTCCGCTCGGGAGCGCTCATACTGGGAACGATCGAAGATGCAGAGTTGCCGCACCTACGAACATTGATGTCTCGATATTGGGACCGGCCGATGGATTTTGCGGACGCGACGTTAGTTCATCTGGCCAACCGGGAGTCACTCAACGTAGTTCTCACCGTAGACCAAGCCGATTTTGCGACGTACCGCCTAGAGGGAAAACGACGGTTCCGGGTGTTACCGATGGAACGGCCGTAGCCCGTTCGCGACAGAAAGAGCCGACCGCGTCGACAGTTTGTCCTCGATCTTGCAGCAACATCACCAGGCAAAATTCTCTGTGGGGTTGACCGCGATTCTTAGCCAAGAAATTTGGCTCAAAAAACGCCTGGAACAGCATTCCCGCAGTTCCAAGGAACGTGATCCCCATAACCACAGCAAATGACCGTGCCGCCCTGTCATCCAGGATGACAATGAGTTTGCGAGAGCTGGCCAAGGCGATGGACTCGGCTCGCCTGCGCAAGACCGCCCTTTGAAACGATGCTATGGGCCTTGCTTTTTTCATTCGATGAGAGTCGCGCAACTTGAAGCCAACCATCATCCAAAACCTTTTCAATGCGCTCCACGCCGCGAGCCGAAATTTTCTTGCCGCCATCAACCGTTTCTGCTTTGACCTGGGGGCTCGATCAAAACGTCACCATACACTGAGTCAAGCAGGTCAAGTCTGCGCATTTTCGCCAAGGCAATAAGCACCGATGCATCCGCAATAATCATCCTCGTGCTCGAGTGTTGTTAACAACAACTACAGATGTTTCAACTGCGCCTCACTTGATCTCCAGCAGTCTCCATGGCGACTCCAATGACGACTCCTCGAAGGCGAAAATCCAGCATTCTTAGTCATACTCGAATGAACGCGACTTCGCGGAACCCGGCAGTGGTCTCGAGGAGCTCTGCATGTCCTCCAAGCGCTTTCACGCGAAACTCTCAAAATTTCAGTGGGAAACCGAATGATCATGAGCGATCCCGAAATCTCGACAGCTTAAGTCCTTGAAAATCAAGCCGCGATTTTTGTTGGGGGTTGTGAGGTGAAGCCGAGTAATCCCATCTCGAGCTCACGTTGTGCCCCGCCGTCGAGTTGGCTCCATGCTGATGTCTGTATTACAATGAAAAAAATGATGTTGCACGGATCCCCGGTAGCTCAACGGTAGAGCATTCGGCTGTTAAATTTCACACGATCCGTTGATTCTGCACTGTTTAACCCCGAAATTGGCCACCTAAAACGGGCAAGTTGGACCCTACTTTGAACCCCATTTAGGTTGCATCCCGCGCTTTTAAGTCTCTCTAGGTGGTTGCTTCACCTTGTGAGCAGATTCCGAACTGGACGACCTTGTATTCCGAATTGGACGGCCTATACTCCGAAACAGACGGACGAAGAAGGATTGATTGCCATTGACCGCTCCGACTGCAAAGCTCTTCCCAAGATTCGTCACAGACCAGCTAACAGCCGCACTCAAAGATACGCCGGTCGTAATGGTCAATGGTCCGCGGCAATGCGGCAAGACCACGATGGTCCGCGCGTTCGCCAGCAAGAAGCGGACTTACGTTACCCTGGACGACGATACGGTACTGGAATCCGTCCGCAATGACCCGAGCGGGTTCGTACGCAGCTTGGATACGGCCATTGTGGATGAGGTTCAGCGAGCTCCGGACCTTCTGCGTGCCATCAAGAAGTCTGTCGACGCCGACCGCCGACCGGGACGTTTCCTATTAACCGGTTCAGCCAATGTACTGACTCTGTCGCAGGTTTCTGAAAGCCTTGCCGGGCGAATGGAGATCATCACTCTCCTGCCGCTCGGCCGTTCCGAAGTCCTAGGCAGGCCTCCTACGTTCTTGGAGAATGCGTTGGCGGGTAAGGTCGTTGAGCCATTTGAGATCATTATCGGTGACGATCTTGTACGTACAGTGTTGGTTGGGGGCTACCCCGAGATGCTCCGGAGGAAAAATCAAAAGCGCCGCAGGGCCTGGGCACGTGACTACATCAAGGCGATTGTAGAACGAGACATCCGAGACATCGCTGACTTGGACAAACTCGCCCAGATGCCGCGTCTCCTCCAAGTGCTCGCTCACCACTCCAGCCAACTGACCAATTTCTCGCAGCTTGGCAGCCAGATCGGCCTCGATGACAAAACCACTAGGAAATATATAGCTATCCTCGAACAACTATTCCTCGTGCATCGCGCCGAGCCATGGTTTCGGAATCAGCTTAAACGATTGGTGAAAACCCCCAAGCTTCACTTCATCGACTCGGGGCTTCTCGCGGTCACCGTAGCGGCGACCGAGGAGCGCGTCGCGAAGGACCGTTCAATTCTTTGCCCACTTCTTGAGACATTCCTCGTCTCGGAAGTCATGAAGCAGGCGTCCTGGCTTGACGAGACTTGTAGGCTCCACTACTACCGAGACAAAGATCAGGATGAGGTGGACATCGTTGTGGAGAGTGAAAGCGGGGCCATCGTAGGCCTTGAGATCAAGGCTGGAGCGACGGTTAACGCGGGCGACTTCCGCGGACTGCGGAAGTTATCGGAAGCCTCTGGAGACAATTTCAAACTCGGCTTAGTCCTTTATGACTCTGAGAATACCGTCCCATTCCGCGAACGCATGTTCGCTGCTCCAATCTCTACCTTGTGGGGATCAAGAGACCCGCGACATTGAATCGATTTTAGCGGCTGGATATGACCGAACAGAACACCGACACCGTCGCACAACGTCTGAAATCAACAGAAGAAGAATGCGAACGGCTCCGCGCAGAAAATATCCGCCTCCGAGCGATGCTCGGAATTCAGGACTCTGTCTCGAAGTCAGCAAACCGCACTGCGATTCTCGTTGCAGACGGATCTGACGCCAACATCGCTGTGTCTTCCGCAGCTGAAAAGAAGATTGCTCTTTTTCGGAGTTTGTTTCGCGGTCGCGAGGACGTTTACGCGGTACGCTGGGAAGGGAAGAATGGCAAGTCCGGCTATTCCCCTGCTGGCGCCATGGACTGGCGCGCAATCCATGCGGCGAGGCCCGAAGATCGAAAGAAGGTCGCTCGGAACACGCGGATGCTTCAACCGCTCACGGATAAGGCGATTCACAATCACCTCATCGGAAAGCTAACTATCGGGATCTACCCGTTGTTACCGGACGAAACTTGTTGGTTCCTTGCGGTGGATTTCGACAAGAAGTCCTGGGTTGCCGATGCCGCAGCTTTTGCCGCGACGTGTCGACGGTTTCACGTTCCAATAGCTGTGGAGCGTTCGCGGTCAGGAAACGGCGCGCACATCTGGCTCTTCTTCGACTGCCCCGTGGCCGCTGCAAATGCCAGACAACTCGGTTGCGCTCTGTTAACGCGGACGATGGAAAATCGCCATGAGATCGGACTGGATTCTTACGATCGTCTCTTCCCAAGCCAAGACACACTGCCCAAAGGCGGATTTGGGAATCTCATAGCCTTGCCACTCCAGAAACATCCTCGGGAGCACGGCAACAGCGTATTTCTGGATGAGGTCTTTCAGCCTCATGTGGACCAATGGAGATTTTTAGAGGCGGTTCAACGAATCCGGGCAGATATGCTGGACCGGATGATTCCGGAAATAGCGCCTGGTGGAAACACGATTGGGGTGCACGTCAGTTTTCCCGAAGAGGGAAAGGATGAGGCTCCTTGGCTGTGGCGACCATCCCGAAAGCAGAAGGATGGAAGGATCACGGACCCTCTGCCATCTACAGTCCGCGCAGTAGTCAGCAATCTTGTCTACGTTGAAAAGAGAGAACTGCCGCCTGCCATGCTGGATCGACTAATACGGATTGCTGCCTTTCAGAACCCCGAATTCTATCGAGCTCAAGCCATGCGGCTTTCGACCTATGGAAAGCCTCGCGTCATATCTTGCAGTGAAGACTTTCCCGAGCACCTGGGGCTTCCGAGAGGGTGTGTCGACGAGCTGCTTGGCGTATTCAAGTCCCACAGAGTGCGAGTCGAGTTGCAAGATGAAAGAACTATAGGTCGAGAAATTAGAGTCTCTTTCGGCGCGGAGCTGCGGCCTGAGCAACGGGAAGCGATCGAGCAAGTGATTTCCCACGACCAAGGCATCCTCAGCGCGCCGACGGCATTCGGAAAGACAATCGTTGGTGCGTGCCTGATTGCGAGGAGAGCCGTAAACGTTTTGATCTTGGTTCACCGGCGCCAACTAATGGACCAGTGGCGTGAAAGATTGGCAGTATTTCTAGATTTGCCGATTGGAAGCATCGGTCAAATTGGGGGAGGAAAGAGCAAACGAACTGGTTTGATTGATGTTGCAGTAATCCAGAGTTTGCAACGCAAGGGAGTGGTCGAAGACTTTGTGACGGAGTACGGTCACGTCATCGTCGACGAGTGCCACCATTTGTCCGCAGTGACCTTTGAGCGAGTCCTACGCGAAATCAAAGCCAAATATGTTTTGGGTTTAACCGCAACCCCAACTCGAAAAGACGGGCACCACCCGATCATTTACATGCAGTGCGGTCCGATTCGATTTCACCTCTCTGCGAAGAAGGCGGCACTAGCCTCGTCCCTCGAGCACAAGGTCATTCCACGTCTTACCGACTTCGTTTCCGACCGAGCCGAGAGCGAAAGCACGATTCAGGACATCTATGCCGCACTCGTTACACACCAATCGAGAAATGACCTGATCGTTCGGGACCTACGGCAAGTTTTGTCAGCTGGGAGATCGCCACTCTTGCTGACAAGCCGCACAGAACATCTTGAATATCTGGCTGGACGATTACAGGGAACATGTTCGCATATCTTCATTTTGAAAGGCGGGATGGGCGCAAAACAGCGAAGGAGGTTGAATGAAACTCTAGCTGCAGTTCCGCTCGATGAGCCGCGCGTCATTCTTGCAACGGGAAGTTACCTTGGTGAAGGTTTCGATGACGCGCGCCTAGACACACTTCTTCTTGCGATGCCGATTTCCTGGAAAGGAACTCTGCAACAATATGTCGGCCGCCTTCACCGGCTCCACGAGAATAAAACGGAAGTACAAGTCTACGATTATGCCGATGTCTCGGTGCCAATGCTGGCTCGAATGTATAAAAAGAGGTTGGCGGGCTATGCCGCGCTCGGCTACAGCGTTGTCAAGGAGCTGAAGGCCTGAACCTTCTCGCGTTATAGCTGTGGCGGACACCTTTTGCACGCAGTCGAAGAGTAGTGAATTCCGCAGACAGTGTTTGCGGAATGGACGGAACCCGTCCTTCATCCTCAATAGCCCTTTACTCATGATTCTGTGCCAGCCTGGCACTCTCCTTCCTGAATTATCGAGCTCTGATCAGCGATTTCAGCCGTCGCGTCTCTTCGTTGTCCACATCGGCTTCCCGAGCGTTCAAGTTTCGTGCCAGCAAAAATTTAGGCGCCGGACTGAATAGTGGAACGCAAAGAGTAGCAGTCCGGAACACCATGTTGTCATGGAAGAAGCAGTATTCGGTCTCCGCACCGAATGCTCTTTGCAACCCGCAAAGAAATTCAGCAACTAAGTCTTTGAGAATCAGTCAGAACAAATGGATCTTTTCTTGGAAAATCACGATGTTGGAACCCCGGTTGGACCCTAATCCACGTAGAGAGGAGAGTGGCACGCTAGTGCATCGTGTTGTAAACTAAGGATCTAACTTGCCCGTTCCCCGCTAGCTCAACGGTAGAGCATTCGGCTGTTAATAGAGAGCCTCAAATTACATAACTCGTTTCTCTGGCGTCAGTTAGCAGCCTCGGGATCATCCTCAAACACTCATTTCTTGTCCCCCATATGTCCCCAACCAACCTGGAGATGGAATTGCGTTGGCCTTCCTCAGAAATTGCTACTGTGCGGCCGTGCCGCAGGCCAGCGTCTCTTGACTCTGGTGTCCGCCGGCAAGTAACGCCGCATTTTGCTGCACCGAGATGTTGTTAGAAGCCCCGCTACGCCACGAACTCTGGAGGTGCGTCGGCTTAACCTTGGTTCCTTTGGGCCGAATTGTACGCCGGAAGGTTTAGCTACTTTTCCTTCAATCTCTTTCCTCACTACACGGTGCCAACCGAACACCGCTGGGTTTTCTCCGTATACCCTACACGGTCTCGATTGTCCTAGCGGAAGTTGTTCACGAGCATCACGCTTGAATTGTTTTCATCCACCTGCGCGTAGAGCATGTAGCGGCCGTCCGGGGAAACCGACATACCATCGTCTAGGTCCCGGTCAGCAGTAAAGATCGGACGCGTTTGCCGAGTACCGAAATCGTAAAATGACACGGTCCTCGGAGCATCCTGTCGAGTAAAGTAAATCCCGTTCGGCACCAGGACCCATTGAGTCTCCACTAAGATCCCGGGCATGTTAGGAACGGGTTTCGATTTCGCACCCGGTTGGTCCAGTTCCAGCATCATCATGTGCGCGTTCAGATTTCTGTTGGGAAAGTACAGCACCTTGCCATCAGCGGATTCGGTAGGGCTGATTGGATCCTGCCCGGCGTCCAGCAGTGCGGCGTCGCCTCCTTGCGCGGGGCAACGATACAGCTCATGGCCAACACCTGCATACCCCCTGAAATAAATCCACTTTCCGTCATTGGACCAAAAGGGCCGGTTCGCTTGTCTGATATTCGTTTTCAGGCTGCGCGGGACACGATCGAAGATGTCCGCTGTGTACACAGTCAACAGTCCGTCGGGGTTTTCCACCTCGAAAACAATTTTCTGCGAATCAGGTGACCATCGAGGGAAACCAGCGGGCGAGCCGTGAGAAATCTGGACCAGATTGCTCCCGTCGATGTCCGCTAGCCACACGCTCCAAACGCCGGAGCGAGTTGAAGCGAACACCACGTGCTTGGCGTCGGGAGAATAGCGGGCGTTGTTCTGCTGCAGCGTAGAAGCAAACATCTGGACCGGTGGAGCCTTGGGATGTGATAGATCTCTGCGCCAGATGTTGACGTGGTTAGCGGCGAGGCTGAATGCCAGTTTATGACCATCGCTTGAAATCGCGGGCCAATCACCCGCCGGAAGCGGCAGCTTCCGCACCGAGCTATCTCGCACCTGGATTTCTTCGAATTCGTTGCCGCTGGGATTCTCTCTAACCAGGATCACGGACTTATCGTCGCCGGCCCAGACGAGAGGTGAAACGAAGTCATGAATAGCCAACAGCGGCCGCTTCGAAGTTCCCTCAAGATTCGTGATGAAGTACTCAAAGAATGCCGTGCTATGGACGCAGAGGATGGCCAAGTCCCGCCCGCTGTGGGAGAACGTCAAACGCGCCTCATGGTTGCAGGAAGGATCATGGGGAAATTCGTGAGACTCCAAAGTCTCCATGTTCAGCAGAAATACGCGATCCCCCGGCTCGCTGTTTTCTGTATCCGAGTAGGCCAGCCACTTCCCGTCTGGTGACCAACTGACGGGAGCAGCAACGTGGTATGGCGTGCGCGTGGTGACTAGCTTGCGTTCCGGCCCTCCGAGAGCTGGTACGACGTAAATGCCATTATCGTCCGGAGCCAGACGATGAAATGCGATCTGCGTTCCGTCCGGTGACCATGTCGAACTGATCCACGTCGAAGGGTGATTCGTCAAACGCAGCACGGTTTCGCTGCCGATGGCCTTTACGTATAGATCATACTGCGGGCGTTCCAAGCCATTCCTGATGCGCTTGTCCCAAGAAAAGACGATTCGCGAGCCGTCAGGCGAAATGGAAGGCGCCGTTTCGATGCCAGGATCTGTTGTGAAAGGAAAGGCGGTCATCGGATCCGAATTTCGGGTGTTGTTCGGCCTGCGAACCAGCAGAAACAACAGGACCCCAACGCCGGCGGCAAAGGCGAGCGCCAGCAAGCCAACTGTCCATCTCCCACCAACTCCGGCTTTGGGTTTCGAAACGGCGGCAAGTTGCTGCGATTCGTCCCTCCACACACTCGGTATGACTTCGGGCTCTTCCGGTTTGATCTTGCCGATGAAGCGGTAGCCCCGCTTCGCCAGGGTCTCAATATACTTGGGTTTCTCTGCGGAATCGCCAATGGCCTCGCGAATCTTGTTCACGGCCGCTGCCAGGCCGTGCTCAAAATCAACAAAAGTATTGTCCGGCCACAACTCCTGACAAATCTCATCGCGAGTTACCACTTCCCCACAGTTTTTAAGCAATAGAACCAGAAGCCGGAAGGGTTGCGCCTGAAGTTTTACGCGTGATCCGTTTTTACGCAGCTCTCCAGAGCGCATATCTGCTTCGAAGTTATCAAAAAGGATCCGCTGGGATTGAGAAGTAGAGGATACTTTACGAGTTGGCAAGGGCATGAGGTCGATCCTGTGCGCTGACTTGATTTGCAATCGATCGCATTCGACCCAGAGCTATATTTCCTGCCCCGCCGTTGGTTAGGACCGGGTCCACCGGTTAGGCAATCTCGCGCTAAGAATTCGGCGTAGACGACAAACAGGCTTGTGCACCTCTTATCCTGCGCAATTAGACTGCATGCTAACACTCCCGCATGGCGCAAGCAAACTCCGAAATCGCCCGTAAAACCCGCAATACCAATCACTTATTTGGTGAACCAAAGTTAAGGCCGAAGTGATGGCTGGTGCATTGCCTTTCGTCTTTTCTTTCCGCGAAATTGTGCCAACTGCTCAGCCCTTTAGTGGGTTTCAACGCGAGCAAATTCGAAAATGCGACTACGAGGAGACGAACGATGAAGGCCATTTCCCAATACCTTTCCTGGAAAATCAAGACCGTGCGCAGCATGGCGCTTTTTGCCGCAATGATCGCACTCCTGTTCAGCGCCGCCGACGCCAAAGCAGGATGCGGCGAACCCAACAAGGCGGGAGCCAGTCCAAAGCTCTCTTGGCTGCAACAGCAAGTTGCGGACCCGGACCAGCCGGCCACCATCGTTGGCTTGTGGCAACTCAAGTACACCGCCGCCGATGGATCAGCTTTCCTTGAGTCATTCAAGACCTGGCACGCGGACGGAACCGAGTTTGAAAACGCGTTTTTGCCTCCCACCGGCGGAAATATTTGCTATGGCGTCTGGAAGCAAGTCGGCCATTTAACTGTTAAGTTGCATCATGTCGGCCTGATGTTTGGCTCGGATGGCTCGCTCAGCGCCACGTTCACGGTAGACGAGTTGAATACGGTCGCGATCGACGGCAAAACCTATAAAGGCACCTTCGACTTCAAAGTCTACGATCCAAGCGGGAATCTCCTGCAGGAGGTAAAGGGCACCCAAGCCGGAACCCGGATTACGGTGAGTTGAAGCGACAGCCTCGTGAGCCTTGAGGTGTCTACAGTCTGCAAATGGCGAGCCTTCGCCTTGCCCGGCGAAGCTTGGGCGGAACCATCCCTTGGCCCGCCTATGCTCATCGGCTTGCGGGGCTCTTCCGTTGCACGCGGCTGCACTGTGCATACTCCATTGAACCAGCGGCGAGGTTCAAGAAAAATGGCCTCCAAGGCCTTCGCGATCCTCCCGCAGATCGCCAGCGGTGGAAATGTCTTCCAGGGAGATACCTCCGAGACTTGAGTAGAGGGGTTCTTTGCGGGATCTGAGTAGTCACAGAGCAAGTGCCGCCCTCCAAGCAATCGCCATCCAGCGTTGCTTGTGTTACGGGCTGAGCCGCCCACCGATACTGCTTCTGGCCTCATTTTCATGCCAGGTGGCGCGCCAAAGGCGCATGACGTCTCCTACGTGAAGGCAGTGTGTCCCGCTACCCTTGAACATGATCGACATTCGTTCAGGAGCATTCGGTGCGCTCTCGAATGATCTTTTCGCGCAAGCTGTTGCGAATCTTGGCTGTCCGAGTCATCCGGTCGATCATTCTCCGCGTCGCAAAGGATGTCCCCAAGCGATTCATAGCTTGAAAAGGCCGCGTAAGTATCACAAAATAGAAATGTTCCCCGGTAGCTCAATGGTAGAGCATTCGGCTGTTAACCGAAGGGTTGCTAGTTCGAATCTAGCCCGGGGAGCCAACTTAAATCCCGCTCTCAATTAGACTTATGCTGCTTTTGCTTCTTCGCTTCTAACCACTTCTGGTTGCCCAAGTTGCCCAATTGAAATTTCAATACCTGCTGACAACGCAAAACCTAGGCCAGTTTTTTCGGCCACGTCTTTGCGCCACTCCACATCCTCTTTCAACTGGGCTGCGTACTTGTCCGTTACGTCTTTGTTTGCGTGGCCAATCCAGAACTTTTCGAGGTCCCACGGCACACGGTTTTTTCGCAGATGCATAACGCGGAATCGCCGGAAGCTGTGGAACGCCTTTCCATTCTGCTTCAAGTTGAGCTTGGTCAGAATTGGGTTCAGGCCATCACGCAAGATGTTTCGTTGTGATAGAGGTTTACCAGAGTCGGTATGGAATAGAAAACCGTTGGTTCGGTTTCCGATGTAGCTCTTGAGCATGACCGCGAGGTCGGAACAAACGTCAATATCTCTAACGGCGTTCTCCGTCTTCGGGTCCTGCTCCTTACTGTTCCACACGCTCTGGCGGACGTAGAGGGTTTTGCAGTCAGCAGAAACGTGTTCCCCCATTTTCAGACCGAGGGCTTCTCCAATCCGAAGTCCGCTTCCAGCGAGAAGAGCAAACAGAATTCGGTAGCGACCAGCGGCTCTCGAAACGATCTGCTCGACTTCCCTGGCTGTAAACGCAGGTTTGCT
>Ga0137385_10000718_pt1 | contig 27254 bp, 27 predicted proteins | sample SagtaG_FD_104921 | JGI IMG/M metagenome (GOLD analysis project Ga0137385, IMG submission 104921) | Vadose zone soil microbial communities from Sagehorn Ranch, Mendocino, California, USA - Sage2_R_80_16 metaG | ecosystem: Environmental > Terrestrial > Soil > Vadose zone | place: USA: California... | reverse complement strand
CATAGCGATCAACAAGCATCCTGCCTTCCTCCTTCAAGCCGTTCTTGCTCGTTTTACCTTCTCCTTTTGACACGTTGCTTGCTCTCAAAGGGCTTCACAGGCTCATTTCGCAGTGGATACTAGAACTAGGAGAGAGATAAGCCAAAGAGGGTGGCATATCAAGCTCTACCATGTCGCACAATAGATTTTTCTTTACGGCGCAAGGATATACAAGGGGCTTGGGCAAGAGGCTTGCCGTCCACGTTCGCTATAAAGCAACTGCTCTTCAGATGATACTCCTAACATTGGGTAGAACTACATACACTTCCTCATGGAAACTGATGATTGAAGAGTAGTATTTCTGGAGCTATCCTCGAGCTACCGTTGTATATGATCAGCTCCCTCTCGCAACTAACAAACAAAGAATTTGTCTATAGCGGCTTTTGTCTCTCTGAAAATGGCCTTGCGCCCATTGGGATACCCACGAAAGATGAATGGGTTGCGTGTGGCCGCTTCTTACGACACTCCGAGGCATCTGTTCATTTCTGGATCGGTGATTGGCTACGCTACGGCGAGGCTCACTTCAAAGAAGATTACAACGAAGTGATACAGGTAACTGGCTACAATTACCACACTCTACGCCGTGATAAATACCTGACCGAGCGTATCCCTTTTGAGCGACGGCGCTCAAATCTTGATGTAGCATTTCACCACGAAGTTGCGCCCCTGGAGCCTCATTTACAAGAAATTCTCCTGAACATGGTAACAGAGAGCGGCCTCACCGTCCAGCAACTGCGTATGGAAAAACATCGCCTCACGTATGAAACAACGCGAGTGGTAACGCCCCCGGGTACTAACCACGGCCTTTTATTTGGAGACTGCCGTGAGCTGCTCCACAGCATACCGGATGGTTCTGTTGATTGCATCCTCACCGATCCACCCTACGGATTATCCTACGTCTCCGAACATAAAATTATCCCTGACGCACAAATCATCAATGATACCGAACAAGAGGCTCTGCAGGTCCTGGATGAGGCGTTAGCTGTAACCCGTCATAAGCTCAAAAACAACAGCCATGTATACATTTTTGCCTCATGGAAAACGTACCCTCAGATGAGGACAGTTATTGCTCAGTATTTTGATATAAAAAATGTACTCATTTGGGAGAAGAATAATTGGGCTGCAGGAGATCTGGAAGCAAACTATGGCCAGATACATGAATTTATTATATTTGCTCATAAAGGGCGGCGTCATCTCAACGGACGCAGGGATGCAAGCGTTCTCCACTTCGCCCGCGTTCCCGAAAACACGCCACACAGGCACCCGACAGAAAAACCGGTAAAGCTACTTGAATACCTCATTGCAAAATCAACACAAGAAGGTGAAACCGTGCTTGACATGTTTATGGGAGGAGGCAGCACTTGCCTGAGTGCGAAAAACATGAAACGTAAGTATATAGGCATCGAAATAGATAAACAATGGTACGATCGTGCATGTCAACGCCTGGCGAACACATAATAAGGGACAGGGCCCCGCAAGCTTACCTTGCACCGTCATAGTTACTTTCCTTCATAAGCTTCCTTGTGGATATTATGATTAACCTGGTAGGATTGTTCCTTGGAACGGAGACGTTCAGGCTGTAGATCGCCGGATACTGGGAACAGGGGTACCTTTGTATCTACTATTATCACTCCTCGTGGCAGAAGCTTTTTTGGAGATAGTAGCCAGATCAGACCCTGTCCTCTTTTTTTAGAACTGTGTTATTTTTTAGATTCTGCTCGCATCCGGAGGTCATAATATATTGATGCCTTAGAAACACAGGTCCTCTCGGTCATCATAGATTGATGAGGTTATGAATAAAATGAAGAGCTCTCCGTTGCTTGGCCAGCTTGTGCCGAGAAATAGCTGAGCAGATATTGAATAAGGAAATTGTTCATTGGACTGGCAGGCATCCGAAAGTACCAGCCTTTCATTTACCACTCCGTTTTCTGTTACATTGAAATAAAGCAAATGGCAGTTTACTCTTTTATGAGTTGGTCGTTATAGGTTATATGCCCAAGCTTTTTCGGCTGGCAAGTTGTGGAGTGGGAGGTAGAGGTAAATATGTACCCTACGATGAAGTAAGGTGCTTACGTCATGAGGACTCGGAGTAGTATTGGGAAGTCACTATGCAGTAGTCCCGAAAGTTATTCTCGGTTTACGACATTCGTAGCGTGTGTTAATCAGTAGTCCGACGTTCTCATTGATAACCGCAATCGCGGCTTGCATCTGAAACTCTTTTCCGCTCCAAGGGCTCAAAGGGCCTGCGGAGCTTTTTTATATATCTTAGCATAAGTGATTGTAGTCCAAGAGGAGGTGGGACCGTGAATTTTTAGTAAGGTGGGGACCAATTCTTAGAAATTGGGGCCATGCAGAATACAGCTAATATCCTGCATGACTGAGAGTAAATAAGCCGTTTCAAGGCGGAAGGAGAGATGAACTGCTCACATACCACAAAAGCATACTTCATGCATAGTCGTATATGGGAGTTCTCTCTTCTACACACTCTCTTAACTACAGAAGATAGCACAGTAGTTAATCGGTGTCAACGATACACCATTTTGGTATCCGATATGTATAACGGTCAGAATTGAACATTAGTGCTAATAGCTAGAAAGTAAGGTAAGAATAAGTGACCTGACGAGAAAAGCGATAATTCAAGCAGGTTCTGTTTTAATAACAGAAAAAACCCGTTTCGTAAGACAGACGAAACGGGTGTAGCTGGAGTTAATCCAGCTATACAGGAAAAACCTGTAGCTCAGAAAAGCAGTATATGTATATCATGCTCTATTAATTATGTAAAGTAGCAATATACATGTTCAGCCTCAATGAGGCAGTAGTATGAGTACTACTCTCCTCTCGAAGCTACAGGTTTCCAGGATGCTTTTCCTTAGTAGGGTTCGCACCGCGTACACATTGTCCTTGTGACGCAGTATTAAGGAGATTTAAAGATGAAACGCAACCATACCTCAAATGCTCTACATGAAAATTTGAGGAACGGATTTACTAATGTGTGTTTTGTAGCCAGCAAGGGGTGTGTGGGTAAGCATCAGGCTTATAAGCGAAGCGCTCCTAGCTGTATAACGTGACAATGGCGTCACATACAGGAGTAACGTAAGTATGATTTCGTATAATTCAAGTTCAAGGGAAGTTTCTGATCTACGGGATGTCTGGTCGTATCCCCAAAGTGATCTTGCTGAGAATTGCCGGAAATTAGGCTACAATATGAGCGAGTCAACGCTTTCTAGGATTCTCAATGGTAAAACTGGTAAAAACCCGGACAAGCCAAAATGGTTAGAAGTTATTCTCGCTGGCTTAGTGCTTGGAAAAGATGGCATACCAGCTATACGCACCAAAAAACAGTTCGCGGCCCTTCTCGACAAAGTACGAGTTATATTCCCCCACCAGCATGTTACCGCGAATGGTATGCGATGGGCGGCTGAGCGAGCAATACGTAAGCTAGAAGAGCACGGTATTACCTTCGATAGCGATCGCCAAGAAAAAATTGCAGAAGCGATTCAGGCAGCAGAGGCTTTGAATCAAAGTTTGCAGCGATGCGAAGCGAATGGAAAGCATCTTATGCAAACTTTAGATTTCCTAACTGACCTCGATGAGGCGATATCAATAGAAAACGCCATGACACTCAAAGGGCTTCATAAAATACTCAAAGAGCTTCGCGACTTCAACGATTTAGAGGCACAAGATAACCCGCCTGATTAGGCTTTATTCTATCTCCCCGGTTTACTTTGCCTGGTGGAATATCCACCAGGCTATATTTTTTGGGTCTTGCAAATCTTGCAAAAAGTGCCTTTCATCCACACATTGGCTTGCATTTTAAAACATTATTATAAGGACATGAGTAGATGCTACTCTGAGAAATGTGAAAGTGAGGGAACGCCAATGAAATTGAGTGCGCTCACCTACCTATTGGATGCATGACAGAATGAGTGCAAGAACAGTTTTCGTATTGACCATGCATCTAGCGCGTTCGAGAAGCGACTTCGCTCAAGTCTGGCAAACTTCTGGGTCGCTTCCTCGACCGCTGTCAACCTGATTTCGTTTTTTTAGTTTTTTTCTCCCGTGGGTTGAGGACCCACGGGAGCCTTAGTCAAATCATTAGAAAGTGAAATGAAATTGTATATCGTCGTTATGTCTATTGGACATCGTCGTGCGGATGGTGGGCCTGTTCCCTTGTACAAGATACTGGCCATGGAGCAAGATTGCAAAGACGTTTTTTGCACCTTCTCCATAGGTGGGATGACAACCGCTTTAGAAGGGTTTTACAAAAGTATCAAGAGTGGTCTGCTGTTAGATGAACCATGCTCAGTTATCCTGTCAGCAACACTCGATATAAGTGATGCTGACTGGCAGAAGCTGATTGCGTTAGCAAGTCGCGCTGCTACCCAATTACAACAGGAAAGCGTATTTCTGGCCAGATTTGGTTTTGGTAGGGAAAGCAAATTGTGTCTTGTCTCACGCGATGGAGTGCTCCTTGAGTATGACAAGAGTTCGCGGGTGCAGGTGACATCATGGGAGGAAAAATATGCTTCGTAGTCGTAGGTATCTACATGGCAGCCCCCTGTTCCTCCTTTTTATACCGCTCCTAATCTTAAGCAGCTGCGGACCTAACCTGTTCCCGCAAGCTAGGGCACAAACCGGTGGGCCTCTCGAGCAAAGAATCGATGCTGCGCATCAGCCCTATAAATTAGTCCAGGCCTGCATCGATACCCCCCCGCTTTTCCCGGCCACCTACTTCCGCCAGGTAGCCTTACAAATTGTCGATTGGATCGACGCACTAACAACAGTAAATCAAGACGGGTTGGTGCTCTATGTCAGCCTTATCAAGCACGATTCTCTGCAAACCAGCGTCCTTACTATCACAGTCCCGGCTATCCCTGCTGATCCAGCGCAACCAAAACTCAAACCGCTTCCTAGCTCTGCACAATTTAATAGTCCGTACGATTACGCGCAAGCGCTTGACAGCGTGAAAAAAGAGAATGCAGGTGTTCTCTCAAGCTGGCAAGTGGGGCTAAAAGCCAATCATGTGCTGCTCAGTCAGGCCCGCGCGCAGGTCAAGAGTCAGACTGATAAGCTCCGTGCGCTAAGTGCTCCGTACGACAGTATTGCCGCTGATGACTGGGGCTGTTTGGACCTTACTTCGCTTCATTTCCGCAACACACGCGCTCTAAAGACATTGGTGATCGCCTCGCCTTTAATCAATAACTCGACTGTGCAAGAGTCGAATATTGACCTCTCATCAGCCGTGGTGGATGTAGTTTACCACAGTTGTAATGTTGCCAGCACATGTCAGGCCAATGATAACTACTGGCGACATGTTTTCCTATCGTCCCATGCAAGGTCTGTAAGTTTCTATGACCCTGCCCAGTCGCAGGCCTCGTTGCCTGCGTTTTAAAAGGAGTACACTAGATGCAAATTCTTCTCATCGTCCTTGTAGTAAGTCTCGCTCTGTTAGTTCTCTACCATGTATCCCGGCGCGTGCCAATTATTGGATCAGGGATTGCATTTGTCTGTGTGGTCCTTAGCCGGACCTTCATCCGAATAAGTCAATTTGCTGACCAGGCGGCTTCGTATTGCAACAAGGCCTGTCTTACTTCACTCACCTATCCGCCAGGTGATAGCGAGTGCGGGCCATTGGTAAAAGTACTTTCGAGAATAGTCTACTTCATTCTCGCAGTCCTGCTTCTTTCAGGTGAGACGTTTAGCACCCTCATCACTGTGCCTGTTCTGTTTCACACACAGCTCCAGTATCAGTTGCCAAATATCGTGGAGATAGCCACCGCTAGTCTGTTCGTGGCAGCGCCAGCCCTTGAAGGCGCTTTTATACTCGAGTGCCTGGGACTCACGGCCCGCGGAGCAGGACTTTTTCCATCTATGCGTAAACTGCATCGCATAGGCTTAGGACTCCTTACGGCTTTAGTTTTTGTGCTCTCGATAGTTACGCTAGGCTACTTCTACCTCTATCGAGGGGCATACCTGATTGACCCGGATAGCGCCCAACAAATGAGCCTGTATATCCTTGGAGCTTTAGGAATATGCATTGCATATACCACAGCTCTGGCGTTTGTGGCGCTTGTGATTGGTACAGTAGGCGTTGTGACAGTTGTACTTTGGCTCGCTGGCTTAGTAAGTCGCGTGGTAGCCTTTGTTGCATCTCTGGTGCCCTCACTATTGGACATTTTAGCTGTGCATACCAGCCAGGGCACATTAAGCGTGCAAGGGGAAATACAAGGCCCTGATCCTTATCAGGTTAGTACTCCCCTGTTTCGACCTTTGGAAAGTTCACTGTCTCTACCTGAACATGCCTCTTGGGTAGATGGCAATCTTGTTGAGGCAGAAAATGAATTGGAGGAAAAGAACTTGACTAACCCTTATAAAAACGCTTCACTTACCTTCGCAGCAAATAACTTCGGAACACGAATGTTTGTCCCGATCGCACACAGGATTAACTCACTTCGTGCCGGTAGCACTATCCTATCAAGCTGTTTTGTTGATCTGGAAGGCCAGTTCAGTAGCCAAAAGAGTATCATAGGCGTACATGATCTCTCACCTTCCCACACGCAGATTACTGACGCGCTCTTACACGCTGATGGTGAAAACAATGTTTACTCAGACCTTTTCAATGGCCTTGCGCAGCGGTTAATTGAGACACATCTGAACCTGAAGGCTGTTTCCGCACCGTTTCTCGTCTTTTGTGATTGCGAACTACTTGGCAGCATACGTGATCTGCTTGAGAAGAGCAAACGGCGCTTACCTCGTGTGAGCCACTTCATCGTGACTTCGCTGTCAGCCTCTCAATTGAAAAATAGCGAGGTACAAGCGGGATTAGCGATAATGCAGCAGTTGCACTCAGAAGGCGTTGTTGACCTGGTGTTGACGGTTGATCCCGTAAGCCCATTCACTACCCCGTATACAAAAGATACTCAGCAAATTTTCCTCGCGAACTTTCTTATCAGTCTACTTGTAGGCCACAGGCAAAGCAGTGATAACCAGTCCCTTACCAACCTGGCGCGGGATATGCAGCCTGCGGGACCGTTCATGAGCGTAAATTTTGCATCCTTGGACGTGGCTCGGGGAAATACACCATTGCGGTGGAGCTGGTCTAAGCTTATTCCTCAACTTCGCGGGAAAGCAGGAAGCGGTGATTACGATGACATGCTCGTCCAATCACGTGAGGCAATTAACCAATGTATGGCAGGAAACACTACACGTGCCTATCCATCGGTCATAGATCCTACCCTACCTGCCAAAGTGGTGGTGACTGTCCCCTGGGAGCTAAATGACAATCGCTATCCGCGCTTCGTCCGCGACACCAGGCTTTTCGTGGCTCAGAACTTTCCCAACGCCACAAGTATTACGGTTTGCGGGAATGGCTCAGCTTACCCACGTCAAGTAGGATCGCAATTCAGGGTACAAGCATCGGTTCTCTATCCGCATCACTTGGCACTTCCCGCAGTGCAAGAGAAACAGATAGGTGAAACAAATGTCACTCCCCTCTTCAAGTTTGAACCGGACGGCGTAGCTTCAAATGGTCATGGATTGTTAAATAGCACGGAGGCTACAGCCTCCGGGGACTCAACCGAAACCACAAAGAGTGGGACCACCACACCGAAAGCTACCCGCCGGAAAGTTTCGAGTAAGTAGGAGGATACAATGAGTAAGTCTAAGAACCACTATAAAAATGAAACAGAACTGGCAGGCGGGGTTGTTACCATTTACCTGGTTGTTCTGTTAGCAGTAGCGTACGTGGTGTTTAAAGTCTCATTCTTCATAGTTCTCACGTTTTGTAAGTTCTACCGGATTAAGTGGCTTTGGGTTATTCTTGTCAGTGTCGTTGCCCTCAGCGCTGCCGGGGTAATTCTCTTCAAAGTATTCGCGGTAGTTGCGTTCTTACTGCCGATTCCCCTTGGGATCGTTGCGCTTCTGATTACGTGCCTGGCCGTTCAGTTGAACTGCCGCGAGACCTTGCTCCGGGAGAACGTAAACATTTTCCAGGACATGTTAGGCACGTCCTGGTGGTCCTCAGATAGTGCACCTAGGAATGGAGTGGAGCATGAGCAAAGTCTCGCAGCTTAAACCTGGGCCGTCTTTACCGCTTGGTTACACCAGTCAGGGTAAATTAATTACTCTGACTGGCCAGGATTTTAACCGGCATGTCTGGATACAGGGTATCAGTGGCAGCGGGAAAAGTTCACTACTAGCGGCGTGGGCTATATGCCTACTGCGCCAGAGAACCCCCTTCATTTTACTAGATCCACACGCTGATCTATGTAAGCTGATACTTACACTTCTAGCGTCTGGTGATTTCTTTGACAATGAGAAAGCGTATGAACGGCTCTGGTATGTTGATTTCAACCGCTCAGATAGCGCGATCGCGTTTAATGTCCTTAACCAACCTTATTCGTCACACACGATTGCGGCAAATCTTCTGGAGGTGACGAAACGCGCCTGGCCGACTACTCAAGCGACTGCACTGATGGACAATATCATATTAGCATCCTGCTTTGTTTTGGCCGAGAATAAGATGCCTCTGACCTCAATCAACCGCCTGGTTCATGACGAGGGCTTTAGAAACTTGCTTGTAGAGAATATCACTGACGAGCTGGTGGTAGACTTCTTTAGAAGTAAGTTTGAGGGGAAAAGTGGCGGATCAGGTTTAACCGATTCGACTCTTCGGCGAGCATTTAATATTTCCTTCACACCTGCTCTGCGCCACACTCTTGGGCAACGGGACAACCGTTTGAATTTCAGAAGCATAATAGACAGCGGCACCTCCTGCCTTTTCAACCTGGGAGGCCTGGACGATTACAGTAAGCGGCTTTGTGGCTGCTTGCTAATGGTTGGGATTGAGCAAGCGTTCCTGTCGCGTGCTGATCTTCCTCCCGAAAAGCGGGTACCCTCGCATATTATTGTTGATGAATTCCCTCTTTTTAGTGCCTCAGGGGACAGTTTCAGTGTCATCCTTGAGCAGATTCGTAAATATAAAGGCAAGCTTTATCTCGTGAATCAAACGACAAGTCAGCTAAGTGCCGAGGTCGCAGGGTCTTTACAAAATGCGACTAGCATCATCATGAAAGCAGGCTATGAGGATAGCACCTGGCTCGCACAACGGTTTGTGCATCCAGGTGAGCCCCAACAGGAAAGTATGTTTGACATGTCCTGGCTATTTGGTCCGGACACAAGTAATCCTTTTGAGAACACGAAAACGCTTGCAGAGCAAAAACGGGTATTCGAGTCACTGAAAACGGGAGAAGCAATTGTAACGATCAATGGTCAAAGCGTCCGCGTAGCTACTCCTCACCTAGAGCCTAAAGATGTTCCGGCAAAGAAGTTGCGAGCAATTGAAGATACGTATGCGAAAAAACTGTTGACCCCTATTAGAGACATCGAGCGCGGGAAGCAAGCGCCTGATTTAGTGGTCCTGCCTGGTGGACGATCTGGCAATACTGCGGGAGCTGCACCCACTAAGCGCGTAAGAAGACGATTGGAGAGATAAATTGCAAGGCAGCGCAACAACACCAGACGACTTAATAGTGCTTCTTCGTAGGTTCCAAATACTAACTATTTACCAGATTACCAGCCTTTTGCAGAAGCAAAGTTCCATTAACAATATTCGTAGCAAAATGAAGCGGCTTGTTGATAGCGGGCTTGTGGACTTTCAGTTCTTGCCTCGCACAACACCGTCTGGTTCCACGCCTATGGTGTATTCTCTCTCGAGCAAAGGGCTAAAGTACGTTGAAGGAATGGGTGCTACTATACACGCTCCGCAAAGAATAAAGAAAATGCTCCCCCTGCAGCACCTGCTAGACATCAATGATGTGTTGATCGCATCTCTACGGCTGCAATCTGCCGCGCCTGAAATATCAGTGTTTGAATATCGACATGAAAAAGTGTTCAAACAAAACCCAATACGCATTACCGAAGGGTCGTATCTCTGCCCGGACGGATTTGTTCATTTCGTGCTCTCGCCTCCCTATGGTAAGCCAGGTGAGCCGATGGGAATTATTTGGGAGGTGGATTGTAATACTGAGAATGCCGACATTGTTATTCGTGAGAAAGTACGAAGATACCGCAGGCTGTTTCATAGTAATTTTGAACAGGTCTTCGGAGTCCCGGCAATATGTGCAGCTTTCGTGGTAACGCAGGGCGGTGAGACCCGTGTGAAGCAATTAGTTCGCGCGGCCGAGCAAGAGTTAGAACGTTTTCCTGATGATAGTGAATTGTTTTTATTTGGCAGCATCTCCCCTACTGATATGCAGCCATTACCCTTCTTCACATCTGCGTTGTGGCTCCAGCCGTTTCAGTCTTCCACAGTTCCACTGATTGAGCGACGGTTTTAACATCTGGTGTATGGGTTGGTGTGCCGTCTGGTGCTGGACACACCAACCCATACACCAGGGCTATTTTTGGTGACTTGCCTCTACAGGCGGTTCTACATGATTTCGCACTACCAGAGAAATTTTGGGCTTTATTGATGGAGTGGGGAGCGTGTGGGCGTGGTTTGTACATAATGTAAGTGGCTGGCTGTTTTCAGAGCTGACTGTTGTAGTATTTGTTTTTGATAAAGTAAAGGCCTTGCCCTGGTGATTGCTAGAACAAGATTTTCATAACCTTCCAAAAGGAAGGTTATGATTAACCTGGTATATCTGCCCCTTAGGGAGTAGGATGTTTAGGCTGCAAATACTCCCGCCAAATAAACCGGATAAGAAGAGATGACCCGGAGAGGTACCAGATAATATGTGCTCTCAGTTTCGTACCCCAAGAACTTCCACAGGGGTGAGGATTCTATCACAACGCGAAATTATATCCTTTGACAAAAGCAGGCAGAAACGGACTATATGGCTCCCTTTCCATAGGATATGGCTCAAGCAGAGAAAAAGCTCCCTGCATATCTCTTGTGATTTGAAACGTCGCTGACTCTTGTTTGTTTACAACAACATTGAGCGCAACAATCAATACCATCTCTTTGCGATGTGGATCGCGGGACGGGCGAACGTCAAGCGGGTGTTCTCCCTTTGACTCAGCAAGCCAGCCTCTACTGACAAAAACTACTGTTTTTAGCTGCCCGACATTTCCCTGTAACGCCATTTCCGACCCTATATTAAAAACAGCAGTAACCCGCTCATGTGCTGTTTCCGGCAGATTATCAAGAGGAACAAGCTTGCATGAGACTGTCCCATCTATAAGCATGAATGGCGGCAGCTCTCCAACTTGTAACAACATGCCCTGAACTATTGTTTTAGCATCTTCTATAATCTTCATATCCGTTGTGTTTTCGCAAGATCACCGATCTTACATCTCCATTAATTGCTACGAACCTTTGGAGCATGATCTATATAACTTCGCACAAATATTTGGACCAGCACATAAATCAGCGAGGGTTCGATACCAAGAGTTGCAGTTGAGAGTACAATAACCCGAAAACCCACCTCGTTTGCAGTTTGTGCAAGCGGCAACAACACACGTGTTTCCATCTTGTCTGTCGCAACATCCAGGATATTCATAATAATGACTGTTTCCGAACTTCCATAGCCCATCGTTCGCAGGTCACAAGTTTTCCTCTGGAGATAGTGTAGTTCCACCAAATGATCAAAATATGGCTTAAATGTTGCAGCCTCAGCACCCAAGTTACTCATAAAATGACAGCGATCTTCCAGACTTGACGCTCGAGGAAAATCGAGGGTAAGCACACCAGCTTTATCTTCTCCAACACTGTCTGTCGCCAAAATGACAAACCTTGGAGAGACAGACAAAGGAGACTGAACCATTTCCGCAAGTGTCTCCCCCACCATATCATCTGATTCTAGTTCGTGTCTCATAAATTCTTAAATCATACATACAGATCGCCCCAAGCCATCTTGATGCTTCAAGCTATCATCTTTATTCAGACGCCTCTTGAACCATACCTTAGAGGCTAGCACAGGGCTGACAGACGGAGAGTATTTCCGTTTACTCCTGCCAGCCACGTGTTAACCTCCAAATACATCACACCTCAGAACACTTCGAGCCATCCCCTACTTCAGACGTCGTTTTTGCATCGTTAATAATCTTCGTACCTGCTCCCGTTTTTAGCATAGAATGCCTAGAAAAGATAGCCCCTTCTACATTGCCTACACGCTCTTCATTTAGTGCTTGCTGCTGGGCTCGCTCTGGAACGAACCCAACCGTAAGAACTAAGCAGCTTTTTCCTTGGGGTAGTATTTCTCTTTCAGTTTGGCTAGTTCGGCTTCGTATGCCCTTTCATGCTTCTCCGACGCCTCCCACCCTTTAACCTCTGCTTCTACCTCATTTCTATTTCTCCCCAGAGCAACCTCAACTTTTATATATAACCCCTGGGTCTCTTCATCCAACGGATCTTCCTTGAGATTGTCGCCTAGCCACTCTTCCAGCCCTAACAATTCCTGCTGCGTTAGTTCAACCAGCTTTGTTTTGTTGTTCATAATTTTTTCACCTCCTTTCCAGGCATAGCTTGCCTGTTAAGGTCTAGTTCGCTAAACTAGACCCAGAACAGAGAAGTTATCCCTCCACTATTTCCAGCTTGGTTTTTTGGACATGAACAACGTCCAAGTCTCCTAAATAATCTTCATTAAACACAGCCAATGCCTGCCCTTCATTCTCTGCTTCAACCACTACTGGCTTGTAGTAAACCTTTTCAACGTAGGTTATAACGTATTCTTTATTCGCCATTTATTTCACCTCCTTCTCAGGCATAACTTGCCTGCTGCGCAGTAGTTTGCTAGACTACTACGTAGGCAGATAAGCTAAGGCGGGGCGTGTTAGCTAACCAGCGTCATTCCCCGCTTCTTGCCTTCCCGTACCAAGTCGGCTCTATTGACATATTTGAACCATCCAAGTGCTTCTTTTGCTAGGTTGTCAATATGTCGCCAGTCTCCGCTATATCCTGCGAGGGTTCGTATCCCACTATAAATGTTTCGCGCGTCCGTTGCGTAGTACTTAATGACATCTTTAAGCGTGATCTTGAGAGTCCTCGCCCCTTCCCAATCCGATACCTGGATTGTGATGTATGTCTTTCCCGCGCTCCTGACATAATTTGGCACCTGATCATAGTAGAAATTTGTTAGTGCTACAATTGTTCTGCTATTCACTTTCTATCACCTCCTTCTCAGGGCTAGTTGCCCTGCTTCTGGCAAGTTATGAGCTTGCCAGTTGGCAGAGAAACTACTTCTGTTTTTCATGAGGGATTATGTAAGTATCTCCATATGCATGTGTGTTATTTTGTAAGTCCGTGATGCTGATAAAGTGCTTGAACGATGGCAGCTGACTTAGTTCATCGGCCAGGTGGCGGGGCCACACATACTCATCTAAAGTCAAAACATACTTGTACTTTCCCTTTTGATATATCTTTGGCATTTTTATTCACCTTCTTTCTCAGGCTTATTTGCCTGTCTCTGCCCGCTTCTAGCGAACAGAGCAGAAAAGTAAGTTCTGGTTTGAGGTGTATTATTTTCAGTTGTTAAAGTGCTCTTGTTTATCTCTTATACTAGTATTATACTATTTATTTACTAGTAATCTTTATATAATCCTTACATTTTAATTGCAAAATATAACAAAATATTGACAAATAACCATGACTATACTATGATGGGTTTATTATGGAAGATACAAAGAAAACACCTGTAGAAAGAGTCATGTTGTACCTAACATCTGAATTGAAGACACAACTTCAAGATGAGGCGCAAAAAACATTCCGCAGCGTGAACGGTCAAATCCTCTTTATCCTGAACGAGTACTTCTCCGAAAAAAAATAATATGCAGCACCATGCTTGACTAGCTACCAGCTGAACAGCCCTATGACCGGGCGATGGGGGAACATTGCTGTGTTATATAAGTTGACTAGTGACAAATTTCGAGCTAGTTTATATACCATGACTGCCATAAAGCAGGATTCCACGCATTCAGCTGAAACCATTTTCGAGCCCTCTATTAACCATCTGCACACCTCGAGGCATAGGAAACAATTAAGCGAGTTAGAGGGAAACTTTTTGCGATCGGTGTATGATTTGCACTACGTGACCATACCACAGTTGGCCAGGCTACATTATAAAAAGGTCACGCGCTCTATTCTTACCTACGTCGCAGCCCAACTCAAAGCATTAGACGAGGAACATGCCGACTATGTGCAACGGGGATACCTGGGTAGAGCTGTCCGCTTCGGGCACAACCCTTCTGTCTTTCGTTTAAGCCGCCGCGGTATCAACCATATGGCCTCACTAAGGCTATCACCTCTTCCCAACTTCCGACCCTCAGACCCGTTTCCCAGTTTCGACAAATTAGCCCACACCTTAGAAATTAACGACTTTATTGTCGCCGCCAAGCAACTAACCTCGTACTCCCCTGGCTACAGCTTAGTGCAATGCATACACGACTGGATCTTTCAGCACAATCCTGTTGTTATTGCAAACGGTAAAAAGCAAGAAAGCAAGGTAGCAGTCATTCCCGATGCATGGCTTGATTTTCGCCTACCAGCTGCGCCAGATTGCCCGAGGCCTCCACGCCTTCCAATTCACTTAGAGCTTGACCGGGGCACTGAAAACCAAATGGACACGTTCAAGGCCAAACTCCACAGCTTACTCACATACATTGACGGCCCGTATGAACAGCGATTTAATACCAAATTGATTACTATCGCCTTCGCTGTAGCGGGAAAAGTCAACCGGCCTCTAAGGCATGATCTTATCCGCACCTGGTGCGAGCAGGTACTAAAAGAACGAAACCGAGAGAATGACGCCTCTGTTTTCTATTTCTGCGCCCTGCCCGAGGGCACTTTAGACCCCACCTGGCTGTTTCTCAGACCCGTCTGGCTTACCCCTTTTGACACAACTCCAAAAGTCTTACTGGACCCAACCATTTGATAACAAACTCCGCCTATGAAACGAGAACACACGCCGCTATCTCTACCCATTGGCACAACAGGACACTGGCCAATTTTTTCGTGGCCAGTACGGCTAACTGGCCGTGAACTGGAAAAACATAAGCATATTTTAGGAACCACAGGCGTTGGCAAATCAAAATTCAACGCTCACATTGCTTCCTACCTGATCCTACATAACCAACCATGTTCAGTTATTGACCCCCACGCTGATTTAACCCATGACATACTAGCGATCCTGCTAGACAGGGGATTTTTTAATCACCAAGAGGCCTTCAAAAAACTCTGGTATATCGAGTTTGCAAGGCCAGATCGCGTTATTCCCTTCAACGTATTGCACCAACCCTACTCAGTACAAACAACGGTAAGAAATCTTCTTGAGGCCATCAAGCGCGTGTTCCCCGCTTTAGCAAATGGCGCTGCGCCAAATTTTGAGAACATTCTGCAATTCACCACCGTCGCCCTGACACAAAACCAGTTACCAATCACTCTAGCCAGCCGCTTTTTAACACAAGCCGATTTTCGGGAGAAACTTCTCGCTCGTGTTACCCATGAGGAAACAGCCGCATTCTTCCATGACCGATTTGATCAGTGGGACACTAAAGAACGGACCCACAATATTGAGTCAACCTTAAATAAAATATCCATTTTCACCTTCACCGATACCCTTAGATACGCGCTCGGTGCTACTAAGAACTGCCTTCAGTTTCGCTCTCTTATGGACAGCGGTACAAGTATACTGTTCAACCTGGGCAACCTGGACACCGAAACAAGACACCTGTTAGGCAGCCTCATCATGGTCGGGTTTGAACAAGCTACGCTGTCACGTGCTGACACACTCGAAGAGCATAGAAACCGGTATCACATTTTGGTTGACGAATTCGCTCAATTCACAACCCGCAGCGAAGAGGCTTTCACTACCTTTTTATCCGAGGCCCGCAAGTTCAAAATAACCTTGTGGCTGTCGCACCAAACAGGGATGCAAATCTCAACTCGCTTTCAAAGTGCCCTGCAAAACGCTCTGCCCATTTTCTTTCAACCAGGTCGCGAGGATGCGCTGTGGGCTGCACAGATTTTCGGCAAATATGACCCATACAAGATAAAGCACACCGTTGAGGATCACTCGCAAGAGGCCAAGTCACACCCGGTGTTTTGGGGCGTACATGAACAGTTTGAGGATATGGCACGTGAATTGGAAGAGCTACGCGTCAGAGAAGCCTACATTAAGATGGAGCGGGGGCTATTTTCCAGGAAGACAAAAGCGATAAAATTCAGGACAATCCATCTGCCAAAGCCCAAAGCCACCTGGGTTGATTTACAAAAACTTCGAGATACCTATGCTCAGCAGCTACTAGTCCCCTTCTCCCCCATGACAGAAGAGGACCTATCCCCTACTACATCCTCCCCAACACTACAAAGAAAGCGCTCAGGCATCGAGCCGTAGCAACACTACCCCCAATAAATCATAAATTTCCATAAGGTAGGTTATCATACATCTACCCCCTGGACCAGACTAACACTTGATTTTCAGATGAAAAATCCCATACTGATAGAGCCTTTTTACAGGTAGTCACCCCACCCGAACAGGCAAGAATTTCGTTGCACATTCAAAAAAAGGAGATAGCATATGCCAGAGAAAAACGGGATCAACCAGCCCGATAAGACGAAACTTGAGGAGCAGGATGCAAACATACCCGCCCAAACCGGCATAGCACGAGTACGAGGCGGAAAAGACGATGAATATGAAGTAAGCGTCTGGGAGAACGAAGGCAAGCTCCATATTTACGTTACCAAACAGAGCCAGCTTATCGTTTCCCTCACAGTACCTACCGTCGTTGTTGACGCACCCACACCATCTTTCACTTTACCTGACATCTTGCCTGCACAACAAGATAAAGAGGCACCAACAGAGTACCCCTCAATCACGATCGAGGGGTATGTTGGCCGGACCCCTGCGTATCGAGATAGCAAACACCCAGACCACATAGGCGAAAAAGAACTATTCTTCCCCATGAGCTACAGGCCAAACCCGCAAAACCGGGAGGTGGTAGTCTGGTATGACATCTATTTCTTTGAAGCAAAAGCCAACGAACTCAACAAAAAAAATACCCTGGCAAAGGGGAAAGCAATAAGCGTGAGTGGAACCAATCATACCCATACAGTTATTAAAAAAAGCCGCGAAGGGCATGACAGTGAAAAGACAATTCACGAAATACATGGCAACGAGGTGACCTCTCTCAAAAGATCACCAAAACCCATGTCCACGTGACAAAATATGTTCAAAACCCCGGCAACAAGGGCATGGGGTTCAAGGGGAAATGCCCTTGTTGCCCCTCCCGCGTCGGGCATATGAGATTGAACACAAATCACCCTGGGGGGAGAGGCGAGGAAACTTAAAATCCTTGAAAATCTGCGCGGTGGGGGTGTCGGGCGCAGTTTTCACATAAAAGTATCTACGCATATGAGCGCCCGACACCCCCACCAGACCCGCCCGACGCACAACCTTTGCGTGCCTAGCACGCCTTCCCCCTTGCCCTTTCTCATATGCTGGTCTCATCCAAATAATCACAACGAAAGCACCAGACCATGAGCTATAAATACCCACATACCGAGGGTAAAATTTTTATACGTGGATAATCCGTTTTCAAAAACAGCAGGCTTTTTTATCCTTACAATGAGTTTCGTACTCTCTTCAAGCGGAGAGGAAAACATGAACACATTTTTCACTTCACCAGGACCACAACAATGCCCTTGTGACCGCGTATAAAGCGATTGTAGCCCTGTTTGCTCCCCAAGATAACTAACTCCCCACTTTTTTCCATTAACGCCCCCCTGCCCCCTTATCTGCGTTACATCTAATTACTAATTCATACACTTCCCTATGGATTTTCATGAACTTTTGCCTCGTTTATACCTATCCCCTTAGTTCTACCTGAAGGCTCCCCTACTATCTGTTCACCACCTTGCTCCAGTTACAAATATATAGATTGAGTTGGTGGGAGGTGCTGATCTATAGCTGCCGAGAACACAAGACTTACCCAGATGTAATTTCTAACAGAGGAGCCTGGCGGAGGGTAAATTTTATGAGCAAAGTGGCGTTGATATAAACTTCGATAAGTTTACGAGGAATATTTTCGAGTGTAGCGGGTAAAAATCCGGGTGGATCACCGGGTCCTGGGTTGTAAATTTTACATATTTGGGGTCTGGCCAAGTCTATAATAACAGTTTTTTGAGGCTGGCCGAATTTATCCACTAACAAACGCACACTGGTTAGCAGTGTGTTTACCCCCTCCCCTACTGTACGTACACTTCCTTCCTCGCTTCCCTCGTTCCTTTCGCTTACCATATCCGTTGCTTCGCAACGAAAAAATATTTTCTCTCGTTACGAAGCAACTCGTCACCATATCGGTGAGGTAACTCAGGTAGTCCAACCGTCGAGATGTTGGTTCCCTATCTTGCATAATGCAAGCTCGTTGCTTCAGTCACTCGGTCACTCGTCAGGCCAGCTAGTTCTTTATTATCCTCAAAACCTTTTCAGGGAAAGACGGCTGCTGTATCTGGAGGCGAAAGAATATGTGTTTGTATGCCTTACGAGCTGGTGTGATAAAGTTGATTTTTCCATAAAATACCTAGGGGCTTGACAAGAGGTGGGGAAATTGATACGCTTCTATTGTTCAGGTTGAAGCTATCAAAGGTTTTCCCCTCCCCGGTGAAAGCCTTTTTTGTTGGTTGGTTCTTACAGCACTTCGATTATATGCTCCGCAACTAGTCCGCAGTCAATGGGTGTACCATACTGCCATACTTATGGCTTTATGGGATTATGGGAGACCATAACCCCATACGTACTTACATACTTAATGCAATCTTTGCCTAAGTACGTAAAGCAGTAGCACCGTAAAGCCATATTGCCACACAACCATACTTACTTACGGATGGTCTTACGTAAAGCCATAAGTAAGTAGATACATAAGACCATAGATACTGTCTTACGTAAGACAGTATCTATGTAGTGCGGTAGGACCGTAAAGCAGTAACTATGGCTGTACGTATGACAATAGGACAGTAAGTAAGTAGGGAAGTAGATATGTACGCAACGCCGCTGAATAGAAAATGAAAAACGGGGAGGAGGGAGAGTGGCAACCTTACTTACTTCTTTCTAGGCTATCGAAATAAAAAGTCAGCGCGTCTTCTAAAACGTCGCATGGGTCACAGTCTCTATTATAAGCAAGACTCTTCAAACGTCTCTTATAGTCTGGCCGTATTACGCTAGTGAATTTCTGACGAATACTGATATTGGATCTGATTGGAGGGCTGTTTGCTTTATAAAACTCTGCGGGTCTATTATCTTCAGCTCGGTTGTGAGTCGGTGCACCTGCGGGTTTGAGCGGAGCCTTTTTAGTCGAGAAATCAGGCATTTTAACAGGCCCCGATATTATACTAGCATCGCTTGTAGTTAAATCCGCTTCCTTTACTAAGACAGGACTTCTAACCTCTGGCTTTATTGGTGCAGGCTGTTTATCTTCATCCAAAAGATCAATTAATTGAGAGTAGGTATCGCTCATAGTTAGGTTTTTTGAAGATTGTTCTCCTTCGCGATAGTTTCAACCTCAACAGCAGAGATCTTCTTCCTACCACGCACAAATAGATAACGAAGAACATCATCGGCAACCTTGATCGCATCCCGTGGTAGACCTCTTGTAAAATCATAAAGAACACCAAACACTTCGCTGTCATCAATATCAAATGGAAATTCATCTTCTTTGCCACCTGCTACAACCCATCTATGCATTAGCATCTTGCGCAGTTCCTCCGGCGACATATTCGATAATTGAATTGCCTTCATTCTGGAGGCTAATTCACCCATATTCAGAATATTAGTAGCTAGTTTTTCCTGACCAGCAAGGATTATTTGGATTCTTTTAACCCTTGTGCTTTCGTAGTTTAAGAGAACGTGGATTAGCCTCAGTGCATCCCTACTAAGATACTGCGCTTCATCCAACAAAAGAAGAGGCACCTTTTGGGTTTGCGAAACCTTCTCTGGTGCTTCAGATAAAGCGTTCTTTTCAGGCTTTTTAGTAGACTTTTCAGGAGGCAATTTGCCTAAAAGAAACAATTGAAAGTTCTTGAGAGACTCATCATAGGACTTCTCGGTCTTTACATCAAAGAGCGCTAACAAATCCCTTTGAAGATTATTTGCTGAAACTCTGTTGTGAAGAATAACATATCTTGCATCAAAGACGGCGTCAGTCTTGAGAAGCTTGTACATTCTTTGAATTATTGTAGTTTTCCCTACGCCATATGATCCATAGAGGTATATTGGGTTTATTCGCTCGGTTGTAATAATTAAAGTTTTTGTCTGGACTTCCTTAGCCTGGTCGGTGGAGTATAAAAAGCGGTAATCAGGCCCCCCTTGATAAGGATGTTCAATCAAATTGAAGTAGGCAAGAATTTTACTGTTTGTCTGGCGGACTACATCTATCACCCTAGCATCGCCAAGTATGTCATTTACCATAAGTATTTGTACTGATTATGGCATACTTGTACATTATGTCAAGAAGTTAGTTTAAAAACACCCAACTGAAGGTGCACCTATCGAAGTTAATCAACAATTCGGGTTCTAAGACACCTAAGTCAAAAGTTGGGCATACCTGGAGCGTACCGCATTTTAGAATTTCATATCTTAATTAGCGAGGTCTGTTTGCCTGTAAAAAGGGAGTAGGGGAGACAGGTTAAGCGAAATTGCACTCGCTTAACCCGGTCACGAACCTAGCTCTGAGACGTTCGTAATATGCAGCTGCTACGCCCAGGTTCCTCTTTTCTTCATATAGAAAAAGAGGTGATCCCTGGCACTAAACACCAGGACCACTAACGAAAGACAAAGCCACCGTGATGAATGCTATTTAGGTTTCTTCGGGTCAAGATCGACCCTCAAAAGTTGTCCAAGCTCAACATCTGAGGCCAGATACCTAATGATGTGATTTCGATTGATCCGCTTGCCTGTGTGCTGGTTATATTCATACGCAAGCCGGTCCAACTTTCTGAGCGTATCATCGTCAAGATAGAACGATGTGGGTTTTTGTTTGCGCTCTTCGGTAGATCTGCTGGTTTGTTCCTCTTGCGCAATTGACTGTTCTGTGCCTCCTCCTGCAGTTAGCTTATCAATTGCTGTCTGCGTCTTATCAAAGGTTTCGGCTCCAACTGTAGATCTCTTTACTGGCATTTCTCGCTTACCTCCTTGGCGAGCTTTCGATAAGCTCCAGCAATTTCGCCGTTCCGGTCATATTGAAGGATGCTCCACCCACTGATTGGCGCTTCCTTCAAACGAACCGAGTATTTAATGACAAACTCAAAGACATTGATACTTTCTCCATACTTTTGCCTGGCAGCTTGAATGATCTCGCGGGCATGAAGCGTTCTTGTGTCAGCCATAGTAATTAAGATCCCCAATATCTCCAGTTGAGGATTTAACCTGGCTTGCACTGCCTCAATCAACTCCATCAACTTTCTAACACCCTTTGTAGCCAGATAGTCAGCTTGCAAAGGTATGAGGATCCGAGTCGCTGCCGTGAATGCATTGACTACAATTAACGATAAGTTGGGCGGGCAGTCGATGAGGATATAATCAAACTGGTCTTGAATTGGCTCTAGCGCGTGCTGCAATATATGCTCCCTTTGTAGCGCGCGGTCAAGCTCCAAATCAAGGGCTGCAAGTTCGCTATTTGCCGGAACTAAAAACATACCTTCTTCCAGCTCTAAAATCACTGATGAAAGCTCAAGAGAGTGTCGTACTTTTATATCAGCGTGGCTGGAAAGTACATTGTAAATAGTCATTTCAAGACTGTCCGGATCAATCCCGGCGCTGATCGTCAGAGAGCCTTGCTGATCCAGGTCAATAAGAAGTACCCGGTATCCTAACTCCACAAGTCCTGCTCCTAAACTCATGGTAGTAGTTGTTTTAGCGACTCCTCCTTTTTGGTTCGCCATCGCCACAATCTGAGTCATTTAGGATATTCTTCCTTTCGCGTAGTAGAAAATAACGCATGCGGTCAAGGGGAAAACCTTACTAAATTTGTACACTAAAAAGCTTGTAAAGTCAAGCTTTTCTAACGTTTAACACTAGCACATTTATACGGTTAGAATGTCTCAGTTTCAGAATGTTAGAAACTCATAAGTTTGGAATTTTCTACCGTCTAAATGTTCTACATTCTTTAGTTCTCAATGTGTGAATTTATAAGAGTCTGATATTTAAAATGTTAAAGTTTTTGAATTTAATACAGTCTGAATGTATGAAGTAAATAAAGTTACAAATTATAAATTTAAGACCTTACTACTTTTGAGATGTTAGAATTTGTTACATTAACAATGTTTAAATGCTGGACACTCAAAATCATGCATCCCCGACTTTCTTAACAGGGGAGTGCACGAGGTATTATCTAGCAAAACCGCTTTGTAAGCCAAATTATAGTATACATCCTCAGAAATCAAAAATTGTAAATGTAACAATTTTTGACATGTGCACTTTATAAAACTTTGACGGTCTAGAATTTACAACTATAGACATTCAGACGTTTCTAATATCTGAATGTAATAGTTCTTATAATTCTCAATGTCTACATGTTCGAACGTCAAAGTTTTTAAATGTTTAAGTTTAGGACCTCGAGACATTATAACTCCTATCTGGATTGTTTGCACTTCATATAGCCTTCAAGGCTATATGAATAAGGTCAACGTGGGTATTTTCATAAATTTCCCTGTGGATTGCTATGAATAGTCAACGAGGAAAGAGGAGAAGGCGAAATAAACGGCTCCTCGCCAAGTAACCTGGTCACTTCGCCATAAATCCCCGCCAGCGGCAATTGCAAATTCCCGGCATCAAGCAAATTTCGTTCTGAGAGGTCTATTATAGAACTGTCGAGATGTAACGAAGATTAAGCGCAAGCGTTTCTATGACATAGGCGGCTGTAGCTCTATCTACCAGGAACTTGTTGGCATGACTGCCTGGATTGGTTATTTTTCTTGTACTGTTGAGAGAAAGGTCTATTGCTTTTGACTTCGTTTCACCTATCACAGGCTCCAAATACTCTTTGCAAAAGCTGGTGATTGATTTGGTTTCACCTAAACAGCTATTTTCAAGGTATTCAGTAACTTCACGCCCATATTTTACTGCGCCACGGTAGTCCTCTCCATTAAATGCGTTTCGAGCATTCTCAAGAGCTTTTGCTGCGTTCTTGTATGCTTCAGGTACAGGGGGAGTGCGAACTAACGGGAGTTCAATGAGTATACTACGACCATAGCCCAGGCTTGGCAGGATACGATCAATCCATGTAGAGCGGGGAATTACAAGACTGTTTTGATTTGTTCTATCTGTTTCGATCTTCTCAAAGCAGATAACCTCAATAGGGGTAGGCTTTGCTTTGGGGGGACTTACTTGCTCTTTATCACGGAGTTCTACAATAGCAACCAGTCCCCACATCTCCAACAATAGACGGATATCCTGCTCTTTTCGCTCCTCTTCTAGAATTTGAAGATACGGTATGGGAAAGATGAATTGAAGGTCAAACCACTGCTCCCTGTTGGGTCTTGAAAAGCTGATAGGTAGTTCTCGTATTGGTCCGAGTGTTGCGCCGACATCACCCTGCCCGTTCGCTCTAATTAACTTCCCGTGTAGCTCTAAAACGACAGGATAACGATTTTGCAACTGGTTATCACCGCTTCCAATGTGCCTGAAAGTGGCCTGTATACGAAGGTTCGATGTATCGGTGTTATAGGCACTGATATTCTCGAGTTCAAATTCCAACATAAAGGCGTAGTCTCTGTTGTTAGATTGATCGCGAAAAGGAATTTTCATTTTCCATTTCTGTTCCTTTCAGTTGTAGGTATTCATCCTTTGAATGAGTGCCTATATTTTAGCATGCTTGTGTTGGAGAGACTAGTATATCGAGATGGCAGCTTTATTTGCCAATGCGGGAATCATTATTCGACAAAGCACATAAAAGCCCTTTTAGGAGCTATGAAAGTTTTATACGTCTCATCGGGAAAACCGGGCTAAAATCAAAGAATACGCGGTCACAGGGGCATCCCCAAATGCTTTTAGGAATAAAAATACCTGGGGTAACTTACTCTCTCGCTTCTGCGATGAATAAGCCGCCCCAGGCGATATGTTGTAATTGTGCCCTTTGCAGTGTGCTAGGCATATAAGAGTCGGTTGTGCAAGGCTGTCCCTCTTCGATTAAAGGCAATCCACAGATTGCGGACAGCACCCGTTTCTCTCACCACCTCAACACCGGCGTGCGTTTTGACATACTTCCCTCGGCCAACCACCGTCAGGTTAAACTCCAGGTGAATTACCAGGACTGTTCCTGCCGACTGCGCGTCAATGATCGCGCGCAACTCATGGTACGAGGTGACAAGCCCAACCGGGTAGCTATGTCGTTTGTAGATGGCACTGATGCGCGCCTGGCCGATCGGGGTAAAAGTGAAGTCTGTCTTATCTCGCTTATTATTGACCCGATCAAACTCCCTGTGGCACTGCTGGCATAACACCATCGTTTCAGCCTCCGGGTACCACGTTAAGTACTGCTGCTTGTGGGCGATCTGAAGATAGCGCATAAACGGCTCACCATCTGCGTTAGTTCCTACAGTACGGTTAGCTTCATGACATACCTGGCATCGATTGCCAGCTGCTGCAAGGACTTGCTTTCTCCACCCTTTCTTTTTCCAAAATGGTGGATAGAATTCATAGCTAAACTCCACGAGCCTGTACTCCCTGGTAGGGGAGTACTACCAGGGGATATAATATCCCGTGGCGGTACTCCCGCTAGGTTGGGCGCTCTGCCTCTTGGGTCTGGAAACTTCATAAGGCGGAGTGCCCTGTGCCTCACTAAAACGGTTGATCTTCTACGTCGCCTAAAGCTTCACCTTCACCAGAAGAAGCAGGACGTTTCGCTTTCTCCAGTAGCTGAACATTTCCCGCGACAATATCAACCGCCTGGCGGTCAACCTGGTTTTTATCTTTGTACTCGCGCAACGTCAAGCGTCCCTGCACAAACACTAATGCCCCTTTATACAGCATGGTATTCATGCGCTCTGCTAACTCTTGCCAACATACGATATTCAGCCAGAGCGCTTTTTGATCTTTGCCCTGGTCTACCGCAATACTAAATTTCACCACCGCCGTACCGTTTGGGGTATAGTTCATTTCCGGGTCTTTTCCAAGACGGCCAATAAACGAACACTGGTTTAAAGTTGCCATTGTTTATTCTCCTTTGACGAGTTATACATCAGTTCACAAGAGATTTCGGATTGTGATGTTCCTCCTTTCGCTATGCATCTTCTTCCTGGTCGTCGTCCTCTGGAATTTTCACTAGACCTTTTTGCGTAAGGCGTTCATTCGCCGTTTCCCGCAAGTCATCCCAGAAGCTATCTGCTGTATACAGTTCTTCCATGTCTCGAGCAATTGCCCGCATATCCTCATCGGTCAGCGCCGCAACCTGCTCATCTGTCGCGCCGAGTTCCTGCAAGTCTGAGCGGGAAACGCTGGTAATGACAAAAGGTTTTACTTCTTCATCACTTAGCTCTTCCTCGTCAGGTTCATCCGGCTCATCCTGTACCACTACAAGCATGATAGGTACCAGTCCACCTTCATGCAGCGTTCGTACCTCCGAGAGCCTCGTCGGGGTGAAATGTTCATCCCGCTCAATGACCGCTCCTAGAGGTCCCAGGCCTCCTTCAAGCTCATGAAGCGTAAAGTAGCCAAGTTCCTGATCCTGACCAACCACATACCCAAAGAAGGTATCTAGCCCGTCAAATTCATAGCCGTACCAGATCCAGCCGCTATCCGGGGTAAAAAATTTGACGATAACCAGCGGATCAGCCTCATACTCCTGTGAATACAGGGGCGGGAGTTGCTCCAAAACATCCTTGGGTAAAAGTTTCGAGGTCGAAACACCTTCATACAACGTCCATACTTCCAAGGCCGCACTACGCACTACTTCGCGTTCAACTGATGTTTCATTCACATCAATTTCCCCCACAATGAAGCTCACCGCCGCCGCGATCGCAGCTTCGAGAGCAGCCGCTTTGTTCTCCTGCGTCGGAGAAAAAGCCTTCATTGCCTGATGCATCACATCAGGGATTCCCATAAAAACACCTCTCTTTTGAGCAAGCTACCATATCAATGTGCGAAATCTTACATTAACAACTACCTGCCTAACCAACGTGGTTAAGCGTTCCTACCAGCTTGCCTGAGTAGTAGGTGAATTATTACTCGCTACCCAAGAGGAGTCAATTACGCGCTACGTAAAAAATTCATCTGTGTCGTCAACGCCAACTATCTGGCGCATCTCCTCAAGCGTCTTAAAATACTTTACACGCTCTGGATCGCTATCAAACACTACCCCTATCTCCGTTGGCCAGGCTCGCCACAGTTCGCCGCGCCCCAATGGGGTAGCAACAAAGCGTCTTCCCCGGAGCCGCTCGGCTACCTCTTTGCGGGTTTCCTCAGGTGGCAGTACCTGGAAGGATTGGGAAAGAGGCGCAGGTTCCGTTTCCTGCTGCGTAAGCGGTGGAGTGGGGGAAGCCTCTATCTCTTGTTGAAGCCTCTGCCCTTTCCGGTACGCTTCCACTCTCTTGGCCAGATCAAACCGCTTAAACTCCCGCCCGCCTTGTGCCAAACACCACACCTCATATTTATCCAGCTTTTTTGGGTACTCTGTGCCGGTTCGGCCATAATCACAGGCAAACTCACCGTTTGGGTCTATGGCAACACTTGGGGTTCTCTCTCCCCGCCACACGGCTTTGAATTTTCTTTCCCGGTTAAAACCACCACACAAAGCAACCACCTCCTCCCAGGCAGTTGTCTGGTTAAATTCCGCGATGACAACTTTGGCCAGATCTTTAGTTGTCTGCGGTACGTTTGGTGCCTTTTGTGTGTCTTTAGGACTTATCGGCGCTGCGCCGGATTCTTTCGTAGGCATAATAGACGCTTCAACTAGCGACGCAGGAGTGACTGCCTGGGCGATAAGCCTTACTAAGCCTTGCTTATTCTCAATAGAGGAGCTACGAAGTTGTGTGCTTTGCGGTAGCATAGCCCTCGCCTGGCAAATGGTAACAGTCTCTCCCTTTCTCTGATACAATGGCCAGGCTACAGGCTGGTTCCGCTTATCCGAAGCAGGGTAGCATTCTTCCACGGCTGCAAGTTCGGGGCAAACTCGTATACACCAGGCCCGCGCTGCCTCCGGATTTACCGGGCGGTCAAAATATAGCTCCAAGTGACCACGATCACCCTTACGTATCCAATACACCGGAGCAGCTCCTGCTTTAGCCAGGT
>Ga0137385_10000717_pt1 | contig 27257 bp, 21 predicted proteins | sample SagtaG_FD_104921 | JGI IMG/M metagenome (GOLD analysis project Ga0137385, IMG submission 104921) | Vadose zone soil microbial communities from Sagehorn Ranch, Mendocino, California, USA - Sage2_R_80_16 metaG | ecosystem: Environmental > Terrestrial > Soil > Vadose zone | place: USA: California... | reverse complement strand
GCACCCGACCAGGTCACCACGCGCTGGCTGACCGAGGTCGCGCGGGTGCTGCGGACCGAGGACCTCCCGGTCTCCAGCGCCGATGTGATCGAGGCCGTCCGGCTCGCCGACACCCTGGCGGCACTACGCGACCGCCCGTTGGCGGGTCTGGCCGAGGTCACCGAGGCCACCCGATCCGTGCTGTGCGGCGGCAACGACGTGCTGCTGGGCTTGGTGACCCGTCGCCTTGTGGTCGGCGAACGGCTCGGCGACGTGCCAGCGGACATGGCCAAGGCCCCGCTCGCCGCCGACCTGGCCGCGACCGCCCGCCGCCTGAAGCTCAAGCGCGACGCCGTGGCCCGTGAGCTGGACCTGGACCTGCGCAACAACACCGACGTGGAGCGTTCCCGGCTGCTGCATCGCCTGCGCGCCATCGACATCCCGTGGGGCACCCCTGCGGTGTCGATGCGCCGCGGCAAGGGCACGTTCCGCGAGACGTGGGCGCTGTGCTGGCAGCCGGAGTTCGAGGTCGACCTGGTCGCGGCCAGCGCCATGGGCACCACGGTCCTGGGCGCCGCGACCGCCGAGGTCCGCACCCGCGCCGCCGACGCCGTCGAGCTGGCCGAAGTGACGGAGGCTGTCGAGACGTGCCTGCTGGCCGGCCTCCCGGACGCCCTGTCCGACGTGCTGGCGGCATTGGACACCAGGGCCGCCCGTGATGTGGACACCGAACACCTGATGGCGGCCCTGCCGGCCTTGGCAAGGGCCGGCCGCTACGGCGACGTGCGCGGCACCGACACGGCGGCCCTGCGCGGCATCGCCGACCGCCTGCTGGCCCGAATCTGCGCCGGCCTCCCATCGGCCGCACACGGCCTCGACGATCCGGCCGCCGCTGCCCTGTCGGCCAACGTCGACGCGGTACACGAGGCCACCGGCCTGCTCGGCCCGTCCGCCAGGGACCGCTGGCTGACCACGCTGGCCGCGCTGCTCGACCGCACCCTGCCGCCCCGCCTGGCCGGCCGCCTGACCCGCCTGCTGTTGGACACCCGCCGGCTGACCACGTCGGACGTCGAACCGGCGCTGGCGCGGGCACTGACACCCGGCACGTCCCCGGTCGACGCGGCCGGCTACGTCGAGGGCTTCTTCGCCGGCGGAGCGCTACTACTGGTGCACGACGACCGCCTGCTGCGCCTGATCGACACGTGGCTCGCCGGCATCGCACCGGACGCGTTCCCGGACGTGCTTCCGTTGCTGCGCAGGACATTCGGCGCCTTCGCCGACCCGGAACGCCGAGCCATCGGCGAACGCGCCGCCGCCCTGGCCAACCCCGTCGTCGCGGCCGCCGTGGCCGAGGACGACATAGACGAAACCCGAGGCGCGGCGGCCCTCGACGTCATCGCGACCCTCCTGGGGGTCGGCCCATGACCGAACGCATGCGTCGCTGGCGACTGGTGCTGGGAAGTACGGAGGACGACGCCACCGGCATCACCCTGACCGGCCAGGACAAGGCGATGGACGACGCGCTGGGCGCGCTGTACCAGGGCGAACCGGCCGAGGCGGAGACCCGCACCGGCGGCCTGGGCAAGTCGGCGCCGCGCGTGGCCAGATGGTTGGGAGACATCCGGAAGTTCTTCCCCAGCACGGTGGTCCAGGTCATGCAGCGCGACGCGGTGGACCGGTTGGGCCTGACCAGAATGCTGCTGGAGCCAGAGTTGTTGGCGTCGGTCGAGCCCGACGTGCACCTGGTGGGCACCCTGCTGGCCCTGAACGACGTACTACCGGAACGAACCCGCCACACCGCCCGCGAGGTGGTACGCCAGGTCGTCGACCAGCTGGAACACCGCTTGGCCGACCGGGCTCGAGCCGTGATCACCGGCGCAGTACGCCGCGCCGACCGCACCAACCGCCCCCGCCCGGCCGACATCGACTGGGACCGCACGATCAGAGCAAACCTGAAGCACTACTCACCGGAACTGAACACGGTGATCCCGGAACGCCTTGTCGGCCACGCCCGCCGCCAGTTCGGCGTCGCACGGGACGTGATCCTGGCGGTCGACCAGTCCGGCTCAATGGCCGAGTCCGTCGTATACGCCGGAATTTACGGAGCGGTACTGGCATCCATGCGCTCGCTACGTACCCGCCTGGTCGCGTTCGATACAGCGGTGGTCGACCTGACCGACGAACTGGACGACCCGGTGGACGTCCTGTTCGGCATTCAATTGGGTGGCGGCACGGACATCAACCGAGCCATCGCGTACTGCCAGGGTTTGGTCACCCGCCCGACGGACACGGTGCTGGTCCTGATCAGCGATTTGTACGAGGGTGGCGTGAGAGATGAGTTGTTGCGGCGCGTCGCCAGCCTGGTCGAATCCGGTGTGACGGTGGTCGTTCTGCTGGCCCTGGCCGATTCCGGCCGACCGGCCTACGACCGGGAGAATGCGGCTGCCCTGCACGACTTGGGTGTCCCGGCATTCGCCTGCACGCCGGAACTCTTCGGAGAAATGATGGCAGCGGCAATCCGCCGCGAGGACTTGAGTCGTTGGGCCACGGAACACGCACCGACGTAGCCGCACAAGTAGCCGGGTAGCTTGACAACTACCCGATGGTGGATGTAATCCGACAGAAGTTCTGGGCGTTGTCGCGCCGACCTACGACGCGCGAGTCGGTGCCCTTTCGGGCAATGCCGGTCAAAGTCTGCGGTTTCCCCCGATGTTCCAGCGCCCCCGCAGGGCCACGATGCGTCCGTCAGTCCTACCCATCACCACGCGCCGACCGCGGTGATTGGGATGCATGTCGGCGCACTTGAGGTCGGGACGGTCCGCGCGGTTGGGGCACCGGGCCGGTACGAGCGCACAAACGAGAGGGGCTCAACTGATGGCAAGCTTCGACCCGGCACGGGTCACCAAGGCGGAATGGATCGGCCTGGGCGCGGGTCTGCTCGCGTTCATCGCGTCCTTCCTGCCGTGGTTCAGTATTTCCGCACTCGGCGGCGTCTACAGCGCCTCGGCGAACGCGTGGAGCCTTGGCTTCGCCGCTTGGTTCCCGCTGCTGCTGTTGCTGGCGGGGGGCGGTCTGATGCTCGCCCAACACCTCGGTGCCAACGTGCCGGCCGTCAAGCCCGGCTGGCCGCTGGTCCTGCTCGGCATCGCGGTGCTCTCGCTGATCATCATTCTGATCCGCTGGCTGACCCTGAGCAGCGGCACCTACGGGGTGCTCGCCGACACCGGTATCAGCTACGGCGCCGGTTTCGGCCTGTACGTGGGACTTGTCGCGGCGATCCTGTTCGGACTGTCCCAGTACCTGGTGTTCCGGTCCAGCGGCCAGAGCTTCGCCGACGCGACCAAGCAGTTCCGCGGTCCCGGCGCCAACCCGGCGCCGCCCACGGTCTGACCAACCGAGTCAACCGGCCGACCGGATCGATCCGGTCGGCCGGTGATTCGTGCGTTCTGACCGGTATTCGCCTGTTCGGCACCACCGCGGTCTCGGTTCGTTATCGTGGCCGTGCTCGCCGCGCGTCGTTGGCGCCGTAGCGTGTCCGACGTGTCTGGGACGGAGTTCGGCGGTGCCGTCGTCGGTCGGGGCGCGGAGCTCGCCGTGCTCGGCTCCGCACTGGACCGGCTGACGCCGAACGCGCACGCCGCCCGGCCCATGGTGCACGTCGTCGGCGAGCCGGGGATCGGCAAGTCCGGCCTGCTCGACGCGCTCGCCGGGCTCGGCGCCACCCGTGGCATCCCGATGGTCGTCGGCCGCGCCACCGAGTTCGAGGCGCACGCCCCGTTCGCCGCCGTCACCGACGCGCTGGACGAACCGCTCGCCCAGGCACTCGCGACCGGCGACATCCGGTTGCGGCCCGACGAGGTCAGCGAACTCGCCCAGGTGTTCCCGTCGCTGGAACCGGATTCGTGGCCGCCGCAGGACGCGGAGCCGCACCGGCTGTTCCGGTCGGTCCGCACGGTCCTGGAGTCGCTGGCCGGCCCGCGCGGCCTCATCGTCGCGTTCGACGACGTGCACTGGGCCGACCGTGCCACCCTGGACCTGCTGCGCTACCTGGCCCGCCGCCCACCGGCCGCGCCCGTACTGCTGGTGCTGGCGTTCCGGCCCCGCCAACTGGATGCGGCACTGGTCGCCGAGCTCACCGGCCCGGTGCCCGACGACGCGATCCGGCTGGAACTGGGCCCGTTGAACCGGACCGACGCCGACACCCTGCTCGGCGTCGGCGTCGCCGCGTCCCGCCGTCGCGAGCTGTACCAACTCAGCGGCGGAAACCCGCTCTACCTCACCGAACTGGCCAGGGGCGACGACGAGCACTGGGCCGACACCGACCCGTTCCAACGTGAACTGGCCGCACTGCCCGAGTCCGAACTGATCCTGTTGCGCGCGGCCGCCGTGGCCGGCGAGGATGCGGACCTGGGCATGCTGGCCGCGGTCGCGGAACTCCCACCCGACGCGGCCCGCGGCGCCCTCGCTGATCTCGTGGTCCGGGACCTGCTGCGCCCACAGGCCGACGGCACCCGGTGGCGGCACCGGCATCCGCTGCTGCGGCACGTCGTCTACATGCGCACCCCGCCCGGCTGGCGGCTGGCCGCGCACTGCCGCGCCGTCGACGAACTGGCGCTGCGCGGCGAGTCGAACATGATGATCGCGGAGCACCTCAGCCGTTGCGCCAGCCCCGGTAACCGCTGGGCCATCGACCGCCTCGCGGACGCCGCCGCAATGGCCATCCGCATCGCTCCCGCCAGCGCCGCGCACTGGTTGGACGTGGCACTGCGCCTGCTCCCGGCTGACGAGGCCTGCGCAGCGCGACGCGTCGAGATGCTGGCCGAACGCGTGACCGCACTGCACCGCTCCGGTCAGTTGGCGCAGGCCAGAACGGCCGTCCACGACGCACTGGCCGCCGTGACCCCGGACATGGCCGAACAGCGAACCCGCCTGGTCGGCCTGGCCGCCACGGTCGAACGCCTGCTGGGCCGCCACGACGAGGCGCGGGCCCTGCTACGAGCCGAACTCGACCGACAGTCCGGCAACTGCCCAGGCCCCGCCCTGCTGATGGAACTCGTCGTGACGAGCGTCCTGGCCGGCGACTTCACCACGGCACAGACGCTGGCCGGCACGATCGTCGCCGACCGGGACGTCGGCTCGGTCGTCCGCGCGGCGAACCTGGCCCTGACCGCGCTGGCCACGTCCGCCGGCCAGACCACCACCCCGGAACACCTGTCCCGCCTGGCCGAGGCCGACTGGGTGGTCGACGCCCTGACCGACGCCGAACTGGGCACGGTGATCGAGATCCCGGTCTGGCTGGGCCTGGCCGACATCCAGGCCGACCGCCTGACCGAGGCCCACCGGCACGTGTCCCGAGGCCTGGCCGTGGCGGCGAGGACCGGACAGCACCAGGTGTTCACATACCTGAAGCTGCTGTTGTCCACGTGCGCCTTCGGCTTCGGCGCACTGGACGAGGCGGCAGCGGCCGCCGAGGACGCGCTGGACGCGGCGCTACTGGCCGGCAACGACCAGTTCGTCCTGATGGCGTTGCTACGCCTGGGAAACGTCATCGCATGGCAGGGTGATATCGCCGGCGCGGAAGAAGTGATCGCCAGAGCGGGCCGCCTGGCCGCGTCGACGGCGAGCGTCTACGAGGGCCAGGTAAGACTGGCCAGAGCGGTCTGCCTGTTCCTGTCCGGCAAAACGGAGGACTGCGTAACAGCAATACTGGACGCGACAAACGGCGGCGACTTCTCCACGGTGCTGACAGCCGCAAGAGTCGAATGGCTGGAACTGCTGACCGAAGCGGAAATAGCACTGGGCCACCCGGACCAGGCCGCCGACTGGGCAAAACACGCCGACGAGGCATCAGCGGCCCTACACACCGGACGCCAACGGGGCCTGGCCCTACTGGCCAAAGCCTGGGCCACCCTCCCGGCATCCCCAGCCGACGCGGCAGCAGCAGCGGCCCCCGCGATAACGATGCTGAGCGAGGTAGGAGACCAACTAAGCCTGGCAAGAGCCCTGTTGTTCACCGCAAAAGCCCTAACGGATTCCGACGACCCGACATCCGCCATGGCCCACCTGACCCAGGCCCGCGCGGCGGCGGAACGAGCAGGCGCACGTTCCCTGACAACCCAGATCGACGCGGCCCGCCACCGGCTCACCCTGGGCGCCCCGGACACCCTGACGGACCGAGAACGAACCATCACAACCCTGATCCTGGCCGGCCACACAAACCGGGAAATTGCAACTAGCCTGTTCCTGTCCACCAGGACAATAGAAGCCAGCCTGTCCCGGATCTACGCGAAACTAGGCGTCAAGAGCCGAACCCGCCTGATAGCCCAGTTGACCCGCGACGACGACTGACGGCCTTCACCTCATGAGTGCAAGCTGATACTGAGCTGTGCGAGGGCAGTACATGAGGGATGACTTGGGTATTGTTGCCCCACCAAGGTCAGCTCCGGAAACGTCCAGGTCATCCTGGGCTGTGCTCGCGAAATTCGCGCCGATCAACTGGGTATTGGCCATATTCGCACGTATGAGGTCTGCGCCCGTGAAATTCGCATTGATGAACCATGCCGTTCGGGCATCCAGATTTGACAGGACTGAGCAGGTGAAATCGGCCCGAGACGCCGATGCTGCCTCGATGTTCGCGCTCAACATGTTGGCGTCCATAAGATTCGTTCCCGTCAGGTCGATACCTGTCAGATTCGAGTGGATCAGGTTCATGCCGGAAAAGTTTAGTCCGGAGAGCTCGGCGCCGACGAGACAGGTTTGACTCAGGTTCGCCGCATAGTCCGTTGAATCTACGGACCACGAATTCTCGTTGCCTATCACGGTCAATGCCGTCGCGACATCCCAGGCGAGCTCGCCGCTCCTGGTCGCACATTTCGCCAGTGGCGACTGTTCGCGGACAAAGCCGGCGAGAATGGATATGATTTTCGGGCGCATGGCGACTGACTCGTTCGCGATGGACTGCATGGAGTAGATCGCTCCCACTCGTATTCCCACGCTGTTCGCGTCGCCGAGCTGTTGGACGGCTCCCTGGTACTTTGAGTTGATCTGTGCTTGTTCGGCGATGTCATTGGCTTTCGTGCTGGACTGATAAGCAGAGGAGGCGCCTACGATGGCTACGCCGATGGCTACCAGGCTGGGCAGAATGTATGGCAGAAACACCGCTCTCCGTCGCCGGCTGTTGCTGCTGCCGGTAGACCGTGTCGTCTTGCCATGACTCCGATCTGGGTTCTTCCTCTTGTTGCGACCATGACCTGCGTTCTTCCTCTTGGACATGGTAGAAGTATCGCAGGAACGAGGTTGCATCTCCCGCCGGGTCGTAGCTGATCGTTGTCAATCATGTGCTAACCATTCCAGTCGGTGTGACGACCTCGCACATCAACCCAGGTATCTTGCCCCGACTAGGACATTCGGGTGATTCTTGTCCGGGACCGTGGTCCTTCTGCTCCTGTCTGGTGGTAAGCGAGAACGGCCCTACCGAGGAGTGGCTGTGTCCTATCGGAATCAACCCAGAGGTGCGGACGGTCGATGGATCAAGGGCAAAGCCGCAGGTGGCGTTGTTGGGGCGGCCTTGGTAGCCGGCTTGATGGCGGCGGCGGGCGGTGGGGATGTGACCGCATCGGTTGGTGCGGCGCTGGATACCGCGGTCAGCCAGAGCACGGTTGACGCGGAGACGGCGAGCAGCAGGCAGGCAGCCGCCAAGGGGGACGAAACCGGGGCGTGGCAACGGATGGGGCTCAAGGAGCTCAAGAAGCCCATCAAGCGTGAGTTGCGGTGTGCTGTGCAGTCCTTCGGGCAGGTGCAGCAGTTCTTCTTGCGCCATCCGTGTGACAAGTTGGATCAATTGCTGTTCGTGGTTGGCGACGCGCAGGGTGACACCATTGTTGGGACGGTTATGTGGGTGAAAATGCCGTCCAAATCCGCCGCTGCTGAGTTCCGGAGGGTGGAGGACACCTACGGCAGTGGTGACGTGACGCCCTTGGGTACCGAAGTGCTGGAACTCGGTGGTGTCCGATTCACCGGCAAGCACTACAAATCGCGGCCGGACGGATCGCTGGTTGTCGTCGCGGAGACAGAGCCGGTTCGTGGACGGCCGTCCAACACGCTCCTCAAGGAGGTGGCCACGGTCGCCGATGTGCTGCCGCCGCCCTGACCGGGAACGTCAGCTACCGGGCATTCCGGAGTTACCGGACCACTGGCAGCAATCTGGAGGATGCGACGCGACGCGGTTACGCGGGATCTTGGACCATGCCGCATTCCGTCCGTCTCGGAGCTGACCGCCGACATCAGCTGTTCCCACGCGTCCGCCAGGACGAACAGAGCGAACCGGCGGGTAGCGCGGCATCGGCATCGAGGGAGCGGTGACTTATGAGCCTGACACCTGGATTCATCGCTGACCGGTGGCGGCGGTCGGTTGTGGGGCGGTTTCCTGGCCTTGGTGCGCTCACCGCGAGCAGCCTGTTGGCGGAGACGGCGGATGAGTTCTCGACCGTCGCGCTCATCTGGATCGTGTTGGTGGAGACGCACTCGCCTGCGATGTCTGGCCTGTCCATCCTGTTTCGGCGTGCGCCGGAGTTCGTCACCGGGCCGTTGTTGGGCGCCTGGTTCGATCGGTGGCCGCCTGTTCGGTTGACCGCGATCGGCTTCGTCTTTCGTGGGGCGCCGATTCTTGCGATCGCGTTGATGTCGCAGTCCGGCTCGTTGAACATGCCGCTTGTGTTGGGTCTTTGCATGATCATGGGGATTACCAATCCGCTGGCCAAGGTTGGTACTCGGGTCATTACGCCGCGGTTGATACCGCAGCAGGACCTGCACGTTGCCAACGGGGTGCTGACCATCGGCGATCAGTTTCCCTATCTGGTCGGGCCGGTGCTGGGTGGTGCGCTGGCCGGGTTTGCCGGTTCGTGGGCGCTGGTTATTCCGGCTGCAATGTGTTTCGGGGCGACGATCCTGATTCTGCGGGTGAAGGTACGGCCGGAGACCATGCCGGTTCGTCGGCCTGCGGCGAAGACCATCAGGGGTAAGAAGCAGAACGGTTGGGTCGCCGGTTTTGCTCCGTTAGTCACGATTCCGGTTGTGCGCGCGATGATGATCCTGACGGTGATCTACTACGTCTCCTACGGCCCGCTGCTCACCGCGATTCCGCTGTTCGCCCAGAGCCATCTGCATGCGGGTGGTGCTGGATACGGCGCGATGTGGTCGGCGATGGGCGTCGGCGCGCTGGCTGGCCTGGTCACGGTGCCCCGGCTGGCTCGGTTCCGGCCTGCGGTGGTCAACTCGGTGGGCGCGGCGCTGTGGGGTGTGATCCTGTTGCCGCTGGTCGTGGTCTACAACCTGCCGATCGCGTTGGTGATCATGTTCGTTGGTGGGTTCGTGTGGGCGCCTTATGCGTCGACCGAGATCAGCGTCATTCAGAACGCGGTGCGCAACGAGAGCCATGGCGCGGTCTTCGGTGCGCGACGCTCGGTCATCGTCGCGTCGTCGCCCAGCGGCGCGGCGCTGGGTGGCCTCCTGTTGGAGCACATGAGTGCCACCACGGTCGTCGGGCTGTCGGCGTTGGCGTGCATCGTGGGCGGCTTCGGCTGCCTGCTGTTGCCATCCGTGCGGCGGACCATGCCGCTGGCCGCGCAGATTCCCCAGCCGCGCCCTGAATCGGCGGCCGCCGCCGAGCCAGTGATATCGGATGAGCTCGCCAGAACGGAGTGACCAGCACATGACGACACGCCCACGTATCCTGCTCATCGGGGGCAACCCGAAGCACTTCCACGCCGCCACCGATCTTGACATCGAGGTCGTGTACGTCCAGTTCCCCGAGGACTACAAGGCCGAGTACGGCCCGCTGGTCACCGGGGCCATCCTCGCCGACTACACCGACTGGGACACGTTTCGCCCGCTGGTCATCGCCGCGTACCAGACGTGGGGCTTCTCCCACGTCGTCTCGCTGACCGAGCCAGGCCTCGACCCGGCCGGCCGGGTGAACGACCTGCTCGGCCTGCCCGGACCGTCCTATGAGGTCAGTCACCGGTTCACCGACAAGAACCTGATGCGCAGGCGGCTGGCCGAGGTGGCGCCGCCGGACGTGCCGATCATCGGCACCGCGATCGTGACCGGCCGGGACAGCCTGATCGAGTTCGGCGGCCAGTACGGCTACCCGTTCATCGTCAAGCCGACCCAGGGCACCGCGAGCTACGGTGTGCACAAGGTCACGAAGGAGTCCGAGATCGACGGCGTGTGGGCCGCGATCTGCCGCCAGCGCAACGACTCCAGCCACCCACTGACCTCCGTCTACGACCTGGACGAGTACATCATGGAGGAATGGGTCGACGGAATCCTCTACAGCGCGGAGGCCTTCTCCTTCAACGGGAAGCACACCGTTCTGGCGATCACCGAGGCCGTCACGTTGCGGGGCACGATGGTGCACGTCGGCCACGTCGTCCCGGCACGCCTCAACCCCGAGCTGGAGGCGACAGTCGCCGCCATGACGACGGGCTTCCTGGACGCCATGGCGTACCCCAACGGCCCGAGCCACACCGAGTTCAAGATGAGCACCAAGCGCGGCCCGGTGATCATCGAGTCACAGAACCGGATCGGCGGCGCGCTGATCAACGAGATGGTCCACCAGGTCTACGGCGTCGACATGCACGCGCTGACCATGCAGTGGCCGCACCGGCTGGCCCAGCCGATCGACACCCGCCCGGCCGCCGACGGCGGCGCCGCGAGCTGGCTGGTCGTCGCGCAGCCGGGTGAGATCACCGAGATCAACGGCATCGACGACGTCAAGGCCGATCCGACCACCCTGGCGATCGATCTGCCGATCGCACTGGGCGACATCGTCCGATCGCTGGACGGCTCATGGGACGGCCTCGGCCACGTCGCGGCCAGCGGCCCGGACGCCAACGCCGCGGTCGAGAACTGCCGGACCAAAGTGGACGACATCCAGATCCGCACCGCGCCGTTGGACGAGGCGCAGGCAGCCTGAAACACCAAGTGGGGCCACCGATCGGTGGCCCCACTTGGTGTTTGTCAGAAGGGATATCAGGGAGTTCCGACGACACCCGTGCAGTAGTCCTCGATGTAGGTGCGCTTGGCCGCTTCGTCCCGCGCCGAACGCAGGTAGCGCGCCCACGCCCGACGCTCGTGTGCCGTGGCGTCCAGTTCGACGACGTTCATGGTGGCCCGCAACGCGTCCGGCTTCACCGGGTACTTCTTGAAGGCGCCGTCCTCGTCACGGAAGAAGATACCGGTCCACAGCTCGTCCTTGCTCCGCCACACCGCCACGATCAGGTAATAGCCGCCGTCGCGGTGCAGCAGGGCGAAGCCGAGCTCGTTCTGGAACACGATGTTCCCCGCATCCACTTCGGACCGTAGGTAGTCCTTTGCCTGCTCGCTGATCTCGGGTGTGGCGTCCTGGCCGGCCTCGCGGATGTCGTACCACTTGAAGTACGCGCCCGGCAGGATCAGGTCCTCGCCGGGGTGGATCCGCTTCTCGACGTGCACCCATCCCGAGGGGACCTCGGCCAACTCGTCGAGCACCGGGATTGCTTTCGTCACCGTCGTTACCGCCTCACGTGAGTAGGTGTTGCCTTGTGTACAAGCCGTTCTGCTCGAGATCGCGCAGCCGCGCGTAGTCGGCCTCGACCTGCGCCGGGTCATCGGACTCGAGGTAGACGTAGCCCATCGACGTGGCCAGGTCGACGGTGCGCGGCGCGGGCCGCCCGGCCGGCGTGGTGAGCACCATCTCCAGGAACGACGGCAGTGCCCGCACGGCCGCGAACCCGTCGACGTCGGGCACGATCCCGTCGTCGGGGCTGATCAGGGTCACGTACCGCAGGTAGGACCGCGGCTGGTACGTCGGCAGGCGCCGCTCGATGACCTCGGCCGGCCGGGCCACGGCCAGCGCGAGACACTCGACCTGGCTGGTGCCGATGCACCGGGACACCACGTCCGGGTTGTGCGAGCCACCCATCCGCGCGCCCGACTCGACCAGCACCGGCCCGGTCGGGGTGAGCATGATCTCGGTGTGCCCGGCGCCGTTGCGGATCTCCAGGGCGTCCAGCACGGCAAGCGCGTAGTCGACCAGTCCGGCGACCCCGGGATTGTCCAGCCGGACCGGCTCCTCGTGGTCGTACATCCAGCGTCCGCCCGCGATGGACCGCTTGTGGTAGCGCCACACCTCGACCAGGTGGTGCACGCCGCCCCTGCTGACGGTGTTGACGAAATACTCGTCGCCGTGCAGGTACTCCTGCACGAGAACGGACCCGTTGTGCACGCCGTACCGGTCCGCGCTTGCCATGATGGTGGCGTGCTCCGCGGCCACCTGCTCGGCCGAGTGGCAGATCCGGACGTTGTCGGTGCCCGCGCTGGCCAGCGGCTTCAGCACCACCGGCCAACTGCCCAGGCCCTCCGCCCACGCGGCGGCCTGCGGCCCGGACGGCGTCGCGAACGACGCCGCCACGGCCAGCCCGGCCGCCTGGACGACCTGTGCCATCTCGTACTTGTCCCGGCGGGCGCGCGGCCGGGTCATCCCGTTGCCGGGCGTGCCCAGCGCGGCGGACAGTTCGTCGGCCAGCAGCACGCCCGACTCCGAACCGGCCACCACGAACCCGACACCCAGCGCGCGCAGGGCCGCCGATGTCGCCGCCAGGTCACCGTCATGCCGGACGTCGGTGCCAAGCCCGGAACCGGCCAGGTGCACGTCCGGGCTCTGCGACCGGACCAGCACCGTGTCCAGCCCGTGGGCGCGTAGGGCGGCCGGCAGGTGCCGGCCCATCCCGTCCGCGTCGACGACGGCCACTCTCACGGTGTGATCCCGACGGGTATGGACTCCGCTGCCTGTGCCAGGATCTCGTCGCTGATCATGTCGTCTTCCAGCTTGCCGGCGAAGAACTTGTCGTAGGCAACGAGGTCGAAGTGCCCGTGCCCGGACAGTCCGAAAAGGATGGTCTTCGACCGTCCTTCTGCCTTGCACCGCAGCGCTTCGTCGATCGCGGCGCGGATCGCGTGTGTCGACTCCGGTGCCGGCAGGATGCCCTCGGTACGGGCGAACTGCACGCCTGCCTCGAAGCACGCGGTCTGCCGCACCGCGATCGGCTCGATCAGGTTGTCCTCGACCGCGCGGCTGACCAGCGGGCCGATCCCGTGCGCGCGCAGGCCACCGGCGTGCACGGGCGGCGGCATGAACTTGTGGCCGAGAGTGTGCATCCGGAACAGCGGCCCGAGCTGCCCGGTGTCGGCGTAGTCGTAGGCGATGCTGCCCCTGGTCAACGTCGGGCACGCGGCCGGCTCGACGGCCAGGACGCGCACTGCCGGCCCGCCGCGCAGTTGCGCGCCCAGGAACGGGAAGGAGAGCCCGGCCAGGTTGCTGCCGCCGCCGGAGCAGCCGATCACGATGTCCGGGTAGTCGTCGGCGAGGTCCAACTGGAGCAGCGCCTCCTGCCCGATGACCGTCTGGTGCAGCAGCACGTGGTTGGCCGCGCTGCCCAGCACGTAGCCCAGCGACGGGTCCTTGGCCGCGGTCTCCAGCGCCTCGCTGGTCGCGATGCCGAGGCTGCCCGGCGAGTCCGGCGTCTCCCGCAGGATCTCCCGCCCTACCACGGTTTCCGGGCTCGGGCTGGGGACGCACACGGCGCCGTAGGACTCCATCAGCGCGCGCCGGTAGGGCTTCTGCTGGAAGCTCACCCGTACCATGTAGACCTTCGCGGTCAGGCCGAAGAAGGCCGCGCTCAACGCGGTCGCGCTGCCCCACTGGCCGGCGCCGGTCTCGGTGACCAGGCCGGTCTTGCCGGCTTCCTTGTTGTAGAACGCTTGTGGAATACCGGTGTTGGGCTTGTGGCTGCCCGACGGCGCCACACCTTCGTACTTGTAGTAGATGCGGGCCGGCGTGTCGAGGGCGGCTTCCAGCCGGCGCGCGCGGTACAGCGGGCTGGGCCGCCACTGCGCGTAGAGCTGGCGGACCGGGTCGGGGATCTCGATGTCCCGTTCGGTGCTCAGTTCCTGGTCGATGATCGGTTCCGGCATGGTCGCGGCCATGTCGTCCCGCGTCAGCGGCCGGCCGGTCTCGGGGTTCAGCGCGGGAGCCAGTGGCAGGCCGGGGAGGTCGGCGGCGATGTTGTACCACGTGGTGGGTATCTGGGACTCGTCGAGCAGGTACTTGCTTCTCTCCATCGCGGAGCCTCTCGCTTCCCTCGGCGTAACGGTGTCCGGGCGCGCGGCCGAGACCGCCCCGTATGCCCGATGCTCCCGTTCCGGTCCTGGTGGGACATCTCCCTTCTTGCGCCGTACGAAATGAGCCGCCCGAGTCGGGGCTCGACTCGGGCGGCTCAGATTGTCAAGTTGGATTGATAAGGCTACTGTTACTATACGTGCCTGTTGCCTACAAGTGGGTCGCGCTGTCCAACACGACACTCGGGGTGTTCATCGCGTCGGTGGACGGCTCGATCGTGATCATCTCCCTGCCGGCGATCTTCCGTGGCATCCGGCTCGATCCGCTCGCACCCGGCAACATCAGCTACCTGCTGTGGATGATCCTGGGCTACCTGCTGGTCTCGGCCGTCCTCGTGGTCGCGTTGGGGCGGCTGGGCGACATGTTCGGCCGGGTACGGATGTACAACGCGGGCTTCGCGATCTTCGCCGCCGCGTCGCTGGCCCTGTCGCTCGATCCGCTGACCGGCGGGCCGGGCGCGCTGTGGCTGATCGGTTGGCGGGTGGTCCAGGCGTTCGGCGGCGCGATGCTGACCGGCAACTCGGCGGCCATCCTGACCGACGCGTTTCCGGCCCGGCAACGTGGCATGGCGTTGGGCGTCAACCAGATCACCGCGCTGGCCGGCCAGTTCCTCGGCCTGCTCGCCGGCGGCCTGCTGGCCGCGATCGACTGGCACGCGGTGTTCTGGGTCAGCGTGCCGATCGGCGTGCTGGGCGCCGTGTGGTCCTACCGCAGCCTGCGCGAACTGGGCGCGACCCGGCCGGCCCGAATCGATTGGCTCGGTACGGGCACGTTCACCGCGGGCGCCGGCGTGATCCTGGCCGCGATCACGTACGGCATCCAGCCCTACGGCGGTCATCCCACCGGCTGGCAGAACCCGTTGGTACTGGGTGGCATCGCGCTGGGCGTGCTCCTGTTGGTCGGCTTCTGCGTCATCGAGACACGGGTGGCCGAGCCGATGTTCCGGCTGGGCCTGTTCCGGATCAGGGCGTTCGCCGCCGGCAACCTGGCCGCGCTGCTGACCTCGGTCGCGCGTGGCGGGATGCAGTTCATGCTGATCATCTGGTTGCAGGGCATCTGGTTGCCGCTGCACGGCTACGACTACGCACGCACGCCGCTGTGGGCCGGGATCTACATGCTGCCGCTCACCGCGGGGTTCCTGGTCGCCGGCCCGGTGTCGGGCTTCCTGTCCGACCGGTTCGGCGCCCGCCTGTTCGCCACCGGCGGATTGGTCCTGGTCGCGCTCGCGTTCCTCGGCCTGCTGGCGTTGCCGGTGAACTTCCACTACCCGGTGTTCGCGGCCCTGCTGCTGCTCAGCGGGATAGGGCAAGGAATGTTCTCGGCACCCAACACGTCCGCGATCATGGGCAGCGTGCCGCCGACCGAGCGCGGCGTGGCGTCCGGGATGCGGTCCACGTTCCAGAACTCCGGCACCGCCCTGTCCATCGGCGTGTTCTTCTCCCTGATGATCACCGGCCTCGCCACGACGCTGCCGCACACACTGGCCACCGGCCTGCACGCCCAAGGCATCCCACAGACCACGGCGGACAGCGTGGCTGCGCTGCCACCGGTGAGCACACTGTTCGCCGCGTTCCTGGGCAACAACCCGATCGGCCACCTGCTGGCCGGCAACGGCGTGACCCTGTCGCCCGGTCAGACGGCCGTGTTGACGGGCAACACGTTCTTCCCGGAACTGGTCTCCGGCCCGTTCCACCAAGGCCTGATCACGGTGTTCAGCGCGGCAACGGCGATGGCCGTCATCGCAGCCGTCGCGTCGCTACTGCGCGGCCGGCCGGCATCATGACCATTGCTTGACTGGACCGTCTAGCCTGCGGCCGTCTTGGCTCGTTGGGCCTTCTCGACCAGCGCTTCGGCTGCGCGGCCGGCTCGCTTGCAGTCGTCCCGTGTCGCTGTTGTGTGGCCATAGCCCGACTTCGTCTTGAGACCGAGCAGTGCCGCCAGGTGTTTCGCGGCACTCTTGTCCACTTTGGCCAGCAGATCGACTGCCTCGTTGTGGCTCTCGCCCTTTGCGTGAACACCAAGGCCAGCGCAGCAGATCGCGTCGCCGGCCGCGATGCCCGCGAGTACGCACAACTGCACGTAGGCGTCGGCGTCACTGCCGTCCCCTGCGGCGTATTCCCGAATGAGGTCGGCTGCCTCGATGAAGTGTTTTGCCTTGTCCAGCCTTCCTTGTCGGATGTCCGCAGTGCATGGCCGTGTTCTCATTCAGGGCTATCTCTTTCGTAGTTGCTTGTTCAGCCACGCGTGGGTACCCGCGACGGTGAGTCCGTCGTCCAGGACGGCGCGCAGGACGGGTTCGTCGCGACCACGGGCAGCCAGGTCGGCGGCGGTGAACTCCAGGATTCGGGTGTCGTTGCCGATCCAGTGGGTCACGTCCGCGGCCAGGTCGTTCGCCTGTGCCTCCCAGATATCGCTGTCAACGCCGTTCGGCCGTATGAGTAACAGGTCCAAGTCGCTCCCGGGTGACATCGCACCGCGCGCCGCCGAGCCGAACACCGCGGCATACGGCGGCGGCGGCGCCCAGGACGCGAGCCGATCCTCGATGCGCCTCAGCAGCGTCTCCTGAAGCCTCGCCAACCCGAGGATGTGCGCTGCGGCCAGATGGTCGTGGTTGAGTCGGTAGGCGAAGGCGTTGCCGACCCTGTCAGACAGCACCACACCCTGTTCGACCAAGCGTTGCAGCACCTTGCGGATGCCCGACTCCGAGTGCCGCGTCAGCATCTGGTGCAGTTGACCGGTCGTGAACGCGACGTCGTGCAGTGCCAGCACAGCGAGGACATCTCCATCGAGGGTCGGTGTGACTGTGGCCATTGGTCGTTGCAGCTCCATGGCCCCACTATAGTACAGGTAGCCCCACTATAGTAGGGGTAGCCGTACTATAGTGGGGGGTGTGGACGGGGTGTACCGGTGACATGGGAAGGTGAAGTATAGCGCTCTCAACATCCGGATGGGGTTTCCGGCGCACTTGCGCGATTGGGTGGTATTCGACTCGACATATTGCGCTGGTAGCTGTTCGAGAGTTAACTGCTCGGTGTTCGTCAGGGTACGTGAAATGCTTTCTGTCACCCTTCGGGCGTAATCTCAATACTTGCTCGATTAGCAACATCTGATGCGCGCTTACCTTTAATCACATGACCGTTTGTCCAGCTCAGAGCGGCGCCGATCCGCAAGAGGACGAAGACCTGCACGTGCAGGCCGTGAAAAGCGCGCTGTGGCTGGACTATGCCAAGTGCAACCGGCTGAATGCCGACATCCGGGAGCAGTCGGGGGACATGTTCGGGGCTGAGCTGAGTGTGGCTCGAGCCGAGGTACGCCGTGCGGCGGCCGAACTCTTGCTGGCCAGTGTGAGCGTGCAGGAGGCGGCCCAGGAGATGCATCGGCGGGCCATCGCGCATTCGTACCGGGATTTGCCGCTGATCGGGTTCGACGCGGCCGCGCTGGACTACACGCGGGCGCGGATCTGGCAGGACTGTGCCTGGGCGATCGATCCCACCCTGCCCGAAGCTCAGCCCCGACTTTTCTGGGAGTAGCCGGTGAACACGCTGATGGGTATCGCCCTCGATGTGTGGGTGAATATCGACGGTGACTGCCCGATGGAGAGCGAGGTGACCAGGAGCGAGGCACAACTCGAACTGGGCCACAGCACCGGGTCGTTGCACCTGGTGCTGGACGAGGACGGCCTGGCGCGGCTGGTGGCGACCGCGACCGCCGCACTCGACACGCTGCGATCGGCGTGGCCTACGCTGATGTGATGCCACTGGGGTACGAACGTTTCGACCAGGAGATACGCGATCAGTCCGATGCTTTCGTGGACGTCGTGTCCGGTGCGGATCCGGATCTGCGGGTGCCGACGTGTCCGGAGTGGACACTGCGGGACCTGATCCACCACCTGGGGCGGGCCTACTACTGGGCCGCCGCCATCGTCGGCAGCGGATCCGTCCGGCCGGTCCCGTTCGAGGACGTGCCAGATGGTGACCTGCCCGAACGGACCGACCACTATGATCAGTGGGTCCGCGCTGGCCTGAAACGCATGGTGGACGCGATCGCCGCGGTCGGTCCGGAAGCCACCGTCTGGACGTGGACCGGCGACCGGCGCGCGGTGTTCTGGCTGCGTCGGTTCACGCACGAGACCGTCGTGCACCGGGCCGACGCGGCCATTGCCGTCGGCCGGGACTACACGGTGGCACCGGATCTTGCCGCGGACGCGATCACCGAATACTTCGAACTCCTCCCGGCCCTCGCCTCGTTCCGCCCCGAACTCGCGGGACTGGCCGGCACCGGGCAGACGCTGCACTTCCACGCCACCGATCTGGACACCGGTGAGTGGCTGCTCCACCGCACCCCGGACGGCCTCACCTGGGAACACGGCCACGCCAAGGCCGACGTGGCCGTCCGGGCCACGGTCGCCGACCTGCTGTTGCTCCTGACCAGACGGACGCCGACCGACGGCCCGGGCGTCGAGATCTTCGGCGACCAGGCCCTGCTGACGCACTGGTTGGAGCTCACCAAGTTCTGAGTCGGCGCGTGTCGGGTCGCTGACCAGCGTCGGGCCGCTAGGCTGATGGCTTGCGTCCGCCTACCCGAAAGGTGCCAGCCATGCGCATCCGCCCTGGTCAGGTGCGCCGGCCTCGGGGTGGGTTAGCGCGGTGAGCCAGGCACATGGTCAGGGTCGTGGGCGAGTGCTGTACCTGATCGTGTGCGCCGCGCCGCCGGCCGTGGCCATTGCGGACCTGGTGGGACTGATCCAGCAGACCGGCTGGTCGGTCTGTGTGATCCCGACGCCCAAGGCGTCCGGCTGGCTGGACGTCGGCGCGCTGGTCCAGCGCACCGGCTTTCCGGTCCGGCACGACTACCGCAGCGCCGACGACGCCGAGGCCCTGCCGAAACCGGACGCGATCGCACTGGTGCCGGCGACGTTCAACACGATCAACAAGTGGGCGGCCGGCGTCAGCGACACGTTCGCCCTCGGCATCCTCAACGAGGCCATCGGCTTACGCATGCCGGTCGTCGTCGCGCCGTACGCCAAGTCGAGCCTAGTGGCGCATCCAGTGTTCGCGGAGAGCTTGAACCGGTTACAGCTGTGGGGCGCGATCGTGCTGCCCAAGGAAGCCATCCGCAACGTCCCCGGCGTCACGGCCGACGGCCCGGTGTTCGACTGGCAGGTCGTGATCGACGCCGTCACGCAACTGTGACCCGGTATCTTGGGGGGGTGGTCCAGCCCAACCCAGGACCGGCCGCTGTATGATTTTTGGGACAGCGCCTGGGTTTTCGTCGCGATGATCACCCGATCAGGTGATCATCGCCGAACTCGGGAGCAAACCACCCGGTCCCGTTCGTTGAGCGAAGAAAACACAGCCCCGGCTCGCGATCGGACAAACCAGCCCGCTCGCGATCGCACGCACCACGCACCACCCGACCATGACCGGCAGCACCGACCACGATCGGCCGCCTCAGCCACGATCACACACACGCACCATGCAGCACCGCTTGCGATCGCACGCACCAATCAACCCCGCCCGCGCGATCGCACGGCCCAAGCAGCATTGCGCAATCGGGCACGTACCAAGCAGCACCGCCCGCGCGGTCCACGGATCGGGCAGCACCGCCCCCGCGGTCGCACGGACCAGGCAGCACTGATAGCGCGGCCCATGGACCAGGCAGCATTGCGCGGTCGCACGGATCGGGCAGCACCGCCCGCGCGATCGCAGGCACGGTGCAGCGATCGCAGGCACCACGCGGCCCGGCTCGTGACGGCGCCGGTCTGGTCTACAAAGGACAGCGGGAGACCTGACTGGCCAGCGCGCTGCGCGAGGACAGCCCGAGCTTGGCGTACACCCTGGTCAGGTGCGCCTCGACGGTCCGCGCCGACAGGTACAGGGCGCTGGCAACCTCGCGGTTCGTGTGGCCCTCGGCGACCAGCGTGGCCACGGCGCGTTCCCGTTCGGTCAGGCCGGCCAGCATCGAGGGCTGGGCGTCCAGCGCGGTACGGCGGCCGGGCCGGCGGCGGGCGCGGGATGCTTGATCGGCGAAACCCTGGGCGCCGCAACCGGTGAAGACGCGTTCCGCGTCGGCGAGCAGGCGTTTGGCGACCTCCGTGTCGCCTGCGGTTGCGCGGCACTGGCCGGCGAGCAGCAGCGCGCGGCCCTGGAGCACCCGGTCGGTCAGCTCGCCGAAGGTGCGGGCCGCGCGTTCGGCGACGGCGGCCGCCGCGGCCGGTTCGGTGGTGCTCCACGACCAGGCCTTCGCGAGTTCGGCGAATGCCTGCTTGCGTGGGTGCGGCATCGCATCGGCGGCGCGTTGGGCCCTGGCCGCCCAGGTGTGTGCGCGGTCGGGGCGGCCTGCGGTTACCTCTGCTTCTGCCAGGAGTTGGAACCAGCAGACTCGGGAGGCGCCGTCCAGGTGCGGGAGGTCCGGGCCGCCGCCTGCCCGTACCAAACGGTCGACGCAGCCCACCGAGTCGCCGGCCACGTGGGCGACCAGGGCCAGGAAGGCGCCGGACAGGGCGGCGAACATCGAACCGTCCTTCGGTTCGCCGAGTCGGTCCACGATGTCCAGTGCCTCGACGAGATTGCCGCGCCACGCCTCGATCCAGCCGCGCTGTGCGAGCGCGAGACCGGCCAGTCCGTCGCCGCCGGTGCCCAGTGCGCCGTCGACGGCATCCGTGACGCGTTCGGCGGCCGCGTTCAGCCGGCCCAGCGACGCGTACGCCGTGCCCAGGCCGGCGCGCAGGTAGCCGACCAGATGATCTTGGCCGGTCGCGGTGGACAGCGCGAGTCCTCGTTCGAGATGCCGTGCCGCGTCGACGAAGCGGTCCATCGACAGCTCGCACCAGCCCAGCCAGACCGACGCGTCCAGCCGCTGCGCGAGTTGCCCGTCGGTCAGGCCGTCGGTCAGGGCGACGGCCTCGGCGACCCGGTCTCGGGTGGCCGAGGTCCACCGGCCACGGATCAGGTCGTGCAGCGACAGCACTGCAAGCGCCGCCGCGGTCTGGGCCGGGTCGCCCAGTTCGCGCGCCGCGGTCACGGCTTGCTCGGCCCAGCAGGCCGGGTCCTCCGGCGCGGCGCCGAGCAGGCCGCCCAACGCCAACTCGAACAGCAGCACTGCGGCGGCCGGGCCCGGCCCGCTCGACGACGCCAACTCGGCGACCAGCATCTCGCGAGCCTCGTCGAACCGGCCGCGCAGCCGTTCGATCATGGCGAGGAACGCGATCACCGGCGCGCGCCGGTCCCGTGCGTCCGGCGGCAGCAGGGCGAGCACCTCGGCCAGCGCTCCGCGCGCCGGATCGAACCGACCGGCCATCGCCAATGCCTTGGCGCGCATGGTGAGCAGCTTCAGCCTTTGGTCCACATCGGACGGATCATCCGGGATGAGCTCCAGCGCGACGGCGAGCCAGTGCGCACAGCTTGCCGGCGCGGTCACCTCGGTGCCCTCGGCCGCGGCGAGCAGCACCGCGACCGCGGCCCGGTCGCCGACCGGGGCCGAATGGGTGACGTGCCGGGCCATCGTGGTGGCCGGTGCGCCCTGTTCGGCCAGGACGTCCCATGCCCTGCGGTGCGCGGCCAGCCGCCACCGCGCGTCGGCCTCCCGGTAGGCGGCGGTGCGCAGCAACGGATGCCGGTGCCGTAGTCGTGGCTCGGTGGTCGCCGTGCGCACCAGGTCGCGGGCGGCCAGCCGGTCCAGGGCCGCGAGCACGTCGGCGACCGGTCGCTGGGCGATCGCGGCCACCAGGGTCGGGTCGAACTCGTCGCCGACGACGGCCGCCGACTCCAGCACGAGCCGTTCCAGTTCGCCAAGGCCACGCAGCTCCCTGGCGAACGCGTCGGTGAGCACCTCGACGCACGACTCGCCTGCCACGTTCAGCGAGCTGGCCGGCGAACTGGCCAACAGCTCGGTGTAGAGCGGGTTGCCGCCACTGGCCCAGTACAGCTGGACGCCGCGCCTGCTGGCCGGGTCGACGCCGGCCAGTTCCGCCGTTTCCGCACGGGACAGCGGGTGCAGCGCCAGGTGCGTGCCCTGGCTGGTGCGCAGCACGTCGGCCAGCCGGGCCGGCTGTTGCCGTGGCCGGCAGGACAGTGCCAGCAGCAGCGGCGCCCTGGGCGGCTGGCGCAGCAGATGGGCCAGGAAGTCGCAGGTCGCGGCGTCGGCCCAGTGCAGGTCGTCCAGGCACAGCACCAGGCCGGTGGCCGGCGTGACGGCCTCCAGCAGCGAGCGCAGCGCGCGGTGCAGGCGGTAGCGCTCCGCTTCGCGCAGGTCGGTGGGGGAGTCGGTGGCCAGCGCCGGGAAGACGGTGGCGACCAGCCGGTACCGCTCCTCGCTGAGCCGGTTGCGCAGGTCCTCGCGCAGTTCGGTCAGCCGGCCGCTCAATGCCTGGGTGAGCGGGCCGAACGGGACGTCGGTCTCGAATTCGGCGGCCGAGCCGCTGAGCACCGGCAGCCCTCGGGTGCCGGCGTGGCCGGCCAGCCAGGACAGCATCCTGGTCTTGCCGATGCCCGGCTCGCCGGACAGGTGGACGAGGCGGTAGCCGCCGGCCGCGATCCGGTCGACCGCGTCGATCATCGCGGCCCGCTCGGCCTGGCGCCCGACGACCGGCCCTGCCAGGTGTGGCTCCGCCATGACCAGCCCCTTTGCGGCCGGGGACACAACGATGGTGTTGGACAACGAAAGCTCGCCGAACACGCTGAGTCAAGTCTCCTTCGGACGTTAGTCCGTCTGGTGGACCTTCACGGAGCTTTGCGCACGCTGTGTGGCAAATGCCCTGGTCAGCGCCAGAGCGTACAGATCGCCGGAAAGCCCGGTCGAGGGGTGTGTATCTGGTCCATGCGGGCTGGCTCTTTCTACTTGTCGGGCTGATGTTGGGGAGCACAGCCTCGATGCGATGACGAGAGGGGACACGAACGCCGTCCGGTTTGGGGGGCCGGACCGGAAGTCGTGGGTCGACGCATCGCGGCGGGAGGCCCCTTTGCTACCTGGGGGTGCAAAGGGGCCTCTTGCGGTTTGCACAACCGAACAGTGATGTGCCGAACAGGATGTGCCGAACGGTGATGTGAGAGTCGCAGTTGGGAGCTGCAACTCGGGTGGGGCTGCGGTTGGGGAGCCGCAGCCCCATCGGTGTGGACTTTTGCCAGCTAGGCGGTACACGCTCTGTGATCAACAAGGGTATCCACGAAAGTTTCCTGGTTACCGGTACTACTCCGATCGGGTGGTCTAGCGACAATGTTGTCACCCAAATGCTGTCAATTGCGGCATGGTAGTCACGCAGCGACGCGAGTCGGGCCAATTGGTACGCCAACTGGGCCCAGCCGGCGTTACTCAATGTCAACATCTATCGAGGGGGATTCACATGACCGCCAGCACTGACGCAGGTGTCCAGGAGTTCAACGACGAGACCGGCGGCAAGCACGCCAAGGCCGAGGAGACAGTGCCGACCCCGGAGCCGCAGGAGCCGGACCAACAGGCCACGACCAGCGGCGGCGTCCAGCCGCACGACAGCGGCTGGCCCAGTGCCCACATCCTGACCGAGGACGAGGGCTGAGCACCGCACCACCGCGGCAGTCCGGATCGACCGTTCGACCGATCCTCGTGCGACCGATCCGTCACTCTGTTCAACCGAGCAACCGACTCTGTTCGACCGAGCAACCGACTCTGTTCGACCGAGCAACCGACAGGGGCCGGGAAGCGAACGCTTCCCGGCCTCTGTCGTTAACCTGATCGGCTGAATGTTCCGGCCGGGTGTATCTGGCGGACTCGTCCGGTCTCATGTCTGGTGACCGGCCAGTATGGCTCCGAGGGGACATGGAGGTGGGGTCATGCTGGCCGGAGCGTGCCAAGAGGGAAGATCTCGGACAACAATGCGCTTACCGGTGGGTGTCGGACGCGCAGGCGAGGTTCCTTGGGACGGGAGTACCGCAATGAGCGACGGCCAGCCGCCCTTCGAGGACGTGGACTGGCGGGAGTTGACCGGCTACGAACGGCACGCGGCGTGCCTGATCGCGGCGCGGGTCGGCGACATGAAGGCGCTGGACGCCCTCGTGGCCGACCTGACCCCGCTCATCTGGTACGTCGCCCGTGGCCAGGGCCTTGACCGCACCACAGCAGAGGACGTCGTGCAGACCGTGTGGCTGACCTTGCTGCGCAACCTGCACTCCGTGGCCGAGCCCAGGGCGCTGGCCAACTGGCTGATCATCACCACCCGCCGGGAGGCATCCCGCATCAGGGGCGGTCGTGATCGGGTCGATCCGCTGCCCGACGACGCCATGGAACTGCTGCCCAGCGCGGAGGGCCTGCCCGAGGTCGAGACGTTGCGCTCCGACCGCGACCGAATACTGTGGCGGGCCTTTGGTCAGCTGCCTTACGAGTGTCAGGAACTGTTGCGGCTGACGGTGCTCGCCGGCCGAGCCGAATACGACTACGTGGCCGAGAAACTACGGATGCCACGGGGCAGCATCGGTCCCAAACGGGGACGTTGCATCAAGCGGCTCCGTGGGTATCTCGACGAAGAAGGAGGCATGTCGTGAACCCGACCGAGCGCCCATCCGGGCGTCCGCCGGCGGGTGAGGAGAGTGCGTTGGAGCTTGGTCTGCCCGCCGAGGACAAGCGGCTGCTCGCCGAGCTGGCCGCCCTACTCGAACTCGCCGATCCGTTGCCCGACGACCTGGTCGTTCGTACCCGGTTCGCCATGGAGCTGGACGATCTCGACTACGAGGTCGCCACCTGGCAGCGGGACGACCAACTCGTCGGCGTACGCGGCACCGCGGCGCCGAACACGATCACCTTCACCGTCGGCGACCTGACCGTGATGGTCAGTCTCGCGCCGGCCGCCAACGGCAACCGGTTCGACGGTTGGCTGGTGCCCGGTGGGCCGCACCGGATCGAGGTACGCGTGGACGGCCACGAGCCGGCGACCACGAGTGCCGACGAGGGCGGCCGGTTCGCCCTCCAGGAAGTGCCGAAGGGCATTACGCAGATCGTGGTGCATCTGGCTGAACAGAGCGGCCAACGTGCACGGACAGTAGTAACACCTACCATCGTGTTGTAGTCCGGCCGGGGTACTGCCCGGATCGCCCGACGGGTGGACATCGTTATCAGCGGTGCTTGTGGTGATATAGACCCGTGCCCGCCCCGGATCGCCACCGCAACCAGCGCGTCGGCCTGTGAACCAGCGCCAGCGGGCCGAAAAACTGTATCGGTCCGCCCGTCAAGCCATGAACGCCGCGCGGCCCCACGAGGCCGTTGTGTCGCTGCGCCGCGCGCTGCGGATGCTCGGTTCGGACGCGGATCCGGCCGATGTCGAACTGCGGGTGCGGATCCTGATCAGCCTGGCGTTCAGCGACGCGGAGGAACGCAGTTTCGAGGACGGCGTCGAGCATCTGCACACCGCTGGCTCGCATCTGGCCGACGTGCCCGACCTCCGGTTGCGCGCCGAGCTGGAGTCGATCATCGAGGCCCAGCACGGCCTGATGCTGATGCGGGAAGGCCGTCTTGAAGAGAGCGTCGCGGTACTGGGCCGCGCGGTCGCGGTCGGCGACCGGTCGTGGGCGCAGGGCATCGCCGACCATTTCGCGTTGGCGTCCAACCTGCTCAACCGGGGCCTTGCGCTGTCCGCGTCGGGACGGCCTGCCCAGGCCACCAAGGACATCCTGCGCAGCATCGATATCGCCGAGACCGGCCTGCGGACGGGGAGTCCGAACGAGGACGCGCTGATCCAGCTCGTGCCCAAGCTGCACCACAACCTTGGCGTGGTGGCGTGGCGGGTGGGGGACATCCCGGCGGCGCTGTCGCATCTGGCCGAGGCGAACCGGCGGTTCGCTGAACGCGACCCGAACATGGTGCCCAAGATGCGGATGGCGCAGGCGGACGCGCTGCTCGCGGCCGGGCTGGCCGAAGAGGCGGCACGACTGCTGGACGAGGCGCTGCCGGCGCTGCGGCAGCAGCGCGATCACCTGAACCTGGCCGAAGCGGAGGCGTTGCGCGCCGCGGCGGCGTTGGTCGAGGGCGACCAGGTCACGGCGCGGCGGATGGCGTCCTCCGCGCGGCGGCGGTATCTGCGGCGGCGGGCGCCGGTGTGGGCGGCGATCGCGTCGCTGACCCGGCTGCGGTCCGAAGTGGTCACCGCGTTGGCGGCACCTCGGGTGCCGAAGTCGTTGCCGGCGCGGGCGGTGGCGCTGGCCGACGAGTTAGCCGGGCTGCGGCTGGTGGACGAGGCCGCAGTGGCGCGGATGTTGGCCGTACGGCTGGAGCTGCGGCGTGGCGCGACCGAACGGGCGGCGGCGTTGTTGGCGTTGGTGCCCACGCCGCGGCGGATCACGCCGGTGGACCACCGGATGATGTTGCGGCTGTGCCGGGCGGAACTGGCCGTGGCGACCGACCACCGGCGGGCCGCGTTCGCGCAGGCGCGCGGCGGTTTGGCTGAGCTGGGCCGGTTGCGGGACCGGATGGGTGGGCTGGAACTGGTGTCCGGCACCGCGGTGCACGGTCGGGAGTTGGGCGAGCTCGCCGTGCGGCTGGTGTTGGACCAGCCAAGGGCCGACGCACGGCGGTTGTTCGGCTGGCTGGAGCGCACCAGGGCGCAGGTGTACCGGTACGAGCCGATGCCGGCGATGGACGATCCGGCGCTGGCCGAGCGGGTGCAGCGGTACCGGATGCTGGCCAGGCAGGTGCAGCAGGCCAGGGTCGCCGGCCGGTCGGTGGGCGAGTTGATCGCGCAGCACGAGGCGTTGGGCCGTGAGGTGACACGGCTGGGGTGGAGCGAGAGCCCGTGGGGCCGGCCGCGGCCGATCGCGGCGCTGGACGACGTGGCCGGGTCCATCGGGGACCGGGCTCTGGTCAGCTTTGTGGCGTCCCAGCAACGGATCGCGGCGATCGTGGTGGCCGACGGCCGGGTTCGGCTGGTCCGGTTGGGCGGGTTGGCGACGGCGGCCGAGGCCGCGCTGGAACTGCGCGCGGATCTGGACATGCTGTCCCCGGACTATCTCGCCGCGCCGATCCGCTCCGTGGTGTCCAGTTCGGCCGAGGTGCGGGCGCGTCGGCTGGACGAGCAACTGTTGCGGCCCTTGGCCGGGAT